>Ga0209064_1000279_pt1 | contig 119172 bp, 101 predicted proteins | sample Inofromicrocosms_FD_187498 | JGI IMG/M metagenome (GOLD analysis project Ga0209064, IMG submission 187498) | Mouse cecum microbial communities from Vienna, Austria - Inoculum for glucosamine and mucus D2O microcosms (SPAdes) (version 2) | ecosystem: Host-associated > Mammals > Digestive system...
GCCCCGGTGGGGCACGTTCAGCAATGTCTGAAGCGACAGCTGAGTTCTCCACTGGAGACCTTCCCCCCACCGGGACGCGCTCACCCCTGAAAGGGGTGCTGGTCTCCGGTGGAGACCGTCCAGCACCGACCGAAGCGACAGCGTAGAAAGCTGTCACGGCTTCGCCGTGACTGAGGGGTTCCGCAGGAGGGAAGAAAAGCACAGGTTTTGTGCGGGTTTCCAGCGAGCCGGAACCTCTCCACCACCTAACAGTGGTCCCAGAAGGTTGCAAAGCAACCTTCTTCCCCTATTCAGGGGAGGCAAGGGGTTAGTGCTATTCGTAAGTTCGCCAAATTCCAATTTAGCATACTATGTCTTTTTTCGCCCTTAATTGCTAATTCCTCATTCCTGATTATCCTCTGCCGCCCGTCTCTCACAACAACCGTCTATCTTCTCACTTCAATATTCCGGTGATAGCGGCGAGGGGATACAGGGGTATAAACAGACCGCGTGACCCGATAGGGCTGCTTCGGGGTGCTGACGGTGCGCACCGCTTTTCTGCGCCGTTTAGGCCTGCTGCTTAAGGCCACCGCCAAAACCACACCTAAAAATCCCAGCCCGACTAAACCCCAGCCTAAAACTCCAATCAACCGAATTTCCGGAACGGGAGAGGCCTGTATAGGCTCCGCTAAAGGCTCCTGCGCGGGAACAGCACAGGTCACGCCGATGCTGGCGCACCAAAGCAATAAAAAAGCAATGGCGATAAACACCGCCCAAAGGCGTGTATCTCTGATCTTCACGCAGTCACCTCCCCACTCTATATGGTATACCAATTATATTATAACAACTAGCTGTGGGGAATACAACTAAAATCCAGAAGAAAATTATAAAATTTGTCGATTTCGGTAATATTCACTCGCTTTTCCAAGCCCAGAAGCTTGATTTGCAGCTCTGTTTTCCCGCCGGGCAAGTCCTGCTTCTCAAAGGGAAGATCACTGTCCCCAAAGCTCAGCCGCCTGCCCTGGTAGTCCACAGTGAGCAAGCCGGCCACGGTAAGCAAAAGAAACAGCGAAAATCCCAAAGAATATAAAAAGGGCTGTCTGCTTTTCTTTTTCATAGGAACTTCCTCTCTGCTTTTCAAGCTTCCGGCTTTTTTACGGATCAAGCTCTAAACACAGAAATTAGAATTCCCCTATCCTTCTTTTTTATTGAGCGTGGCAAAAATTTCTTTTAGAACTTGCAGCTTCACTTGGCGAGGGCGAATTTTCCAGCGGATCTCATGGAGAACAAAACACAGCTCCCCGTAAAATTCTCCGGAAAGCTGTGCGTTCTATTGGAACAAGTCTTTATTCTTTTTGAAATTTTGAAACAGGTTCCCGGCGCCTTCGCCTTATTGTTGCAGTCCGTCAAAGGTTTCCGCCAGGATCTCCCCCAGCAGCTTACCGGAATATTGGGCTTCGGAAACCGTGTTTACCTCGGTGCCTACCTCCACCAGCATAGAGCCTTTTGTGGCGTTCATATTGTATTTACTGTCTGAAAAATCCAGGGGCCGGGTCAAGGCGGGGTACAGCTCTGCCGCCTTTTGCTGCACCCGCAGGATCAAGTGCAGATTATCCCGCCAGTTGGGAAAATCATCCCAATCGTCATTGGCGTTGCACCCTGCCAAAAGCATGATCTGCGCCGCCTTTCTGCCGTTTATTACCGTGGTGGGCTTATATTTTAATCCCTCCTGAGTGGTCATGGAATCCCGGTGCAGATCAATGGTCACCTGAATTCCCGGGTGTTCCTCCAGATTTTTCTGGATCACCTCCCAGGAGCGGGAATAGGAACCGTTAAAGAGCGTGTCGTTGATGGTGGTATCGTGCACCACGCCGTAGCCATGGGCTTCCAGCTCCTTTTTCAGCGCCTCTCCCGCCGCTACCACGCTCATTTCCTGATTTTGCGTGCGGGTTTCCATATCCGTATAATAAAAGCCCGTATAATTTTTGGAATAGGATTCCGAGGTATGAGTGTGGTAGATCAGCACCTCTACGCTGCCGTCTCCTTTCAGCTGTACCGCCGGGGCCTCCAAAAGTTCCGCATTCAGATCGGTACCGGAATCTGTGGTATCCCGCACAAAGAAATTACTGATCTGCGTACCGCCGTCCAGCTCGATCTCCTCCACCGGGGCGCTGGCCCTTTCCGGGTCGGGAGTGGCGGTAGCTCCGGGCAGCTCGTCTCCGAAAACAGGTACAATGCCGTCATCGGCAAGAAACAGCGTTTCCTCTCCTTGCTCCGAAAGCCTTGTCTGCTCCAGGCTGGAAATTCCGGGAACTTCGGGCTCCTTGCTTTCCGGCGAAGAAGCGGCTTCCGCCCGCATTCCCGCCGCAAAAAACAAAGCGTCCGTTCCCTCTGCGGTGGCCCAGCTTTGCACGGCGGAGCCTGCGCACCACAGACAAAGAGCAAGGCAGCCAAAGGCCGCGCCATTTTTTAAGAGATGAACCCAGGATTTTTTTCTTCTCATGGATCGGTTCCTTTCCAATGCTCTGCGGCACTGTAAAAAAAGTTTACAAATTCTCTCTTGCAGTGGCCTCAGGTATTTTGCTATAATAAGATGGATATTTATACATTTGCCGGTTTTAGCTTTGATTGACAAAGGGGAGGCGCCGGCAATTTTTTATAGTAGGAAAAATCAGATGTAATATCGTAAGAAAGGAGTTTTTCTATGTCTATTTATTCAGAGATCAAGCCGGAGGTCCGAAAGCTTGCCGACCTGTGCGTACAAAGCAGCCAGATCGATCCCGCGCTTTACACCCAATACGATGTCAAACGGGGTCTGCGGGACTTAAACGGAAAGGGCGTCCTCACGGGGCTTACGAAAATTTCCGAGATCATTTCCAGCAAAACGGTAAACGGCCAAAGCGTCCCTTGTGAGGGTGAGCTTTATTATCGGGGCTACAGCGTGGAGGAGATCATTCGCTGCCTGCCTAAAGGCGATAATTTCGGCTATGAACGCACTGCCTACTTATTGCTGTTCGGCAGCCTTCCTACCAGGGAACAGCTTCAGGAATTCTGTGAGCTGCTGGCGTTTTACCGCACGCTGCCCACAAGCTTTGTGCGGGATATCATCATGAAGGCCCCCAGTGGGGATATGATGAACACCCTGGCCCGCAGCGTTCTCACTCTCTATTCTTATGATGAAGCCGCCGAAGATATTTCCGTACCCAACGTGCTTCGCCAAAGTATTCAGCTGATCGCCCTGTTCCCTTTGCTTTCCGTATACGGCTATCAGGCCTACCGCCACTACCACGACGGGCAGAGCCTGTTTATCCATCAGCCGGATCCCGCCCTTTCCACGGCAGAAAATATTCTGCGCATTCTGCGCCCGGACTGTAAATATACAGAGCTGGAGGCCAAGGTACTGGATATCGCGCTGATCCTTCATGCCGACCACGGCGGCGGCAACAACTCCACCTTTACCACCCATGTGGTGACCTCCTCCGGCACGGACACCTACTCCGCTATCGCCGCGGCCCTGGGCTCCCTGAAGGGCCCGAAGCACGGCGGCGCCAATATCAAGGTGGTAAAGATGTTTGAGGATATCAAAACCCATGTAAAGGATTGGAACGACGATGAGGAGATCTCAGCTTATCTGAAAAAGCTGCTGCACAAAGAGGCCTTTGACAAGGCCGGTCTGATTTACGGTATGGGACACGCCGTTTATTCCGTTTCCGATCCCCGCGCGAAAATCATGGCCAGGTTTGTAGAGGGGCTTTCCCAGGAAAAGGGCCGAACCGATGAATTCCGGCTTTATTCCAGCGTGGAGCGGCTGGCGGTACAGCTGATCACAGCGGAAAGAAAAATTTACAAGGGCGTTTCCGCTAACGTGGATTTTTACAGCGGCTTCATCTACAGCATGCTGGATCTGCCCATGGAGCTGTACACGCCCATTTTCGCCATTTCCCGAATCGCGGGCTGGTCCGCCCACCGCATTGAAGAGCTGGTAGGCGGCGGCAAGATCATTCGTCCGGCCTACAAGGCGGTGCAGGAGCATCGGGAAATCGATGGCAAGGACAAGACAGCAATGCAATGAGCAGCGAGCCGCCGCAGCCACTCGGGAACCCTCTTGGTACAGGAGGGCAGTTTCCAGCCCGACCGGCGGGAGGGTACTTATTTCCCGTCTGTCATTCTGAACAAAAAGCAAGGAGAACCTTGCTTTCCCGGTGAAGGATCTCGCTCTTTCGTTGTTAGTTGTCAGTAATGAGTCATTAAAAAGGGCAGACTCTTCTCTATCTAACAACTAACAACTAAAAAAGCAGGGGCCAGCTGCAAAATTTTGCAGCTGGCCCCTGCTTTTTCCCTACCCCTGCTTGCGCAGGGTTCTCATGCAGCGGGTGCATACGGTAAGCTTTTTTCTGCCCGTCGGCGTATCGATGTGCATGGTATGCAGATTGGGCTTGATCTTCCTGGGCTTTCTGCCGTTGATATACATTCTGTCGTGGGCCACCTTATTTCCGAAAACCGTGGTTTTTCCACAAAGCTCACAGCGCAAGGAACTCCCCTCCTTTTCCTGGTTTGGCAAAAACAGCGGAGGGTTCTTTCTCTGTGCTTCAGTATACTCAGTCTGAAGGGCATTTTACAAGCTACATCTCAAAGCAGAATTGAAGCCGCGCCTTTGCGGGGAGCAAAGTTTCTACAGAATCATATCCGCGCTGGAAAACCCCGGGGAAATCTGCTATACTGAAGCATGAAATGGCAAAAACGCGGAGAAAAAAGGGGGGGGAACCAGGGTATGACCCAAGACGTACAGCGTGCATAGCAAAGGCTATTGCACAAGACCATAAAAATGATAACGCGATAGCCTTTGCTCATCTTAAAAGTAAGGGGGATCTTTCATTTCCCGAAATTTAGGAGGAGCAATATGCGCTATGCACGCGCCCAGGATATTCTGCCCCAGCAGCTCTTAAACGAGCTGCAGCAGTATATTGACGGGGCATACCTTTACATTCCCCGCAAACAGGAAAACCGCCTGGCCTGGGGAGAGCGAACCCACAGCAAAAGGGAGACCGCAGCCCGCAACCGTTCGATTTTTCTGGAGGCACAGGCCGGAAAAGAGGTCGCCGCCCTGGCGGAAGCCTATTTCCTGGCGGAAAAAACCATTCGCCGTATCCTGCTGGAGGAGCGAAAAAAACAAGGCAAATAGCCGGAGCTGTTGTAAAATGATCCATTTTGCAACAGCTCCGGCTTTGCTTTTGTTTTTGGCGCCGAAGGTCAGGCGGCAGACACATGCAATGAGCAATGAAGAATGAGTAGTGAGCAATTTTAAAGGCATAGTACGATAAATTGGAATTTAGCATGTCAGTTGTTAGTCATGAGTAGTTAGTTGTTAGAAAAGGAAATGGCCCCTTTTCTGTCATCCTGAACGAAGTGAAGGATCTCGTCTTTTGACCTTTTACCAAGGGATCAAGAGCGAGATTCTTCGTAAAGAAGCGAAGCTTCTTTTCCTCAGTAATGACAAAAGAGAGGGCTTGTTCTTCTCTAACAACTAACAGCTAACGACTAGTTCGCTAAACTATAACTTATCACGTCACAATTCATGGTTTTGCCCTTCATTTCTAATTGCTAATTGCTCATTTCTCATTGCTTATGCCTCCCTCCGGCAGCTAAAAAGGGCCCGCCGCGGAAAAACTGCGGCGGGCCCTTTCAAAGTCCTTAAAAACTAACAACTAACCTCTAACTACTAACAACTGCCCTGTTACCAGCCCTGCTCCTTCAGGTACTGGCGGCTCAGGGTGATGGCCTCCATGGGGGTGCGGCCGATGGACTGATCCTGCTCCACCACCACCCACTGGGCGCCCGCTTCCACGGAAGCCTCCAGAATGGAGGGGAAATGCTGGTCGCCGTGGCCTACCGGGCGGAACTCAAAGGTGCCGTGGCTCTCCTGCTCCTCCACATCGGTGCCGATGAGCTGATACATGTTGGCGGGCTTGCCCTCCTTGTGGAAATCCTTCAGATGAACCACCGGCGCGCGGCCCGTATACTTGCGGACATAGGCGGCGGGGTCCTCCCCGGCCACGTTGACCCAGCAGGTATCGATCTCGGTCTGCAGCAGGTCGGCGGGAATGGTATCGTAAATGTAATCCAGAGCATAGCGGCCATCGGGCATTTTCACAAACTCAAAATCGTGGTTGTGATACAGAGTCTGAATACCGTGGGCCTTGCAGGCCTTGCCGATCTCTTCAAACAGCTTTACATTCCCCTCAAACTTGGGAGTGCCGGGACGGTCCTCTTCCATCAGATAAGGAATGGCAATGTACTTCACGCCGATCTCCACATACTTCTGAATGGTGCCCTCCATATCGGCCACCAACTCCTGGAAAGGAACGTGGGCGGAAACAGCCGCCAAACCGGCCTCCTCGATAGCAGCCTTGATCTCACTGGGGGCCAGCCCGTAAAGTCCGGCAAGCTCCACGCCATCATAGCCGATTTCCTTGATCTTTTTCATAGTGCCGCGAAAATCTTTTTCCGCATTGTCACGAACGGAATAAACCTGTACTGCAACGGGCAAAGTTTTCATAAGAAACTCCTCCAAACTGAAAAGTAACTGACAACTTTATCATAGTGCAAAAACACCGAAAGGTCAAGAGGCCGGGCTTGAAAATCACACAATATATTGCTATACTTAAGGGCAGATGCCGGATTCCGGATACCAGATGCCAGACAACGGCGGCGCTGCCGCGCAGCGCACGGAAAGAAAGAGCGGGAATTGTGATGCGATAACAGGTTAGCAAACTAGTTGTTAGTCGTTAGTCGTTAGAAAAGGCCCGAACCTCTCTAACAACTAATTACTCACAACTAACAACTAACATGCCAAATTCCAATTTACCGCACTTTGCCCTTATTAACCCCTCTGTCACGCGAAAGGATCTTACTATGAAGCGAAATCTCCGGTTTTATTTTGCGCTGTTCTTTGCCAAGGGAACCGCGCTGGTATTAAAGCTGATCCGCCGGAAGGGCACCTCCATGCCCGGCTCCTGGGCCATTATTCTTTGTCCGGATTTTCTGGGCCGCATGCCCAGGCCGAAAATCGTGATCGGCATCACGGGCACAAACGGGAAAACCACCGTGGCGAATATGGTGGAGGACGTGCTTTCCGACCGGGGGTACGATTTTGTGTGCAACCGCTCCGGCACCAATGTGAATACCGGCGTGGCCTCCGCCCTGATCGCCAATTCCACCTTTTTCGGCAAGCCCAAAAAAGACCTTGCCATTTTTGAGCTGGACGAGCGCAGCTCCCCAAAGATCCTGCCCTATCTCAAGCCCGATCTCCTGCTCTGCACCAATCTGTTTCGGGATTCCTTCAAGCGCAACGCGCACATTGAATTCATTGTGGATATTCTGAACGGCTATATTCCCGACAATACCCGGCTGGTGCTGAACGCTGACGACCTGCTTTGCGCCGGGCTGAAGCCGGAAAATCCCCGGGCCTATTTCGGCATTGACCGGCTGCCCTCCGATCAGACGGAATGCCATAACCTGGTGCGGGATATCACCGCTTGCCCTCAGTGCGGCGGAAAGCTTTCCTGGGAGTTTGTGCGGTATCACCACATTGGCAGAGCTCACTGCCCCGCCTGCGGCTTCCACTCTCCGGAGGCTCAGTACCGCGCGTCAAAAATAGACGGCGAGCATCACCGCATGACCGTAACGTTTGGCGGAAAGGAACGGGAATTCCCTCTGCCGAACCAGGCCACCATCAACGTGTATAACTCCCTTTCCGCCATTGCCCTGCTTTCGGAATTCGGGCTTGCCCCGGAGGAGATTGCCGCCTCCATGGACAAGCTTTCCATCAGCGCCACCCGGTACAGCGAAGAAGAGGTAAACGGGCGGAAGGTCATTCTGCACCTGGCGAAGGGACAAAACCCCATTGCCTGCTCCCGGGCCTTTGAAAATATTCGGGACTACCCCGGAAAGAAAGCTGTCATTCTGTTTTTAGACGACTATTTCGACGCCGCCCATTCCGTGGAAAACACTGCCTGGCTTTTTGATACGGATTTTGAATTCCTGCGGGACGAAAGCATCGTGCAGGTCATTGCCGCCGGAGCCCGCCACTGGGACGTTGCCCTGCGGCTGCTTCTGGCGGAGCTCCCCAAGGAAAAGCTCTCCCATCTCCGGGAAAACGAGGCGGCTGCCGGAGAGCTGCGGGCCGAAAACGCGGACGCCGTGTTTATTTTGTACGATGTTTACACCATCGGCCTGGCCAACCACGTAAAGGAGCAGGTCAAGGAAATTCTGGCGGGCCTGCCGGAGAAAAAGGAGGAACCGTCCCATGCGGATTGAGATACTTTTCCCGGAAGTCTGTAACCTGTTCGGAGATATGAGCAACATGCGATATCTGAAAAAATGCCTGCCGGAGGCGGAGTTTCTGGAAACCCCTTTGGATCAGGAGCCCCTGTTTCTTTCCGAGCCTGCGGAGCTTGTCTATTTAGGCCCCATGACGGAGCGCACTCAGGAGCGGGTGATCCAAAAGCTGCTTCCCTTCCGGAAAAGGCTTCAGACCCTGATAGAGGGCGGCACGGTTTTTTTCTTCACCGGAAACGCTTTGGAGATTTTGGGAAGCCGCATTGAAACCGATACCGGAAAACAAATCGAAGCACTAAACCTTTTCCCCTTTTATGCCAAACGGGATATGATGCACCGGCACAACAGCACCTTTTTGGGCAGTTTCCAGGGCAAGGAGCTCATGGGCTTCAAATCTCAGTTTACCTTTGCCTATCCCGAAGGGGAGCTTCCGGGTCTGTTCCCGGTGAAAAAGGGCGTTGGCCTGAACCCCCAATGCCCCTTTGAGGGCATTCATTACCGCAATTTCTTCGGCACCTATCTTTTGGGGCCGCTGCTGCTCTTAAATCCCGATTTTACCCGGTATCTCCTTTTCTGCATGGGCGCGGAAGCCGCCTCCCTTGCCTTTCCGGAGGAGCTGGAGGCTGCTTATGAGGCCCGGCTGAAGGATTTTCGGGAAAAAACCTAGTTTTTGGAGAGATGCGGACAAGCATGCCCCAGCAGCTACAAAGGAGAGCGCCTCATGGAAAACAAGCTGATCGTGATCCAGGGCTATCTGGCCGCCGGAAAATCCACCTTTGCCCGACAGCTCTCCACAGCCCTGAAAGTTCCCTGCTTTGTAAAGGACACCTTCAAATCCGCTCTGTGCGAAAGCATCGAGCTGGCCAGCCGGGAGGAAAGCAGCCGTTTTTCCGCCGTGACCTTTGACGGCCTGCTGTATATCGCCGAGCAAATGTTGGAGGCAGGGCAGCCTTTGATCCTAGAGGGGAACTTCACTCCCCCGGGCGTAAAAAAAGAAGGACGAGGCCGGCGCTTTGCAGGCCCTGCTGCGGCGTTACCACTGCCGCTCCCTCGCCTTCCGCTTTACCGGAGACACCCGGGTTCTCTTTCAGCGCTTTACCGCCCGGGAAAATAGCCCGGAGCGGGGAAAAGCGAATACCATGGGGGTTCCCTTTTCCCAAGCGGATTTTGACGGCTGGTGCCATAACCTGGACGGCTTTACCCTGGGCGGGGAAACCATAGAGATCGACACCACGGACTTTTCCGCCGTTGATTTTGAGCAGTATCTCACATCTGCCCGGCGGTTTTTGAACAGTTAGCTTTGCAAAAGCCACCCCCGGCTCAGCGTATTGCTGAGCCGGGGGTGGTTTCGTTTTTTCTTATTCCAGCCAGAGCGTTTATCCCTCGCTGCGGTACAGGAAGCTGACGATCTGGGCGCGGGTACATTTGCTTTCCGGGCTGAAGGCGGTTGCGCTGGTACCGGCGGTGATCTTCTTTTCTACCGCCCATTTGACCGCGGTTTCGTAATACGCGCCGGGCGGTACATCGCCGAAAGCGGCTCCCACAGCTTCGGGAGAACCCTCCTTTCGCCAAAGGAAGGTGACGATCTGGCCCCGGGTGCAGGGAACCTCCGGGCCGAATTTCCCGGCGCCGGTACCGGCAGTAATGCCCTCTTCCACCGCCCATTGCACGGCCTTTTCATAGTAGGCCCCGGCCTTTACATCGGTAAATCCGGCGGCAGCGCCCTGGGGCTCCGGCTCCCCCGCCGCCCGCCACAAAAAGGTCACAGCCTGGGCCCGGGTGCAGCTTTGGCTGGGGCCGAAGTGAACGCTATCAACACCGCTGGTGATATTGTTTTCCACGGCCCACTGCACTGCATCATAGTAATAGCTGCCAAGCTTCACGTCAATGAAAAATCCGGGGGCTGGCGTGGGAGCTGACGGTGGTGCAGGGGCAGGTGTAATCGTCGGGGTTGGATCGGGCTCTGTAGAGGTCTCTACCATCAAAAATCCCCATTTGTCGGCGTATCCTCTGGACTCGCCCACGCCTACGGCCGCAAAGCCTCCGGAAACAGAGCGTGCCTCCTGATAGATAAGGGGAACCACTTCTTCTCCGGTTTTATCCAGAAAGCCGTATTCTCCGAAAAATGTGCCGTTTCTTACCAAAGCAAGACCATGAGAAAAAGATTCCACACAGTAGTTTCCTTTCACCGGAATCACTTCTGCTCCGGTTTTGTCAATAAAGCCAGAGCATGCAGGTCCGTCAATAAACAACAGGCTGTGTGTATGTACAACGGCCATGCCCTCGGAAAAGCTCTCCACCGCAGTATACCTGGGTTCAACCACTTCCTCGCCGACCGTGTTGATGAAGCCCCATTTTTTATCGCGTCCCTCCCCTACGCATACGGCGGCCATGCCTTCGGAAAAATCCATTACCATGTCATATTTCGGCTGAACCATTATGGCGCCGGTTCTGTCAATAAAGCCCCACTTGCCGTCTTGCGTTATTCTGGCAAGACCGTTGGAAAAGGAGCCTACTCCACCATCATACTGCAAGGGGATAACCTCTGCGCCGGTCTGATCTACAAAGCCCCATTTGCCGTTCAGCTTCACAACGGCAAGGCCCTCGGAAAAATTCTTCACATAATCATACTGAAGGGGGACCACTTCCCGCCCAGCCGTATCAACAAAGCCCCATTTTTCATCAGGGTGTTTTCCCATGCATACAGCGGTAAGGCCTTCGGAACTCTCTCGCACCTGCTCGTATTTCTGCGGGGTCACTTCCTGTCCTGCCGTGTCGATAAAGCCCCATTTTTCGTTAGGGTAGTTTCCCGTACATACAGCTGCCAAACCGCCGGAAAAGCTTTTCACCGCATTGTATTGAGGCGGAATCACTTCCTCACCGGTTTTGTCTACAAAGCCCCATTTCCCGTCCAGCTCTACAGCGGCCATGCCCTCGGAAAAGTCTCTCATTTCGTTGTACTTTAAGGGCACCACTTCCGCCCCGGTCTTGTCAACAGCGCCCCATTTTTCATCAGGGTAGCTTCCCGTAAGTACAATGGCCAGGCCATCGCAAAAAGACTTTACATCGAGATATCGGGGCGGTACGACCTCCTGTCCTGTTGTGTCGATAAAGCCCCAATCCTCCCCGATACATACGGCAGCCATACCTTCGGAAAAATCCATCACGTCATCATAGTTAGGCGGGATAAGCTCTTTCGCTGTGATGGTTTCCGCCGCCCTCGCCGCCGGCCGCGGGCAGCCCAGCGCCAAAAGCAGAAGCAGCGCCAACATAGAGCGCACCAGTTTCTTTCCTTTTTTCATTTCCATTCCTCCTAACAAGCTGTTTCCGGCGAGCGGCCCGGCGGAAAACGCGAAAACCGCGCCTGCCGCCGCCCATGCCGTGCCGGAAACATAAAAGGCGGCGCTGAGCGTAAAACTCAACACCGCCTGAAAAATCAAAGCGCAACACGAGAAACCCTTTATCCCCATTGCCGGACTTGAAATGATACCGGAAAATGGATATAATAGGAGCGTGGTGCAGTCGAAAGACTGTTGTGTTGAGTGGCTTCATCACTCATCACAGGGACATGGAAAGTTGGCGCTTTTCATGTCCTGCCGCTATTTTTATGTTTCCAGTTTCATTTTACTCTGAGAAGCCTGAAAAAGCAAGGCTTCTTTTTTGTTTTTTACGAAAAGCCTCGGCTTTTCCCATTTTCGGCGGCTTTCAGCACGCGCTGACCCTGCCGGTCTGGGCGTCCAGCGTTACCACCGCACCGTTTTTCAGGATATCGGTGGCGTATTCGGCTCCGGTGATCACCGGCTTATCCATGGCGAGGCCGGCAATGGCAGCGTGGGTGTTCTGACCCTTTTGCTCGGTGATAATGCCGGAGGCCCGGCGCAGGTAATCCACCATGGTGTTGTCTGTTTCCGAGACCACCAGAATGTCTCCGTCCCGGAAATTCTTCAGATCCTCCGGCTTTTTTACCACACACAGCCGGGCGGAAACCGCTTTCTCCGTAACGCCCTGGCCGGTGAGCAGCACATGGCCCACCACATGGACCTTCATCATATTGGTGGTGCCGGATACCCCCAGGGGCATACCGGCGGTGATCACCACCAGGTCGCCGCTTTTTACAATGCCCGCCTGCTCCGCCGCGTCCACCGCGTGGTCAAACAGGGTGTCGGTATCCTTTTCCTCGGCGATCACCAGGGGAGAAACGCCCCAGGAAAGGTTCAGCTGGCGGCAGACGTGCTCATAAATGGTACAGCCCACAATGGGGTACAGCGGGCGGAACTTGGAAAGCTGCCGGGCCGTTCCGCCGGATTTCGTCACGGTAATAATGGCCTTGGCCCCCAGGTCGTGGGCGGTGGTGCAGGTGGCGTGGGAAATGGCGTTGGTCACATCGAAGGCGATATCGGAATTATCCCGGGAGTTGAACCGCTGAATGTAATTGATGCTCTGCTCCGCCTTTTCCGCGATGCGCACCATGGTTTCCAGGGCCTCCACCGGGTACTTGCCCGCGGCGGTTTCTCCGGACAGCATGATACAGCTGGTGCCGTCGTAAATGGCGTTGGCCACGTCGGTGGCCTCCGCCCGGGTGGGGCGGGGGTTCTTCATCATGGAGTCCAGCATTTGAGTGGCAGTGACCACCTGCTTTCCGGCATGATAGGATTTCTGGATCAGCTGCTTTTGTAGCACGGGCACGTCCTCAAAGGGGATCTCTACTCCCATATCGCCCCGGGCCACCATGATGCCGTCCGCCACCCGGAGGATCTCGTCGATGTTCTCCACGCCCTCCATATTTTCGATTTTGGCGATGATATTGATGGAATGGCAGTGGTATTCCTCCAGGATCTTCCGGATCTCCAGAATGTCTGCGGCGGATCGGGTGAAGGAGGCGGCGATAAAATCAAAACCGCTTTCAATGCCGAAAATGATATCGGAACGGTCCCTCTCGCTGATAAAGGGCATGGAAAGCTTGGTGCCGGGAACGTTGATGCCCTTGTTGTTCGATACCCTGCCGCCATTTTTCACCTCGCAGACGATATCCGTATCGGAAACGTTGCGCACCCTCATTTCCACCAGGCCGTCGTCGATGAGCACCCGGGCGCCGGTTTGCAGATCCTTCGGCAGATCGGGATAGGTGATGGAAACGATCGTTTCATCTCCCTCCACCTCCCGGGTGGTAAGGGTGAAGGTATCTCCTTTTTTCAGCTCGACAGGGCCGTTTGCAAAGGATTTCACCCGGATCTCCGGCCCCTTTGTATCCAGAATGGTGGCAATGGGCAGACCCAGCTCTCCCCGCAGGCGGATGACCGCCTCCAGCTTTTTCAAAGCGTCCTCATGGGTGCAGTGGGAAAAATTGAACCGGGCGGCGTTCATGCCCCCCAGCATCAGGCGGCGCAGAACGCTCTCGTCGTCGGTCGCGGGCCCCAGGGTGCAAATGATCTTGGTTTTTCTCAGCATATCGTTCCCGTCCTTTCAAAATTTTGCGGTGCTGCCTATGGTAAAAAAGCCTGCTTCCCCCGGCGGATCACCGCCGCGGTCTCTTCCGCCCGGCGAAGGTAAAACGGGTCAGGCTCTTCCTCCTGCTTCAGAAAATCCTCTTCCAGAAATTCTATGTACTCGTTCAGCGCCGAAAGCACCGTGTCCCACAGAAAATCCGCATAGTCCGGCGGCTCTTTCATGCGCCGGTAATAGGCCTGTAAAAATTTCCGGCGCAGCTCCTCCGTCATAAAAAAGGGAAAAGCCTCCCGTTTTTCGCTGCCATGGGCGATCAGCCGGGCAAGGTCCAGGGAATAGGGCATTTCCCCGCCGAAGGCCCAGTCGATGAGCACCACCCTTTCCCCGTCAAACAGGGCGTTATATTGGAGAAAATCTCCGTTGCACAGAGTAAGCGGACAGGTTTTCTGCCGCTGCAAAAACACCTCATAGGCCTCCCGCAGCGCCGGATATCTCACAAGGCACTTTGCCCGGCGGGTGATCCGTTCCCAATATCTTACAAAGCGCTCTCCGCTGTTTTCTTTCCCGTTTTCGGGCTTTCCCCACCAATAAGCGTTATGAAGGGCGCTGAGGCTTTCCGCCGCTTTTTCCGCCAGCTCCGGGGTAAAATCTCGCAAATCTCCGCCCGGAATATGTTCCAAAAGCAGCCAGCAGCTTTTTCCCCTTTGCGCGGCGGCGTACAGCCTGGGAACGGGAAAGGCCTCCCGCTCCAGATAGGTATGGTACAGCTCCGCCTCCGCCGGTACGCTTTGCTTCAGCACGTATTCCCGCCCGTCATATTCCACACGGTACACAGAATAGGCCCTGTCCGCCCCGCCGCCGTCCTCGTGGAACTGCCGGGCATTTTTTACCCGGTTCCATTCCAGCCCCAGTAACGCGCAAACCGGCTTTAGGGCGGCCAGCTTTTCCGGCGGCGCCTCCGCGAGATAATTTCCTTTTTTCATGGTTTCCTCTGTTCTTAAAGCTTATACCGATAGAATACGTATACGGAGCTTCGAGCCGCGCAAACCGCCAGTGGAACCGGCGGCGGTACAAGCTCTTACTTTTGAACCCCGATCTCAAACACAGCGTCATCAAAATAGAAGCGGCAGTCTTCGGCGTCTATGGCGGGGAAGGGGATCACGCCCGCGGTCTTTACGCCGGGCAGGATCGCGGTTTGCAGCTGGGGATAGTCCAGATACAGCGGATCATAGCTGCTTTCATATTGGGTCTGCCCCTGGACCACCCTGCCGTTCCGCCCGAGATAGGCCTCTTCTTCCCCCAGGTTCTCCACAGACAGGAACACCAAAAACCGCTTTTCGCAGAATTCCACCTTTTCCACGGTGATCTTCAGGTCTCCCAGGGTCTGAGAAGCCGGCGCTTCACTGCAAAACAGCGGCGGGTCGTCCCCTTCCTCCAGAGAGATCACCTCCAGCGTATCCGCCTCCAGGATTGGCTCTATGGCCTGGTTTGTGAAGGTTCCGCTAGCTTTTATGATATCCCCCTTCTGAAGCGGGATCTCCTTTGCCGCGATCAGCGTGGGGTTTTTCCGCTCTCCGATATTCTGGCAAATCTCAAAGCGCAGCTCTCCCTCCGTGGTGGTAAAGCCCGCAGTGACAATGCCGGTAACGGTGGCTTTTCTGCCGGTATAATCCGTTCCGGTTCCATCGGTGTGGGCGTAAAGGTCCGAAAGCTCCGCCCGGGTCAGCTCGCCCTCGGCCACCGGTTCCTCATAGGGCACGGCGGTTATTCTGATCTCCGCGTTTCCCTGAACAAAGGTGCCTTCAAAGCTTACGGTGCCGTCCGCCTCCAGAATTTTTCCCTGGCCGTTGGGCTCGCCGGTTTCGGGGTCGATCTCGCCCTCGTAAACTCTTCCGTCCAAATCGTACAGCCGCCCCTTTACCGGTCTGCCGGTGGCCGGGTCAAATTCCCCCTCGAACAGCAGCACGTCTTTATAATAATACTTTCCTTCCGCAATAACGCCGTTTCGGAAGGTTCCCTCATAGCGTTCGGTTTCCGTGCCCCGCACGCCCTGTCCCTCAGCTACGTCATTTTGATATTCCCCTTCATGGTAGGTGCCGTCTTCCCATTCTGACCGCCCTTTCCCGTTCCAGTGGCCCATGTCCCATTCTCCGGTATAGGTCCAGGCTCCGCCGTCGGCATTCTGAGAAGTAAAGGAGCCCTGCCCGTGGGGCAGGCCGTCCTTTACTTCTCCGCGATAGCTGCCGGTGCGCTCTCCGAAGGAAAATTCCAGGGTCAGCTCCAAAGCGCTCTCCGCCGCGGGAGCAGTTGCGCTTTCCGTACCGGAGGCGTCCGGTACGGGGGCCCGGGCCAGCAGCGCGCAGGCGGAAAGCTCCAGCAGCAGAAGCCCTGCCAGGATAATAGCAATCAAAAATTTTTTCACGTAAATTCCTCCATTTCCCTTTTCCTCTATCACAAAACAGCTGGGCTTTCCAATCGTTCAGAAAAGCCTGCCGTGTTATTTTCCACTTAAAAGCCGGTAAATTTCCCCTTTTTTCAGTCCGGTCAGCCTTGCCGCCTCCTTTGCCGCGTCGGCGGCGGAAAGGCCCTGCTCCATCTGCTCCCGGGCAAGGCCGGCGGCGTCTTCCAGGGTGTACTCCTCCCGCTCCGGGGAAGAAGCTTCCGCCCCGGCAAGGACCAGCACATATTCCCCTCTCGGCTCCCGCTCCCGGTAATGGGCGGCGGCCTCCTTCAAGGTAGTGCGCCAGACCTCCTCGTGAAGCTTTGTCAGCTCCCGCACCACGGCGATCTTTCGATCTCCTCCGAAGGTTTTTTCAAAATCGGAAAGGGTTTTCCGTAGCTTGTGAGGAGCCTCGTAAAACACCATGGTACGGGTTTCCCGCTCTACAGAAAGCAGGTGCTCCCGGCGGCCGCGCTTGTTCACGCTTAAAAACCCCTCAAAGGTAAAGCGCCCGGTGGGCAGCCCGCTGACCGCCAGGGCGGAGATCACCGCCGTGGGGCCGGGCACCACGTAAACCGGAATGCCTTCCCCTGCGCAGGCGGCAACCAGCGTTTCACCGGGATCGGAAATGGCGGGCATACCCGCGTCTGAAACCAGGGCGCAGGTCTCCCCTGCCCGAAGGCGCTGTAAAATCAGCTCCCCGTGGGACAGCTTGTTGTGTTCAAAATAGCTCAAAAGAGGCTTTTTGACAGCAAAGTGGTTCAAAAGCTTCATCGTGACCCGGGTATCCTCCGCGGCAATAAAATCCGCCTGCTCCAGGGTCTCTTTGGCCCGGGGAGAAAAATCCCCCAGGTTCCCGATGGGCGTTCCCACCACATACAGCGCCCCTTTTTCCAGCGCTTTTTGCTCCATGGCGATCTCCTTTTTCGTTGTGAAAGTGTTTCTATTGACCAATTATAAGAGCAAGATCAGAATTTGGCGGCGAAGCGCCGCGGCCACTCGTGTCTCCACTTGGTGCGGAAGTTTGGTTTCTGACCCGACCGCAAACTGAGCGATAAATTGGAATTTACCGGTTATTCGCTCACCTCTCTCCTGTCATCCTGAGCGAAGCGAAGGATCTCGTCCTTTCCCCTTTTATTCGGAAAATTAAGGACGAGATTCTTCGTCACTTCGTTCCTCAGAATGACAGGTGGGAACTGCGTGTTAAACTATAATTTACCGCTTTGACCATGCTCGCCATTGCTAATTGCTCATTCCTCATTGTACAAGCATTTCTTACTCCTTTTCTCGGTAATCCCCGTAAATCTCCTGCATCTCCCTGGTGTAATTTCCCTGCTCGTCCGTGATGATCAGGGTGGGCTCTACCGCAAGGCCCGGCTTGCCGCCCCGGCGGCATTCCAGCAGGAACAGGTAGGGGGCTTTGCCGGGCCTGGACTGCACCAGCTGCAGCCGCTTTGGCTCCAGCCCGTATTTCTGGAAAAGCCCCATGGCTTCTGTCAGCCGCTCTGTGGGCAGGCAAATACAAAGCCTGCCGCCCTGCTTCAGGCAGTATTTCCCAGCGGCGGCCAACACCTCCAGAGTCAGCTGGTCCTCGTGGCGGGAGATCTTCCTGGAACGCTTTTTGGGCTGATATCCGCTGTCCGGCGGATAATAGGGTGGATTACAGGCCATCAGATCCAGGCTTTGGTGGGTATACAGCAGCTTATACTCCCTGATATTCCCCAATACCACATACATTCTGCCTTCAAAGCCGTTTTCCTCAATGGACAGGCGGGCCAGATGAGCCGCTTCCCGCTGTACCTCCACCGACATACAGAAGCCCGGCTCCCCCCGGGCGCACCAGAGCAGGGGGATCGTTCCGCAGCCCGTGCCGATATCGGCGCAATCCTCTTTCCCCCGGGGCATGGAAAAACAAGCCAGCAGCAGCGTATCGGTGGTAAATTTATGTTCCTCTGTTACCAGCACCCGGCAGTTTTTTCCCAAGGGTTCCCAATGAGAATTCTCCGGCGCTGGCCGAGCCTCCTTCTCGCTGATCGACACCAGCTTTCCCTCCTTTTTTCCTAAGAAACAAAAAGTGGAACCCAAGGCAAGCGCCGTGCCGCCCTGGATCCCGCTTTTCCGAATTGACAGCCTGACGGCTCGTCCGTAGGTAAGGCCCGAAAGCCGATCAGCCCTCCTGAGGAGCGCCTACCGGGCATGTTCCGGCGCAAGCGCCGCAATCGATGCAGGTATCGGGATCGATCACATATTTGCCGTCTCCCTCAGAGATAGCTCCTACAGGACATTCGCTGGCGCAAGCACCGCAGGCAATACATTCGTCACTGATTACATAAGGCATGGGGTAACACCTCCACAAGATTTTTACACCCCTATTCTAACACATTTCGGGGAAAAAGCAAGACCTATCTTGCAGTTGTTAGCTGTTAGTTATTAGTTGTTAGAGAAGGGCGTTTTGGATTATCAAATACCGGAGGGCGCTGCGTTGGAGCATTTTATCTTAGTTTGCGACACTCAAAAACTCGTTGCCGCTGAGCGGACCTTCCTCAACGCCAATATTTTTGTAATTTCTGAATCCGAAATCCTGTAAGCTGGATCCCAACTTTTCAAGCATATATTCCCACCGAAGGAAGGCTAAAGCTGTGGCAGGATCTGCAAAACTGCGTAAATCGGCTAAGCTCCACCCCAAACCGTTGCTGCTGCCACTGGCGATAGCATAAGAAAAGTTTTTCCTATTTAGATTAAAATCACTCAGCTCGATTTGCGGATTGAGAAATGTCCTTCTGCCATTTGCATCTTCAATCCCGCAAAATATATCCTCCACGCCATCACGCTGTAAATCAAACAGGACAAACACAGCAGTGCTCACTCCGTCATTGCGGCTGATTTCATATGTGAGCTCAAAGCTGCTTTCCGCTTTGTCATAATTTAAACTTACATATTCATCTTCCGCCGGCATAAAATCTATAAATTTATGGCGTCTGTTTGCGCTCAGCAATCCGTTCTTTTCAATAATATCGCAAACCCTTTGAATCCTATCCCTGCGGGTCAACTCCGGTTTGTCAGGCTCGTTCGAGCCGCCTAAAAAGCGATACAGGAACGTCACAATCTGCGCGCGGGTACAGCCTGAATTGGGGCTAAAGGAGGTAGCGCTTGTTCCGGCAGTGATTTTGTTTTCAACGGCCCAGCCTACAGCATTGGAATAATAGGCCCCGACAGGTACATCTCCAAAAGAATTTGTTCCTGCAGAAACGGGTTCACCGGCGGCACGGTACAGAAAGGTGACAGCCTGAGCCCGGGTACACCCGGCATTCGGGCTGAAGGCAGTGCGGCTGGTGCCAGAGGTGATTCCTGTCTCAACTGCCCATTTTACCGCTTCTGCATAATATTCCTTTTCATGGACATCCGAAAACTGCGTTGGATAGGAAGAAGAAGGTTTTCCGGCAGCGCGCCACAGGAATGTAACTATTTGCCCTCTGGTACACTTGGAATTAGGACTAAAGGTATTGGTGCCGGTACCGGAAGTGATCCCGTTCTCGACAGCCCAATCGACCGCTTCGGTATAGTACTGGCCGAAAGGAACATCTCGGAAGCTTCCTGCCGCGGCAGCCGATACAGGCAGACAGCTCAGTACCAGGCAAAAAGCCAAAACCGTGCTTACGATCTTTTTCATATGACATCTCTCCTTACAGGAAAAAATTTCCGCGCAGCAAAAAAGTGCGCAGCCGAAGCCACGCACCGAAAAATGCATAGCTTCTATTGCTGCGACACAACTATAACACACAGTACAAGTATGCTAAACGAAGCCTGCATTTTTGCCAAAAAAGCAAACACACACACTTATACTGTGTTTCTATCCTGTTATGCCGCAAGATGATCCTATCACAAATCTCCCGGTTCCGCAAGTAGAAAAGGAAGATTTTTTACGGCACAACTCCTATCCGGCCGATCTTGGCTTTATTCCAGGTTTTTCAGCTCTTCTTCTTCCTTTTTATCCACCTTGATCCTTCCGTCACGCAGCAGCTTTACTTCTGAGGCGTGGAACACCTTGGGCGCGGCCTCCGGGTCCTTATCCAGCCGAACGGTGAGCTTTCTGGTCAAAAGATTTTGATCGATCACCACGCCCTTGCCCTCCGGGGTGGAGACCAGCGCGTTCACCTTGGGAGTGGTGCGCAGCAGATCCTGATAGGCCTCCTGCTCGTATTTCAAGCAGCACATGAGCCTGCCGCAGGCCCCGGAGATCTTTACCGGGTTCAGGGAAAGGCCCTGCTCCTTTGCCATTTTGATGGATACCGGCTGAAAGCCGCCCAAAAAGGAGCCGCAGCAGAAAGGCCTGCCGCAAATTCCCATGCCGCCCAGCATTTTCGCCTCGTCCCGCACGCCGATCTGCCGCAGCTCGATCCGGGTGCGGAACTGGCTTGCCAGATCCTTTACCAGCTCCCGGAAGTCCACCCGCCCATCGGCGGTGAAATAGAACAGGATCTTGCTGTTATCGAAGGTGTATTCCACCTCTACCAGCTTCATTTCCAGGCCGCGCTCGGCAATTTTTTCCTCGCAGATCCGAAAAGCGTCCTTTTCCTTCCGGCGGTTTTCCTCCGCCCGGCGCAGATCGTCCTTGGTGGCCTTGCGTACCAGCTTGCGCAGAGGCTGCACGATGGTGCTGTCGTTTACCTCACGGTTCGCCATAGCCACCTCGCCGCATTCCACACCCCGAGCGGTCTCCACGATCACCCGCTCCCCGCAGGAAAGCTTTTCCTGGTCGGGATCAAAATAATAGACCTTTCCTGTATTCTTAAACCGCACGCCAATTACCTCGGCCATACACATTCTCCTTTATAAAAGTAAGAGGGATCACCCCGGTTTTCCCGAAGCCACCCTTTATCTGCCCGCCGCTTCCCGCAGCCGGGAGCACAAGCAGGACACCAAAAGGGACATATTGGCGTTGCGCTCCAGCTTCCGCCGGAATTCCTCCCCGATCTCCGGCAGCTTACACAGCCGGTTCATGGGAAGACCGCTGAGCAGCTCGGCTTCCCCAGCGGCGCCGGAAAGCAGGCTTGTCCCGCCCGCCCGCAAAACGCAGGCGTCCCGAAAGATCACGGTCAATCGGGATAAGGCTTCTCCGCAAAGCTTTCTGTCCTTTTGCAGGGGAAGCGCCGCCTTTAAGAGAGCGTCCCCATTTTTATCCAGCATGCCAGCCGCCATTGCCGCCGCGATGCCCGCGGCCTGTGCGGCGGTTCCGCCCTGGGCCTCCTCCAGCATTCTGCCGATATTGCCTCCGCACAGGTCGGCAAGCCTTTCCGCCTGCCCCGCTTCCAGCCCGGCATGTTCTCTGCCATAGGCCGCGGCCTCTTCCGGTGAAGGGGGCTTCAGGGTAAAGCTCTGCACCCGGGAGCGAATGGTGGGCAAAAGCTGCTCCGCCGAATCGCACACCAGCAGAAACACCGCACCCTTCGGCGGCTCCTCAATGATCTTCAAAAGCTTATTCTGCGCCGCTTCGGAGGTACGGGAGCCCATCAGCAGAATATACACGCTGAGCTCCGCCTCCTCCGGCATTCTGTAGGCGTCGGCGGTGACGGCCTTGACAGTATCAACACTAAGGGAGCGGGTTGCCCCGCTCCCTTCTTCGATCCGAATATCGGGATGTGAGCCCGCGTCCGCGCGAATACAGGACGGACATTCCCCACAGGGAGCCTTTTCCCGGTTCCTGCACACCAAGGCCTTGGCGATCAGCCTTGCCAAGGTGCGTTTCCCGCAGCCCGCCTCCCCCTGCAGTACAATGGCATGGGGAAACCGCCGCAGAGCAAACGCGGCGGATAAGGCCTCTTTTACCTCTTCGTTCCCTAAAAAACCGGAAAGATCCATCAGACCTTTTCAAAGCGGTCCACATTCAGCACGAATATGGTAGAACCGCCCACCGTGACCTCCACAGGGAAGGAGGAATACATTCCCACGTCCATAGTGGAGGTGCTGGGTACGATCTGAGTTCTGCGGCTGCTGTATTTGGAGATCAGGCTGATCACATCGTCCACCTTTTCATCGTCCACACCGGAGATAAAGGTGGTGTTGCCCGCCATCAGAAACCCGCCTGTGGTGGCAAGCTTCGTTACGGAATAGCCTTCCCGGGTCAGCGCGGAGGACACCGCGCCGCTGTCATCATTGCTTACGATCGCAAGGATCAGTTTCATAAAAATACCTGCCTTTCCGGGCCGTTTGGAAAACTTTTCTTTGCCCGTATGGATTTTGAACGATCCGGCCCTCCTGCCAGCAGCAGGGTCAGCCGGGAGAAACCAACAAAGAAACAGAGAAACGAAGCATGAGCTTCCTTCTGCATTCAGTATAGCATAAGACCGGGAAAAATGCTAGGTTTTTTGAAAATTTTGTGAAAGCCGCCTTTTTCCAGCTTTGGCACGGTTTGTTTCCGCTTCCCGCACTACGTCCAGCACCTCTTTTCTGTGCCGGAACAGCGCCAAAATGTTGGGGATCGCCATCAGTCCGTTAAAGGCGTCTCCCAGTTGAAATACGGCAGATAAAGGCAGAATGCAGCCGAAATAGGCGGCTGCCGCCGCGGCTAACGCAAATAAAGTTTTCCCCTTCCCCTTTGTCAAATAAAATAAGCCTTCCCGGCCATAACAGCACCAGGAGATCACCGTAGCCAGGGCAAACAGCGCCGTACACAGGGAAACCGCCCAGCTTCCTATGGGCCCCAAGGCGGATTCATAGGCAAAAAATGTAAGCTTCGCCCCCTCCAGCATGGGGGAGCGGCAGCACAGGATACACAGGCCTGTCACCGTGCACATGACGATGGTATCCACAAACACCTGGAAGATCCCTAAGTACCCCAGCTCTATGGAAGTTTTCCCCTTTACCTCCCCATAGGCGAAGGCCGAGCTGCCAAGCCCCGCCTCGTTGGTGAACACGCCCCGGGATACGCCCGTTTTCAAGGCCAGCAGCGCTCCAGCGGTTCCTCCCACACCGGCCCGCAGGGAGAACGCCCCCTCCAAAATGCTGTGAAACGCCCCCGGCAGATTTTCCCGAAAGACCCACAGCACTCCTAGGGAGGCCGCAAAAAACAGCAGCGTCATAGCGGGAACCAGCCGCTCTGTGATCCTTACGGCGAACCGCAGGCCGCCCCTGGCTACAAAAAACACCAGTGCCGCTAAAAAAATGCCGGTCACGGCGGCGGGAAGTCCGAAGCTTTCCAGGGAAACCGCGCAGGCGTTGGTCTGCGTCATGTTTCCCATGCCGAAGGAGGAAAGGCAGCAGCCCACGGCGTAGAAAGCTGCCAGGGGCTTTCCCCACTTTCCAGCCTTTTCCAGATACCCCAGCGCCCCCGGCGCGTTTTTGTACCTGGCGGCCAGAAGATTTTCCGCGAATACCGTCATCATGCCGAACAGGGAGGACACCCACATCCAGAACAGAGCCCCGGGGCCGCCCACTGTGATGGCGGCCGCCACCCCCACGATATTTCCGGTGCCGATGGACCCGGCCAGCGCCGCTGTCAGCGCCTGGAACTGGGTCACACCCCCCTGTTTTTTCTGTTCCCGGGAGCCCAGTACCGCCACCTTCAGCCAGCTTCCCAGACGGCGAAGCTGGAAAAAGCCGGTAGAGCAGGAAAAAAAGATTCCCGCCGCCAAAATCAGCAGCAGCACATGCCAGCCCCACAGGGCGTCCCGCAGCGCCTCAAGCATGGAAAAAAGGAAGCCCCAATGCTTCCGCCGCGGCCTGGGCCAGCTTTTCGCCGATCTCTATGGTGTTATTTACCAGCCAGGCTTCGTCCTGAGGGTTATCCCGATAAGCCAGCTTGATCAAAAGTGTGGGGGAAGCATCTTTCTCCTGTTCCTCCGTTTCCGAAACAGGTCTGGTGCCCGCCAGCTCCGGTTGAGGATAGATCTCCTTCAGGCGGGCGGCAAACAACTCTGCCGCCGCCTTTTCCACACCGCACTGTTCCCGATAATACACGTCTGAGCCCTTTCTCTGCCCGGCGGAATCCGGCGGAGCCGTTTGAGAGCAAAGCATGAGATACAGGCAGTTTTCTCCCCTGTTCGCGGCCCGGAGCACTCTGCCTTCCTTCATGCTTCCGGGGATCCGAAAGGGCTTGACCCCGGAATTGGAAAGCGCGGCTTCCAGGCTGTCGGCAACCTTGCCGATCCAATATTGCTCCTCTCCACCGTTGGGGTATTCCTCTCCCGACTGTGAGGGCAGGCTGAGATAAAGCTTTGCCATATCATTTTCTCCTTTCCATCAGGCCCGAATCAGCTCTTTCCCAGTTTCATGCGTTTTGTGAAAAAATCCTGAGAGCTCATGCCGGAGGGCCGCAGGTACCGGCCCAGGCCATAAAAGGAATTCGGGTCCCGTGTCACATAGCTGATCTTTTCCTCGCAGGTCAGGGTCATGGAAAATCCCAGAGACTGCACCAGCTCCGGAGTGGTCTTGCTCACCGCGCCGAAAGGATATACAAAGACCCGGGGCTTTTTCCCCACGTGCTTTTCCACCGCTTCCTGGGCGCTGAGAAGATCCTTTGTCAGCCTTTCCCGGTAAGCCTCCTCAGTTTCTCCGGAGGCTTTTTTTACCCCTACGGGGCTTCCGCTCCCCTTATGAAGGTTATAGCTGTGGTTTCCCACCTCTACCAGGCCGGAATCGGCCATTTCCCGAAGCTGTTCCCAAGTACAATGGGTATAATACCCATTTTTCTCTCCGGTTTGCGTATAAAAATCCGAATAGTAGCCGATAGGCGCGATCAGAAATTTACACTCGTGCTTCTTCGCAAGCTCAAAGGCGTACAGATAGTTATTGTAGTAGCCATCGTCAAAGGTGAGCAAAACAGGTTTTTCCGGCAGCTCTTTTCCCTGGGCGTAAGCAAGCAGCTCCTCCGGCAAGATAGTAGTATACCCCTGGCTTTTCAAATAAAGCATATCGCTTTCCAGCTCCTGGGGGGAGATCACGTATTTTCCGTGATAGGCCTCGTCCTTGAGCACGGAATGATACATCACCACAGGCAGCGCCACTCCCTGCTCCACTGTGGCGGCGCTGACGGTAAACAGGGCCGCGAAAATTGCCGCAATTCCCAATAACGCGCCGGAAACCGCCTTCCAATTCACCTTGACCAGTCCATACAGCCCCCGCCTTTTTCGGATTGTTCCCATAAAAAACACCGCCCTGCTTATATATAAGCATCAGGCGATGTTCTTATTCATGGAGTTAGAGTTATTGCGCTGTAAGCAGTCAGTTCTTTTTAGAGAAAAGTCAAGAAATGCCACCCCTGCTTTTTCTGACAGCTGGCCACTTGCAGCCAACAACTATTTTTCGGGAAAAGGGTTCTTTTCCTGGCTGATTCCGGTGAGGTAATTCAGATCTACATCGTAAAATTTGGCCAGCGCGATCACGCTTTCTACCGGGATACGGGTCTTTCCGGTCTCATAGTCTGAGTAAGTGCGCTGGCCGATGTGAAGTAAGTCGGCAATATCCTGCTGGCTCAGCTTTCTGTCTTCCCGCATTTCTCTGATTTTTTCGTAGTATTTGTACGGCAATGTAGGGTGCCTCCTTTTGGAATTATTTACGTCAAAATTTTAGCGGATTAAACTCTAAGAAAGCGTTTTTAGAGTTATATACTCTGAATTTTTTCCAAAAAGATTGACTTCCGCCCCAGAATAGGGTAAAATGGCAGTAATGTGGCGAATGTTCACTAAGGAGATGACTTATTATGGGATTTGTAGATCGGCAAACACTTGGCGAAACTGTGAGAAAGTTTCGCATGGAGATCGGGTATTCTCAGGATTCCCTGGCAAAGGCTCTGGATTGTTCCCGCTCCGCCTACTCTTATAAGGAGGGGGGAAAATGTGCCTTTAGCATAGAGGATCTGCAGCAGCTTGCCGTGGTATTCAACTTGCCGCTGGAAGCTTTTTTCCAGCCGGAACAGTATCCGGAAAAGGAGATCGGGATCCGGGTCAGGCGCAAGCCGGTAGATCCGCCGGAGCAGATCGGTGATCTGCGCATGCGGGAAAGGGCGCTGATCAGCAGGCTTCGCATGCTGGAGGAAAAACTGGATTCTAACGATCTCATAGAACAATTCTGGGAAACCATGAAAAAAGAATTGGATAAGCTCAATTAAAATCTGCCTTTGGTACCGAAGTAATGCCGGCTTTTCGTCCGAAATAAGGCGGGTCCGAAAGAAAAACGCAAAAGCAATTTCCTGTTTTGAGAATTTTTGATAGGAGCTCCGCCGGTTTGAGGAAAAAAGACAGTTTTCTGAGAATAGGGAAAAAAGAAAAGCCGTAAGAGCTCGCAGGGAGATTCCCTTGCGATTTCTTACGGCTTTGACTATAATTATTTACAGTGTGTTCAACAACTTCCCGGGCAAATAGAGTACAATAACGGCAAAAGTCATAGTCGGGCAGCGTTGCTTCGATTTGCACAGAGAAGCTTCTCGATTGCCCACCGCAGGTGGAGTACAATAACGGCAAAAGTCATAGTCGGGCGGTGTGGCTTCGATTTGCACAGAGAAGCTTCTCGATCGCCCACCGCAGGTGGAGTACAATAACGGCAAAAGTCATAGTCGGGCGGTGTGGCTTCGATTTGCACAGAGAAGCTTCTCGATCGCCCACCGCAAGTGACGTGCAACAGCGGCAAAAAGGGGCAGGGATATGTTTGGGTATGTGCGCCCGTTCCAATCGGAATTGCTGGTAAAGGAATATGAGCAGTATAAAGGAATTTATTGCCAGCTCTGCCGGGTGTTGGGAAAGGAATACGGATGGCTTGCCCGGTTTTCCCTAAGCTACGACTGTACCTTTTACGCCATGCTGGCCCTGGCCGCTTCCGGACAAACGGTTTGCGAGGAAGCGGGACGGTGCGCGGCGAACCCCATGAAGAAATGCCGATATTTGAAGGCGGACGGGGAAGCCTATCAAAAGACGGCGGCCCTTTCCGTGTTGCTGACCTGGCACAAGCTGCGGGATGACCGGGAGGACGAGGGCTTTTTCAAATCTCTCGGCTGCGCCTTGCTGCTGCCGCTGGTTTCCCGCAAGGCGAAAAGGGCGGCGGGGCGATATCCCCTTTTGGCGGAGCTTGCGCAAGCCGCCATGGAAGGGCAGAAAGCGGCGGAAGAAAAAAGGGCCGGCCCCGATGAGTGCGCGGAGCCTACTGCCCAGCTGCTGCAGGGGCTTTTTGAGGAGCTTGCCGGAGAAGCCGAGGGCCAAGAGTCAGCCCAAGGCCAAAAACTGGCTTTGGGCCAGTTCGGTTATTTTTTAGGGCGCTGGGTCTATTTAATGGACGCCTCCGACGATCTGCGGGAGGACGCCAGGCAGGGGAAATTCAACCCCTTCCTGCTTCGGCTGGGCCTTTCTGAAAAACGGCAGCTTTCGGAAGAAGAACTCCGGTCCGCTGAAGCTGCCTGCAACGAGGCCCTGAACGCCACGGCGGCCATGCTGCTGCCCCCCTTGAACCTGATCGATTTAAAGCTTTTCGGCCCGATCATAGAAAATGTGGCGCAAAAGGGCTTGCCTGAGATACAACGGGAGATCCTGTTTCTGCACGTAAAGAAAAAACGGCGGAAGCGCCCCGGAAAAGAAGGAACCTAAAAAGGAAAAAACGCGATTTGCGATTATCAGAAAAAACGCAAATTCGCTTTTTGAACAGCAGTCCGAAATGAGAGAGGAAAGGGAACGTAAGAATGAGCATGTCAGACCCCTATAAGGTGCTGGGCGTATCGCCCTCCGCCACCGATGAACAGGTAAAGGAAGCCTACCGAAACCTGGCCAAAAAATACCACCCGGATCAATATGCCGAAAGTCCCTTAAAAGAGCTTGCCGACGAGAAGATGAAGGAAATCAACGAGGCTTACGACGCCATCACCGCCCAGCGAAAAGCCGGGGGACAGAGAGGGTATGCCGCAGGCGGGTACAACCCTGTGGGGAACAACGCCGCTTCCGGGTTCCGCGATGTGCGAAGCCTGATCATGGCGGGCCGTATTGCCGACGCCGAGCAGATCTTAAACGGTGTGCCGCCGGAGCGCCGCAACGCGGAATGGTATTTCCTGAAGGGCTCGGTACTGTACCGCCGGGGCTGGTTGGAGGAAGCGAAGGACCACTTTTCCCGGGCCTGCCAGATGGACCCCGGAAACGGAGAGTACAGCGCGGCCCTGAACCAGACCATGAACCAGAGAAGCGGCGTATACGGCGGCTATAACCCCAACCGGGGCATGGACGGCAGCTGTAATTCCTGCGATCTGTGTTCCTCCCTGATCTGTGCCGATTGCTGCTGCGAGTGCATGGGCGGAGACTTGATTCCGTGTTGTTAAAACGCAAAATTCGTTTCGAATTTTGCTTTGGAAGAAGCCCTCGGTCACGAAGCGACCGGTTTTTCTCACGAAAAACACCGGGCTTCTTCACTGCGGCAGTTACTACAAGATTGTTAAAACGCAAAATTCGTTTCGAATTTTGCTTTGGAAGAAGCCCTCGGTCACGAAGCGACCGGTTTTTCTCACGAAAAACACCGGGCTTCTTCACTGCGGCAGTTACTACAAGATTGTTAAAACGCAAAATTCGTTTCGAATTTTGCTTTGGAAGAAGCCCTCGGTCACGAAGTGACCGGTTTTTCTCACGAAAAACACTGGGCTTCTTCACTGCGGCAGCTGCTGCGTAGTTTCTAAAACGGAAAATCGGGTTCCGATTTTCCGTTGCGGCAGTCGTTGATGAAAGAAACCTTTTATCTTTCTCTTTGTTGTTTCCTATCCTTTGATCGGTGTAGGGAAGCTTTTATGGCCCTCGCCGTTCTTGTTTCGGGAAGTGATATTACGAAAAATTCCATGAAAGCGGCTCTCTGCGGTATTTTAGCGGCGCTGTCCACGGTGGTGATGTTCTTTACAGGGATCATTCCCGTGGCTACTCTGGCTCTGCCCGCAATTGCCGGATGTCTTTTGATCCCGGTAGTGGCTGAGGTGGGGATTTCCTGGGGCTTCGGCACCTTTGCCGTGTGCGCCGGACTTTCCTTTCTGCTGGCGCCGGACCGGGAAGCGGCCCTGCTTTATCTGCTGTTTTTCGGCTATTATCCCGTGCTGACAGGCGTATTGGACCGGGTGAAAAACAAAACGCTCCGCTATGTGCTGAAGCTTTTGATTTTCAACGCCGCCGTGGTAACGGAAACCCTGCTTGCCGTGTTCGTGCTGGGGATCCCCTGGGAAACCGTTGAGTTTTTGGGAAAAGCCACGCCCCTTGTACTGCTGCTTCTGGCAAACCTGGTCTTCGTGCTGTACGACAGGGCCCTGAACGGCCTGATCGACCTGTATTTCCGAAAATTCAGCAGTCAGGTGCGCAGGTTCTTAAAATTGAAGTAATGCCAAACCCCAGCACGGCAAAAAGTCGCGCTGGGGTTTTTGCGGTTACACCGCAGGCAGCGGCGGGCCGCCGCGGGCACTCGTGTCCCTGCTTGGTGCGGAAGAATAATTTTTCACCCGACCACAAGGACACCGATAAATTATAGTTTAACACGCAGTTCCCACCTGTCATTCTGAGGAACGAAGTGACGAAGAATCTCGTCCTTAATTTTCCGAATAAAAGGGGAAAGGACGAGATCCTTCGCTTCGCTCAGGATGACAGGAGAGAGGTGAGCGAATAACCGCTAAATTCCAATTTAGCAAATAGCCTCCTCCTGTCATTCTGAGGAACATAGTGACGAAGAATCTCGTCCTTAATTCCAGGGAAAAAGGACAAAGGACAAGATCCTTCGCCACCTTTGGTGACTCAGGATGACAATTTGGAGGCCGTTTTCCTCTCTAACAACTAACTACTAATGGCTAACAACTTGTACGCCGAACTCCAATTTACCAGCGTTGGTTACAACGCTTGTGTTGGTTACAATGCTTGTGTTGGTCACAACGCTTGTACCCTTGCCCTTAAATTGCTCATTCCGCATTGCTGATTGCTCATTACCCTTACACGCCCTCAAAGCCCTGTGCTGCCAAAGCCTCCCGCACCCCGCTGGGTTTCGGAAAGCTCCTGTATTTCCTCCACCTGGGGCAGGCACACCGGCAGTACGATCAGCTGGGCGATGCGCTCGCCGGGGCGCACCGTATAGGCGGTCTGGCTGGAATTGCGCAGGCCCACGTGGATCTCTCCCCGGTAGTCGCTGTCGATGACGCCCACGCCGTTGGTAACAGTAATGCCATGCTTTACGCCCAGCCCGCTGCGGGTAAAGATCATACCGGCGCAGCCCTCCGGCACCTCCGCCGCCAAACCAGTGGGCAGGATCACCAACGCCCCCGGCTCTATGGTGAATTCTCCAGCAATGCAGGCGCACAGGTCATAGCCCGCGCTGCCCGGCGTTTTCCGCTCCGGCAGCACCGCCTCTTCCCGCAGCCGTTTGATCTTCAGCTTTTGTCCTTCACCCATAAAAATACTCCTTTTCTTCTTTTAAAAAATCAGTTTTCTTACGCTGCCAATTCACATTTTCCACAGAGTTTTCCACCGTTATTCCACGCCCTCGGAAAACATACGCCGGGTGCAGTCAAAACCAGGAGATTCCTGTCGAAAAAAGGTTTCCAGCACCTGCCCGCATTCCACAGCGTTTTCCACAGTGAACCGCAGCACACCGAAATCCGCAAAGGCGTCAGCCCGGTTTCCCAGCCAAAGGGGAACACTGTTCAGAACCTCTGAATATCTGGCCTGCCCGGAGCCGGTGCACACCACAGGAAAACGCTTTTTCAGCCGGTCTGTGAGACAGCCGGGGCTTTTACAGTGCAGGCAGCCCCTGGGGGAATTGGCCAAGGGGCAGTTTCGGGTCAGCATCAACGCCTGCCTGCCGTAAACCATCACGCCTCTCGGCAGCGTTCCGCTCAGGGCGGAAGCCTCTCTGCCGGTGAGCTCAAAGGAAAGCTCCGCCGAGGAAAGGCCAAGTCTTTGAAACTGCTCCAGTGCGGCGGTATTAAAAATATTCAGGGAAAAAGATCCGTGCAGTGTGGCTCCAAGCTCCTTCCCCAGCCACAGGCCGCCCAAATTTCCCACCGTGAATTCCCGAAACCCATCTTCTATTCTGGCGGCCATCAAGGCTTTTACCCTGTCCTCCGCCCCAAAAAACGCTCTGGGCTGTTCCAGCAGAATGCGGGAAAAGCCACTTTCGCGCAGGCGGTGAAGCTCTTCGGGCGCTGTGTCCAGCGGCAACGCGATGCTTTCACACCGCAGCGCCTCCCCGCACACCTGCCGCGGGCTGCGGAAATAAGCCCGCACCGGAAGCTCTTTCGTGTTCCGCGTCCCGTGCCGGGGAAAAGGCTGACAGGAAGCGTTCAAAAAGGGAATGGGCCGCCTTTTGGCACGTCTGGAAAGCAGCGCCTCCAAGGCCTGCCTGCGCAGCAAGTTCAGCTGGGAAACCCCTGCCCGCACGCCGCCCTTCGGCACAGCGACCTGTTTTGCAAAGCAGGGTGTGCCCCCTGTTTTTTTCAACTGAGCCTCACACCGCTCCGCAGGCAAAAGGGGAAGCTCTTCCTGCGTGGCGGGAAGCACTGCGGTGCCTTCCGACCCTTCCTCGTCCCGGGCAGTCAGGGAAATCTCTCCCTCCCGCTGCTCCAGAACCAAACTGACCGGAACGCTCTGCCGCTCTCCCCGATACAGGCCCCGCAGAGAAGAAAACACCTTCGCCGTGGCGTCTGTGACGTCTTCCCTGGTACGCACACCGAACATTTCCCTGCCCCGCCGTCCGGTAAGATATCCTTCTGTAAAGCCGGAACGAGAAAAAACCGCCTCCAGGTTTCGGGTCAGCTCCTCCGGAACCGTTTCTCCGTCCGCTGCCTTCCGGCAGGCGGAAACCGCAGCGGCCACATATTCCGGGCGCTTCATTCTGCCCTCGATCTTTGCGGAGCAGACCCCCGCCTCTTCCAGCTGGGAAAGCCTTTGCAGAAAGGAAAGATCCTTTAGGGACAGGTCGTGCCCCGTACCGCCGGGCGCGGAAAAGGGCAGGCGGCAGGGCTGGGCGCACATGCCCCGGTTGCCGCTTCTCCCGCCCAGCACAGCGCTGAAATAGCACTGCCCGGAAAGAGACATGCACAGCGCGCCGTGAGCAAAGCTTTCCAGCTCCACCGGGCAGCTCTGGGCGATCTCCCGGATCTCCGAAAGGGACAGCTCCCGGGCCAGCACCACCCGCTGGGCGCCCAGCTCAAAAAGCAGCTGCGCGCCGCCGGGCGTGTGCAGGCCCATCTGCGTAGAGGCGTGCAGGGGCAGCTCCGGCGCCCTTTCCCGCAGCAGGGAAAAAAGCCCCATATCCTGCACCAAAACAGCGTCTACCCCCAGCTTACACAGGGTAGAAACCAGCCCCAGCGCCTCCGGAAGCTCCCGGTCCTTCAAAAGAGTATTCACCGTTACATGAACGCGCACTCCCCTGGCGTGGCAGAAGCTTACCGCCTCCGCCAGCTCCTCCAGGGTAAAATTTTTCGCGTGAGCCCTGGCCCCAAAGGAAGGACCGCCCAGATATACCGCATCAGCCCCGGCAAAAACCGCGGCCCGCAGCGCCTCCGGCCCTCCCGCGGGGGCCAGCACTTCTATTGATTTTTCACTCATGATTTTTCAAAAAAGCTGATAAAGCCCTCCTGCTCATATTCTTCCTCGTAGCGCATGGGGTTTTTCCGTTTCTTCCCTCCAGCAGGCTGGGAGGGGGCGGGCTTTCTTTCCTCTCCCTGCTCCCGAACCTCCTTTTCCAGCAGGTCCAGGGCCGGAGAGGACGCCCGTTTTTTAGCCTCTGCGGCTTCCTTCCGGGTTTCCTCCAGTTCCAGGCGAAGCTGATCCACCATCTTTTTCGCCTCTTCCACCGCGCGTTTCGCCGCGGCGATGGCGCCTTGCTTCTCCTGCTCGGCCTTTTGGCGCTCCCCGTCCTTTTCCGTCAGCTTGTCCCGCAAGGCCCGGTTCGCTTCCTCAGCCTCAGACAGCCGCCGGGACAGTTCCCCGTGGTCCGCCGCTGAAGAGCCGCCGGAGTTCTCCCGCAGAGCGGCGTTTTCGTCTGCCAGCCTGGCCGCCTGTTCCTCCAGCTCTTTTACCCGGCCGGCGGCTTCGGCCAAAGCGGTATTTTCCGCTTCCAGCTTCAAGAGCTTTTCCCGCAAAGCGGGATCCTCCGCGGCGACTTCCCCCGCAGGCCCCTTCTTCAGCAGCTCCTCCTTTTCCTCCTGCCAGATCTCGGCCTCCACCTCCAGCTCGTCGATCCGCTCTTGCAGGTCAAAGGACTGCTTGCCATTTTTCTTGGCGTCGTCACAATAGCTCAAAGCGGCGGTCAGGGCGGCCGCTTCCCGGGTGATATAGGGAGAGGCTTCCAAAATATTTTGCATCAGCGCTCCGACCTCGTCAGCCAAAGACTGCATGTATTCTTCGCTTTCCGGCGTGATAAGGCCGCACACCACGCCGTTTATCTCCAGCCTGATCCGTCTTTTCTCCACAGCAGATCCATCCTTTCCCGCTGGTATTTTATCCATTATAATGCAAAATTCTGATTTCGGGAAGTCCCTTTTCCTTTTTCCCCTAAAAATTCCTGAAATTCCCTGCGCCAAAAAGAACAACTCCTAGCCAGACGGCACAAATTTGAACCATGGTTTTGCCGGGCGTATTTTCGCCCGCCCGTCGTTAAAATACTCGTGAATCTGAAAGGACTCACTCCGCTTTTGCCTAGGTCGGACAAAAATCCACTCCGGCAAAACTTCTTCGAACTGAAAACTGGTGAGATGTTGTCGATTTTCAGCGCAAAAAGCTTGCTTCGCAAGCTCCGGACGACGGCAGGCAAATGTTCCGCTTGCGGAACATTTGCGCCTTTGCCTAGGACGATAAACTGAAAAGCGGCAATATATTGACCGTTTTCAGCGGGTTCAAATTCGCGCCGTCTGGCTAAGGCACAAAGGATTTTCAGAAAATTGCCGAACTGTTCTATATACATATTGTCCTTTTCCTCCGGTTGTGATATTCTATTCTTAGAAGAAAGCGCGGACGGAAAATCTATTGTTTTGCTTTCCGCTTCTTCTTATGATTGATTTTTGGAAAATTTTAGTGTATAATGCCTATATTATAGCGGGAAATTTCTTCTTCCATTTTCGCATTTCAGGATTTTTATACAATAATGGAGGCTTTTTCATGAATTACAAAATGTCTGTATCCCAGATCAAGGAGGCTGTTCAGGATAAACTGGCCCATGCCTTCGGCGTTTCCCTGGAAAACGCCACCAATGAGGAATACTACAAATCCGTAGTGCTCATCGTTCGGGAGCTGCTCACCAAGGGCCGCGCCGAGTTTGTGGCAAACGCCGAAAAAACGGAAACTAAGCAGGTCTACTATCTCTGCATGGAGTTTCTGCTGGGCCGTTCTCTGCGCAACAGCCTGTTCAATCTGGGCCTGGAGGAAAATTTCAGAAAAGCCCTGTCCGATTTCGGCATTAAACTGGATCATCTTTACGAAAAGGAGCCGGACGCCGGCTTAGGCAACGGCGGCTTGGGCCGTCTTGCCGCCTGCTTCTTAGACGGTCTTGCCACCCAGGGCTATCCCGCCATGGGTTACTCCCTGCGGTACGAATACGGTATCTTCCGGCAGAAGCTGGTAGACGGCTGGCAGACTGAGCTGCCCGATTTCTGGCTGCCCGGGGGGTCCGTGTGGCTGCAGGAGGTTCCGGAAAACTCGGTGGAGGTCCGGTTTGACGGACACATTGAAGAGCAGTGGCACGAGCAGTATCATTCCGTCCGCCACAGAGATTACACCTCCGTCACCGCCGTGCCTTACGACCTGTGCGTGGCCGGCATGGACGGCAAGGGCATCAGCCTTCTGCGGATCTGGAAGGCGGAAAACAACAAATTTGATATGAGCCTCTTCAACGGCGGCAATTATATGCGGGCCATGGAACAGCAGGCCATGGCCGAGGTTATCACCAAGGTGCTGTACCCGGAGGATAACCACACCGACGGTAAGCTCCTGCGTCTTTCTCAGCAGTATTTCCTGGTTTCCGCCTCCATTCAGGATATTATCCGCCGCCATCTTTTTGCCCACAGCAGCTTAGACGACCTGCCGAAGCTTGCCGCGATCCATCTGAACGATACCCACCCCGTGCTGGCTATCCCGGAAATGATGCGGGTCATGCTGGACGAGTGTGGCTACGGCTGGGACGCCGCCTGGGATATCGTAAAGCGCACCGTCGCCTATACCAACCACACCGTCATGAGCGAGGCGCTGGAATCCTGGAGCTGCGATCTGTTCCGCATGCGGCTGCCCCGCATCTATCAGATCGTGGAGGAAATCGACCACCGCTTCTGGGAGGAAATGCGGAGAAAAGGCGTGGACGAAGCGAAAATTTACCGTATGGCCCCTATCAGCGACGGCTATGTGAAAATGGCAAACCTGGCGGTCATCGGCTCTCACAACGTCAACGGCGTATCCGCCCTGCACAGCGAGATCCTGAAGGACAGCGTGTTTCACGATTTCTATGAGGAAATGCCGCAGAAATTTACAAACGTCACCAACGGCATCGCCCACCGCCGCTGGCTGAACCAATCCAATCCGGAGCTTGCCTCCCTGCTTACCGAGCTGATCGGAAAGGACTACATTTATGACGCCGACAAGCTTTCCGGCCTGTTGAAATATCAGGACGATGCCGCTGTTCTGGATCGTTTGCAAAAAATCAAACGCTCCAATAAGGAACGGCTTGCGCACTATTTGAAAAAAATACAGGGCGAGACCGTAGACCCCGATTCCATCTTCGATGTGCAGGTCAAGCGGCTTCACGAGTATAAGCGCCAGCACATGAACGCCTTGAATATCCTTGCCACCTATCAGTGGCTGCGGGAAAATCCCAATGCCGATTTTACGCCTCACACCTATTTCTTCGGGGCAAAGGCCGCTCCCGGCTACTACTTCGCCAAGCAGATCATTCAGTTTATCGCCGCGCTGGCAAAGAAAATCAACGCCGATGAGCGGGTCAACAAAAAGCTGAAGGTGGTTTTTGTAGAAAACTACTGCGTCACCTGGGCGGAGCTGCTCACCCCCGCTGCTGAGATCAGCGAACAGATCTCCCTGGCGGGTACTGAGGCCTCCGGCACCAGCAACATGAAGTTTATGATAAACGGCGCGGTTACCCTGGGCACCCTGGACGGCGCCAACGTGGAAATCCACGAGGCTGTGGGGGACGACAATATTCTGCTCTTCGGCATGACAGCCTCTCAGGTGGAGGAATTAAAGCGCTCCGGCTACAACCCCATGTTCCAGTACCAGAACGATCCCGTCATTCACCGGGCCATGGATGAGCTGCTTTCCGGCATCGACGGCCAGCAGTTCCAGGATATCTACAACGCTCTCTTAAATCAGGATCGCTATATGGCCCTGGCTGATTTTGAGTCCTACCGCGGCGCCCAGCAGAAAGCGGAACGGCTTTACGCCGACCAGAAGGCCTGGAACCGCATGTCCTTGATCAATACCGCCAGCGCGGGCCGCTTTGCCGCCGACCGGGCCATTCGGGACTATGCCGGAAATATCTGGCACGCTTCCCCGGTGCCCCCTGTAAAGAACAGCGGGGCAAAAAAGTAATGTGAGCTCTCCCACAAATTTCATCTGCAAGTAAGGGCCGCTGGGTACCAGCGGCCCCAGACTGTCGTTAAACCCTCTAACGTAAGAAACGGAAGGGGGAAGAGTGTGAGAGGGGACCATCAGGGTCCCTCTCTCGCGTTTCAATCACAACTTACTTGGAAAAACCCTTGATTTTTTCAAGTAAGTTTAAGCGTGGCGAAAAGAATTTTCGACACGCTTAAGGGCCGCTGAATACCAGCGGCCCTTGAAAATGAGGAGGTTTCCCCAGTATGTTTCATTCCAGAGATCCCCTGTATAAAGATCCGGTAGGCGCTTCCCCGGAAGGGGTTCCCGTTCACTTCCGCATTACGCTGCCAAGGGAGCTTTCCGCCTCGGCGGCTCAGCTGGTCATGGAGCAGGAGGGGGTGGGCACCCAGCGGTTGGACCTGTTTTGGTGCGGTATGAACGGGGAGGATAAGGAGTGGTGGGAGTGCCATTATACCCCCTCCGCTCCCGGCCTGTATTTCTATTATTTTGAGGCCCGCACCTGCCGGGGCAGCCTGCGCCTTGCCCGGGGCTTTTCCGGAGAGGCCGTCAGCGGCGGCACAGCCCGCTGGCAAATGACGGTTTATTCCCAGTCGCTCTCCACCCCGGAATGGCTTGCGGGAGGGATCTTCTACCAGATCTTTCCGGATCGTTTCGCCCGCTCTGGCTTCCCGAAGGCGGACATTCCCTCCGACCGCACGCTGCACGGGGACTGGTACGATCAGCCGGACTGGAAACCCAACGAGCAAGGCAAGGTGACAAATTCCGATTTCTTCGGCGGCGACCTGAAGGGTGTGCGGGAAAAGCTGCCCTACCTGAAAAAGCTGGGCGTTACCTGCCTTTATTTCAATCCCATTTTTGAATCTCATTCCAATCACCGGTACGATACGGCGGACTATTCCAAAATAGACCCGCAGCTTGGAACCGAGCAGGATTTTTCCGAGCTCTGCGCGGCGGCCAAGGAGCTGGGGATCCGGGTCATTCTCGACGGCGTGTTCAGCCACACAGGCAGCGACAGCGTATATTTCAACCGGGAAGGGCGCTATCCGGAACCGGGGGCCTATCAGTCTCAGGAAACCCCTTATTCCTCCTGGTACTCCTTTCGCAGCTGGCCGGATTCTTATGACTGCTGGTGGAATTTCGATACCCTCCCCAACGTGCGGGAGACCGATCCTTCCTATAACAGCTACATCAACGGCGAAGCCGGTATCGTCCGCAAATGGCTTCGGGCCGGGGCCTCCGGCTGGCGGCTGGATGTGGCCGATGAGCTGCCCGACGAGTTTATCGACCGCCTTGCAGAGACCGCCAAGGCGGAAAAGCCGGACGCCCTGGTGCTGGGCGAGGTGTGGGAGGACGCCTCCAACAAGTCCGCCTACGGCGTGCGCCGCCGGTATCTTCTGGGAAATCAGCTGGACTCAGTGATGAATTACCCCTTCCGGGACGCCATTTTCGGCTTTCTTCTGGGAAACGACCCCCGGCATTTTGCGGAGATCGTGGAAAACCTGGTGGAAAATTACCCCGCACAGTGCCTGCATCTTCTGATGAACCATATCGGCACCCACGATACGGAGCGGGCCCTTACGGTTCTGGGCGGCGAGCCCTCCGGAGGCCGGGGCAGAGAATGGCAAAGCGCCCAGCGGCTTTCTGCAGAGCAGCGGGAGCTGGGAAAGCGCCGCCTGAAGCTCGCCTCCCTGATCCAGTATCTTTTGCCGGGGGTTCCCTGCCTGTATTATGGAGACGAGGCCGGCATGGAGGGCTACCGGGATCCCTTCAACCGGGCCTGCTATCCCTGGGGCCGTGAGGATCAGGAGCTTTTGCGGTGGTATGAGACCCTGGGCGCTCTTCGCGCCGGGCAAAAAGCCATTTTGAGCCACGGCGGCTACCGCACCCTGCTGGCGGACGGAAACCTGCTGGCCTTTGAGCGCTTCGCCATCGTGGGGAACAAGCGGGAAAGCCTGGTCCTTCTTGTCAACCGCAGCGACTGCTCCCAGAATATCCCCCCGCTGCCCCTGCCGAAGGAGCCGGGAACCCCGCTGCTGGGAGAACCCCTGAAGCCCTTCGGAGTTCTTCCCCCCTTCGGCTGTTCCCTCACAAGGTTCTCTCAGGCCCTGGAAACAGAAGACAAAGGAGACCCAAAATAAAGCAGAAACCCCTTGACATTTGAAACAACACTGTCTATAATAATAAAGCTGCGAGGAAATGTTCCATTTCCTCCCCTGTGCGCCGGTAGCTCAGCTGGATAGAGCGCTTGACTACGGATCAAGAGGTCGGGAGTTCGAATCTTCTCCGGCGCGCCATAAAATCCTCAGGAATCATGCGATTTCTGAGGGTTTTCTTTTTTCCTCAATACCTTCAAATTCCCTCGTTGACTACCTTTTGACTACTTTCTGGATTTTTTCCGGTTTCCTGACTGCCGTCAGAAAGATAATTTTCCAGTTGAGCAATGAAGGAAGCGGCGTCCTCTTTGTCCATATGGGTATAAATATTTGCGGTCATCTGAATGGAAGAATGGCCCAGTAGATATTGAGCGGTTTCGAGGGCTATCTCTGCCCGGAAAAGATTCGTTTTTTAATTTGATGGAGCTTCGTTTACGAAGCTCCCAAAAAGTTCTTGAGCGTTGCTCAAGAACTTTTTTCTTCGAGCGCGCCAAAAATCGGCAAGTCTCAAAAGAGACTTGCCGATTTTTACTTTTTCCCTATTCAATCTTCACTTTTCACTAAGCGGCAGGGCCGGCTTTTGGAAAGCTACAAGTTAGAGCGAATCGTGAAGAAGTCAACAAAAACATCTGTTTTGCGGCGGAGCCTGCTCAGCGCGTAAGGGCAATTCTGGCCTGACCGCAAGGAATGCAATAAATTTATAGTTCAGTGGTGTCCTTGCCCTTTCATTGCTCATTCCTCATTTACAAAGCCGTCTCACTGCCGAATTTTATGGAAGTGGAGCCTCCTCCACCCCGGTCAGCGCCTGGGAGACGGTGCGCACGGCGTCCTCCGCCGTCATGTTGCCCAGCCGGGTACGCCAGGGCTCAAAGGGCTCCGCCATATACAGGGGATTGCAGGAATGGCGGCGGAACCGGGAAAGCACCGTCTTCGCGTCGATGATTCCGGTCTCGCCGGGCAGGCGGCGGTCCATATCCTGCTGCTGCCGGTATTCCCGGCCCGGAACGGCGTCGCTGAGGTGCAGGGCCACCAGGCGGTGAAGCTGCCGCTCCATCAGCACAACATCGTCCAAAGCGCCGTTTTGAGAACAGTACCAGTGAAATACATCGAAGGCGATCCCTACCCCATCGCCTGCGGCGTCGGCCAGGGCCAGAGCGCCGGAAAGAGAGTGGATAAACTCATGCTCCGCCAAGGTGCGCAGCTCCTGCGGGCCCAAAAATTCCAAACCGTAGAAAATACCGTTTTCCCGCAAAATTCTGTTTACGGCGCGGATCCGCTTTACGACCCAGGAAAAATTTTCTTCAAATTCCCTGGGGCTGCAAGGCCACACATGATTATAGGCATGGGTCACGCCCAGCACCCGGGCGGCGCAGGCATCACGGCGGAGGGTCTCCAGGGCCTTTTCAAAGGCGGCGTCGTCCAACTCCCAATGATAAAAATCGGCGGGCATAGGCATCAGGCCCCAGGAAAGGCCGCAGTCCGCCATAACAGCGGCCGCCTCCCGGGCGGCGTTCTTATCCCGAAGCACCTCCTGCGGCGCGCTGACGGCCTGAAAGCCATACCTGGCAGCCCAGGGGGCCAATTCCCGGATCGGCTGGGACAGCCCCAGCATGGACGGGTCTAAGGTGCGAAGCATACGGTTCCCTCCCAAAAAGTGATCGTTTCATTCTTTTGCCGGCTCTGGTTCTCTTCCGGCTCACAGCCAGCTCACTTCCTCAAATAGTCCAGGTTCTTTCGAATGAAGTCCACTCTCTGCTTTACGCAGTCCACGCTGCGCAGGGGATCGGCGGGCGTGTGGAACACATAGTCCGTCAGGCGGGCAAGGTCTGTGGAGGCCACGTGCAGGCGGGTATCGGAGGAAGCGTAATAGATGTACACCCTGCCGTCCTTATCGACGATGGCGCCGTTTGTGAACACCACATTGCTCACATCGCCTACCCGCTCATCGCCATAGGGCGCGATCAAAAAGCCGCCGGGCTCGGCGATCACCTTCGCCGGGTCGTCCAGAGCGGTGGCAAAGGCATAGACCACATATCGCAGCCCCGCCGCCGTGTTGCGCACGCCGTGGGCGATATGGATCCAGCCCTTTTCTGTTTTAATGGGCACCGCGCCCGCGCCGTTTTTGCTTTCCGTAATGGTGTGGTAGCGCCGAATGGAGGTCATGCGCTCCTCATCGATAACGGCGTGGGTGATATCATCGCACAGGCCGAAGCCGATACCTCCGCCGCTGCCGGTCTCAATGAAATCGTCCATGGGGCGGGTGTAGAAGGCGTATTTGCCGTTCACAAACTCCGGGTGCAGCACCACGTTGCGCTGCTGGGGAGAGCGCTTTGTCACCAGGTTGGGCAGGCGTTCCCAGGTTTTCAGGTCCCTGGTGCGCACAATGCCCGCGGCGGCCACAGCAGCGGACAGGTCGCCCACCGTGCGGTCCTTGCTTTCGGAGCAGAACACGCCGTAGATCCAGCCGTCCTCGTGCTGGGTCAGGCGCATGTCGTACACATTGGTCTCCTCCGGGCAGGTGTCCGGCAGCAGAATGGGTTCATCCCAGAAACGGAAGCCCTCTGTGGGGCTGTCGCTTTGGGCCACGGCAAAGAAGGACTTGCGGTCGCTTCCTTCTATACGGGCCACCAGGGTGTATTTGCCGTTCAACAGAATAGCTCCGCTGTTAAAGGCGGCGTTTATTCCCAGCCGCTGGAGCAGATAGGGATTGGTCTCCGGGTTGGGGTCATAGACCCAGAAGGGCGGTACATGCTCCCGGGTGAGCACAGGATTTACCCAGCGCTCGTAAATGCCGTTGTGGTGGCTCTCGTCCACCGTGTTTTTCCTTGCGATCAGCGCTTCATAACGCTCGTTCAGCTCCTGATAGGTCATTGTGATCACTCCTTCTGTATTTGTGGGCCGTCTGGCTACAGCTCCGGATTTCGCCGCAGCACCTCAATACACATGCGGCCGTTATGATACGGGCACTTCCAGGGCTCTACAATGGGCTTTTCAATAGGCGTGCCGTCCTCCCTGACAGACCAGAACCACTCCGAGCCCTCCCGGGGGTCGATTATCTTTTCCCTGATGTATTTCCACTGGGAACGAACCGCGTCCAGATAGCGCTGTTCATGGGTATGCTCATAAGCGTTCAAAAAGCCCACCAGCGCCTCCGCCTGCACCCACCAGACCCGGGTGAAGTCCACCCGGCCGTTTTCGCTTTCGTTTGAGAAGCCGTTTCCCTCGGTATAAGCGGCCCGCAGGGTATGGTCCGCCATACTGAGCAGCATGGGGCGAAGCCGTTCCGTCAGCACTTGATCGCCCAGCACCTCCAGGGTGTGGTCCGCCAGCCAGGAGGTCTCGATATCGTGACCGAAGCTGTGCAGATCGATCAGGGTGTGGTACTGAAGGTCAAAAAACACCTCCTGCCGGCATTTCCGAGGATTATAGACCTTTTCCGCCCAGGTGTTCATGATCCAGAAAAGCCTTTCCCGCACCTCGGGATCCTTCCCCGCCTCGTAAAGGCCGGTATAGCCCTCCAGCACATGGAGCAGGGTGTTCATGGTGCGCCCAGCCTCCACACCGTTTTCGCTGAGCTTATCGTTCCCGGCGGGCTGCCAGCCGGCGGTAAAGGCCTCCAGGTAGCCTTCGCCGTCAAAGCATTTATCCTCCACCAGCCGGAACAGTTCCCGGGCCAGCTCCAGCGCCGCCTGTTCTCCACCGGCCCGGTAGTAGGCGGACAGCGCGTAAATGGCAAAGCCCTGGTTATAGGTGTGCTTGGTGCTGTCGGCCACGGTTCCGTCCGCGTTCATGGACCAGTACACCCCGCCGTGCTCCCGATCCAGCATTTTGCACAGCATTTCATAGGCATGCTTTGCCTCGTCCAGCAGGGCGGGCTCCCTTAAAAGCAGGTACGCCTCCGAGAAAAACCACAGGATCCGGCTGTTCAAAATACAGCCCCGCTCCGCTTCCGGGCGGCGGGTCAGATCAAACTCTACCTGGCCGGTGTAGCCGCCGCGCTCATCGTCCCGCAGGCCCCGCCAGAAGGGAAGAATTCTCTCCGTGAGCTCCCTTCGTATTTCAGATACTGTTTCCGACATGATGTACCTCCTGTTACAATATGGTTCAGCAGACCACAGCCGCTGAGCTACAGGCTGTTTCTCTATTGCACAGCATATCATAAAACCCGCCGCCTGTATAGGAAAAATTGGAAAAAAACACCTGGATCATAAAACAGTCCCCAGGTGCCGCGGCGCCTGGGGACTGAAACGCAAAATTCGGTTTTTCCTATAGCTGAAATACAAACAAAATGAGCCCGTACACCACGCTGGCCGTGATACCGAACACCAGCACCGGGCCGGAAACGATGAACATTTTTGCCCCCAGGCCGGTGATAAAGCCCTCGCTTTTGAATTCCATGGCGGGCGAGACCATGGAGTTGGCAAAGCCGGTAATGGGCACCAGCGTACCGGCCCCGGCGTGCTTGGCGATATTGTCATACCAGCCCAAGGCGGTAAGAGTGGCGGAAATAAAAATCAGACTGATGGAAACCGCCATGCGGGCGTCCTTCATTTCCAGGCCCCAGCCCTGATAAAGCTGAAACAGGCCCTGGCCCATGGTGCAGATCAGCCCGCCGAATAAAAAGGCCAGAAGACAGTCCTTTCCTATCGGGGAATTGGGGGAAGCTTGCTTTACCCGCTGGTCATACTGCTGTTTGGAAACTGTTTTCAAAAAAATTCTCCTTTCCGAACAGGTTTTTATGGAGCTATCCTTCCCAATTCCCGGAGGTTCATGCGCCTTGTTTTCCCTGATTTTCAAATCCCTTCTCTCTAAAGCGGCGCCTTCCCCCTCGAATTGTGAAACCCATAAAATCTTTATAAAAATTCTTGACAAGTTTATAAACGCAGAGTATCATAGGCTTGAGATAATAAATTGGAAATCCTTGCCGGCTTAGCCAGACGGCAAAAACGGGGAGTTTTTATAGGGAAGTACGGGGCCGCCCACGCCTCATACCTGTTCCCGCCTCTCCCGGAAAGGCAGTGACAGCATGATAAATCAAAGATTGTGGGAGATCCTGCTGGACTCCTTCTGGAAGATCCTGTTGCCGGGGCTTGTCACCACGATCCCCCTTACCGTGATCGCCTTTTCCATTGCCATGGTGATCGCGGTCTGTATGGCGCTGGTGCAGTTTGCCAATGTAAAGGTGCTCAAGCAGCTTGCCCGTTTTTATATCTGGATCTTCCGGGGCACTCCCCTTTTGGTACAGCTTTTCGTGGTATTTTACGGCTTCCCCAGCGTCGGTCTGCTGATCGACCCCTTCCCGGCGGCAGTGCTGGTCTTTTCCCTGAACGAGGGGGCCTACTGCGCGGAGATCGTTCGGGCGGCGCTGGAGGCTGTTCCCCAGGGACAGCTGGAGGCCGGGTACTGCACGGGCATGTCCTACATTCAAACCATGCGGCGGATCATTCTGCCCCAGGCCATGCGCACCGCTTTCCCCTCCCTGGCCAACTCCGTGATCGCCATGGTAAAGGACACCTCTCTGGCCGCCAACATTACCGTGACCGAAATGTTCATGGCCACCCAGCGCATCGTATCGCGCACCTATGAACCGCTGGCGCTGTATATTGAGGTGGGCCTGATCTATCTGCTGTTCTCCACAGTGCTGACAAAGCTGCAAGCCTGGGGAGAAAAAAAGCTCAGCGCTCATATGAGGCAGGAGGATTGACGCGTTATGCTGGAGATCAAGGGTATCCAAAAATCCTTTGGGAGCCTTCAGGTTCTCCGGGGAGTGGACCTGAAGGTGGAAAAGGGCGATGTAGTGGCGATCCTGGGCCCCAGCGGCTCCGGAAAGACCACCCTGCTGCGCTGTATCAATTTTCTGGAAACGGCAAACAACGGCGTGATGAACTTTGACGGTGAGGAATTTCATTTCGGCCATGTTTCCAAAAAGGATATTGCAAGGCTGCGGAAAAAGACCGCCTTTGTGTTTCAAAGCTATAATCTGTTTTTGAACAAAACCGCCCTGCAAAATGTAACGGAGGGGCTGATCGTAGCCCGAAAGATGCCAAAGGCCCAGGCCGGGGAGATCGGAAAACGGTGCCTGGATAAGGTGGGGCTTTCCGACCGGTACGAGTATTACCCCAGCCAGCTTTCCGGCGGCCAGCAGCAACGGGTAGCCATTGCCAGAGCCCTGGCCTCAGAGCCGGAGATCATTTATTTTGACGAACCCACCTCCGCTTTGGATCCGGAGCTTACCGGCGAGGTGCTTTCCGTCATGCGGCAGTTGGCGGACGAGGGCATGACCATGCTGGTGGTCACCCATGAAATGGGCTTTGCCCGCAATGTGTCCAGCAAGGTGGTTTTTATGGAGGACGGCGTCGTGGTGGAGGCCGGCCCCTCCAAAGAGCTTTTTGAAGCCCCCAGGGAAGAACGCACCAGGGCTTTCCTGCAAATGGTGGGCGGCATCACGCCCGCCGAATAAATCTTTGCAAAAGGAGATCATTTTTATGAAAAGACATTTTGCGGCTCTGCTTCTCACGGTACTACTGATATGCTTTACAGCGCTGTCCGGCTGCGCTCAAAGCGGAAAAACCGGAGCCGGGGATCTGCTTTCCCAGATCAAGGAAAAAGGGGAGATCACCATTGCCATGGAGGGCACCTGGGCGCCCTGGACCTACCACGATGAAAACGACGCCTTGGTGGGCTACGATGTGGAGATCGGCCAGTATATCGCCGATTATATCGGCGTAAAGGCCAATTTCGTGGAGGGCGAATGGGACGGTCTGCTGGCCGGCCTGGAATCCGGGCGGTACGATGTGATGATAAACGGCATGACCGTGGACGATCAGCGCCGGGAAAAATACAGCCTTTCCACCCCCTATGCCTATGACCACACCGCGGTGGTGGTGCAGGGCGGCAACAATGAGATCCAGACCCTGGACGACTTACAGGGAAAAAAGACCGCCAATACTTTAAGCAGCACCTATGCCAAGGTGGCGGAGGATTATGGAGCGGAGGTCACCGGTGTGGATGATCTGAACCAGACCTTTGAGCTGCTTTTAAGCGGCAGGATCGACGCCACCCTGAATTCCGAGCTGACTTATGCCGACTACATGAAGGCCCACCCCGACGCGGATCTCAAGATCGCCGTCATGACGGAGGAGGCCGACGAGACCGCCATTCCCGTGCGCAAGGGCGAAGACACCGCCACCCTGCTGGAAGCTATCAACGGCGCGCTGGAGGAAATGCGCGGGAACGGAAAGCTGACGGAGCTTTCCGAAAAGTACTTCGGCCGGGATATTTCCAAGAATTCTTAAATCACAACGCAAACTCCGGCGCGGCTTCTCTGCCGCGCCGGAGTTTCACTTTGCCTGCGGCGGCGAGGCGCCGTCACTCGTGTCCCTACTTGGTGCGGAAGTTTGGTTTCTGACCCGACCGCAAACTGAGCGATAAATTGGAATTTAGCATGTCAGTTGTTAGTTGTTAGAAAAGGAAACGGCCCCTTTTCTGTCATCACTGAACAGAAAACAAGGAAAACCTTGCTTTCTCGGTGAAGGATTTCGTCCTTTGTTGTTTTGCCCTGAAATTAAGGACAAGATTCTTCGTAAAGAAGCGAAGCTTCTTTTCCTCAGTAATGACAGAGGAGAGAGGCTTGTTCTTCTCTAACTACTAACAGCTAACGACTAGTTCGCTAAACTATAATTTACCGCTCTACTTCTGCCCTTCATTCCTCATTCCTAATTTCTACTTGCCCTTTGCCCGCCGCCTGCGCTTTACTTTTTTTCCAGCTTATGCTATGATAGCCGCAAAGAACCCGCGCTCTTTTCGGGAAAAATTTCCTTGCAGGCATTCTTTTTGAAACGAGGTGGATCGTTTTGCGTACTATCAAAAAGCTGAAGCGAACCATTGTATTTATTTTGAAGCTGGCCCTGTTTGTTTCCCTGTTCGGCATCTTCTTCGGCATTTTCGGCATCAACAACCCCTGGCTTTTCAATTTGAACCGTACCACCGGCGTCACCATGCTCACCTTCGCGGTTTTGGGCATTGCGTTGATGTCCGTGTACGGCGGTTATGCCATTGGCACACAGAAGAGCAAGCCCATTGTGTATTCCATGTCTCTGGCGGCGATCATCACGGATCTGGTCACACATTTGCAGCTTTCCATTATGAACACCAGTGAAAAAAACAATCCCTATTTTGTTTATGAAACGCCCCATTTGCTGTTGCTGGTCATTGTGCTGCAGGTGCTTGTGATCATCTTTTTTGCCTATTTCGGCAATTTTGTATACTTCTCTCTGGAGCCGCCGGAAAAATGCTGCGTGATCTCCTCCTCCCGGCAGAGTTTGGGGAACATTATCCCCAAGATCAATAAATTCAAAAAGCAGTACGAGGTGGACGAGATCATTCGTTTTGACGCGCCGGACGTGCTGGACGTGATCGCCCGAAACGACACGGTGTTCCTCTATGACGTGCCGGTGCGGGAACGCATTGTGCTGACGGAATACTGCTATCAAAAGCAGAAGAACATCTACTACAATTTTGAAATGTCCGATGTGGTCTCTCAGGGCGCAAAATATATGACCCTGGACGACAAATCCCTGGTGATGCACGTTGCCAAGGATCTGACCATGGAGCAGCGCATCGTCAAGCGCCTGATGGATCTCGGCGTTTCCCTGATCGCTCTGATCCTCACCAGCCCCATTATGCTGGGCTGTGCTCTGGCCATTAAGCTGGAGGACGGTGGCAAGGTGTTCTACAAGCAGAAGCGGCTTACCAAATACGGCCGGGTCTTTGAGGTGTACAAGTTCCGCACCATGAAGGAAGAAAATTCCATTCACAAATCCGTTACGGCTGACGACGACCGCATTACGAAGGTGGGAAAGCTCCTTCGGAAATACAGGATCGATGAGCTGCCTCAGATGCTCAATATCCTGAAGGGAGATATGACGGTCGTCGGCCCTCGCCCGGAAATGCTGGAAAATGTGGAAAAATACACGGGTGAGCTGCCGGAATTTTCCTATCGCCTGCGCATGAAGGCGGGGCTTACGGGACTTGCCCAGATCTCCGGCAAGTACAATACCTCCCCCAAGGACAAGCTGGTCATGGATCTGATGTATATTGAAAATTACAGCATCTGGCAGGATCTGAAGCTGATCTTCCAAACCATCACCGTGTTCTTTAAGGCCTCGGAAAGCACAGAGGCCTTCGGCGCGGAGGAGTTGTACGATTTCGATGAGGACAGAGAGAAAAACAGGCGCTCCAGAAACTCCCGGAAAAAGCGGCAGGAAGCCACAGATACGGAAAAAGAACCGGCAGCACCGGAAAAGCCGGAGGAAGCGGAGACCGGCTCTGAAAAAGAAGGAGACTGAGCTATGGCGATCCTGGAGTATTTGAAACGGGTATTCCCCGGCACGGCAGAGGAATTTGCCGGAAAAGCCCAGCAGGCCATGCTTTCCGGGGAAAAGCTGTTTATTGTTACGGCAAACCCCGAGATCATCATGCATGCGGAAAAAAGAGAAGAAATTCGGGAGCTGCTGCTTTCCAAGCAGACAGCCATTACGCCGGACGGCATCAGTGTGGTAAAGGCTATGCGTATGTGCGGTCTGCCGGCAAAGGAGCGAATTACCGGAGTGGATCTGGCGGAAAAACTGCTGAAAAAAGCCGGGGAAGCCGGAAAATCCGTTTTTCTGCTGGGGGCGAAGGAAGAGGTGGTTTCCGCTTTGGCTGAAAAGCTGAAGCGGGAATACCCCGCCGTCACCGTGGCCTACCGTAACGGCTATGACGGCGACAAGGATCAGATCTTCGAGGAGATCGCCGAACTCCAGCCCGATCTGGTGCTGGTGGCCTTGGGCGCCCCCGCCCAGGAGCTGTTGATTTCCCGCCACCTGGAAAAATTTCAGAAGGGCGTATTCATGGGGGTGGGCGGCTCCTTTGATGTGCTCAGCGGGAAAAAGCAGCGGGCCCCCGCCCTGTTTGTAAAAACCAATACGGAATGGCTGTACCGCATTCTGCGGGAGCCTTCCCGGCTGGGAAGATTCTATCAAAACAACATCAAATTTCTGGGCGAGGTGCGAAAAGCCGCCGGAAAATAAAAAATTGCCGCAAAACCGTGTTTTCCCTTGTCAAGTGAAGCTGCCAGATACAGAAAAAAGGCTGTTGCAAATATACGGGCAACAGTCTCTTCTACGAAAAATCGTAAGAGTTCCGTAAGCTCTTTGTAGACAAGAATTTGATTTTTTTGAAATATCCTTTGGAAAGGTTTTGATCCCATGAGAAAAGTGAAGGTGCTGTCCGTGTTCGGCACCCGGCCGGAGACCATCAAAATGGCTCCGCTGGTGAAGGAGCTGAAAAGCCGGGAGGAATTTGAAAGCGTGGTCTGCGTCACCGCCCAGCACAGGCAAATGCTGGATCAGGTGCTTTCCGCCTTTTCCATTGTCCCGGAATACGACCTGGATATCATGAAGCAGGGACAAACCCTTTCCGATATCACCGCCCGGGTGCTGCAGGGGCTGGAGGGAGTCATCGCGGAGGTCCGGCCCGATATGGTGCTGGTCCACGGAGACACTACTACCACCTTCGCCGGGGCGCTGGCCGCCTACTATGCCAGAGTGGCGGTGGGTCATGTGGAGGCCGGGCTTCGAACCCACGACAAATACTCCCCTTACCCGGAGGAGATGAACCGGCAGTTCGTGGGCTGCATGGCGGATCTGCACTTTGCCCCCACGGAGCTGAGCCGGCAAAATCTTTTAAGCGAGGGAAAGCGCCCGGAAACCATTGTGGTCACAGGAAATACCGCCATTGACGCCCTTTCCACTACCGTGCGGGAGGACTATTCCGATGAGCTTTTGGGTTGGGCAAAGGGCTCCCGGCTGCTGGTACTTACCGCCCACCGCCGGGAAAACCTGGGAGAGCCCATGCACCGTATGTTCCGGGCCATTCGCCGGATCATTGAGGAATTTCCCGATGTGAAAATGGTGTACCCCGTCCACCTGAACCCGCTGGTACAGAAAGCCGCTGGAGAAGAGCTGGGCGGCTGTGACCGGGTACGTCTGGTTTCTCCCCTGGAGGTGGTGGAATTCCACAATCTCCTGGCCCGCTCGTATCTGATCCTGACGGACAGCGGCGGAATTCAGGAGGAAGCCCCTTCCCTGGGGAAGCCCGTGATCGTTCTGCGGGATACCACCGAGCGGCCGGAAGGGATCAAGGCCGGAACGCTGAAGCTGGCGGGAACAGAAGAGGAAACCATTTATTCCCTGATCCGGCAGCTTCTGACAGACCGGCAGGAATATGACCGCATGAGCCATGCCAGCAATCCCTATGGAGACGGCAAGGCAAGCTGCCGCATAGCGGACGCCATTTTACGTTGGGCGGAAGGCCGTCTGGCGTAAAGCCTTCCTGAAACGGCGGCAAACCAGAAAAGCGAGGGTTTGAAAAACAATGAATCGACTGGATAAGGAACCGGAGGAAAAAGAAACCGAATGCTCCCCGGAGGCTCAGCCGGAAACCGCCCGGCGGTGCCCTGTAGGAGTTGCGTTTTCCAGGGAGAGGAAAAGCTGGCTGCCGGCAGGCTTTTTCTTGCTGCTTTCCGGCATTTTACTGGCGCTTTCCGCCCCTACCATTTGGGAAACCACCGCGGAGGGCGTATATCAGGTCCACAAGGTCTTTTTGATGGGCTATGCAGGGCTCACCCTTGCGGGAGTCCTGCTCTGTTTGTTGGAGTTCCGGCTGCCGGAGCTCCTTCGCCGCGTTTCCGGCTGGGTACTGACTCTGCTCGTTCCCTGGGCCATTTTTTACGCGGTGGATCTGATCAACGATACCAAGGTGTTGTACTTTTCCCAAAGAAGGCTTTTTGCCAATTATCTTTGCTATCTGCTGGTGTTCGCCCTGGTGTACGCCCTGTGCCGCCGGGCCTCTCTGACCACCCTGATCGGCGGCGGTGCCTGCCTGTTTTTCGGCATTGCCAACTACTTTGTCATTCAGTTCCGCGGCAAGCCTATTTTGCCCTGGGACATTCAAGCCATCGGCACGGCCTTTGAGGTTTCCGGCGGCTACCACTATGAAATCACCAGAATGATGGCCTTTGCCGTTATGCTGCTGGCCTTTTTAACTCTGCTGTGCTTCCGGCTGGAAACCCGCCGGAAAAAGAAAAGCTGGAAGCTGCAGGCCTCGGAACGGGGGATCGCCCTGGTGCTGTTCGCCGTGCTGGCGATCCAGATCTTTCCCTGCGACCTCTTGACCGATATGGGAATTTCCGTGTGGGCCTGGAACCAGAAGGTCAGTTCCGAGCAAACTGGCGTGCTCACCGGGTTTTTCGCCAATATCCAGTTCCTCATGGTCAATAAGCCGCAAAACTATTCGGCGGAAAAGGTGCGGGAGCTGGGAGAAACCATCGATTCCTGGGAAGCGCCCACTCCGCTGGGACAGCCGGAAAAGGAGCCCACCGTCATTGTGGTGATGAGCGAATCCCTGACCGACCTGCAAAACGTGGGCACCCTGAAGCTGGACGAGGACTGCCAGCCCTTTTTGCATAGCATGCAGGGAAAGGACAATGTGATCTGGGGCACCGCCTATTCCTCTGTGTACGGCGGCGACACCTGTAACAGCGAATATGAGTTTTTGACCGGAAACACTCTGGGCTTTCTCCCCACCGGCAGTAAGCCCTACCAGCAGTATGTGGATCACGAGCAGACCGCCCTGCCTTCTATTCTGAAAAGCCAGGGCTACACCTGTACGGCGCTGCACCCCGGAAACGCCTCTGCCTGGCACCGGGAAACGGCCTATCCCTACTTGGGCTTTGAGACCTTTCTTTCCGCAGATAAATACACCTTCCGAGAGCGGGAGCACGGCCTGATCAGCGATGAATCTCACTATAACCAGATCATTCAGGAATATGAAAGCAGAGAGCCGGATGAGCGGCAGTTCCTCTTCACCATTTCCATACAAAACCACGGTGGCTATGAAAAAGAGGACTATCCCAGCACCGTGCGCATTTTGCAGGTAGGCGACAAAGTGCAGGATCTGAGCCTCGATCCGAAATATCCTCAGGCAGAGCAGTATTTGAGCATGCTGAAGGAAACTGACCGGGCAACGGAGGAATTTTTCCGGTATTTTGAGCGGCAGGAGGAACCGGTGGTGATCCTGCTCTTCGGCGACCACTGGCCCAACCTGGAAACGGACTTCGCCCGGAACCTGCTGAATGTGGACACGGAGGAGTTGACCTTTGAAGACCTGATGCGGGAGCACGAGGTTCCCTTCCTGATCTGGGCCAATTACCCGCTGGAGGGCGATTACATCGGAAAAACCAGCCTGAATTACCTGTCCGGCCTGCTGCTGCGGGCGGCGGGGCTTCAAGGCACTTCCTACACCAATTTTTTGGAAAATATCCGGCAGGAGCTGCCTGTGATCAGCGCTCTGGGCACTATGGATAAGGAGTGGAACCTCTACAAAAACGGCAACGGCGTCCTGGCGGAGACCCCGCCGGAGGAGTATGCCGCCTGGCTCAATCAATACGCCGTTTTGCAGTACAACAACGCCTTCGGCGGCGGGGAAAAGCAGCGAGAGCTTTTCACCCTTCCGGAAGGCGGGAAATAAAAGAACCTCTTAAAGGAGAGCGCTCTTTATGGCAAAAATAGCGGTGCGGCGTGTAAATGAATGGGACGGCCCGTCCATGCTGAAGATCTACAGCCCCTACACCGGCACCATTCACGCCCCGGAGCAGGAGCCGCCGGAATTGCAGGACTATATTGCCCGGATCGATACCTACACCTACGGCCTGGGCTGGCTTTTGTGCGAGATCGATTCCACCCCCGCGGGCTTCTGCCACCTCACCGAGGACAGAAACGACCCCAAAAACCTGTTTTCCGTGGAATTTCAGCTCTATGTCAAGCCGGAATTCCAGCACAGAGGCGTGGGAACCGCCCTCTGGACCCTGATGCGGGAAATGATGGAGCTGGGCAGCCGCAAACAGGTTTTCGCCAGAATAGACCCCCGTAACCGGGAAGCCCTATCCTTTTTCCAAGCCATGGGCTTTGCCCCGGCGGAAGAAACAGCAGAAGGAGAGCAGCTTCTGTACTATACCCTGACACCCTTAGATCCCTGTGCGGAGCGCCCCGTCAAGCCCTACCTTCTGGAAAACGTAGACTACGAAGCCGCCAGAGAACGAGCGGCGAAGCTGGTAAAAAAATGAGCAAAAAGAGCCGCGACAAGTCGCCGCTGGCACTTGTATCCCTTCTTGGTACAGAAGGAAAGCTTCTGATCCGACCGCAGCCAGGGCGATAAATCAACATTGAGCAAACTGTCCACCCCCGCCCACTGTCATTCTGAGGAGCAAGGCGACGAAGGATCTCGACCAGCACAAACCGGCGCAAAACAACACTTGCGCATACCGGTTAATCAAAGGGCGGGATTCTTCTCGAAAACAAAGCTTGCTTTGTTTTCTGCTCAGGAATGACAAGAGGAAAGTAAGAGGGTAACGGAGAAATCAATGCGAACATACCAACGGCCCTTACCCACTGTCATTCTGAGGAACGCAGTGACGAAGGATCTTGGCCAGCGCAGACTGGCGCAAAACGAGATTTACGCATACCTGCCAGTGAAAGGACGAGATTCTTCCAGAAAACAAAGCTTGCTTTCTGCTCAGGAATGACAAGAGGGGGGCAAACCGGCCTTCTGCACTCACTGTCATCCTGAGGAGCAAGGCGACGAAGGATCTCGACCAGCACAAACCGGCGCAAAATAACACTTGCGCATACCGGTTAATCAAAGGGCGAGATTCTTCTCGAAAACAAAGCTTGCTTTGTTTTCTGCTCAGGAATGACAAGTGGGGAACGAGCCAGGCATCCGCACTTACAGTCATTACTGGGGAAAAAAGATTCCGCTCAGTAATAACATGGAAGAAACCGCCGTTCTTATATCACAAAACATCAAAAAGGTGCGCCTGTCATTTGCGGGCGCACCTTTTTGATCTCATTTTTACCCCAAGATCTCTCGCTTTTTCTTTTCAAATTCCTCTTGGGTGATGGCCCCGGAATCCAGAAGTTCTTTATACTGCTTGATCATTCTTACGGTAGCTCCCTCGTTCTCCAGGGCGGGCTCGGCTGCTGCGGCAAGCACCGCCTGCCTGCTTCTTCCGCAGGCACAGGTACCGGTGTAGGAAGGGTTCAGTCTGCCGCAGACACATTTCCAGCCACCCGCTTCCATGGTGCGCCGTTCCTCAGCCTCCCGCGCCAGCTGGGGAGAAAGGGGGCCTGTCGAATAAAGCTGCGGCTTTGAAAGGGCCACAAGCAGTGCGATAAAACCAAAGAAAAAGCCCCACCAGAACCAATTTTCCTCATATCCCTTATTGTCCACGACCGTCTGTGTCGCCGCGCCCCAGATAACGCCCCAAATAATGATGCCAATCACAGCGCCTATCATACAAAAACCTCCTGACAGAAAGCTGTTTTATATACTTTATTTTCTATTTATATTTTAACATCTGAAACTTTTTTGTCAATACCAGGTTTATAGAAAAAGCTCCAAGATCCGCACTGTACGGCGGCCTGTCAGTTCAAGGCTGCCTGCGCCTCCGGCCCGGCTTCTGAATTCTTTTCTTCAATGCGTGTTACCGCGGGGTAAAAAAATTTCCGAAAGCCCCCGAAAACCCATTGTCAAAAAGCTCCTTTCATGGTATGATGTACCTGATTTTGATAAAATAGGGAAGAATGGTATTTTTTCAGAATCTCACCCATTTGTACTGAGCTCTTTTCTAAATAATTTCACAGCGAAGGGAGGTCAAAAGCATGGAAAATGCGAATCCAAATACCCTGCAAGTTGTCTTGATGGGCCTTATCACTGTTTTCGTCGTGCTGATCTGCTTGATCCTTATTATCAAGCTCATGGGGCTCATTATGACCAAGGTCGCAGAGAAAAAGGCGGTGCCTGCCGCCGCGCCGGCCCCTGCTGTTCCGGCTCCTGCCGTTTCCCAGCCCGGGGAAAAGCAGAAGCTGGTCGCCGCTGTTGCCGCCGCTATTGCGGAGGACATGGGCGCCGATGTAGATCACCTGAAAATTCATTCCATCCGTAAGCTGTGAGAACATTTCCGGCAAATCACTTTGAAAGAAACTGTAAAGAGAGGATATCGTATCATGAGAAAGTACAATGTGAATGTAAACGGCACTGCTTATGAAGTTACCGTAGAAGAAGTAAAGGGCGGCGCTGCCGCTCCCGTGGCTGCTCCTGCTCCGGCTGCTGCCCCCGCTCCTGCCGCTCCGGCTCCCGCCGGCGCCGGGGAGCAGATCACCTCTCCCATGCCCGGCACCATTCTGGACGTGAAAGTCACCGCCGGTCAGGCGGTAAAGGCCGGCGATGTGCTGATGATCCTGGAGGCCATGAAGATGGAAAACGAGATCATGGCTCCCAAGGACGGCACCGTCACCGCCGTATCCACCTCCAAGGGCGCTTCCGTAGAGACGGGCACACTCCTTTGCACCATTGCTTAAAAGGCTTTTTACCACATACTATAAAAGGAGTGTAAACCATGGACGCAATTATGAGCTTTCTGGAGAGCACCGGCTTTGCCTTCATCGCCAAAGATCCACTGTGTCTGGTGATGATCGCGATTTCCTGCTTTCTGCTGTATCTTGCCATCGTTAAAAAGTTTGAGCCGTTGCTGCTGCTTCCCATTGCCTTCGGCATGCTGCTGACAAACCTGCCCGGCGCGGGAATGTACCACGCCGAGTACTTTGCGAACGGCGTCATTAACTGGGCGGAGCTGGGCACCGGCCACGGCGGCCTGCTCGATTACCTGTATCTGGGCGTAAAGCTGGGCATCTACCCCTGCCTGATCTTTATCGGCGTAGGCGCCGGTACGGATTTTGCCCCCCTGATCGCCAACCCCAAAACACTGCTGCTGGGAGCGGCGGCGCAGGTAGGTATTTTTATTACCTTTATCGGCGCGCAGCTGCTGGGCTTTACCGGCGCTGAGGCCGGTTCCATCGGCATCATCGGTGGCGCGGACGGCCCCACGGCCATTTACACCACCGCACAGCTTGCGCCTAAGCTGCTTGGGCCCATCGCTGTGGCGGCATATTCTTACATGGCGCTGGTGCCGGTGATTCAGCCGCCCATTATGAAGCTGCTGACCACCCCTGAGGAGCGGAAGATCAAGATGAAGCAGCTTCGTCCCGTTTCCAGAACGGAAAAGATCCTGTTCCCCATCATCGTGACCATCTTTGTTTCCTTCATGCTGCCTTCCGCCGCTCCCCTGGTGGGCTGCCTGATGCTGGGCAACCTGATGCGTGAGTGCGGCGTGGTAGAGCGCCTGAACAAGACCGTTCAGAACGAGCTGATGAACATCGTCACCATCTTCCTGGGCGTGTCCGTGGGCGCTACCGCCACCGCCAAGAACTTCCTGAATCTCCAGACTCTGGAGATCCTGGCCATGGGTGTGATCGCCTTTGGCTTCGGCACTGCCGGCGGCGTGCTGCTTGCCAAGCTGATGAACGTGTTCTCCAAGGAAAAGGTCAATCCCCTGATCGGCTCCGCCGGCGTTTCCGCCGTTCCCATGGCGGCCCGTGTTTCCCAGGTGGTGGGCCAGAAGGAGGATCCCTCAAACTTCCTGCTGATGCACGCTATGGGCCCCAATGTGGCCGGTGTGATCGGCTCTGCGGTGGCCGCAGGCGTACTGCTGGCCCTGTTCGGTTAAGCCGGGAAAGGAGAGCGTTAAGTTATGGCTAAAAATCCCTTAAAAATTACAGATACCATTTTGCGCGACGCCCATCAGTCCCAGGCGGCTACCCGCATGAAACTGGAGGACATGGTGCCCGTTCTGCCCCTTCTGGACAGTATCGGCTACTGGTCCCTGGAATGCTGGGGAGGCGCCACCTTCGACGTGTGCATGCGCTTTTTGAATGAAGATCCCTGGGAGCGTCTGCGCACCCTGAAAAAGGGTCTGCCCAACACCAAGCTGCAAATGCTGCTTCGGGGACAGAACCTTCTGGGCTACCGCCATTATGCCGACGACGTGGTGGAAGCCTTCTGCAAAAAGTCCATCGAAAACGGCATTGATATCGTTCGTATTTTCGACGCCCTGAACGATCCCCGGAACGTGGAGGCCGCTGTAAAGTACGTCAAGGAATACGGCGGCATGGCGGAGGTTGCCATCAGCTACACTAAGAGCCCCGTTCACGACGAGGATTACTTTGTAAAGCTCAGCATGCAGCTGGAAAAAATGGGCGCGGACACCATCTGCATCAAGGACATGGCAAACCTTCTGCTGCCCTATGACGCCTACTCCCTGGTGAAAAAGCTGAAGGAAAATGTAGGCGTTCCCATTCACCTGCATACTCACAACACCACCGGCACCGGCGATATGACCAACCTGATGGCGGCCCAGGCCGGCGTGGATATTGTAGACTGTGCCTTAAGCCCCCTGGCAAACGGCACCTCTCAGCCCGCCACCGAGTCCATGGTTGCCACCCTGCAGGGCACCAGCCGGGATTCCGGGCTGGATCTCACAAAGCTTTCCGAGGCTGCCGCCCATTTCCGCGGCGTAGCGGAAAAGCTGGACGTGAACCCCAAGGTGCTGAAGGTGGATACCAACACCCTGCTGTACCAGGTGCCCGGCGGCATGCTTTCTAACCTGATCTCTCAGCTGAAGCAGGCCAATGCCGAGGATAAATATTACGATGTGCTGGCGGAGGTGCCCCGGGTTCGCGAGGACTTCGGCTTCCCGCCGCTGGTGACCCCCACCAGCCAGATCGTTGGCTCCCAGGCCGTGCTGAACGTGCTTTCCGGAGAGCGCTACAAGATGATCACCAAGGAAAGCAAGGGCCTGCTTCGCGGCGAATACGGCCAGCTTCCCGGTAAGGTCAATGAGGAAGTGCGGAAAAAGGCCATTGGCGACGCGGAGGTTATTACCTGCCGCCCTGCCGATCTGCTGGAGCCGGAAATGGAAAAGCTGCGGGCCGAGTATACCAACAAGGGTCTGGCACACAGCGAGGAAGACGTTCTGAGCCTGGCCCTGTTCCCCCAGGTGGCGGAAAAATTCCTGCAGTGGAGAGACGGCGATCACAGCGCGGAGGAAGCCGCTCCCGCAGCCGCCCCCGCCGCCCCCGCCAAGGCGGACGACAATTCTCCCCGCACGCTGATCGTAGAAGATCTGACCGGCGGAAATTTCTGATCACTGCTTGACAAATGAGGCCCGGCTCTTTTGAAAGAGAGCCGGGCCTTTTCTTATCCGCTTCCCTCGTGGAACAAACAAAGGAAAAGAGGTTTTATCCATGAAAACCATCGCAAGCTTTACCGTAGATCACGACAAGCTGGAAAAGGGAATGTATCTTTCCCGCATTGACGGAGATGTTGTGACCTATGATATCCGCATGAAAAAGCCCAACGGCGGAGATTACCTTTCCAACGGCGCCCTGCATACCTTCGAACACCTCTTCGCCACCTATGCCAGAAACAGCCGGTTTTCTGAAAGTGTGCTCTATGTGGGCCCCATGGGCTGCCGCACGGGCTTTTATCTTCTGCTGCGGGACACGGTCTCAACGCAGGAGGCCATTTCCCTGGTTCGGGAAAGCTTTGCCTTCCTTCGGGAATTTACCGGGGAAATCCCCGGCAGCAAGCGCCGGGAATGCGGCAACTACCGGGAGCACGACTTGCCCGGCGCAAAGGCTGTGGCGGAGGATATGCTTCAGGTGCTGGAGCACTGGACGCCGGGGCAGCTGGATTATCAGGCATAAAGGCAAAATAGCCCAGCCAAATACTCTTTGGCTGGGCGGAGCTTCCTTTTTGAAAACCGTATTTCTCCGGCTCCAAGCAAATTTCAAGAATAACACAACAGCGCAAAACACCCTCGAAGCTCAACGCTTTTTCGAGGGTGTTTTCAGTTATTCCGTTCCGTTCTGTTTCTGGAAATAGGCCGCCAGGGCATAAAGGATGCCCTTTTGTTCCTCGCTGAAGCTATCCAACTCTATCATTTCCCGCTGCTCCAGACCCAGCAGATAGTCGGTGGACACGTGAAACAGCTGGGAAAGCTCTACCAGCTTGGCGGCGGTAGGCGCTGAGATGCCCATTTCCCAGGCATTGACGCTGGAACGGGTCACGGACATAAGCCTTGCCAGATCACTTTGGGTCATGCCACTGGCCGTTCTCAGCTTCTTGATTCGGTTATCTGTCTGGATCACCACAGGCGCACGCTCCTTTTTGTCAATTATAGCTTGCGCTCTGTGATATAAAATTATCATCTTTGATTATTATAATTTGACACCCTCTTCCTTCTGTGCTATACTTTCTACAAAATCAGACAGCATCGGGGCCGCTCTTTTACGCTTCCGGCGCATTGTCTGCTCATCTTGAGGAGGTAATTTCATGGATACAGAACAGAAAGTACAGCAGCCGCAGACTGCCGTTCCCCAGCCTGCGGAAACACAGGCTCCCCAGCCGGAAGCGCCCCAGAAATTCTGCAAGCACTGCGGAGGAAAGATCCCAGCGGACGCGGTGGTCTGCACCTTGTGCGGCAGGCAGGTGGAGGAAATGGGCGGAGCCGCCGCCCCTAGCATCGTCATCAACAATTCCAACGAAAACACAAATACCAATATAAACACCATGAACGCCTATATGCAGTCCAAGGCCCGTAGCAAGTGGGCGGCCCTGGCGCTGTGCTTCTTCCTGGGCTTTTTGGGGGCGCATAAATTCTATGAGGGCAAAACCGGTAGAGGAATTCTTTACATTTTCACAATGGGCCTATTTGGCATCGGCGTACTCATTGATTTTATTTCCCTGCTTTTCAAGCCAAATCCCTACTATGTTTGACAAAAAAGCAAGGCAAGCTCTTTAAGCTTGCCTTGCTTTTTTAGACGCTGGATACTGAATTCTAGATCCCAGATGGTAGCGCTGCCGCGCAGTACAGGTAAAAAAGACAGAAGCAGAACGATAAATGAAGTTTAGCGAACTAGTTGTTAGCGGTTAGTTATTAGTCGTTAGAGAAGGGCTAGTTCTCCCCTCTATTGTCATTCTGAGGAACGAAGTGACGAAAAATCTCGACCTTGATTCCGGAAAAAGGGCAAAGGACGAGATTCTTCACTTCGTTCAGAATGACATACCTGGGGTGAGCAAATAACCGCTAAGTTTCAATTTATCGCTCAGCTTGTGGTCGGGTGAGAAACTATCCTCCCTCACCAAACAGCTTCACGAGTGGGTGCAGCGGCACAAGCGTTGTAACCAACGCTGCAAATTCCAATTTAGCGAACGGTTCCCCACTGTCATTACTGAGGAAAAGAAGCTTTGCTTCTTTACGAAGAATCTTGCCCTTGATTCCCTAAAAAGGCAAAGGACAAGATCCTTCGCCGCCTTCGGCGACTCAGGATGACAGAGAGGGGGCCTTTTCCCTTTCTAACAACTAACTACTAACCGCTAACAACTTATATGCTAAGTTTCAATTTATCGCTCAGCTTGTGATCGGGCTAGAAACTGTCCTCCCTCACCAAGCAGCTTCACGAGTGGGTGCAGCGGCACAAGCGTTGTAACCAACGCTGCAAATTCCAATTTATCGCACTAACTGTCTTGCTTTGTCACTGCTGAGCAAAAAGCGAAGTAGACTCCGCTTTCCCGGCGAAGAATCTCGACCTTGATTCCGAAAAAGGGCAAAGGACGAGATTCTTCACTTCGTTCAGAATGACATACCTGGGGTAAGCAAATAACCGCTAAGTTTCAATTCAGCAAGCTCACCTTTTCCCCCATCGTTCTTCATTGCGCCCCGCCGCCCTTCTCTAACAACTAACTACTAACATCTAACGACTATGCCTGCATCGGCTTCAGGTTTTTATTGAGCCGGTCTATCAGCCAAGCTATTCGTTTTTCTCTCCCGGCGTCTGTTTTCGCGTCAAAATAGGCCCGGGTATAGGTTTTTCTTACCGATAGGGACATGGCCTTGAAATTTGCGCAAGCGGGCTCATGGCCCTCCAGCAGGTTGGAAAGCTGCTCTATTTGCTCCTCTGTGACTGCCGTGGGGGCGGCGTCCCATTGACCGTTTTTCCGGGCTTCTTCTATTTTTTCCCTGCCGAACTCGGTCATCAGCCCCCGTTCCTCCAGGCTTTTGACCAGCGCCTTATTTTTCTCCGACCATTTGCTTTTTTCCCTGCGCAGAGAGAAATATTTCCGGTAGGTTTTTTCATCCAGACTCTGCATCTGCCCATCGATCCACCCAAAGCAGAGGGCTTCCTCCAGAGCCTCTCCCGCCTTTACGGTTTTCGGCCCGCCGGCCTTGCCGAACAGAAGCCACACGCCGGCGCTTGACCGGCAATGCTCCGAAAGCCAGCTTCTGAATTCCTCCCTATCGGCAAATTCCAAAATCTCACTCATACCACGTGCCTCCTTTGGCTGTTTGGCCCCTGCGAAAAAGCAGGGCCATTCAAAACAGCGTTCTATTCATAAAACCCCACTTTTTTCAGCACCGGCGCGGAGCGGGACTGGCGGATCACCAGGGCCGCCTCCACTGCCCGGCCGGAAAGCGGAAGGATCCTTTTGGCACCGATCACTGTGCCGGAGGCAACCTTTTCTATGCTGCCCTCCGGGGTTTTGAGATAAAGCTCAAACTGTTCCACCCGCTGGCTTTCCCGAAGCTCCTCCTCCAAAACGCAGTAGCGCAATGCACGGGCTTCCCCAAAGGAAAAGAAAAGCACGGGCCGCTCCGGCGTCAGCCTGCCCGGAGCTTCCTCCAGCACCGGCCGCCGCGTGATCCCCTTGAGCTTTTCCCCCAGCTCTTCCAGCACCGCCCGATCCTTTTCACAGATCCTGCCGCTTCTGTCCGGCGGCACGTTTAAGAGAAGACAGCAGTTGTTCCCCACAGAACACAAATAAATGGAGAACAGCTCGTCAGCCGATTTCACCGTGCTGTCCTCTTCCTCATGGTAAAACCACCCCTTGCGAATAGAAACATCCACCTCGGCGGGATACCAGCAAAGCTTTTTCGCCCGCCGCAAAACACCGCGGGAGCCCAGATCCTCATTGGAAGAGGTCAGCGCCTTCATGGCTTCTCCTTCCTCCTCCCGGTGCTGAGAACGCTCCTGCACGGTTTCCGCCCGGGTCAGTTCCTCCGGCACCACCGAAAATTCCGCCGCCCTTGTTTTTCCCGCTTCGTTTCCCACCCAGCGAAGGTCCGGCCCGCACACCGCGATATTGGCCCCCGGCTGAAGTCTGCGGACGGTTTCATAGTACCGCTCCCAGTCATAGGTAAATTCCCGGGCATTTTCTCCCTTGGCCCCGTCGAACCAGACCTCGAAGATCTCCCCGTACCCGGTGAGAAGCTCTGTAAGCTGCCGGCAGAAATAGTCGTTATAGGCGGGAGTTCCGTAGGTGCTTTCGTGCATATCCCAGGGGGAAAGGTACACGCCCAAGGAAAGCCCCGCCTCCCTGCAGGCGTCGGCAGCCTGTTTGACGATATCCCTTCCGTAAGGGGAATGCATCACGGAAAAGTCTGTACAGGCCGTGTCCCACAGGCAAAAGCCGTCGTGGTGCTTGCAGGTCAGAATGATCCCCGAAGCGCCGGAGGCCTTTACAGCGCCGGCCCACTGGGCGCAGTCCACAGCTTTTATGGTAAAGTCGGCGGCAGTCTCCCACCCGGTGCCCCATTCCCGCCCGGTGGCGGTATTCATGCCAAAATGAAGAAAGGCGTAAAAGGGCCGCTCCGCCTGCCGAAGCTGGGCTTCTGTAGGAACAACGGAAAGATACCGCTCCACCTCCCCGTCCAGCAGGGGAATGCCCTGATTGTCCGCCGCCCAGTTTTTTTCCGGCTGTATGGCGCATTCCCAGCGATTTATGCAATCCGCGCTCAGCTTCATGTTATTCTTCCTCCACCGGGCAGGAAAGCACGGCGACCTGCCGGGGCGTTTCCGGCGTAAGCTCCAGAAAAGTGCCACCGAAACGAACCGTAGGGCCGCACAGCTTCAAGAAATCTTCCACCGTGCTCAGCACGTCAAAGCCAAATTTCTCCGAGCGGTAGTGCATGGGGATCACCACCCGGGGCCTTATCTCGTCCAGAATGGCCTGTGCTTCCGCCGCGTTTACGGTATAGTGGCCGCCTACGGGGATCATCACAGCGTCCGCGCCCCGCAGCTTTTCCAAAACCAGCTCTCCAGGCATACAGCCGATATCGCCAAAGTGGACGATCCGCATGCCCTCCGCCTCCAGCAGGAAAATGGTGTTCTTTCCCCGAAGGGCTCCCTGCTGATCATCGTGATAAGAAGAAAGCGCCGTCACCCGGAAGGGACTTTCCCCGGGCTGCTCGGAAACGACTACCCCGGCCCGGTAGTTGTGGTCGAAATGCTCGTGGCTGCACAGCACCAGATCGGCCTCCTCCCGTACCGACAAAAGCCCCGGCACACTGCCCGGCTCAAAGGGATCCAGCACGATCCGGTAATTCTTACACTCCACCGCAAAGCAGGAATGCCCCAGCCATTTGATTTTGATCGACATCGTTATGTACCTCCGGTTATAGATTTTTCAGTCCGTCGTACAGCTCGTTGAAGGACATTTTTCTTTCACAGCGCCCAAAGGAAAGCTCCCGGTTTTCCCCGAATTCCAGCAGAAAGCATTTGGCAAGCTCCTCCACGGTTTGCTCCAGCGTAATAAAAAACTGCCGGTAAGCAAATTTACAGGCGGCGGTTCCCTCCTGAAACTGACTGAGGATCAGGCTCTCCGTTGTCTGATCCAACGGGTACAGCTTCAGGTGCAGCAGCTCATGGACGATGGTTTCCTCCAGGTTTTCGTCCTTCGGGTCAGCCGCGTTTAGCAGCAGAATGGCCTTTCTGTCCTCGCAGTCTATCTTGAAATCTCCGGTTTTCCCCCACTGGGGATCGTCCACAAATTCCAGTTTCATATCCCACCCGGGCGTCAGCCGCAGCCTTTTGCACCAGGTATCAAAAATTTCCCGGCATTTTTCCCGTTCCATAAAGAACACACTCCCAAAAATCCATAATTTCGTTTTCAGACGGACGTTCCAGATACTAGATGCTGGATATTAGATTCTAGATACTGGACGATGGTGGCGCTGCTGCGCAGCGCAATTAGAAAAGGGCAGGACAAGGCAAAATTATAGTTTATCGCCCGTAGGCTCCACTTGCGCAAGTAAGGGGAGCTGTCAGCCGAAGGCTGACTGAGGGGATCGTAACTAGCGGTTCTATCCCACTTTCTGCGTGTGACTATCCCTTCCACCGCCGAACGGCGGTCCCCCTCCCCTTGTAAACAAGGGGAGGCTAAGGGCAAGTAAATTCCAATTTAGTGAACTCTATTTTTGCCCTTCATTCCTCATTCCTAAGTTTACGCGCTTCTTCCCAAACTGGGCGCGGTATCGCGCTGCCTTATTCCTTACGGTACATTGTACCCTGCCCTTACGCTTTTTGTCAACGAAAAGAGCGGGCGGAAAGCTTTCGTTTTCCGCCCGCTCCTTCTTATTCCCTCATGTGCCTGGGGCTGTACTCGCCGCCGGCCTTTTCCACGGCTTTTCCCGTTTCTTTAGCCGTTTTCGCATGGTGCAGCTCCAGCTGCAAAGACTCCTGCTCCTCTTCCTCCACCTTCGGGATCCCCATGGAGGAAAGCTCCTGATAGGATTCCAATTCCTCGCCGTCCATGGGTACCCTATGCATCAGCCCGGTACACTCTGTGGCGGAAGCCACGCTGGAGAGATCGGGAAATGTCCCCTCCTTCGGCGTATCGTGCTCGTGATATTCTATCGATTTCTTTTTTCTGCTCATTGCCGCCTTTGCCTTCCTTTCCCGCTGGATTTTTCTTTTTTAGGATTTGCCGGGCGGAAAAAATTATGAGCGCCGGGCGGTTCCAAAAAATTCCAAAACTATGGGAAACTGCTTTGTCCCCCGGTAGTATTGCCGAAAGAGCGCGCATAAAATGAATCCGGAGTTTAATGGCCGGGGCTATTTTCAAGCGCACCAAAATGCCCGTAAGCCTGGCTCCAGATTTGGGAAAGATGGTGAAGCCATGATCCACAGCAACACACAGGCTTTTTGCCACAGACTGAACCGCCGGGCCAATGCCTGGGCGGCCATCCGGGGCGGGCAGGACTATCCCCGGCTTTTGGGCAGCCTAAAATTTTTTCAGACCCAGGCGGGCGTACTGGTTTTAGCAGAGGTTTGGGGGCTGCCTTCTCAGGAGAAAAATCCTTCCGGCTTTTTCGGCTTTCATATCCACAGCGGAGGGGGCTGCGGCAGAACGGGAGAAATGGAATTCGGAGAAGCGGAGGGCCACCTGAATCCCACGGGAGTCCCCCACCCGGAGCACATGGGAGATCTGCCCCCGCTTTTTGCGAAAAACGGCTACGCCTGGACGGTTTTTCTCACTTCCCGCTTTACGATCCGGGATATTTTAGGCCGCACCGTGATCCTCCACGCTTCTCCCGATAATTTTACCTCCCAGCCCTCCGGCAACGCGGGCAAAATGATCGCCTGCGGTGTGATACGGTAAGTGAAAACCGCCTTTCAAAAGCCATTCAAACTGCAAAAGAAAACCCGCCCTGCAAGAAAGCTTGCAAAGCGGGTCTTCTCTTTTTGCCTATTAAGCTCCCACAGAAAGGGAGGCTTCCTTATTTCTTTGCCTTGGCGGTATTCAGCTTTTCCCGCTTGCGCAGCTGCCAGAAGCCAAAGAGGCAGGGCGCGATGCACTGAGAGGAGAAGCAGCCTGCCACAACGCCTGCGATCATGGGCAGGGCAAAGGATACCACACTGCTGATCCCGTAAAGCATTGCCACAACGCACACCACCAACAGAGCGAAGAAGGTGGTCAGGGAGGTCAGCAGCGTGCGGCCCAGGGTCTGGTTCAAGCTGGCGTTCATGATCTCGGTGTAGCCTGCCCGGGGGCCCAGCTTCCGCTTATTCTCACGGACGCGGTCATAAATGACGATGGTGCTGTTCAGAGAGTAGCCCAAAATCGTCAGCACCACGGCGATGAAAATATCGTTGATTGCCATGCCGAAAATCACAAACACGCAGAAGGAGATCAAAATATCGTGGAGCAAAGCCACAATAGCGGTGACGCCGGCGGAAAGGCCGCCGATCTTCTTAAAGCGCAGGGCAATGTACACCAGCAGAAGCACCGCCGTAATAGCGAAGCATACCAGGCACTTCTGGAAGAACTTCGCGCCCATGGTGGCGTCTACGGAGTTGGACTCCAGCAGGGTGAAATTCGCCTGGTCAAAGGTTTCGCTCAAAGTAGTGGCCACCTCGGTCTGCTCGTCCGGCGTCATGCTCTGGTTGCCGGAGAAGGAAATAGTCACATGCTTCGCGTCGGAATTGATATCCTGGTTCACCACCACGGAGCAGTCCTTATTCAGCTTGTCCTTGACAACGGACTGGATCTCATCGGGGGAAACGTCCTCACCCTCCACAGAATAGCGGATCATGGCGCCGCCGGCAAACTGGATATCCAGCTTGGGGCCTACCACTACACTGGCGATCACGCCTACCACGATCAAGGCGATGGAGATGGCAAAATAAATCTTTTTCTTTCCGTAAAAATCAATTTTTGCCGTCTTTCTCTCAGTCTCCGGCTGTTCGTCCTCCTTGGAGCCGCCGAAGAGCCAGCGCTTATGCAGGCACTTGAAGCCCGCCAGCGACAGGGTCATCAATCTGGTGGCAAGCACACCCATAATGAAGTTTGCCACAATGCCGATCAGCAAGGTGTAGCCGAAGGAGAAGATAGAACCCGTGGTGGATTCTCCGAAGATCATGGAAAGGATATTGCTGGGGCCGAATACGCCCATCAGCATGATCGCCACGATAGCGGTGGTGATGTTGCCGTCAAAAATGGCCCAGAAACTGCTCTGGAAGCCCTTCTGCAGCGCGCCGTCCAGGGTTTTCCCGTTTTTCAGCTCCTCTCGAATACGGCTGGCAGTGATTACGTTGGCGTCCACGCCGATACCGATGGAAAGGATAATACCCGCAATACCGGGCAGCGTCATGGTAAAGGAGTTCATATCGGGGAAGAACCCGGAAACAGCCGCGAATACCAGGCCCATCTGGCCCGCCAGGCTGATCACGGCTACCGCGCCGGGCAGCCGGAAGCACACGATCATCAATACCGCAATGGCGATAAAGGCGATCATTCCCGCCAGCATCATGGCGTCCAGCGCCTGAGAGCCCAAGGTGGGGGCCAGTGCGTTAAAGTTTGAGGTTTCCAGAGCAAAGGGCAAAGCGCCCGCCTGGATCTGTGCCGCCAGTTGAGTGGCGCTTTCGCTGGTAAAATTACCTTCGATCACACACTTGCCATCGGAAATTACGGCATTTACTGTGGGTGCGGAAAGCCGCACATCGTCCATCCAGATGGAAATGGTCTGGCCCTGCAGCCGTGCCGTAGCCTCGGCAAATTTCTGCGCTCCCTCGTCACTGAGCTCCAGGGACACTACATACTGGGTTGCGCCGGTTTCCCGGTCCTGGTTTACGGCGGGCTCGGCTTTTACCACCTCGGCGCCCTCCAGAATAACAGATTCCGCAGTGGTTCCGGCAGGGGTCTTATACACAGGGTTTCCGTTTTCATCATATCCCATATCCGCATATTCGCCGCCCTCCCGGAAGGTCAAAAGAGCGGTGGCGGAAAGCTCGTTGATGGCCTTTTCCGGGTCAAAATCCGTTTCGTCGCTCTTCCAGGGGAACCGCACGATAATGCGGTTGTTGGCTTCATCGGTATACAGTTCATAATCTGTAATGTTCTGAGACACCATACGGGTCTCCACAATTTCCTTGGCAGCGCTCAGCTGGTCGCCGGTGGCCTTTACTTCTCCGGCCGGGCTGAAGGTGGCTTCCACACCGCCACGGATATCGATGCCCCACCGGATATCTCCCGCCCCTTTGATCATAGTGGTTTTGAAATCGCCGTTCTGTCCGTATACGCCGAACAGAGACGTATACACCAGCGCCGCAATCAAAATCAGCACTACAAAAAAGACAGGTTTTTTTACTCGCTTCATGGGTCTTTGCCTCCAATTTGACCGCCGCCTTTTTTTCAGACTTTTGCGGGCGGCCAAGATTTTTTACGTTCCTGCAAAAGCGAGGGGCAATCAAAGGAAAACTCCCCCGGCTTCCTTTTCAGGCGGCGCCGTCTGGCGGCGCTATCTGAAAAGGCCCGGCGGGAGTACCGGAGCACATCATGTGCCCCGGCCCTTTTTCTACCCCGCGCTGTGTTTTCAAATCATTCCTCAGCGGGAGCTTCCTCTTCTGTTGCGGGTTCCTCAGAAGCGGCTTGCGCCTCCGGCTCTACGGTCTCTTCCGGCTCTTCGGCGGGAGCTTCCTCACCGGCCACATATACCACTTCCTCCGCGGGGGCCGCGGCAGCGGCCTCATCGGCGGCAGCCTGCTGCTCCTCCAGCAGGGCGCGGATCGAAAGAGAGACCCGATGGCGGTCAAAATCGATCTCCGTGATCTTCACCGTTACGGTGTCCCCAACCTTCAGCACATCCTGAGGCTTTTCAATGCGGTGGTCGGCGATCTGAGAAATATGGATCAGGCCGTCGATGCCCGGGATCACGCTGGCAAACGCGCCGAACTGCGTCATTCCCACCACCTTGGCCTCACATACGGTGCCCACGGGATACTCCCGCTCCAGCTTGACCCAGGGGTTGTCCTCCGGACGTTTGTAGCCCAGGGAGATCTTGCTGTTCTCTCTGTCCAGGCTCTTGATGTATACATCGACAGTATCGCCCACGTTCACCACCTCGCTGGGGTGACGCACCCGGTTCCAGGAAAGCTCGGAAATGTGAACCATACCGTCCACACCGCCCAGGTCTACAAAGGCGCCGAAGCTGGTCAGGGACTTCACCTTGCCGGTGAACTGCTGGCCCTCCTCCACGGTTTCCCAGAACTTCTCCTGCTGGGCCTTGCGCTCGTCCCGAAGCACGCTGCGAATGGAGCCCACGGCCCGGCGGCGCTGACGGTTGACTTCAATAATGCGGAACTTTACTTCCTGGCCCTTCAGGGGCTCCAGCTCTTCCCCTCTGGAAGCGGTGGCCTGAGAAGCAGGAACAAAGATGCGCATGGCGTCCTTCAAAACGATCACGCCGCCCTTGACCACTTCAATGACCTTGCCCTCCAGCACCTCGCCGGATTCCTGAGCCTTCTCGATATCGTCCCAGCCCCGCATGGCGTCCACACGGCGCTTGGAAAGCATGATGGTGCCTTCCTGGTCGTTGGTTTTCATGATGAGAAGCTCCATCTCATCGCCCAGCTTTACCAGATCTTCCGGGCGGGCGGCGGGATCGTTGGAGAGCTCCGCCACGGGAATAAAGCCTGCCTGCTTCCTTCCGACGTCCACATACACTTCTGTGGGGGAGATCCCCACGACAACACCGTGTACCTTTTCGTCTGTATTTAAGCTTTTGAGGGATTCCTCAAGCATCTCCTCAAAATTTTGCTCATTGGTGTTCACTTCTGCCATGGTAACAAGTACCTCCTTTATAATGCTTGCGGGCGTGGAAGCCCCCGCGGTAATGCCAACGCGGAGCCCGGTGGGAAGGGCCGGCAGCTCGTCCGCTGTTTCCACGAGATACGTTTCGCAGTACTGTGCGCAAATATCCCGCAGCTTCGCGGTATTGGAGCTGTCCCTGCCGCCGATCACGATCATTCGATCGCACTTCAGGGCAAGAGCCCTTGCTTCTTTCTGTCGCTTCGCAGTTGCATTACATATTGTAGCAAAAACTGCGGCGTTTGTACATACTTTTTTCAGAGTTTCCAAACAAATTTGCCATTCTTCCGTGTGAAAAGTGGTCTGAGCGGCCACTACCAGCGGTTTTTTTTCTAAATCAGAATTATTTTCCAGCAGCTTCTGCAGCTCTTCCCTGTTTTTCAAAACGAAATATTCCCCGCCGCAATGGCCGATAATGCCCTGAACCTCCGGGTGATCCCGGTCGCCGAACAGCAGGAAGGGCTTTCCCTCTTCCCCGGCCCTTTTGGCCAGCTGGTGGATTTTTTTCACAAAGGGGCAGGTGGCGTCCACACAGGGAAGCCCCAGCTCTTCGATTTCCGCCTCCACGCTTTCCGGCACTCCGTGAGACCGTATCACCAGGGTATAGCCCGGGGAAACCTCCCGGGGGCTCTCCACGATCTTTCCCCCTCGCTTTCTCAGATCCTCCACAAGCTGGGGGTTGTGAATGATCGGCCCCAGGGTGGCGGCCTTTTTTCCGCTTTTCAAAAGCTCGTATACCGTATTTACCGCCCGATCCACCCCAAAGCAGAACCCAGCGGTCTGCGCTACTGTTACCGGCAATCAGCCTTCCTCCTTTGCTTCCGGCTGGGGGGCAGGAAGGCCCAGGGCTTCCCGGGAATCTGCCCGCAGTGCAGCGATGCGCTCCATCACCACCCGGCTGGCTTTTCTCAGCTGCATGCTGGATTCGTCCGGGATCGCCAATTCTTCAGCGGGGATCGGCTTTCCGAAGCGAATTTCGGTGCGCCGGAAGGGAAGGGGCCTTCCGCCTTCGCTTCCGGTAATGCACACCGGCACTACCGGGGCCTTCGTCCGGTAATGCAGCAGAGCTGCTCCCGTTTTGGGCCTTTGCAGTTCTCCTGTTTTGGAGCGTGTGCCTTCGATAAACACACCCACCACGGCGTTTTCCTCCAAAAGGGCATAGGCGTCCTCCAAAGCGTCCGTCCCGCCGGTGCCGCGCTTTACCGGAAACGCACCCAGTCCCCGAAGCACGCCGCCGATAAAGCCGTTTTGAAACAGCTCCTCTTTGGCCATGTAAAATACCTGGCGGCGCTGGGCAATGCCCAAAATCACCGGATCCTTCATGGTCACATGATTGCTGCAAAGCAGAACAGGCCCCTCCTTAGGCACATTTTCCCTGCCGATCACCCGAATGCGGTACACCGGAACATAAAACAGCCGCAGTAAAAACTGCCCTACGGCATAAAGCCAGCCCATCCGTTTTGCCTTTCTTTTTTCCTTCGCCATCTCAAAAACCCTCCCCATTGCAGGGCATTTTTCGCCCTCATGATATGGATCCGCAAAAGCGGCCTGCCCTTTCAAAAGGACAACACCCCTTTAACGCCTGCCGTTTACAAGCCCCACCAGCTTTTCCACGACCTCCGTGAAGGAAAGTTCCGTGGTATCCAGAAATACCGCGTCCTCCGCCTGCTTTAGAGGGGCGGTTTCCCGGTGGGTATCCTGATAGTCCCGCTGCTGGATATCCTTCAAAATTTCCCCGTATTCCGCCTCATGCCCGCTTTCCTGAAGCTGCTTTACCCTGCGCCGGGCCCGCTCCTCCGGGGTAGCGGTGAGAAACACCTTCAGCCGCGCCTCCGGCAGCACCACGGTGCCGATATCCCGGCCGTCCATCAGCACGTTGTTTTTTCGGGCCAGCTCCCGCTGCAGCTCCAGAAGAAACGCCCGCACCGCCGGGTGTGCGGAGCAGCGAGAGGCCGCCATGGAAACCTCCGGCGTGCGGATCAGCCCCGTGACCTCCCTGCCGCAAAGAAACATTTTCTGCCCCTCCGGGTCATGCCGCAGCTCCACCTGAATTTCAGGCAGGGCCGGCTCTACTTGCGCCGGATCCTTCGGATCCAGCCCATGCTCCAGCAGATACAGCCCAATGGTGCGGTACAGCGCCCCGGTATCCACATACACAAAGCCCAGCTCCTTCGCCGCCGCCTTCGCAATGGAGCTCTTTCCCGCTCCGGACGGACCGTCTAATGCTACTGCAAACATAATTGTAACTCTCCTTTTCCCTCTACCTAAACTTATAGTACCAAGTAGTCCGGAGCTGCCCGGAACGGACCGTCTCATGCTACTGCAAACATAACTGTAACTCTCCTTTTTCTCTATCTAAACTACAGCACCAAGTAGTCCGGAGCTGCCCGAAACGGACCGCCTCATGCTGCTGCAAGCATAGTTACCGTTCTTAATTTATTCGTCATCACTTTGAAAATTCTTCTGTACAGAATGATTTCCCTCTCTGAAACTCCTCCCGCAGAAGCCGGTATTCCATGCGGGTCTTCATGGCTCCATCGTGCCATTCCCAGCCCGGACGCTCCGCCTCCAGCACCATGCCGCATTTCTGCATCACCCGCTCGGAGCCCCGGTTTTCCCGCAGACAGCCGGTGGTCACCCGGTAGACGTTGTCCTCCAAAAAGGCAAATTCCAGCACCCGCCGGAACGCTTCCGCACCGTATCCCCGGCCCCAGAATTCCGGCAGGTAAAAGTATCCCGCGTCCACCAGCTTTCCCAGGGGCGTCCGGCTTCTCACCGTATAGCCCACACTGCCAAGCTGTTCCCCGGTGTCCTTTCGCTCCACCCGAAGGAATACAAACCGCCGCTCTGTAGAAGCGGCGTCCGCCAGCACCCCGGCAAAATCCGCTTCCCCCTCCTGCCGGGAGTGAAGCTGAATATCCTGCAAATAATACATGGTTTTCGAGTCGCTTTTCAGCTGGATATAGTCTTCCCGGTCCTCCGGGACGTAATCCCGCAGGATCAGCCGCTCCGTTTCCAACTTGATCATAGGCCCTGCTTCCTCTCCAGGAATTCATCGATCAGGCGAATATCCAGAAGATCCTTCTCTCTGCCCAGCTCCTCCTTCTGCCTGCGAATGCTCAGCAGGCTGGCGGCCGGTACGCCCTCCAGCGTGACCACCTCATCGGTGTGCCAGTTTTCCAGCACCTCCACCCGGTCGTTTACCGCGAAGATCCGGGTGCCGTCCAGCCCGTCCAGGCGAAAGGGGACCCCCTGCCGCTCCAGCCGGTCCGCCAGCTCGGTGGTACAGACCAGGTCAATATCCCGGGTGCTTTCCTTCACCCCGTACAGCACCAGCGCCGCCCCGGAGGTCAGCCAGCAGCCTTCCTCCAAAAAATCCAGTTCCTTCAAAAGTCTCAGAATATCCTCCCGAAACAGCCGTTCCTCCGCCATGCTTTGATCTCCTTTCAGGGGTAAACCTGTTTATTTATCTTATCGAAAAGGTTCTTGTTTGACAAGGGAAACCGAAAGTGAAAAATGCAAATTTCTTTCGTAGTTATTTTATCACAAAGCATTCTTTACGGCCATATCGATATATTCACATACACCCGCAAAATTCTGATTTACCTCATTATTGGGGATCCGCAAAATTTGCAGCCCGTATTCCTCCAAAAATTTTGTGCGTTCCGCATCTTTTTTCTGCCCCTCGGTTTCATAATGCTGGCTTCCGTCCAATTCAATCACCAGCCGCGCTTTACTGCAATAGAAATCCGCGATGTATTGCCCCAATACCTTCTGCCGCTGAAATTTCACCGGATAAGGACGCAGAAAATCATACCAGAGATGGCGTTCCTCCTTCGTCATGGCTTTTCGAAGCTCCCTTGCGAAAGGAACTAAAACGGGATTGTATTTCTTCCCCATTCCCACCTTTCTCCTTTCTTTGCAAAACTCGCCAGGGAACGATCCCCTCAGTCAGCCTGTCGGCTGACAGCTCCCCTTATAAATAAGGGGAGCCTAAAGAAAGGCTCCACTTGCTTGCAAGGGGAGCTGGCGCGGCGTTGCCGTGACTGAGGGGATCAGCCCGCTGGCCTCTTACTGTTTGCCCGCCTCTATAGAGCAAATTTCTTTTTTAATTATAATAGCCCATCAGGGAATTTACAATTTTTTTAGCAGAGCACATTCTGCGTTCTTTGCAAAACTCGCCAGGGAACGATCCCCTCAGTCAGCCTGTTGGCTGACAGCTCCCCTTATAAATAAGGGGAGCCTAAAGAAAGGCTCCACTTGCTTACAAGGGGAGCTGTCACGGCGTTGCCGTGACTGAGGGGATCAGCCCGCTGGCTTCCTGCTGTCTGTCTGCCTCTATAAAACAAATTTCTTTATTTAATTATACTAATCCCTTGAGGAATTTACAAATTTTTTAGCAAGGCACATTCTGCGTTCTTTGCAAAACTCGCCAGGGAACGATCCCCTCAGTCAGCCTGTCGGCTGACAGCTCCCCTTATAAATAAGGGGAGCCTAAGGAAAGGCTCCACTTGCTTGCAAGGGGAGCTGTCACGGCGTTGCCGTGACTGAGGGGATCAGCCCGCTGGCTTCCTGCTGTCTGTCTGCCTCTATAAAACAAATTTCTTTATTTAATTATACTAATCCCTTGAGGAATTTACAAATTTTTTAGCAAGGCACATTCTGCGTTCTTTGCAAAACTCGCCAGGGAACGATCCCCTCAGTTAGCCTGTCGGCTGACAGCTCCCCTTATAAATAAGGGGAGCCTAAAGAAAGGCTCCACTTGCTTACAAGGGGAGCTGTCACGGCGTTGCCGTGACTGAGGGGATCAGCCCGCTGGCCTCTTACTGTTTGCCCTCCTCTATAGAGCAAATTTCTTTTTTAATTATAATAGCCCATCAGGGAATTTACAAATTTTTTAGCAGAGCACATTCTGCGTTCTTTGCAAAACTCGCCAGGGAACGATCCCCTCAGTCAGCCTGTCGGCTGACAGCTCCCCTTATAAATAAGGGGAGCCTAAAGAAAGGCTCCACTTGCTTGCAAGGGGAGCTGTCACGGCGTTGCCGTGACTGAGGGGATCAGCCCGCTGGCCTCTTACTGTTTGCCCGCCTCTATAGAGCAAATTTCTTTTTTAATTATAATAGCCCATCAGGGAATTTACAAATTTTTTAGCAGAGCACATTCTGCGTTCTTTGCAAAACTCGCCAGGGAACGATCCCCTCAGTCAGCCTGTTGGCTGACAGCTCCCCTTATAAATAAGGGGAGCCTAAAGAAAGGCTCCACTTGCTTGCAAGGGGAGCTGTCACGGCGTTGCCGTGACTGAGGGGATCAGCCCGCTGGCTTCCTGCTGTTTGCCCGCCTCTATAGAACAAATCTCTTTTTTAATTATAATAACCTATCAGGGGAATTACAAATTTTTTAGCGAAGCATATTCTGCGTTCTTTGCAAAACTCGCTAGTGAACGATCCCCTCAGTCAGCCTGTCGGCTGACAGCTCCCCTTATAAATAAGGGGAGCCTAAGGGCGCGGTTATTTTTTTAAATTTCTTTTGTTTGTTCTCCCCAAAAGATAATCAATGCTCACATCATAATAATCTGCCAGGGTAAGCAATATTTCAGCAGACAAATTGTGTGTTCCCAATTCGTAGCAACTGTATGTTCTTTGATTTATCCCCAAAATCTCTCCAACCTCTGCTTGCGTTAGTCCAGATTCTAGACGTAATTCCCTCAATCTCTCATATTTCATTTTTGTACTCCTTTAAAAAAATAAATTTAGTACTCTCTTTAAGGGTATTGACACTTACCCTTATTTATGGTATCTTGTACCCGAGGTGATAAACATGAAAGATCAAAAACGATTTACTGAGCTTTTGCGGGACTTTCGTTCCAACGTGCTTCTTTTTGAATCCACACTCTTAAAGCTGGAAAGCCTGGAAAGGGCCTGGGAAGAGGGGAGCCTTTCCGAGCGGTATTCTGAGGAGACGGTGAAGCAGGCTATTTCCGATCTTTATGATGAGGTTTCCTGGATAGGCCGGGACGTTTCGAACCTTGCCCTGTGGATCAACAATGCCTGCGCTTTTTCCGCCGCCGGGCAGGGAATTTCCTTGTCTCCCTGAAAACAACGTTTACAGAAAGCTGCCCGCCAAATGCCCGGTGGAAAAGGCGATTTGCAGGTTATAGCCGCCGGTGTAGGCGTCGCAATCCATGATCTCCCCCGCGAAGAAAAGGCCGGGAACCAGCTTGGAGCCCATGGTGCGGGGGTCGATCTCCTTCAGGCTTACGCCGCCGCAGGTGACGATGGCCTCCTGCAAGGGGCGAAAGCCCCGGATCTCTATGGTAAAATCCTTCAAAAGCCCGGCAAGCTCCCTTCGCTGTTCCCGGGTAACGGAGTGGCACCGGGTTTCTCCCGGAATGCCGGAGCGCTCCACCACCACGGGAATCAGCTTTTGGGGCAGAAGCTCTTCCAAGGAATGAAGGAACATGCGGTTTTGGTTTTTTTCCAGATCCCGCAGCAGGCGGGCGTCCAGCTTTTGGTGATCCAGCGCCGGCTTCAGGTCGATATGCACCGTATAGCTTCCCGGCTCCATGGGGTGCATATGGGCGGAGGCGCTGAGCACCGTGGGGCCGGAAAGGCCGAAATGGGTAAACAGCAGCTCGCCGAAATCCACATAAACCGGCTTTTTCTTCCCCCGCTCCGTCACCTTCAGCCCGCAGTTGCGCAGGGAAAGGCCCATCAGCCGGGGGCAGTACCCGCCCTGCTCCACCAGGGGAACAAGGGACGGCACTAACGGCTTTACGGTGTGGCCCAGGGCCACCGCCAAGCGGCTGCCGTCTCCATTGGAGCCCGTGCCGGGATAGGAAGCCCCGCCGCAGGCCAGCAGCACAGAGGAGGCCCGGTATTCTCCGGCGGGGGTGCGCACGCCCCACACGGCGCCGCCTTCCGTCAGCACGGCGGAAACTGGCTCCCGGATCACCTGGACTCCTGCCTGCAAAATAAACCGCTCTAAGGCCTCCGCGATATCCTCCGCCTTGTCGGACACGGGAAACACCCGGCGGCCCCGCTCGGTTTTCAGCGGAACCCCCAGGTCTTCAAAAAAGGACATCACTGCTTCCGGGGGAAAGGCAGAAAACGCGCCGTACAGGAATTTTCCCCCTCTGGGCGCGGCCGCCACGGCCTCCTCTACCGAGCAGTGATTTGTCACATTGCAGCGTCCCTTTCCGGTGATCCGCAGCTTTCTTCCCAGCTGCCGGTTCTTTTCCAGCAGGGCCACCCGGCGGCCCCGGGCCGCCGCGATTCCGGCCGCCATCAGCCCGGCGGGCCCGCCGCCTGCCACGATGGCGTCAAACGAATTTTCCCGGTTCAAGTGCTTTTTTCATCCACCTTTTCATAAACTCCGTACTCGTCCCAAATGCTTTCGATCTGCCGCAGGGTATCCGCCACCTCGTCCTTCTTCCGAATGGCAACGGAAACGATCAGGGCGTTCAGCACGCTCAGGGGACCCACCAGCGAATCCACAAAGGAGACCATATCACTGCGGGCCAGCAGCAGGTGGGCGGCATACTGGGCCAGGGGGGACAGGGGACTGTCTGTAACGGCGACTGTGGCAGCTCCCTTATCGGAAGCGTATTGCAGCGCTTTTACCGCCTTTTTCGAGTACCGGGGAAAGCTGATGGCGATAATGGCGTCTCCTTCTCCCACCCGGACGATCTGCTGCAAAATGCTGGCCTCGCTGACGGCTTCTATCAGCTGCACCGTGCCGAACACCAGGCGAAGGTAATGGGCCAGAAAGGTAGCTAAGGCCAGGGAGCTGCCCGCGCCCAGCACATAAACGCGCCTGGCCTTTGTCAGAGCGTCCGCCGCCCGGTAAAAGGCCTCCTGATCCATATTTTCCTTGGTGCGCTTCAAAATATCGATATCCTGCTCCAGCACAGCGTCCAAAAGCCGGGTAGGGCTGATATTGGCCGAGGTCATCTCCAGCCGCTGTACGCTTGTCATTTTACTGCGGATCATCTCCTGCATGGCCTGCTGCAGGGCCGGGTACCCCGAATACCCGATCTCCGTGGCGAACCGCACTACGGTGGATTCACTGACCCCCACGGTTTTTCCCAGCCGGGAGGCCGTCATAAAAGCGACCTTGTCCGCGTGCTCTTCGATATATCTGGCAATCGCCCTCTGTCCTTTTGAGAATTCCGGGCTTTTCAGCCGGATCCTCTCAGAAAGCTGGCTGTTCATGGTACGATCCTCTCCTTTTCACCCATACAGTTTCCCTGATTTGCTCGTATAATTCATTTTAAGCCTTTCTCCTGCAAAAATCAAGTGAAACGCCGGAATATTCCCAAAAATAAAAAGTAATTTTGCAGGATTATTTTCCAAAGCGTCAAAAACGAGCTGTTGGCTGTTCAAAAAAGCCAAAGTTCTTTGTTCTTTCTCTTCTCTAACAACTAACAACTAAAAAAGGAAGCGTCCGGCGCTTTACAGCGTCGGACGCTTCCTTTTTATCCTATTGCGTTACGCAAAACTATCTCGGAAATTTCCGGCAGTACTCCATGAGCACCTGTGCCACAGCCGCGCGGGTAGAGGTGGTTTTGGGGCTGAGCCTGTCGGCGGATACGCCGTGGATCAGGCCGCTCTCCACCGCCCAGGTCATGGACTCTACCGCATATTTGCTGACAGAGCCCGCGTCCTTGAAGGCGGAAAGATCGCCCTTGGCCTCCACCGTCTGGCCGCTGAGCTTCGCGAACCTGGCGAAGAAGGATACCATTTCCTCTCTGGTGGCTGTCTTATTGGGCGCGAAGGTGGTCGCGGTATTTCCGGCGGCCAGCTTGTTCTGATAGGCCCACACCAGAGCGTCGGCATAGTAGCTATTGGCCTTGACATCAGTAAAGGGTGTGGAGCCGCTTACCGCGGGAGAACCGGCCAGGCGGTAAAGCACGGTGACGATCTGGGCTCTGGAAATGCCTGTATCCGGCGCAAAGCGCGTTGTGGTCTCCCCATACATCAGGCCGTTTTCCACCACATAGTCGATGGCCTCATGATACCACCTGGAGGTATCTACATCGGTAAATTTCTCAGAGGGGCAGTCGTGCACCGGATTATCGCCCGAGGGGCCGGGCGCGGGAGTTACGGGCGTGTTCTCACCCGCGGGAAGCGTAATCTCCACCGGCGTTCCGGCGGGCTCCTCGGTTACCGTGGCGCCATCCTCAAAGACCTTCACAGTCACTTCCGTGGTCTGGTCTTCCGGCTTGGCCTTGTAGGTAAAGGTCAAATCTACCAGCCTGCCGGTGAACTCCTCAAAGTCGGCATAACCGGCCTTGAAGCTTCCGGCAGCTTTCACGTCGCTGTGAAGAGCTGTTCCGCTGTATTCGGCGGAGCTCAGGGTGAGAACGCTTCTGTCGTATTCCAGTGTAAAGAGGCCGTTGCTGCTGGCGGAAACCTCCACCGGCACCGTTACCGTCTTGGCGACCGGGTCTACTGCCGCCGCTCCGGCGGCCGCGCCTGTGCCCGCTCTGGGAGCTCTTCCCTGAGGGGCGTTCGGCTCGTCCGCGGCCACGGCTTCCGCCGGGGCAGTTTTCGCCGTCTTTTCGATCCCGCCGGTCAAAAGACCTTCCAACTCTGCCTTCTCAGGGATCTGAAGCGGCTCAGTACCGGCAGCTTCAGCTTCCGCAAGCGTCTTTGTCAGGCGGCCTGCCGCGCTTCTGTTTCCGGGGATCGACCCGCTCATCAGGCCCGCCGCGGGCCACACGGTGGCAGGGAACCTCCCAAGCTCATAAATGCCGCCCTCATCGCTGTCCACGTCAATAGCGATCAGCTTTACATAGTCGCCGCCGTCCCACTGGCTCCAGAACAGATAAGGGTTGCCATCGGAAGCAGTGGTATACTCCAGGGAGTTAAAGTAGGGCTTTTCGGTACTGTAGCCGGTATTATCGACAAGCCCGCCGAAGGTATAGAAGCCTTCCTGCAGCTCCGGGATCCCCTGGATATAGCCGAATCCGGTCAGATAGAGGTTTCCGGCGTTATCCACCACCAGGAAATAATCTACATCTGTATCGTACTTTGTATTGTGCACGGTGGTGTAATAGGCGATGCCCACACCGTACAAATTCGTGTTGTCGTCGTTCACACGGGCCAAGCCGTAATAATCGCCTGTCTCGGGATCACACAGGATCAGGTAGCTGGCGTATACGGTGGCATAGAGCTCATAGGCCGGAGAATAGGCCAGATCCATGGCGCCTCCGCCCCAGTCCGTTTCCGCGGTGGGCGTAGCCTCCATGGTGGTGGGGTTGATTTTATAGAAAGAAGAGGTCAGCGTGTCTGTATCCAAAGAGGCCGCATACATACCGCCCTTTCCATCTTTTGCGGCGGCAGCCAGCTGCAGGCTGGTTTCCACCTCTTTATTTTTGGTATAGGCGGGCAGCTTTCCGGTGTTGAACTTGGACCACCAGATCTTACCTTCCTCGTCCCATACAAGAGCGTTCAGATCAGTCTCAATAGACTTTACAGTAACCTCGCAGGTGGCCGTTACAGAGGGCGTGGCCTTGCTGGCCGCCGTGATGGTCACTGTACCGGTGGAAACACCCTTCACCAAACCGTTGGCGTCCACCGTGGCAACGCGGGTATTGCCGCTCTTCCAGGTGACCTCCCGGTTTTCAAGGTTCCACGGAGTAGCCGCGGCGGTGAGCTGCAGAGTGGAGCCCTTCATGACGGTGGCACTGCTTGCGGAGAGGATCACCGCTTCCGCGGCGGAGGCAGGAGTATCCAAATCGAGCGCCGCGTCTTCTCCCTTTGCGGAGAAGAGGGCCTTCAGGCAGAGCTTGCCCAAATCAGAATGCAGCTCTTGAACGGTTCCGGCTTCCACATCGATGGACTGAAGCGGTGCTTTAAAGGTCTCGCTCATATCAAACCTGCCGTAGATCAGCTTTCCGTCCACCCAATCCGTGGCGGCATACTGGAAACTTCCGGGAGCCATCAGGCCGGTAACTGTCACTTCCACAGGGTTTTCCAGCGTTTCCGGAGTATACTTGTAGAGTGTTCCGGTTTCCGCAAGCGTATCAGGATTCACCACATTGACAATGCCGTAGAAGTTCCCGGCATCGTCGATCGCCAAGGTAGAGGTGTTCTGACCCAGCTTGCCCAGGTCTTCGTAAGCTCCGCTCATGGGGTCGATCTTAAACAGATGGGGCGGCGGCTCTTCCTCTGAGCCGTCCAGTACATAGATCAGGGCATAGAGCTTGTGATCTACCGTGCTGTAGGCCATATCCTGGGCCCAGCCGGAATTGCCCTCCAGGGAAACAGAGGCGGCCAGCACAGAAGCGTTCATATCCTCCACAGGCAGGGTATAAAGCTTGACGGAATCAGCGTAAATGCTGTTTTGGTAATCGTTGGCGTCTTCCAGCACGAATACCCGGCCGTTTACGCATTCCGCCGCCACGGCGGTAAAGCTGCCGTTGGCGTAAAGGCCCACATCGCTACCCTTCACGCCGTACCAGTTAGAGCTTAAATCATCATAGAAAATGTAATCGGGATCCTGGATCTCAGGATCCAGGCCGGTATAGGCTACATCAAAGGTAGCGGTATTTCCGGCGTAATCAAACACCTGCACCTTGAACCTTTTACCGACGATCCCATCTACATCCAACGTGACGGAAGCAACCGCTCCCTTTTCCGTCTGATTGGGAGTTTCCGCGCTTAAAAGCTTCTTTCCGCTGGCGTCAAACAGAGCGATGGCCGCTACATACTGATTATCCTGCGCTTCCAGGGTCAGCTTTTTATCGGCGCTGGCCGCGCCCTCCACGGTTTTCAAAGTGGGCGGAGTGTTATCGATGGTAAGCCGGGTGGTCAGGCTCGCGCCCTCCTCCAGTTCTTCCCAGCGCACGGTATTGCCGTCCACATAATATTCGGGAACAAGGGTCAGGTTCAGATCCACTACGGTATCCTCTGCCAGGGGCTTTCCCTTGGCGTCGGTACCGGCCCAGGAAACAGGCGCCGCGAGGCTGGTTTTCATCCAGGTGCTCTCATTGCTGTAATAGAAAGCGGCTTCCGCGCCTCCCAGCTCCTGGCTCTTATATACCGCTCCGGTGTTCGCGTCTGTAATAGTCAGCCGGGAAGCGGAGGCGTTTCGGATCAGCGCAAAGCTCCAGTTATCAAGCTGGTCGCCGTTTTGGCTGTTCAAAGCGTTGCGCTCCTCCAGATACTGGTCGTCCTTCAGGAAGGTGTTTCCGATAAAGGGAGAAACACCGCTTCCGTCTCCATATTTTACGGTGAGGTAATTCCCATCGATCTGAGGAATGGGGTAACCGTTTTCATCAACTCCGGTATAGAGATACGGGGCGCGCTCCTCGCCGGTCTCGTGGTAATATTCCGCATAGGAGCCCTTATCGAACATGGAAGGGGCACTCCAGCTGCCGTACCAGCCAAGCATAGGAATGCTGTGGCCGGTGCCTACCGCGCCTTCACTGTCCGGCTGGGCTTCAACGGTGATATAGCCCTCTACATAGAAGCCGTTGGGGGCCTTTGCCAGAACGGCCTCAGCCGCGGAAGTGTCCAGCGTGATCTCGCCGTATACGGTGAGAGAGCCGTCGGCAGGCACGGTGACAGGCTCATCTGCCGCCAGCGCGATATCCTGCAGGAATTTTGCAACGTCGGCCGTGTTTACCGTGCCGTCGTTGTTGACATCGGCCTTATCCTCGTCCTTCTTCAGCGCCGTGCCCTTCACCACATAGTCCAGCAGGGCCTGGGCATCGTCGATATTTGTTACGCCATCGTTGTTAAAATCGATCCCGCCGGTCTGGTCCACTACCCAGGTAACGGTAGAAGCCAGATTCTGGGTTCCCAGCTGCCAATAGGTACCATAAGCATCGCTTTGGGTCGCCTGGGTAAACAGCTGCTCAGAAAGCTGATAGCTGCGGGCCTTGTGATCCATATTGTTGATGGTAAATTTCACACTGTACTTTCCGGCCTTGGCGGGGTCGTCTCCCCACTCTACCTTGACCTTGCCGTCCTCCTGGCCGTCCACCAGAACGTAAGAATCGGCAGAGGTCGCGGCGGCGGTATTCACCATACCGGCGCCCTGGTTCAGAATAGACTGATACTTTCCTGCGCCGTCCTTCAGGGGCGTGGCCGTAGACATGATCAAAGACTGGGCCAGCGCCCGGTCAGTCAGGCCTTCCTGAGAAAGCTCCTGGGTTTCGATATACTGCTTGACCAGCGCGCCGATACCGGCGATCTGAGGCGCCGCCATGGAGGTGCCGCTCATCAGCTGATACTTGCCATTATCGGTCCCTGTGCCATACAGGGACCAGATATTACCGCCCGGGGCGGTAATTTCCGGCTTCAGGCTCAGGTCTCCCGGCACGCCCCAGGAGCTGAAATCGCTCATGGTGTAATCGGGAGAAGAAGCGCTGCCGTTCATGACCTTGGAGCTTCCCAGCACGGTGATCTGCCCGGTGGCGCCGGTGGCCTTAATTGCCTGTCCTTCCGCCTGGGTGATGGAAACGCAGGGCATGGTTCCGCCGGCGTTTACGAAATCGTCCAGCGCCATGCTGATGGTACCCGGCTGATTATTCACAACGATACAGGCGGCGGCGCCCTTCTGGAAGGCAACCGTGGCCTTTTCCACAAAAGAGGTATCCCCGCGGTTGACAAATACCACCTTTCCTGTCACATCGCTGGTATAGTCAGCCGCCGCGCCGATCTTATCCAGGTACACATAGTCAAGGGCCGTGCCGCTCTTATCGGCGCTCACGTCCAAAGCGGAAAAATTCCCAACGGTATCGGTGGGGATCACCAAAGTACCGCTGCCATAGGTAAAGCCCATGCCGATCATACCGTTGTTATCCACCGAGGCAACGGTAAAGGCGTTGGTGTAGCTGCCGGGCGAGCCTACCATGTCAAAGCTGGCGTCGTCGCTGTACAGGGCGCCCACCTCGCTGCTTTCCGCCCAGGTGCCGGAGTTGCCGGCGGAAATGACCACCAAGGACTGATATTTCACAAAGGAATCCAGGATCTTCTGGTACTCATCGTTGCCGTAGGCGGCGGTACCGGGGTTGCCGGAACCCAAAGAAAGGTTGATGGTGTCGCAGCCTAAAACAACTGCGTCCTCAATGGCCACCATATAATCGGAATCATAAGCGCCGCCGTTGTTGCCGAACACCTTCATGACCAGGACCTGAGCGTCCGGCGCGTCGCCGGTCATATGTACCTCGTCCATGGCGGAAGCAAAGGTGCCGTCCGCCTTTTTCAGGTAGCGGTTGGCCGTGGCGATACCCGCCACATGAGAGCCGTGATCGCCCTGGGTATCATTGTCATGGGTAATGTCGAGGTCCTTATCCACATAGGCATAGCCGTAAGGGATCTTTGTGGTGCGGTACAGCTGAGCGGCGGTCACCTTGGCGCCGTCCCGCTTGTAAGCATTCAGCTGGGTCAGCTTGCTTTGGATCTCAGCCTGGTTCAGCAGCTTATAATCCGCCACCGTTTTTCCGTCCGCCGTGGCGTCCTCTTCCAAAGCATGGTCAAAGGCCGCGGCATTCATGGACTGATGCTCGGTTTTGAGACCGGTATCGATAATGGCCACACGCATGCCCTGGCCCTTATATTTGTTGTTCCAGGCCTGGGTGGTGCCGGTCATATCGCTGGAGATCTGCATGTTGGGGTCGTCGCCGCCCACAGAGGCCACCATAGGCTCATACTGCGTTTCCACGAAGACGTCCTTTACGCCCTCCAGCGCTGGGCTGTAACGGTACCATTCTACTGTCAGTATAACGCCTGAGATTTTTAACGTCAAAATGCAGGAAGAAAAATGAAATCTCCCAGAATATCGACAACTGAGAAAACCTTGCTAGCGCCCCTGAACAATGTTATATATTACACCTGTTTCATTCTTTTGTCAAGGTTTGTTTGCCAGTTTTTGCAAGTTATTAAAGTTAAAATTGCAAAATATTTTCTTTTCCTTCTCTTTTATAACTTTTGTTTTCTGTTGAGAAAAAACCAGCCAAGCGGCGCTGGATTTTTTCGGACATTTCTTCTATAATGTAAAAAAGTCTGCCCGCATGGCGCGCAAAAGGAGAAATAGCTTATGAATACTGTGGTTCACGCTCTGCTAAGCGAAAAAACCGAAAACCACATTCTGCCCTTTTTCTGGCTTCACGGAGAAAAGGAGGCTGTTCTGCGGGATTACATGAGGGCTATTCATTCCTGCGGCATCGGCGCGGTGTGCCTGGAAAGCCGCCCCCACCCCGACTACCGCGGCCCCCGGTGGTGGTAGGATGTGGATATTATTTTGGACGAAGCCAAGCGGCGGGGCATGAAGGTCTGGATCTTGGACGACAGTCATTTCCCCACGGGCTTTGCCAACGGGGCCATGAAAAACGCTCCCCTGGAGCTGCGCCGTCAGGGGCTCTGCTATCGCGGCCAGGAACTTGCCGGAGGGGAAATCAGCCTGGATACCGGCGCGTTTCTGCAGGCCCCCAACCGCAAGAGTTCCGGGCCCTTCGGCCTGGCGGTGGAGGATGCCCCCTCTCTTCCCGAGGACACGCTTCTCAGCGTTACCGCCGTGGAACAGACCACGGGAGAGCTGCGGGACCTTACAGAGAACGTGGAGCCGGACGGAAGCCTGCGGGCCTCCCTTCCCCGGGGAACCTGGCGACTGGGGCTCTGCAAGCCGCTGATGGAAAAGCCCTGCTATGCACCACTCAAAAATCCCGATGTTTTCCAAGGCGTGTACCTGGATTATGGCGTTCCTGTGTGGAATAATGGAGAAATCGATATAGCGCCGGAATATCTCTATGAACGCAGCAAAGCAATGTGAAAATAGCGACAACGTCCCGCCAGAGGCTCATAGCGGCGTTTTCACCGTAAAAAAGAGCGGGAAGCGGACGCATAGCTTGACCACGGGATCAGCCCTACCGGGGAACGGGTAGCGGCCTTTTATGAACAATCCCAAAACGGAAAGCAAAGAAATCCTCAGCGCCACGGAATATAAGCACGTGGAAAGCATTGGGCGGGTGTAGATCGTCCCAAACCTCGGCAAAAAGAAAACTCCCGATCTCTGCGATGGGGATATTTAGAATATTCTTGAGAAAGCGGCGGCAATGGGACGATCAAAGAAAACCATACAGGATATAAGCGGCATGATAACTGGCCTTTTCCAAAGAATATTAACCCCGGAAAAAACCGCCGAAAAATAAAAGTGTGTTATTAAGAGTGTTATTTATAAAGAGAAAACCCGCAAAAACTCAATGTTTAAGCGGGTTTCTTTTGGTGGGCGCTAACGGACGCCTGTGCTGCGCACCGGCATGGCTTGAAGCATAGCTTCCGCGCCATTTTGCCCTAAAATTGTCCCACCGGGGCAATTTCCAAACGGGCAAACCGTCTTACGGTTCAAGTCCGCTAGCAAAAAAATCGAAGGGAGGACGCAGGGTCCTCTCTTCGACTTTTGGTGGGCGCTAACGGACTTGAACCGCTGACCCCCTGCACGTCAAGCAGGTGCTCTAGCCAGCTGAGCTAAGCGCCCAAATATTGCTGTATTATCTTACACGATTCTTCGGAAAAAAGCAAGTCCTATTTCCTGTTTTCCCGGAAAATTTTCAAAAATGCCTCATTCGTCATAAATTTTTAAGAAAATCGTTCTGTTCTTTTTTAGACTTTTCCAATATCCTTATGGTAAATTTTCTGCTATACTGGACGCTGGATATTGTTAAAATTGCGGGTGCGGTTGAAAATTTTTTGAAATTTTTCTGAAATACTTAGAGCAGCTGCCATGCGGCGGTACTTGTTCTGAACAGAAAGGTTCGGCAAAAGAAAGAGGGGTATTTCCAATTATGAAAACACTTTCTTACATAAATTTCGCGCTGGCGGCCATTTTTGCCGCCTGCTGCTTCTACCAGGCTGTGTTCGCCATTGTGCGGCTTTCCGGAAAACGCCGCCGGTTTCAGACGCGGAAGCTGTGCCGGTACGCGGTGCTCATTGCCGCCCGGAACGAACAGGCCGTGATCGGTCAGCTGTTGGACAGCATTCGGGGGCAGGAGTACCCCGCGGAGCTCATTGACACCTATGTGGTGGCGGATAACTGTACCGACAGTACCGCTCAGGTGGCGGCCTCCCACGGGGCTATGGTCTATCAGCGGCAGAACAAGGCCCAGGTGGGCAAGGGCTTTGCCCTGGCGTTCCTTTTGGGAAAGCTTCAGGAGGAGCACGGGGAAAAGCGCTATGACGGCTATTTTGTCTTTGACGCCGATAACCTTCTGGACCCCCATTACATTGCGGAAATGAACAAGGTGTTTTCCTCCGGTCACCGGGTGGTCACCGGCTACCGAAACACTAAAAATTTTGAGGATAACTGGATCACCGCCGGGTACGGCTTATGGTTCTTGCGGGAATCCGAATATCTGAACCGCCCCAGGGATACGCTGAATATCGGCTGCGCCGTGTCCGGCACCGGCTTTCTGTTCGCCGACAGCATTTTGAAGGAGCAGGGCGGCTGGGATTGGTTCTGCCTGACGGAGGATCTGGAATTTACCGCGGAAATGGTGATCCGGGGAGAAAAGATCGCCTATTGCGGCGACGCCGTTCTGTACGATGAACAGCCCAGCAGCTTTAAGCAGTCCCTTCGCCAGCGTTCCCGGTGGATCAAAGGCTATTTTCAGGTCATTGCGGAGCACGGCGGGGATCTGCTGCACACCCTTACCGCCACCGGCCGCTTTGCCTGCTACGATATGTTGATGAACACCATTCCCGCGGCGGTGTTGACCGTTTTGAGCTTTCTGGTAAACACGGTCATGTTCTTTGTGGGCATGGTTTCCGCCCGCCATGAAATGGGGCTTTTCGCCTTTTCCGTGATCAGCGCCCTGGTAAACTCCTACGGCGTGCTGTTTCTCATGGGCCTGATGCCCCTTGTGACCGAGCGGAAGCGGATCCGCTGCTCCCGCCGGAAACGGGTGCTTTACGCCTTTACCTTCCCCCTCTTTGTTTTCACCTTCGGTATTGCCATGCTGCTGGCGGTATTTGGCAATGTGGAGTGGAAGCCTATTCGCCACTCGGTGGCGGTGTCCATTGGAGATTTGAGCGATCCCTCTCAGAAATGATTTTGTGTAGAACAGAGAACTTTTCTAAAAAAAGTGGAATTTTGTTTCCACAAAAAAGCTTTTGTGATACAATAGCAACGACAAATGTCGTTGCTATTTTCTGTGTTCCCTTTTCAAAATTTTGAAAAGGGAACCGAATCAAATTCTCATAAAAAAAGGGGAACCGGCAGCATGGTAACGAGAGTTTTTGTGGAAAAGAAAAAGGGATACGATATCGAGGCCTCTCACCTCAAGGCGGATCTTACGGGAAACTTGGGCATTTCCGGCGTGGAGGAGGTACGCATTCTCAACCGCTACGACGTTTCCGGGCTGAGCCCGGAGCAGTTTCAGGCGGCAGCCCGCACCATTCTTTCCGAACCCAATGTGGATACCGTGTACGGAGAGGAGTTCCGCCTACCCGGAGAATACCGGACCTTCGCCATGGAATACCTGCCCGGCCAGTATGACCAGCGGGCGGATTCCGCCGCCCAATGCGTGCAGTTTCTCACTCAGGGAGAGCGCCCCGCCGTGCTTTCCGCCAAGGTCATCGGCGTAAAGGGACAGGTTTCCGATGGGGAATTTGAAAAGATCAAGGCCTATCTGGTGAACCCGGTGGAATCCCGCGTTGCCTCCATGGAAAAGCCCGAAACCCTGGAGCTTGACGCCGCCGTTCCGGAAAACGTGGCCCGCGTTTCCGGCTTTATTCAGTGGAAGGAAGACGAAATGAAGCGGTATTTCGATTCCATGGGCTTTGCCATGACCCTTTCCGACCTGCTTTTCTGCCAGACCTATTTCCGGAACGAGGAAAAACGGGACCCCACTGTAACGGAGCTGCGGGTGATCGATACCTATTGGAGCGACCACTGCCGCCACACCACCTTCCTGACCCGTTTAGACGAGATCGAGATCGAGGCCGGGCCCCTTCACGATGCGGTGGAGGCCGCCCTGAAGCAATATCTCACTGTCCGGGAGGAGCTGTACGCCGGAAAGGACAAGCCCGTCTGCCTGATGGACATGGCCACCATCGGCGGAAAGTCTCTTCGCAAACAGGGCCTGGTGCCGGATCTGGACGTCAGCGAGGAAATCAACGCCTGCTCTATTGAGGCCCCCGTTACCGTAGACGGCAAAACGGAAACCTGGCTCATTCAGTTTAAGAATGAGACCCACAACCACCCCACGGAGATCGAGCCCTTCGGCGGCGCGGCCACCTGCCTGGGCGGCGCCACTCGGGACCCCCTTTCCGGGCGTGCCTATGTGTACCAGGCTATGCGCGTCACGGGCTCCGGTGATCCTACCGTTCCCTTTGAAAAGACTTTACACGGTAAGCTGCCTACCCGGAAGATCACCACCGGGGCCGCCGCCGGCTATTCCTCCTATGGCAATCAGATCGGCCTTGCCACAGGGCAGGTCACAGAGCTTTACGATCCCGGCTATGTGGCAAAGCGCATGGAAATCGGCGCGGTGATCGGCGCTTCCCCCAAGGCAAATGTCCGCCGGGAGGAGCCCGCCCCCGGAGATACCATTCTTCTGCTGGGCGGCGCTACCGGCCGGGACGGCATCGGCGGCGCCACCGGCTCCAGCAAGGCCCACACGGAAAAATCCGTGGAGGTCTGCGGCGCCGAGGTGCAAAAGGGAAATCCACCTACCGAACGGAAGCTTCAGCGGCTGTTTCGCAACGCGGAGGCCGCAAGGCTCGTCAAGCGCTGCAACGATTTCGGCGCGGGCGGCGTGTGCGTTGCCATCGGAGAGCTGGCCCCGGGCCTTGAGATCGATCTGGATCGGGTACCCAAAAAGTATCAGGGCCTGGACGGCACTGAGCTTGCCATTTCCGAATCTCAGGAGCGCATGGCGGTGGTGGTGGCCCCGGAGGACGCGGAGCGGTTTTGCGCCCTTGCCTCTGAGGAAAACCTGGATGCCCAGGCGGTGGCTGCGGTCACCGAAGAACCCCGGCTGAAAATGGAATGGCGGGGAGACCGGATCGTGGATCTGTCCCGCGCCTTTTTGGATACCAATGGCGTTACCCAGAACGCCCGTGCAAAAATTTCCGCGCCCCAAGGAGAAAACTACCGCAGTGCCGTACCGGAGCAGTTGCGGGGCTTATCCGCCGCGGAGGCTTTGAAGAAAAACCTTTCCCGGCTGCAGGTCTGCGGCCAGAAGGGCCTTTCGGAACGGTTCGATTCCAGCATCGGCGCTTCCACGGTACTGATGCCCTTCGCGGGCCGGTATCAGTTGACCCCCGAGGAGGCCATGGTGGCGAAGATCCCCCTGCTGGAGGGAGAAACCGACGACTGCACCGCCATGTCCTATGGCTATATTCCCGGCATTGCCCGGTATTCCCCCTTCCTGGGGGCCCAGTACGCCGTGGTGGAAAGCCTGTCAAAGCTGGCCGCCGTAGGGGCGGACCCCTTAAAGGCCCGGCTTACCTTCCAGGAATACTTTGAGCGCCTTCACGAGGACCCCGCCCGGTGGGGAAAGCCTGCCGCGGCCTTACTGGGGGCACTGTCCGCCCAGCTGGGGCTGGGGCTGCCGGCCATCGGCGGCAAGGACAGTATGTCCGGCTCCTTTGAGCAGCTGGACGTGCCCCCCACCCTGGTCAGCTTTGCCGTAGCCATGACAAAGGCCAGTAAAACCCTTTCCGCCTCTCTGAAGCATCCCGGCGCTAAAGTAGTGCTGCTCCCCATTCCGGAACGGGCGGACGGCACGCCGGATTGGGACGGGCTAAAAGCATATTACCGTTCTGTTCTGCGCCACATGGAGGCAGGGGATATTCTTTCCGCCGGTGTGGTGCGGGAGGGCGGCGCAGCCGCCTGTGTGCTGAAAATGTGCTTCGGCGAAAAGCTGGGCTTCAAATTTGAAAAAGGCCTTTCCAGAGAAGCGCTGTTTGCCCCCAAGGCCGGGGCGCTGGTCATTGAGCTTTCCAGCGAGGCCGAGCTCCATTACGGCCGCGGCGCGGTGCTGGGCCGCACCACCGGCACGGGCATGGTGGAGCTGGAAGGGGAGAAGATCGGCATTGACCAGCTGATCGACGCCTGGAACGGCACTTTGGAGAAGATCTTCCCCAATTCCGCGGAGCCCGGCAGGCTTACAGCGGATATCCCCCTGTGGGAACGCCGGGAGCAGAAGGCCCCTGCCATCAAAACGGCCAGGCCCCGGGTGTTTATTCCCGCCTTCCCCGGCACCAACTGCGAGGTAGACAGCGCCCGGGCCTTCCGGAAGGCAGGCGCGGAAACTGAAATTCTGGTGGTGAAAAACCTCACCCCCAAGGATATTGAGGAAACCATCGACCGCATGGAGCAGGCCATTCGCCGGGCGCAGATCATCATGCTTCCCGGCGGCTTCTCCGGCGGGGACGAGCCGGAGGGCTCCGGCAAGTTTATTGCTACCACCTTCCGCAACCCCAAGCTGGCTCAGGCGGTCACCGACCTGCTGGAGCAGCGGGACGGCCTGATGCTGGGCATCTGCAACGGCTTCCAGGCCCTGATCAAGCTGGGCCTGGTCCCCTATGGAAAGATCACAGAACCCAAGGAAAATGACCCCACCCTGACCTTCAACGCCATCGGCCGCCATGTGTCCCGTATGGCATACACCAGGATCACCAGCGTAAAATCTCCCTGGCTGGCGGGGGTGACCGTCGGAGAGCTCCACACCATTCCCGTTTCTCACGGTGAGGGCCGCTTTGTGGCGGACGACGCCACCCTGAAGCGGCTGGTGGAAAACGGGCAGATCGCCACCCAGTATGTGGACCCCAACGGTACGGTGTGCGGGGAGACCCTTTGGAACCCCAACGGCTCTGTGTGCGCCATTGAGGGCATCACCAGCCCCGACGGCAGAATTCTCGGCAAAATGGGCCATTCCGAGCGAAAGGGAAAAGATCTCTACAAAAATGTTCCCGGCAAAAAGGATCAACTTCTCTTTGAGTCCGGCGTAAAATATTTTAAGTAACGGGCGGCGAGCCGCCGCAGGCAACACTTGTGTTGCCTGCACTCGTGAAGCTGCCTGGTACGGGAAATCGGTTTCTGACCCGACCGCAAACTGAGCGATAAATTGGAATCTATTTGCCCTTAGCCTCCCCTTGTTTACAAGGGGAGGTGGCATGCGTAAGCATGACGGAAGGGATCGGGCTTGCACAGAAAGCCGCATCAAATCGCTGGATTTCAATCCTCTCAGTCAGCCGAAGGCTGACAGCTCCCCTTATAGATAAGTGGAGCCGAAGGGCAATGCAATTTATCGGTAAGCCGCTTTCTTCCCATCTGTCATTACTGAACAAAAAGCAAAGCAAGCTTTGCTTTCTTGTGAAGAATCTCGTCCTTTGTCCTTTTGCCCTGGAATTGAGAGCGAGATTCTTCGTAAAGAAGCGAAGCTTCTTTTCCTCAGGAATGACAACGGGAAGGAGAACTCGCCCTTCTCTAACAACTAACTACTCACTACTCACTACTAAAATCCGGGGTGACAAAATGAAGGAAATCCTCAGAAGAACCTGGGCGGAGATCGACCTGGACGCTGTGGCACGCAATTTTCAGGCGGTGCGCCGGGCCGCCCACCCAAACGCCAGGGTGTGCTGTGTGGTAAAGGCAGACGCTTACGGCCACGGGGCCGTGCGCATGGCAAAGGAATATGAGACCTTGGGGGCGGACTGGTTCGCCGTTTCCAATCTGGAGGAGGCCTTGCAGCTTCGGCTTTCCGGCATCGAGAAGCCCATTCTGGTGCTGGGCTTTACTCCCGCCGAGGAAGCAAAAACCCTGTCCGGGCACAATATTTCCCAGTGCGTTTATTCTCCCGAATACGCAGGGGAGCTTTCCCGCCACGCCTTCGAAGCCGGCGTAACGGTGAAGATCCATGTGAAGGTCGATACCGGCATGAGCCGCCTGGGCTTCTATTTTCAGGATATCAACCGGGACGAGGGCGCCGTGGAGCAGATCAAGGCCGTCTGTTCTCTGCCCGGGCTGTATCCGGAGGGCATTTTCACCCATTTTGCCGTGTCCGACGACGGCAGGGAGGGAGATGCCTTCACCATGCGCCAATTCGGCTGCTTCAAGGAAATGATCGAGGCCCTGCTGCGGGAGGGCCTTTCCTTTGAAGTGCGTCACTGCGCCAATTCCGCCGCCATCTTCGACTATCCTCTCTCCCACCTGGACCTGGTGCGGGCGGGCATCGTCATTTACGGCCTGTACCCCTCCGATGAGCTGCGGAACCGCCCTTCCCTTTCTCCCGCCCTTTCCCTGTATTCGGTGGTGTCCCATGTGAAAACCATTCAGGCCGGGGCTACCGTCAGCTACGGAAGAGAATTTACGGCGGACAAGGCGCTGCGGGTAGCCACCATTCCCATCGGCTACGCGGACGGCTACCCCCGCCGTCTGGCCCCCGGCGGCGCTCAGGTGCTGATCCACGGCAAGCGCTGCCCCATTTTGGGCCGGATCTGCATGGACCAGCTGATGGCGGACGTTTCCGCTTTGGAAGACGTAAAAATCGACGACCTGGTGACCCTCATCGGCAGAGACGGCGAAGAGGAGATCACCGCCGGCGAACTGGCTGCCCGGGAGGGCACCATCGGCTATGAGGTGATCTGCGCCCTCTCCAAGCGCGTCCCCCGAGTCTACCTGAAGCACGGCAAGGTAGACAGTATTTATAACCAGTTGATTTAAAGACCAGTATTCAAAAGGGAACCTCTAAACACTCAAATCGTGCAAAAATGGCAGAGTTTAGAGGTTCCCTGTCTTATGTGCAGAAATGATAGAAAAAGAAAGCGGTGCTTTATGATGGACAAGTACGGGGCTCTGGAGACCTATTTCGGCTATACGGAGTTTCGGCCCGGCCAGGAAAAGCTGATCGACGGGCTTCTCGGCGGGCGGGATATTTTGGGGATCATGCCCACCGGCGGCGGGAAATCCCTGTGCTACCAGATCCCCGCCCTGCTCCTGCCGGGGGTCACCTTTGTGGTTTCTCCCCTGATCTCCCTGATGAAGGATCAGGTGGCCGCCCTGAAAAACGCGGGAGTCAGCGCCGCCTATCTGAACAGTTCGCTGACCCCTGGCCAACTGCGGCACGCCACGGCAAACGTTCGGCAGCGGCAATATAAAATTGTCTATGTGGCGCCGGAGCGCCTGATGACAGCGGACTTTTTGGAAACCGCCAAAGGGTTGCCCCTTTCCCTTTTCGCGGTGGACGAAGCCCACTGTATTTCCCAATGGGGGCAAGATTTTCGCCCCAGCTACTTAAAGATCGCGGAATTTCTCAGCGCCCTGCCTCACCGGCCCCCAGTGGCCGCCCTTACCGCCACCGCCACCGCCCCCGTGCGGGAGGATATCATTCGCCTGCTGGAGCTGAGATCGCCCCTTACGGAGCTGACCGGCTTTGACCGGCCAAACCTCTTCTTCGATGTACAGACGCCCCGCAAAAAGCCGGAGGCGCTGCTGAGTCTGCTTTCCCGGAGAACGGATCAAAGCGGCATTGTTTACTGCTCCACTCGAAAAACGGTGGAGGCGGTGTACGAGCTGCTCTGCGCCAAGGGCGTTCCCGCCGCAAAATACCATGCCGGGCTTCCTGACGAGGAGCGGAAAGAAAACCAGGAGGATTTTCAGTTCGACCGGAAGACTGTCATGGTGGCCACCAACGCCTTTGGCATGGGCATCGACAAATCCAATGTGAGCTTTGTCCTTCACTACAATATGCCGAAGAGCATGGAAGCCTATTATCAGGAGGCGGGCCGGGCCGGGCGGGACGGCAACCCCGCGGACTGCATTCTGCTGTACTCCGCCGGAGACGTCGCCACGGCCCGGTATCTGATCCAGAACAGCGGAAACGAAGAGCTTACCCCGGCGCAGCAGGAGGAGGTACGGCAGAAGGATTATCACAGGCTGGAGCAAATGGTGCGCTACTGCACGGCAAAAACCTGCCTCCGCCATAAAATTTTGCGCTATTTCGGCCAAAAGGGCCCAGATACCTGCGGCAACTGCGGCAACTGCCTTACCGACTACCGGGAACGGGACATTTCGGAGGAGGCGCGAAAGCTCGTGCAAGGTATCCTGGCGATCAGGGAAAAACTGGGCTATTATGTGGGGGCCACCCTCATTGTCCGCACCCTGTGCGGCAGCAGGGAAAAGCGGGTGCTGGAGCTGGGGCTGCACAAACTGCCCTGCCACGGCTCCATGGCGGGAACCAGAACAGAGCTTCGGGAGCTTTTGAACCATCTGATCCAAACAGGATATCTGCTGGTAGACCCCCAATACAACACCTTAAAGCCCCAAGAGACCGCCCTGGGACTGCTCCGGGGCGAGACCGTGACCATGCGCGTCCGGGTGGACCGCCCCGCCCCCACGACTTCCTCCGTGAAAAAGGCAAGGTCCAAAGCAGACCTTTCGGGAGACCCCCTGTACGAGGCCCTGCGGAGGCTTCGCACAAAAATCGCGGAGCGGGAGGGCGTTCCCGCCTATGTGGTATTCACAAACGCCGCCTTGGCGGACATGGCCCGGCGCAGGCCCGCCACCCGGGAAGAACTGCTGGCGGTTTCCGGCGTGGGCGTGCACAAGGCCGACCGGTATGGAAAGCAGTTCCTTGCCGCCATCAAGGAATTTGCCGATCCGGAAAACGCGGGCTGAGAAACGGAGAAGGAACCATGCGCAGGCTGTCTAAAGTTTTACAGGAAGAGTACGGGGAAAAGGTGTATAAGCTTTCCCTGAATTCCGGCTGTACCTGCCCCAACCGGGACGGTACGGTGGGCGTGGGCGGCTGCGCCTTCTGCTCCGAGGGCGGCTCCGGGGAATTTGCCCCGCCGTTTCTGCCCATTGAGGAACAAATCCAAGCGGCAAAGCGCCTGATTCAAAAAAAGACAAACGCCCGGCTCTTTATCGCCTATTTTCAGTCCTTCACCAACACCTACGGCGATATCCACCGCCTGAAGGCCCTGTACCGGGAAACCATTCTTCGGGACGATATCGCTGTTCTCTCCCTGGGCACCCGGCCGGACTGCCTGGGGGAAGAGGTTATGGAAATGCTGCGGGAGCTCCATTCCCACAAACCTGTTTGGATCGAGCTGGGCTTGCAGACCGCCCACGATGAAACCGCCCGGGCCCTGAACCGGGGATATGATCTTCGGGTATTTGAGGAGGGCTACCGCCGGGTAAAGGAAGCGGGGCTCACAGCCGTTATCCACGTAATTTTCGGCCTGCCGGGGGAATCCCGTGAGGATATGCTGGAAACGGTACGCTATCTTGCCCGGCTGACCCCGCCGCCGGACGGGGTGAAGCTGCAAATGCTTCATGTGCTGAAGCACACCGAACTGGGGCGACGCTATGAAAAAGCCCCTTTCCCGCTGCTGAGCATGGAGGAATACACAGACCTCATTGCCGAAAGCGTAAGGCTTTTGCCGGAACAGACCGTGCTTCACCGCCTCACCGGCGACGGTCCCGCCCGGCTGCTGCTGGCGCCGGACTGGACGCGGAACAAAAAGAAAGTATTAAACGCCATCAACCGGAAGCTTGCCGCCCTTTCCCTGCCATAATAGCCTCCGCAACGCAAAAAGGAACAAAGCCCTCCCAAATATTGCATAAAGTTATTGCATTTTTCACTAATTTATTATATACTATTTACCATACAGGAACCTACCGGAAAAATTTTATGCGGTACCGGCAGGCTCCGGAAATTGAAGGAGGTAGAAATATGCTGTCCGGTATTCCTCTAATCATTGCCTTTGTGCTGGCTATTGTGGTAATGATCGTGGCAATCAGTAAGTTCAAGATCCATCCGTTCCTTTCGATCATGGGGGTGTCCCTGATCCTGGCGCTGCTCTCCCTGGAGCTGGGCGATGTGCCCGGCACCATCGGCGCAGGCTTCTCCAGTACCTTCTCCAGCATCGGCATCGTCATTATTTTGGGAGCGCTGATCGGCCTGGTTCTGGAAAAGACCGGCGCGGCTCTGAAAATGAGCGACTGCGTTGTCAAGCTCGTGGGCAAAAAGCACCCGGAGCTGGCGATTTTGCTGATGGGCTGGATCATTTCCATTCCTGTGTTCTGTGATTCCGGCTTTGTCATTCTCGATCCCATTCGCCGCGCTATGGTTCGGCGCACCAAGACTTCTTCCGTGGCCATGACGGTGGCCCTTTCCGTGGGCCTTTACATTTCCCACTGCTTCATTCCGCCCACGCCGGGCCCCATTGCCGCCGCCGGAACTCTGGGCGTTGGCGACCATTTGCTCACCGTAATGGGCCTGGGCGCGCTGATCTCTATTCCCGCCTTGGTCGCCGGTTATTTCTATGCCAAGTTCATTGGCAGCCGCGTGAAGGATAAGTCCGAGCGGGAAGAAAACAGCGAAGAGGTGGTACAGACCTACGAAGAGCTGGTGGCTTCCTACGGTAAGCTTCCCGGCGCTTTCCTGAGCTTCTCTCCCATTCTGGTTCCCATCATTCTCATGGGCCTGGGCTCCGCCTTCTCCATGGCGGGCATCAGCGTTCCGGCCCTTGCCTTCCTGGGCACTCCCGTGATCGCTCTGGCAGTGGGCGTGATCTTCAGCGTTTTTGTACTGCTCTCTTCCGGCAAGACCGCCGAATTCTATGAGATCACCAACGAGACCCTGAAGACCGTTGGCCCCATTCTGTTCGTAACCGCCGCCGGAGGCGTGCTGGGCAAGGTCATCAGCGCCGGCTCCATGGTGCAGTACATTACCGACCATTCCACCGTGCTTTCCGCACTGGGGATCTTCTTCCCGTTCCTGCTGGCGGCCATTTTGAAGTCTGCACAGGGCTCCTCCACGGTGGCCATCACCACCACGGCCGGCATCATCGCCCCCCTGTTGCCCCAGCTGGGGCTGGATAGCCCGGTGCGCGCCGCTTTGACGGTCATTGCCATTGGCGCGGGCGCCATGACGGTTTCCCATGCCAATGACTCCTACTTCTGGGTCGTTACCAATTTCGGCGATATGACGGTAGAGGACGGCTACAAGACCCAGACCATGTCCACTCTGGTCATCGGCGTTACGTCCATGCTCGCCGTATTTGTCGTCAGCCTTATTGTGCACTGATTTTATTCGTTAGTGACCCTGTGGCCGCCGCGGCAGCGGCGGCCATTTTACTGGAAGCGGAGGAAACAAACCATGCGTGTGACAGAAGACGCTCAAATCATCATGAAGGCCGCCTTAGACGCGGCCCTGCCCGATACCGCCGTAAAAAAGGCGCTGACAGAGCTTCCCCCGTACAGGGGAAGGCTGATCCTGGTGGCCATCGGCAAGGCCGCTTGGCAAATGGCCTCGGCCGCCTGGCATGTTTTAGGGGAGCGCGTTGACGGCGGCATTGTTATTACAAAGCACGACCATTCCCAGGGGCCCATCGGCCCCCTGGAGATCCGGGAAGCGGGCCACCCCGTGCCCGATGAGGATTCCTACACCGCCACCCAGGCCGCCATTGACCTGATCACGCCCCTGGGGGCGGACGACCTGGTGCTGTTCCTGATCTCCGGCGGCGGCTCGGCCCTTTTTGAAAAGCCCCTGATCGACACGGAGGAAATGGACGATATCACCCGCCAGCTTCTGGCCTGCGGGGCGGATATCGTGGAAATGAACACCCTGCGAAAGCGGCTGTCCGCCGTAAAGGGCGGAAAATTCGCCCAGCTCTGCGCCCCGGCACAGGTTTTTTCCGTGGTGCTTTCCGATATTTTAGGGGACCCCATGGATATGATCGCCTCCGGCCCCGCCTATCCCGACAGCGCCACAAGCGCCCAGGCCCGGGCCATTGTGGAAAAGTACGGTCTAAAGCTTTCTCCGGAGGCTCTTGCCCTGCTGGAAACCGAAACACCCAAGGAGCTCCATAACGTCCACTCCCAGATCACCGGGTCTGTCCGCCAACTGTGCGCGGCCGCCTCCAAGGCCGCCGTGGAGCTTGGCTATGAGCCGGTCATTCTCACCGCCGACCTCTGCTGCGAGGCTAGAGAGGCCGGCAGCTTCCTGGCCGCCATCGCCCAAACCCACAAAGGCGATGGAAAATCGCTGGCCTATATCGCCGGCGGAGAAACGGTGGTCCACCTGACCGGAAAGGGCCTGGGCGGCAGAAACCAGGAGATCGCCCTGTCCGCCGCCAAGGGGATCGATGGCATCGAAAATTGTGCCGTGTTCTCCCTGGGCTCCGACGGCACAGACGGCCCCACCGATGCCGCCGGAGGCATCTGCACCGGAGAAAGCGCCGAAAAGCTTCGGCAAGCGGGGCTAAGCCCTGACGAGGTCCTCCGGGAAAACGACGCCTACCACGCCTTGAAAGCCATTGACGGTCTTCTTTTCACCGGTCCCACCGGTACCAACGTCAACGACCTTTCCTGCCTGCTGCTCCGCCGCTAGCCAAAAAACATCAATACCGCGCCAAAGGGCGTGGCATGAATAACAAGCTCTAAAAGGACATGATATTAGACAAAAGAGCCGTGCGGCAAGTAACATGCCGCACGGCTCTTTCAATTGCAAAAAATGCTTTAGGCGAAGGGATTCTCACTGGGGTAGAGCATACCCTTGGGCTGGTTGAAGCCAATGTCGGCAACCCCCAGGTACTTAAAGACCTCGAACAGGGCCTTGCCGTGATGGCCGAAGGCCACGGCCCCGTGATGGGGATAATTCTTCTCAATAAGCACATGGCGGTAGAACCGGCCCATCTCCGGAATGGCAAACACGCCGATGCCGCCGAAGGAACGGGTGGCGACAGGCAGAACCTCTCCCTGTGCCACATAGGCCCGAAGAATGCTGTCCGCCGTGCTTTGCAGCCGGAAGAAGGTGATATCACCGGGGGTAATATCGCCCTCCAGAGTTCCCTGGGTGACCTCCTCCGGCAGGGTGCGGGCCATGATCATCTGATACTTCATGGTGGGCTTGCAGAGCTTCTTGGAGCAGGTGTTGCCGCAGTGGAAGCCCATAAAGGTATCGGACAGGGTATACTGGTATTTCCCCCGGATCTCGCCTTCATACATATCCTTGGGCACGGTGTTATTGATATCCAGCAGGGTGACAATATCACCGCTGACGCAGGTGCCGATGAATTCGGAAAGTGTGCCGTAAATATCCACCTCGCAGGAAACGGGAATTCCCCGGCCGGTCAGGCGGGAATTCACATAGCAGGGCACAAAGCCGAACTGGGTCTGGAAGGCGGGCCAGCACTTGGTAGTGAGGGTCACATACTGCCGGTAGCCTCTGTGGGCCTCGATCCAGTCCAGCAGGGTGATCTCATACTGGGCCAGCTTTTCAAGGATCTCCGGCTTCTGGTTGCCCTCGCCCAGTTCCCGCTCCATATCGGCCTTGACCTCCGGAATACGGGGGTCGCCCGCATGCTTGTGGAAGGATTCAAACAGATCCAGCTCAGAATTTTCCTCGATTTCCACGCCCAGGTCGTACAGCCGCTTGATAGGGGCGTTGCAGGCCAGGAAGTTCAGAGGCCGGGGGCCGAAGCTGATGATCTTCAGGCCCCGCAGACCCACAATAGCCCTGGCAATGGGCAGGAACTCATGGATCCGATCCGCGCACTCCTCCGCGTCTCCCACAGGGTTTTCGGGAATATAGGCCTTGATCTCCCGAAGCTTCAGGTTGTAGCTGGCGTTCAGCATGCCGCAGTAAGCGTCGCCCCGTCCGCCGATCAGGTTATCTCCGCTTTCCTCCGCCGCGGCGATAAACATGGCGGGGCCGTCAAAGTGCTTTGCCAGGAGAGTCTCGGAAATTTCCGGGCCGAAATTGCCCAGGTACACCACCAAAGCGTTGCACCCGGCCTTTTTTACGTCCTCCAGCGCCTGTACCATGTGGATCTCGCTTTCCACAATACAGATGGGGCACTCGTACACACTGGCGCTTTCCGCTCCGTATTTTTCCGAAAAGGCCTTCATCAGCGCCTTCCGGCGGTTTACGGAAAGGCTTTCCGGGAAGCAGTCTCTCGAAACAGCCACCACACCTATTTTTACTTCTGGAATGTTCTTCATAGCAGTTCCTCCCGTTTTTATTATTCAGGGTCGCTTGAAAGGCCAAAAGCACCGTCTGTTTCACCGGAAGCAGACGGTTTCCTGCGGTTTTCGTTCTGAAACCGCCCGCACCCGAACAAGCCAGGGGATTTTTCTGTTTTCAAGCAGCCCGCTGCCGCTGGCTATTATCTCTATCATAATGCAGACCAGGAAAAAAAGCAATCCTTTTTGAAGATTCAGAAACGGCGAATTGCCGCCTCCGCCCTTCCTGGTTTATTGCCCGCTTTCCGCCGTGGGCGGCCCTTCCGGATTCTGCCTGGCAATGCTCCGCTTCAACCAGTTCATGCGGAAATAGTAGATCAAAAATACCGCGGCGGTCACCACCCAGGTGACGGGATAATTCATGGCCACCATCTGCATGGTGCGGTGCAGGGGTACCGCCGCCGCGATCCAGAGAATGCGCAGGCCGCACACGCCGAAGCAGGTGATCAGCATAGGCTGCAGGGCCTCTCCCGCGCCCCGAATAGTGCCGGAAAGGATCTCGATAAACACATAGGTAAAATACGAGGGCGCCAGCACGTGGAAAAAGCTTTGCCCGATGGAGATCACAGCCTCGTCCGCCGTGAAAAAGCGCAGCAGCCGGCCGCCAAAGAAAAATACGACAGCGGAAAGAGCAATGGTGGAGCTCAGCGCCATAAAAAGGCAGACCCGGGTACCTTTTTTCACCCGGTCGTATTTCCCCGCGCCGAAGTTCTGGCCCGCGAAGGTGGTAATGGAAATGCCGAAGGCCCCCATTACCATCCAGATAAAGCCGTCGATCTTGCCGATGGCGGCCCAGGAGGCGATAGCGTCCGTGCCGAAGGAATTGATGGAGGCCTGGATCAGCAGGTTCGAGATGGAATACAGCACAGACTGAGCCCCGGAGGGCAGACCGATCCGAAGTACATTCTTAAAAACGTCCCGGTGAAAGCGGATCTGACGAAGCTCCACCCGATAGGAATCCCGGGTCAGCAGCAGCCGAAGCATCACAAGCACGGCGCTTACCACCTGGGAAAGCACGGTCGCCAGCGCCACGCCGAACACGTCCCAATGAAAGGCCACGACAAAAAGCAGATCCAGCACGATATTGACCAGGCAGCAAACCATCAGCACGTAAAGGGGCATTTTGGAATCTCCGATGGCCCGAAGGATCCCGGTGCCCACATTGTAAATGAGGCAGGCAATGACTCCCGCATAATACACATTGATATAGGTCAGCGCCCCGTCCAAAATTTCCTCCGGCACCCCCATCAGCAGCAGGGCGGGCCGGGAGGTGAGAATACCCACCACAGTGAGGAGCACGCCCCCCGCAAGAGCCAGGGCCATGGAGGTATGTACCGCCTTGGAAACATTTTTCGCGTCCCCGGCGCCGTAAAACTGAGAAATGATCACAGTAGCGCCGGAAGCGAGGCCCACAAAAAAGCCCACCAGCAGATTGATCAGCGTTCCGGTGGTACCAACGGCGGCCAATGCCTGCTTGCCCACATACTGCCCCACGATCACGGTATCTACCGTGTTATAGAGCTGCTGAAAAAAGGTGCCGATCAAAATAGGGAAAAAGAACCCCAGCAGCTGCTTCCAGATCACGCCCTCAGTAATGCCGTTTTCCCTGTTTCTCACCTTACTCAAGTCCGTTTTCTCCTTCCGCTACTTCCTGCCGCCAGCCCCTGGAGCGGGAGAGTCCATGCATTCTTCCATAGTATGAGATCGTCAGCAAAACCGCCGCGCCCAGCCACGCGCCTACCTCCGCGTAGAAGATGCCCTCCTGCCCGATCGCAAGGGGCAGGAGCAGCGCCACCGCGATCCGCATTGCCATTTCCATAAAGCCCGAGGCCATAGGGATCACCGTATCCCCCAGCCCCATCAGAGCCGCCCGGTAAATATGAAGCAGATACAGAATCGGCAGACACAGGCTCATGATCGCCAGGTAATGATAGCCGATCCCCATGGAGGCCTCTACCTCCCCCGGCGTACCGGAAATGAACAAGCCTAAAAAGATTTTCCCGAACAGCAGCATGCACACGGCGATCACCGCAGAGGTGGCAAGAGCGATCACGGCGGCGCTGCGCATGCCCCGCTTGATGCGCTGTAAAAGCCTTCCGCCCAGGTTCTGCCCCACATAGGAGGTGACTGCGTAGCCGTAAGAGGTGGCGGCGATCTCCAAAATGCCATAGAGCTTATTGGTGGCGGTAAAGCCCGCGATAAACAGCATTCCATAGCGGTTGATAACGGACTGCACCACCATGCCGCCCACGGAGATAATACCGTTCTGCAGGGCCACGGGAGTGCCCAGCTTCAACAGGGAGACCGCCATCTGCCGGGAAGGCAGCAGATCCTTTTTTTCCAGCTTGAGGAAAGTGACCTTTTTCACATTAAAGAAGCAGTAAACCCCGGAAAACACCTGGGCGATCACAGTGGCCGCCGCCGCGCCGGCAATGCCCCAGTGGAAGCCCATAACAAACAACAGATCCAGCCCCACGTTGATCAGCGCCGCCACGATCATAGCGTAAAGAGGCGTTTTGCTGTCGCCCAAAGCCCGAAGAATGGCGGCCAGGAAATTGTATGCGGTGATCACGGGAACACCCGCGAAAATGATCCGCAGATAGAGCAGGGAATCCCCGAAAATGTCGTTCGGGGTATTGAGAAGCCGCAGCACCGGCCCGGCGGAAAGCTGGCTCAAAAGCAGGATCAGTGCGGAAGAAACGGCGCACAAGGTCAGAGAGGCCCCCACAGACCGGGAAAGCTCCCGATGGTCCCCCGCCCCAAAATATTGCGCCATCAAAATGGAAAAGCCCTGGGTCAATCCCTGTACGATGCCCAGCACCATCCAGTTCAGCCAGTCCGCCGCGCCTACCGCGGCAAGGGCCTTGACCCCCACCACCTGCCCCACCACGGCGGTATCCACCACCGTGTACAGCTGCTGGAACACATTGCCCGCCATCAAAGGCAGGGCAAAGGAGATCAAAAGCCGAACAGGAGAGCCCTCCGTCATATTCCGGATCCGCTGTGCCATGAAACGCTTCCTTTCCAGTTAGAGAGTTTTGAAGGAATTATTCGATAAATTGGAATTTAGCGAACCGATGACCAGCAGAAACCCTTGCTTCCCCTGAATAGGGGGAGAAGGTTGCTTTACAACCTTCTGGGACCACCGTCAGGTGGTGGAGAGGTTCCAGCTCGCTGGCGGACCGCATAAAACCTGACTTTTCTACTTCGTCACCACAGAACCCCTCAGTCATGCTAACGCATGCCAGCTTTCTACGCTTCGCTTCGGTTGCTGTGCCCCAGTGGGGCACGACTAGCAATGTCTGAGCCGACAGGCGAGTTCGGTGCTGGACGTGCCCCACCGGGGCACAGCAACCCTTTCAGGGGTGAGCGCGTCCCGGTGGGGGGAAGGTCTCCAGTGGAGACCGTTCTGACCTGACCGAGCCGGCAGGCGAGAAAGCCAAGGGTGCCATATCTATTCCAATTTTTCAAACTCCGTCCTTGACCTTAAATTGCTCATTGCTCATTCCTAATTTCTCATCGAAAAAGCAGCGAAAGCGAATTGTTTCGCCTTCGCCGCTTTCAGGCCGAATATTGCTATCTTATCATGGTCTATCGGGGTTTGCAATACCCTTTTCGAAGGTTTTTTCAGAATTTTCGCTCATACTTTTCCAGAAAGGCTGCGATCTTTTTTTCACAGCCCGGGGTGTCCATGGCAAAGCTTTGGGCGTGGCCCGCTCCCGGCACCAGGAATACGTCTTTTTCCCCGGCGCAGGAGGCGAAATTTTCCCTGGTCATGGAAAGGGGAACAAAATCGTCCGCCTCGCCGTGGAGAAACAGCACGGGAAGGCTGCTCTCCGCCAGTGCCTTGCGGGAATCCGCCCCTTTCAGGGAAAAGCCTGCCCGCATTCTTGTGATCAGGTCAAGAACAGAAAGCAGCGGAAAGCCGGGAAGCTTAAAATCCCGCTGAGCAACGTGCTTCATGATCTCCCAGGGAGAGGTAAAGCCGCAGTCGGCGATCACGCCCCGCACCGTGTCCGGCAGCTCCAGAGAAGAAGCCGTCAGCACGGTAGAGGCCCCCATGGAAATGCCCGCGAGGAAGAGATTTTGGGGGGCAAAGCGCTTTGCGAGATACCGGGCCCAGTCCCGGCAGTCCAGCCGCTCCTTTACGCCGTAGGTGATGTACTTTCCCTCGCTGAGCCCGTGGGCCCGCTGGTAGGGCAGCACCACTCCATAGCCCAGGTCGTGAAAGAATTTCGCCTCCAGCGCGAAATCGATGGTGGCAAGGGAGCGGTAGCCGTGAAAGGCCAAAACGATCCCCCTGGGAGCTTCCCCCTCCGCCGGAAGAAACAGAGCCCGCAGCTTCAGGCCGTCATGGGAGGTAAGCTCCAGGGTTTCCACCGTGTGTTCTCCGATCCACCTCTGGGCCTCCCGCATTCGTTCCCGGAAGGGGTTCCAGATGGAGCTTTCCTGCTCATACTCCTCATCTCCCCGCTCCTGAGGCTGCCGGAGAACGGCGAACCGGAAAAAATACTGCCCCGCTCCCAGCAGGGCCAGCACCAGCAGCAGGAAAACAGCCAATAAGATCCAAGGCCACATAAAAAAACCTCTTTTCAAGTGGTGATCGTCTTACAAAAGCAGCTCCGCCGCAGGGCCGTAATCCCCCTGAAATTGGAGAGCCTGCATTCCGGCGGCCCGGGCGCCCTCCACGTTTTCCAGCAGATCATCGAGAAACAGGCATTCCTCCGCCCTGAGGCCATATTGCGAAAGCAAATGCTCATAGATTTTCCGATCCGGCTTCAGAAGATGGAGGTCGGCGGAAACGACGATCCCCTCAAAATATTCCTCCGGTACCAATGCCGGAAAATACCGGTAAAACGCGTTGCTGGCATTGGACAGTACAAACAGCCGGTAGCCTCGCTCCTTTAGGCGCCGGCAAAAGGAAAAGGCGCCTTCGATGGGCCGCAGATAGTGATACCACTTTTCACAACAGCTTTGCAGCGCCCCCCAATGCTCCCGGGGAACGCGGCCTTTAATTAACTCGAACCGGTCCTCGTCCCGGATCAGCCCCAGGTCTCCCTGGACCCATTCCGGCCCCTGAAACAGTTCCCGGCGGATCAGTGCCTTCTCCTCCTCCGAGCCGCAAAACGCCTCCAGCGGAAGCTCCGGATCATAACGCAAAAGCACATTTCCCATATCGAACACTACATTTTTTATCATGGCGACCTCTTCCTTTCTAAAATTTATTTCTTTCCGAACCTCTGATAGAACAGCAGCAGTTCAGCCTTTTTCCGATCCCAGCCTTCCGTTTTTCTGGGTGAACACATACGTCCCCACCGCCACGGAGACCGCCAGATTCAGGGAATCCACCGCGCTGGTCTGGTCGATAAACAGGCTTTGCCCATAGCCCTGAAATTCCGGCGGCAGGCCGCTTGCCTCGTTGCCGAACACCAGGGTGTACTGCCGGGCCACCGGGCAGCTTTCCGGGGTGAGCACCGTGCCGCCGTCCAGCATAAAGGGAAAAACGCTTCTTCCCTCTCCGTATTCCTTCAGATAAGCCGGAAAATCCGGAAACCACTGGACCTCCAGCTGAAACAGCGCTCCCATGGAGGCCCGCACCGCCTTGGGGTTCCAGAGATCAGCGGCGGAATTGCCGATGATGGCCAGGTCCCGAATGCCAAAGCCCAGCAGGGTGCGCTCTATGGTGCCCAGGTTCCCCATGTCGGCGGGCTCCACCAGCGCCACATGGGGAACCTCCTTCCGCAGGGCCCCGGTATATTTCTCAAATTCCCCCGCCGCATAGCAGATCTCCTTTTGAGAGATGCGCTCCAACGCCTTTTTCCAGCAAAGGCAGGGGACCTTCTTTTCCGCGCACAGGGAAAGCAGCTTTTCCTTTTCCCGGAAGCCCTCCTGGTAATATACGGCCCTGACCTGCTCCGGACGGTGCAAAAGCAGCTCAAAGGTGGGAAATGGCCCCAGCGTATACGAGTGGTCAAATTCCTTCTTATATTTTTTCGGCAGCTCCCGGGACATTTCCATTCCTGCCTCTCCCTTCGCAAAGCTTCTCTTGCTCCATTTTACCCTTTTGGGAAGAGAATGGCAAGAGGCGCAATAGGAAATGAGAAATGAGGAATTAGCAATGAGCAATTTAAGAACAGAGTTCAGGAAAGGATAACTTTGTGGATAGTCACCTCTTGTCATTCTGAGCCGCAGGCGAAGAATCTCATCCTTACTCCCTGAAAAGAGCAAAGGACGAGATTCTTCACTTCGTTCAGAATGACAGGTGGAAAATGAGCGGATAGTCTTTAACTCCCAATTTATCAACCTTGCCCTCAAATTGCTCATTCCTAATTGCTCACTGCCTTCTGCCCTTCTCTAACAACTAAGTTGACAAAGAAATCAGCCGGGGGTACAATGCAGAAAACGGCAGGCGGAGGGATCCCCTGGGGCGAGAGGAGCGGTGATGGACGGTGCCAAGGTTTTTCATTGAGCGGGAACCTTTGGAAAAGGAATATTTTGTAGGCGGAGAAAGCGGCTCCCATATGGTGCGTTCCCTGCGTATGCGGCCTGGGGAGAGGGCTGTCCTCTGCGCGGGGACGGGAAAGGATTTTCTCTGCACGGTGCTGGAATGCCGCCAGGAGGGAGCGCTGGTGCGGATCGATGAAATCCGGGAAAGCCGGGGCGAGCCCAAGGTAAGGCTTACGGTGTGCCAGTGCTGGCCCAAGGGGGATAAGCTGGAAACAGTGGTGCAGAAGGCCGTGGAGCTGGGCGCGGCGGAGCTTTGGCCCCTGGAAAGCGCCCGATGCGTTTCCCGCCCGGATCGGAAAGCCGCGGAGAAAAAAAGGGAGCGGCTGCAAAAAATTGCCCTGGAGGCGGCCCAGCAAAGCGGGAGGGGGATCGTACCCGCCGTTTTGCCGCCCGCCACGCTGCGGCAGGCCCTGGAAATCGCCGGGGAGCAGGGCGAGCTTCTGTTTTTCTACGAGGAGGGCACGGAAAGCCTGAAGCAGGCTTTGAGCGCCATGGGAGACAGGCTGTTCCTGTTCGTGGGGCCGGAGGGCGGCTTTACTCCGGAGGAAGCCGCCCTGGCGAAAAGCCTGGGGGCAAGGCTTCTGACCCTGGGGCCCCGGATCCTGCGGACGGAAACCGCGCCCATCGCGGCGCTTTCGGCAATCTTATACGAGCGGGGAGAATTTGAGCGATGAAAAACGTACTGATCACCGGGGCCTCCGGCGGGATCGGCAGGGCGGCGGCGCTGGCTTTTGCCGAAAAGGGCTATGGCGTAGCGCTCCATTATCGAAACGATGAGGCGTCCGCCCGGAAAACAGCGGAAGAAATTCTCTCCCAAGGGGGAAATGCCGCCGTTTTCCAAGCGGAGCTTTCCCGGGAAGCGGAAGTAGAGGCCCTGTTTGACCGAGCGGAAAAGCAGCTGGGCTTTTTGGAAGTTCTGGTCAATAACGCGGGAACAGACTGGAAGGGCCTTCTCCCCGATATGAGCCTAAAGGAATGGAACGATCTTTTCGCGGTAAACTGCACCGGGGTGTTCCTGTGCTGCCGCCGGGCACTGCCGCCTATGATACGGAGAAAGACAGGGAGCATTGTGAACGTCGCCTCCATCTGGGGGGAAACCGGAGCCTCCTGCGAAGCGGCGTATTCCGCCTCCAAGGCGGCGGTGATCGGCCTGACAAAGGCTTTGGCCAAGGAGGCGGGCCCTTCCGGAATTCGGGTAAACTGCGTTTCTCCTGGTGTGATCTCCACCCCCATGAACGCCGGTCTCTCCGAAGAAGAGCTGGCTTCTCTGCGTGAGGAAACACCTCTCCTTCGTATTGGAACGCCGGAGGAGGTTGCACAGGCCATGGTATTTTTAGCGGGAAACACCTTTGTCACTGGACAGGTGCTGGGAATAAATGGAGGATTTGTCATTTGACAAATCCTCCGTTTTCCTATAGAATGTAAGGGTTATCTTCCACCGGATTTTTTTGGAAAAAAAGAAAGAAAAATCCAGGGGAAAGCTGTGAAAAACAGAGGAAAAAAGGAGGTCGGGGCCGTGAGCTTTCGGATATTGGGAACAGGCAGCTTCGTGCCGGAGCGTGTCGTGACAAACGAGGATCTTTCCCAGATGGTGGAGACCTCTGACGAATGGATCACAAAACGGGTCGGCGTAAAACAGCGCCGGGTGTGCACCACGGAATCGGCGGCGGATCTGGGGGTGCAGGCTGCCCGAAACGCTTTGGAAAATGCCGGGGTGCGCCCGGAGGAGCTGGATCTGATCATTGCCCCCACTATCAGCGCGGATACCATTTCTCCGGGTCTCGGCGGCATGGTGCAAAACCGCATCGGCGCTCACTGCCCTGCCTTTGATATGAATGTGGCCTGTCCCGGCTTTTTGTTCGGCTTGGACGTGGCGGCGGGCTTTTTTGCCCGCAAAGCTGTGAAAAAGGTGCTAGTGGTCAGCGCCGAGCGCATGAGCGGCCTGCTGGACTGGACGGATCGGAGCACCTGCTGCATTTTCGGAGACGGCGCGGGGGCGGCGGTGCTGGGCGAGGGGGACAATTACCTGGCCTCCGAGCTGCACACCAAGGGCGGAGACGAGATCATTTCCATTCCCACCGCCTGGGACAATTCCCCCTTCTATCAGCGGGAAAGAGAAAAAGCCTGCGTGCACATGCAGGGGCAGGAGACCTATAAATTCGCCGTGACCTCCATGGTGAACGATATCCGCTCTGTCATGGAAAAGGCGGGAATCACCGGGGAGCAGGTCAAATGGGTCATTCCCCATCAGGCCAATTACCGGATCATCAACGAGGCAAGAAGGCGCCTGCCGGAGATCGCGCCGGAGAAATTCGCGATGAATATTGAACGTGTGGGGAACACCTCTTCCGCCAGCGAGCCGATCCTTTTAGACGAGCTCAACCGCGCCGGGCAAATACAGGCCGGAGACTATGTGCTGCTTTCCGCCTTTGGCGGGGGATTGTCCAGTGCGGCTTGCGTTGTTAGATTTTAGTTGTCAGTGATTCGTTGTTAGAGAAGGGCAAGGGCTTTTCCCGTGTCCGGATTTTTGAAAAAGGAGCTTACCTTATGATAAAAACACCTCTTTGCGATCTGTTGGGGATCAAATATCCCATTTTCCAGGGCGGCATGGCCTGGATCTCCGATGGGAAGCTGGCGGCCGCCGTGTCCAACGGCGGGGGGCTGGGCATTATCTCCGCCATGAACGCCAACGCAGAGCACTTGAAAAAAGAGATCGATATTGCCCGGAGCCTGACGGATAAACCCTTTGGGGTCAATATTATGCTCATGTCCCCCTTTGCCGATGAGGTGGCCAAGCTTGCCGCCGAGGAAAGGGTCGCTGTGGTCACCACCGGGGCGGGAAACCCCTCCCGCTATATGCCCCTGTGGCTGGAAGCCGGGATCAAGGTGATCCCTGTGGTGGCCTCTGTGGGTATGGCAAAGCTGGTCACCAAGGCGGGGGCCTCCGCCGTGATCGCCGAGGGCGGAGAATCCGGCGGCCATGTGGGAGAGCTTACCACCATGGTGCTGGTGCCCCAGGTATGTGACGCCACGGACCTGCCCGTGCTGGCGGCCGGCGGCATCGGAGACGGCCGGGGGATCGCCGCGGCCTTCCAGCTGGGCGCCGTGGGCGTGCAGGTGGGCACCCGGTTCCTGGTGGCCGAGGAGTGCGGCGTACACCCCAATTACAAGAAAAAGGTATTGAAGGCAAACGATATTTCCACCATGGTCACCGGCAAGCGGCTGGGCCACCCGGTGCGGCAGATCAAGAATCAGTTTGCCAAGGAATATTTTAAGGCGGAATACAGCACCATGAGCGACGAGGAGCTGGAAAAGCTGGGCGCGGGCGCTTTATACCGGGCCGCCGTGGAGGGCGATGAAAAGACCGGCGACTTTTTGGCCGGGCAGATCGCCGGCATGATAGACAGAGAGCAGCCCGCCGCCGAGATCATCAAAGAGATGTTCACCGAGGCGGAGGCTGTGCTGAAAACCGCCGGACGCTGGCTGGGCTGAGAAGAGGAAGTCTGATGGAACCTATCGTTTTTTCTCTCCTTTTACTCTTTTTAGGCGTTGTGGTTCTGTATTTCGTAGTGAAAGAAGCCGTCAAGGCCGGGATCAAGGAGGCCTGGAGTGAGCTGAAGGCCCCGGCAGAAGCTGAGAACGCGGAGGAGATCCAGGCGAAAGAATCGGGACAAAAGCCGGAAACGGCGGAGCGGCAGGAACAGAAAATCTCTGACAGGGAGTAGTGTAACCTATGGGAAAAATCGCATTTCTATTTTCCGGCCAAGGAAGCCAATACAGCGGTATGGGAAAATCCCTGTATGACGCGAGCCCTGCCGCGAAGCAGGTGTTTGACACGGCGGACGGCATTCGCCCCGGTACCTCGAACCAGTGCTTTACGGGTACGGTGGAGGAGCTTTCCATAACAAAAAACACCCAGCCCTGCCTGTACTGTGTGGATCTGGCGGCGGCAAGGGCCCTGGAGGAAACGGGGATCCATGCCGACTTCGCCGCGGGCTTTTCTCTGGGCGAGGTGGCGGCCCTGACCTTTGCGGGGCTTTTTCCGGACGAGGACGGCTTTTCCTTTGTCTGCAAGCGTGCGGAGGCCATGCAGGAGGCGGCGGAACGGAATCCCGGCTCCATGGCCGCCGTGCTGAAGCTTTCCAACGAAACGGTGGAAAGGCTGTGCAAAGAGTTTTCTCAGGTTTGGCCTGTGAACTATAACTGCCCCGGCCAGCTGGTGGTTGCCGGGGAAAAGGAAGGGCTTTCCCGGTTTTGCGCCAGAGTGGCGGAAGCGGGAGGAAAGGCCGTGCCGCTTGCCGTTAGCGGAGGGTTCCATTCTCCCTTCATGGAAAGCGCGGCGAAGGAGCTGGCTGAAGCGCTGGCCGAAACGGCGGTGGAAGAACCCCGGCTGCCGGTGTACGCCAATTTCCACGGGGAGCCCTATGACGCGGACAGCGCCCGGGAGCTGCTGGTAAAGCAGGTAAAAAGCCCGGTGCGCTGGCAGGAGACCCTGGAGGCTCTGGCGGCCCGGGGCACAGATACCTTTATCGAATGCGGCCCGGGGAAAACCCTCTCCGGCCTGGTGAAAAAAACGCTGAAGGACGTAACGATCCTTCGGGTAGAGGACGCGGAAACCCTGCAGGCGGCAGTGAACGCTTTGCAAAGCTGAGAAAGGAAGACTGTTTATGAAGCTGGAAGGAAAGATCGCGCTGGTCACAGGAGGTTCTCAGGGCTTGGGCAAGGCCATTGCCCTGAAGCTGGCGGAAAATGGAGCCGATATCGCGGTGGTCTACGTGGGGCCGGAGGAACCGGCCCTGGAAACCTGCCGGGAGATCGAGGCCATGGGCCGCCGGGCCAAGTCCTACGTTTGCGATGTACGGGACGAAGCGGCGGTGGAAGCCACGGTGGAGGCTGTGAAAAACGACCTGGGCAAAGTGGATATTCTGGTCAACAACGCCGGCGTCACCCGGGACGGCCTGATGGTGGGTATGAAGGACGAGGATTACGACATGGTTCTGGATATCAACCTGAAAGGCGCGTTCCATATGACCCGCGCCTGCTATCGGGACTTTATGCGGAAAAAGGCCGGAAAAATCATCAACATCAGCTCCATCGCAGGCCTGGTAGGCAACGTGGGACAGGTAAACTATGCGGCCTCCAAGGCGGGTTTGATCGGCATGTCCAAGTCCATTGCCAAGGAGCTGGGCAGCCGGGGCGTTTGCTGCAACTGCATTGCCCCCGGCTTTATCGCCACGGAGATGACAAAGGATATCAAGGAAGATAACCCCCTCCTGCAGCAGGTCCCCATGAAAAAAATGGGAACGCCGGAGGACGTGGCAAACATGGCCCTGTTTTTGGCTTCCCCGGAATCCGACTATGTCACCGGAGAGACTATTCGGGTAGACGGCGGGTTGGCGATTTAGTTGTTAGTAATTAGTTGTTAGAGAAGGGCAAGGGCTGTACGACGGAAGGAGTGGTCTGCGTGAGACGCGTTGTGATTACGGGAATGGGGGCGGTCACGCCCATTGGAAACAGCGTTCCCGAGTTTTGGGAGGGGCTGAAAACAGGAAGGTGCGGCATTGGGCCCATCACCAGGTTTGACGCTTCAGAATACAAAGTAAAGGTGGCGGCGGAGGTCAAGGAATTTGATCCCCTGCGGTACATGGAAAAGGGGGATGTGCGCAAGTATGACCTTTTCTGCCAGTACGCTCTGGCCGCAGCCGCCCAGGCGGTGGAGGAAAGCGGCGTCAAAGGGACGCTGCCTCCGGAGCGGATCGGCACCTATTTCGGCTCCGGTATCGGCGGCATCAACACCTTTTCCGAACAGCACCAGGCGCTGCTGGAAAAAGGGCCCCACCGGGTCTCTCCGTTTTTCATTCCCGCGCTGATCGTCAATATGGCGGCGGGGCTGATCGCCATCAAGCACAACTTCCAAGGGGAAGCGCTGCCTGTGGTCACAGCCTGCGCTACCGGCAACAACGCCATTGGCGAAGCGTACCGGGCCGTCAAGCACGGTTATCTGGACGCTGTGCTGGCGGGAGGCGCGGAAGCGGCGATCCTGCCGGTGGGTGTGGCGGGCTTTGCCAATATGAAGGCTCTTTCCACCACGGAAGACCCTGCCGCCGCCTGCGTTCCTTTTGATTCGAGGCGCAACGGCTTTGTCATGGGCGAAGGCGCCGGGGCGTTGGTGCTGGAGGAATATGAGCACGCCAAGAACAGAGGCGCGAAGATCTATGCCGAGCTTTGCGGCTATGGCGTTACCTGCGACGCCCATCATATCACCGCCCCCCACCCGGAAGCCATCGGCGGCGCGGCGGCCCTGAAAATGGCCTATGACGAGGCCGGCGGCTGCGCGGACCCTGCCAGGCTCTATGTAAATGCCCACGGTACCAGCACCCCCCTGAACGATTCCAGCGAGACCCTGGCAATCAAGAAAGGCCTTGGGGAAGAGGCGGCCCGAAAGTGCATGGTGAGCTCCACCAAATCCATGACAGGCCATATGCTGGGAGCCGCCGGGGCGGTGGAAGCCATTGCCTGCGCGCTGGCGGTAAAGGAAGATCTGGTCCCTCCCACCATCGGCTATCAGGAGCCGGATCCTGCCTGCGACTTGGACTATGTGCCGAACGCCGCACGGAAAGCTCCGGTAGACCTGGCCCTTTCCGCTTCCCTGGGCTTCGGCGGCCACAACGCATATCTGGCCTTCAAAAAGGCGGAGGCCTAAAGAGACCCTATCGAGAAGGAGTTTTTATCCATGGAGATCAAACAAATTAAAGAGCTGGCCCGCGTGATGAAGGAAAACGATCTGACCGCTCTGGAGATACACGAGGAAGGGAGCTCCATCAGGCTGGAAAGGAATCGGGAAATTGCCGCTGTACCGGCTTCTTCCCTGCCCGGCACGGCGGGAAAAGCTTCTTCTCCCTTTACCCCGGCGGGAGCTGAACCCGCCGCGCCTCAAGAGGAAAAGGGAACGGTAGTGGCTTCCCCCACCGTAGGCGTGTTTTATGCGGCAGCTTCCCCGGACAGCAAGCCCTTTGTAGAGGTGGGAGATCAGGTAAAAAAGGGAGATACCCTGTGCATTATTGAGGCCATGAAGCTGATGAACGAGATCCCTGCCGAAACAGACGGCACCATCGCGGAGATCTGCGCGGCAAACGGCCAGGTGGTAGAATATGACCAACCTCTGTTCCGTATCGTATAATATCCGCAAAGGGCGCGGATATTATGGAATTTTACTTGTCCCGCCCAGTTCTTCGCTTCGCTCAGACGGGCGATGGACACATGATACCAACGCACCTTCGGTGCTTATGGTATAATATCCGCAAAGGGCGTGCGGATATTATAGAATTAAAATTGCCTTGCCCAGTTTGTGCTTCGCACAACGGGCAATCGGCACATTATACCAACGCGCCCATGGCGCTTATGGTATAATAACGACGACAAAAAGCCGTCGTTATCTTGAAGAAGCCCCTGAACAAAAGAAAGGCAGAGCCTTTCTTCTCGAAGCGTTTCTCTTTTCCTTCGGAAAAGCACCGGACTTCTTCGGTGTGTACGAAATTTACAGTAATCATATCCACGGTGCTGATGGCATAAAGGAGAGCTGTTATGAACAAGGAAGAGATCAAAAAGATCCTGCCCCACCGGGAGCCCATGCTGCTGGTGGACGAGGTAGAGCTGATCGATGGCAAAGCCCACGGAAAATGCCATATCAAGGGCGATGAATACTTTTTGCAGGGCCATTTCCCCGGAAATCCGGTGGTGCCCGGCGTGATTCAGTGCGAAATGATGGCCCAGTCCGCCTGTGTACTGCTGCTGGGAGAGGCCCAGGGAAAAACCCCGCTGTTTACCGGTTTGGATAAGGTAAAGTTTCGAGGCCAGGTAAAGCCCGGGGATACTCTGGAAACAGAATGTGAGCTGCTCCGGCAAAGGGGCGCGTTCTACTTTGCCAAGGGCACGGGAAGGGTAAACGGCAAGCTCTGCGTCAGCGCCGAGTTCTCCTTTGCGCTGGTGGACGCTTAAAAAAGCTGTTGTTAGTTGTTAGTTGTTAGAGAAGAACATTTAAATGCTGAACGAGGTGGATCGGATTGTTCACAAAAATTCTTATTGCCAACCGGGGCGAGATCGCCATTCGCATTATCCGGGCCTGCAAGGAAATGGGGATCTCCACCGTCGCGGTGTATTCCGAGGCGGATCGGGATTCCCTGCATGCCGCCATGGCGGATCAGGCTATTTGTATCGGCGGGGCGAAAGCAGAGGAAAGCTATCTGGATATCCGGCGGATCGTCAGCGCGGCGCTGGCTGTGGGAGCCCAGGCCATTCACCCCGGCTATGGATTTTTAGCGGAAAATCCGGAGCTTGCACGGCAGTGCAGGCAATACGGTTTAGTGTTTATCGGCCCCCCGGCGGAGGTGATCTCCCAAATGGGAGATAAGGAGCAGGCCAGGCGGCTGATGCGGAAAAATGGGATCCCGGTCACGCCGGGAACCGACCTGCTGCGGGATTGGAAGGAAGCGCGGGAAAAGGCGGAAGCCATCGGCTACCCGGTGCTCATCAAGGCCAGCGCCGGCGGCGGCGGCAAGGGCATTCGCCTGGTCAATGCCCCGGAGGAAATGGAAAAAGCCTTTCTCACCGCCTCCAATGAGGCGGAAAAGGCCTTTGGAGACGGCCGGGTCTATCTGGAAAAATATCTGGACCCGGTAAAGCATATCGAGGTGCAGCTTCTGGCGGACGAAGAGGGACATATCGTCTGCCTGGGAGAACGGGAATGCTCCATTCAGCGGAACAACCAGAAGCTTATTGAGGAATCTCCCTCCCCCGGAGTTTCCCGTGAGCTTCGAAAAAAGCTGATGGAAACAGCGGCCAGAGCGGCCAGGGCGGCGGGCTATATCAATGCCGGAACGGTGGAATTTCTGCTGGACAAGGAGCAAAACTTCTATTTCATGGAAATGAATACCCGCCTCCAGGTGGAGCACCCTGTTTCCGAGCTGGTAACGGGTGTTGACATTGTAAAATGGCAGATCCGCATTGCGGCAGGCGTGCCATTGGATTTTTCTCAGGAGGATATCCATGTGCGGGGCGCGGCCATCGAATGCAGGGTCAACGCCCTGGGAGCCGGAAAGGTGGAATTTCTGCATATCCCCGGGGGCCCCTGGGTGCGGTTCGATACCTTCCTGTATCAGGGCTATGACATTCCCCCGTACTATGACTCCATGCTGGGAAAGATGATCGTTTACTCCTCCACCCGGGAGGAAGCGATCCGTAAAATGCAGGCCGCCCTGTGCGAGCTCATTGTGGACGGCCCCAAAAACAACATTGAAGATCAGATCGACATCGTGCGGGACGAGCGGTTCCGCAAGGGCAATTATTATACAGATTTTATGCGGAATTTCCAGCAGCCCAAACCGTAATTCGGAACGAAAGGAGCGATAGCGCTTATGAATTTGATGGGATTGTTCCGTTCCCCTCAGAACGAGCTGGAAAAGGGGGGAACCGAAGCGGAGGACAGCGGGATCCGCAACGCCTGCCCCCACTGCGGCGTGCTGCTGCCCCTTTCCGAGCAGCAGGAAAATATGAATGTGTGCACCTCCTGCGGCTATCATTTCCGGGTAGGCCCCAGAGAACGCGTGACCTACCTTACCGATGAGGAAACCTTTCAGGAGCTGTACGGCGAGCTGAAAAGCCGGGATATTTTAGGCTTTCCCGGTTATGACCAGAAGCTCAGAAACGCCAAGCTTGCCTCCCGGGAACGGGAGGGCGTGGTCTGCGGTACGGCAAAGGTGGAGGGAGAGACCTGCGCCCTGTTTTTTATGGATCCCTATTTTATGATGGGCAGCATGGGAACTGTGGTGGGGGAAAAAATCACCCGCCTGTTTGAATATGCCACAGCGGAAAGTCTGCCCGTGATAGGCTATACCGTTTCCGGCGGCGCCAGAATGCAGGAGGGCATTCTTTCCCTGATGCAGATGGCGAAAACCAGCGCTGCGGTAAAGCGGCACAGCGATGCGGGAAATTTCTATCTCACCGTGCTGACGGACCCCACCACCGGCGGCGTTACCGCCAGCTTTGCCATGGAGGGGGATATTATCATGGCAGAACCGGGAGCCACCGTGGGCTTCGCGGGGGCCAGGGTCATTGAACAGACCATTCGCAAAAAGCTGCCCCAGGGCTTCCAGAAGGCGGAATTTCTGCTGGAGCACGGCTTTGTGGACCTGATCGTGCCCAGGGCCCTGCAGAAGGAGACCATCGCGAAACTCCTGCGGCTCCATCAGAAGGGAGGCGCAGAGCAATGAGCGCATATGAAAAGGTGCTTTTGGCAAGGGCAAAGGGACGGCCTACCGGGCTTTCCTATATCGAGCGCATTTTTGAGGATTTCATTGAGCTTCACGGAGACCGCCGGTACGCGGACGACCCTGCCATTGTAGGCGGTATCGCCTCCCTGGGCGGAGAACCCGTCACCGTGATCGCCATGGAAAAGGGCGGCGATATGAAGGATAAGGTGCGCAGAAACTTTGGCTCTCCCAACCCGGAGGGCTACCGGAAGGCGTTGCGGCTGATGAAGCAGGCGGAAAAATTTCACCGCCCCGTGATCTGCTTTGTAGATACCTCCGGGGCCTTTTGCGGCCTGGGCGCTGAGGAACGGGGCCAGGGCCAGGCCATCGCGGAAAACCTGATGGAGCTGGCGGCCCTCAAAACCCCGGTGATCTCCGTGCTCATCGGAGAAGGCGGCAGCGGCGGGGCGTTGGCCCTGGCCTTGGCGGATCAGGTGTGGATCCTGGAAAACGCCGTGTACTCCGTCATTTCTCCGGAGGGCTGCGCAAGCATTCTCTGGAAGGACGCCAAAAAGGTAAAGGACGCGGCGGAATGCCTGCGGATCACCGCCCAGGATATGGAAGAGCTGGGCGTGGTGGAAAAGGTGATTTCGGAGGAAAAGGAAGCCGGTGAGACCTGCGAACAACTGAAAACCGCCCTGCTGGAAATCCTGCCGGAGCTGCAAAAGCTTCCCCCGGAGGAGCTGCTGCAAAGGCGCTATGAAAGGTTCCGGAAATTCTGAGAAAAAAGCGCCGCCTGTTTTGAAAACGGGCGGTGCTTTTTAACTGTCAGCCGCGAGTGGCCGATTACTTTTGGAAAGGGCGGAAGCATTGGGAATTAGGAATGAGCAGTGAGGAATGAGCAATTTAAGAACTTGGTTCAATAAATTGGAATTTGGCGCCGAGCCGGCGCAGGCACTCGTGAAGCGACTTGGCGCGAAAGGATAGCTTTCGACCCGACCATAAGCAAAATGATAAATTGGAATTTATCAGTTATCTACTCACCTCCCTCCTGTCATTCTGAACGAAGTGAAGAATCTCGTCCTTTGGCTTTTTCCCAGAAAATAAGGTCAAGATCCTTCGCTGGGAAAGCGAAATTTACTTCGCTTTTTGCTCAGCAATGACAAGGAGGGAAACTAGTCCGATAAATTGGAATTTAGTGTGTTAGCGGTTAGCCGTGAGTAGTTAGTTGTTAGAAAAGAGAAAAGGGCTCTCAAGTTGTCATCCTAAGCCCCCGAAGGTGGCGAAGAATCTCGTCCTTTGGCTTTTTCCCAGAAAATAAGGTCAAGATCCTTCGCTGGGAAAGCGAAATTTACTTCGCTTTTTGCTCAGCAATGACAAAGAGGGCAGTCAGTGCGATAAATTGGAATTTGCAGCGCTAACGAATAGTAGAAATCCTTGCCTTTCTCGCCTGTCGGCTCGGTTGCTGTGCCCCGGTGGGGCACGCCCAGCAACGACCGAAGCGACAGCTGAGAACGGTTCGCACCAGCGGTCTCGCCTGTCGGCTCGGTCGGGTCAGAGCGGTCTCCACTGGAGACCTTCCCCCCACCGGGACGCGCTCACCCCTGAATAGGGGAAGAAGGTTGCTTTGCAACCTTCTGGGACCACCGTCAGGTGGTGGAGAGGTTCCAGCTCACTGGAAACCCGCATAAATCCTGCGGTTTCTATCTCGCCACCGCAGAACCCCTCAGTCACGGCTTCGCCGTGACAGCTTTCTCCACTTCGCTCCGGTCGGTGCTGAACGGTCTCCACCGGAGACCAGCACCCCTTTCAGGGGAGCCAAGGGTAATTGCTAAACTTATCGAGTACCGGAAAAGCTTCTTTCGGCTGCTACACTGAAAACAGTAGACATGGGCTGCCGCGCCAAATTCAGAGGGCAATACAGAATGAGCAATGAGTAATAAGAAATGAGCAATTTTAAGGGCATAGTTCGATAAATTGGAATTTAGCGGCGAACCGCTTGCTTTCTATCTGTCATTCTGAACGAAGTGAAGAATCTCGTCCTTTGCCCTTTTGCCCTGGAATTAAGGGCAAGATTCTTCGTCAAGAAAGCTATAGCTTTCTGCGCTCCTCAG
>Ga0209064_1000280_pt1 | contig 118365 bp, 102 predicted proteins | sample Inofromicrocosms_FD_187498 | JGI IMG/M metagenome (GOLD analysis project Ga0209064, IMG submission 187498) | Mouse cecum microbial communities from Vienna, Austria - Inoculum for glucosamine and mucus D2O microcosms (SPAdes) (version 2) | ecosystem: Host-associated > Mammals > Digestive system...
CTTGGATTTTTCCTCTTTGAGGACATAGCGGACACAACCACCGAACGATGTTCCTTTAGTCTGTTTACCTATCATTTTTCAGTTGTTTTATAAGTTGATTAATATGCTGAGCCATTTCCTCGCATCTGTCCGCAATGGCAAAGAAACCGTAGGTGTTTGCCTGTCTTGCCAACTGGTTAAGGTTAGTACTTTCGCCTATCAGTTGACGGATGATGTGGATATGCTCTTTCGTGATTCGTTCACGTACTGTTCCGCTCTCAATGAGCGAACGGATGACTGCGCTTTGGGTCTGCTTGCTCCGTCTGCAAAGCGCACCGAGCCATGCGAATTGGTCGTATGACAGACGGAGAGTTATCGTATATTTCTTTTCCATTTGAATTTGTTTTAGTGAATAATTTGTGACCATCGGGAGCCGTATCCTCAGACTTTTTGAGGAGCAAGTGGTCGGGAAATGTAATACACCGACATTAACTTGCTACAGTAAAAAAGTCTCAATTTCTCTCTCTGAGTTCAAAGTCTGAATCCTCTTTTCTTAGGTGGTGAAACCTTCGGTTGTGGAGTGCCTTGTTGTATGCTAATGAGTTTCAAATCGAATGTTTTTATCAGTATTTTCAAGGCAGGATTCATCCTTATCATCTGTTGGAGGATAGCTTCATCAGGCTTCACTTTGAGCAGATAATCGGCTATGTCGTACCCCTCTTTTCGCTCGTTTTCGGTGGCGTTGGCTTCCAGATAATCGAACATCTGCACCTTAATTCCGTAACTTTTCATCAGACTGATTTTGCTCTGCCAATAGTCAGTCGTACCCAAATCAGGGAATAACACAACGCTTCTTCCTGCCAGAACGAATAGGCTGTTAGCATTGAAACAACCGTTCTTTCCCCCTGATGCTATCCATAGGAATTGCGGCAGATAGTAGGAAGCGATAATTGCCGTTTTCTCGCTTTCGACCAGTGCAACAGGACAGCTCTTATCCTCGGACAGCAGATGTTCACCGAAGAAACATTGCTTCAGATTATAATCACCTTTGTGTAGTACGGAGTGTACCCACGTGACATGATTGTACGGTTCTTTTATCCGCTTACCTGTTTCGGAATTGTAAAGCATTATCTTACCCGTGCGGACTTTATTCTGATTGTCTGTTTGCCAGAATACAGTTGCACCATCCCAATACTTGGATGTGCCAACCTTGTATCTTTTCATGAGCTTTAATGTTTCTGTTTCTCCGAACTGAGCCGATAGAAATTGAAACAACTTATTCGTTGGATAGCTACGCAATGATTGGTTGACTATATCCAAATCAATGTAGGAAGTAGCTATTGGTTGCACTTCCTTAATAGGGGTATAGCTTCTGAAACTATCCTCCGTAAACTTTTCTTTCTCTGACGGATTCTGCTCAAAATAATCACGAGGTGTGAAGTGATAACCGCATTTTTGTTCATGGTCACAACGTCCCACGTACTCGGGGAACTTGATTTGCTTCTCTGTATCAATGTACTTGGAAAAGCATCTTTGGCGGTGGCAGTTTGGGCAAGTGTGCCGAGTGCTGACACCTTTGTAGGGTTATAATATGAATCTATGTGTACTCATTGTATGTTTCTTTTTGGGTGTGTCACTTTTGTCGTTATTGTCGTTTTCGCTTGGAAAGTGTCAAAACCGACAAAAATGTCATGGGTTAATCTTTGAATATTCTCCATGCTTCTCTTTGCGGAACAATGTTCCGATATTGTCATTGAGAAAGCGTTGAAATGTCCGCTCTTTCATTCCGTTTTGCTCGGCTATCTGTATTGCTTGGGCGGTTGTAAAGGATGGAGGAAGCAGATTGACTATTGTCTGTTGTTGGCTGTTGAGCGTATTTTCATTGAGGACATTTTGAACGTTCAATGCAGACTCTTTGAAATACTCCGTCAGTCTGATTGCTCGTTCCACTGTCAACAGGTCGATACAGGTCTTATCACATTCTCCGCAAGTCCATCGTGCTAATTGGATAATCAGACAGAAACGGATGATGTATATCTCCAACTTGCAATAGATACTCACAATGGTGTCGTTTATTTCTCGATCACATAATTCTGAAAAATGGTGTTGCCATTCGTAAAGCTGTTTCTTTGCATCCTCCGTGAAGAGAAGAATATGCGGTTCTATCTCTCCATGTTCATTGAGGTGGCACTCCGATTGTATCAGCTTGTCAATAATGGCATTCCATTCTTGCTCTATATCTTTCGGTAGTTCTTTGTCATTCCACCGTGCTTTCTGTTGCAGATTGGGCATCACAAACAGGATGCGGTCGATAAACCCATTGCTGGAGCGTTCACCTTTTGCCAATTCGTTCAAGATTTTCTTTTGGATAGTACCAATGACCGATATGTGCGGACGCTTGATGAAGATGGAACTCTTGGCATTCTTGCGGTCGGATATAGTGGTTTTGGCACTGAACACAGATAGCCAAAATTGTTCTTCCGAACCGTTGTTATAGCGGTTGAAGTTCTTGAACCAAGCGGATAATTCATCGGCCCACAAGCATAGCCCGCGTTTATTCTGCGCATGAATGAGGCTCAACCCTTCGGGCGTTACATCCGAAACCAAGAAGCGTTTGCGGATAGGCTCTTGCGGAAATTGCTCTCCACCGCTTTCAGTACGTTCCTTGCGGCTCATGCTCATCAGCTCATCGTACTTGGCAAGAGCCTTTTCAAATTCCTGATTCTGTCGGTAGTCATAATCAAGAAACGGTTTCATCGCAAAGCTGAGCGGATGGCTTTTGTTAGCTCCCGGTCTTCCAATCAATGCCATATACAGGATGGGGCTTTCCAGCCAGCCTTGTTTGATTTGGGCAAGATGCGTGTTACCTATGCCGATCGCTATTGCCGTAAGGATGGCTGCGGCAATGTAGTCGGTAGGGTAGTTATGACATTCGTGTACCTCACGGATGATGCGTTGTATTTTTGCCGGGAATATGCTGATAGGGAATGCCGTACCGGACAATCTTGTGCTTAAATCAATCGCTTCATCAATGATGGATGCCGGATTAATAGAATATTTACCCATAGCCCAATCCATTAAAATTGTACTGATGATTTGGGCTTGTGGCGAACACCGCTTTGCATATTGGCAAGCATCTCCTCGTATGTCTGCTCAGTAGTCTTTCTTCGTCCGTTCTCAATCCAAGCAAGAAGCTCGTCCTCATAGAAATAGAGTTTCTTGCCTTTCTTGTAAGCCGGAAGTAGCCCTTTGCGTACCAATGTATATATGGTAGGCTTGGCTTTTCGGATGATGTGGCAAGCATCATCAATTTCCACCAATACATGTTTGTCAGATGGCTGTGGCTGGAGTTCCGCTACCATCTTTTTCAACTCGATGACCTGTTCGGTCAGATAACCTACCGCTTCGGGCAGCTTATCAAATGTTACTGTTTCTTTTTGCATACGCCAATCGTCTTTAATTGTTCGACGGCAAAGGAAACAGGTGTTTCAATGGTGGAATCATTCACCAAAATATAACTGAAGAATAACTTTTTGATGGTAATAAGTGATGATTACGAGTAATTTAAGTACCTTTGTGTCATGAAATACCAGTGGTTATTAAAGCTATAAAACAAATTTGTCGTTTATGATACCGCAATTTGAAGAAATACGGATACAGGCATTGAAAGAATTAAGTGCTGGAGTTGTTATGAGAGCTAAAGATTTGCGCATTCCTTTGGCTAAGCATTTTGGATTGACCGATGAGGAAATGAATGCTTGGTATCCTTCTGGTAATGGCGAAATATTCTTAGACCGTATTTCGTGGGCTTTATCGTATCTTTTTATTGCAGGTCTTGTAGAAAAGCCCCAAAGAGGTGATTATAAAATCAGCGAAAAGGGACTGTCTATGCTTTCTTCATGTACAGAGGAACAAATAAATAAGTTCATCAAAGTAACTGTGAATGCGAAAACTCCGAAGAAAAGTTCTAAAAATAAAGATGCTAACAATGCTTTTTCCCATTTGGAAAATGATGATGAACGTACGCCGGAAGAAGAATTGGCAGATTCGTATGATAGAATAAAACAGAATGTGCAATCTCAGATTCTGACAACAATATTAAGTAAAAAACCACAAGAATTTGAACGGTTAGTTGTGAAATTACTTCAAGCAATGGGGTATGGTGGAGAGGTCAAAAACTCAGGTATCGTAACGAAACTTTCTAATGACGGTGGTATAGATGGTATTATTAAAGAAGATATTTTAGGATTTAATCATATATCCATACAGGCAAAGCGATATGCTTTAGATAATAATGTTCAGCGTCACGAGGTTCAAAGTTTTGTAGGAGCTGTTGCCGGAACGCCATCCAAGAAAGGAGTATTCATTACTACCTCTGATTATACTAAAGGTGCAATGGAGTATGTGGAAAGCCTTAACGGTTCACCAACCATTATCTTGATAAATGGTCAACAATTAACAGAATACATTTATGACTATGGCTTGGGATTGCAAACAGAGAAAGTCCTTAAAGTCATGAAAATGGATATGGACTACTGGGATGCAATGGATAATGCCTGATGGTATTGCAGCTATGCAATTTTTCTATCCAGCTTAATCTTACATACAGATTCGGTATGGGACATCTTACGTTCAATGGTAGATATTTCAGAATCACGGAGGGTATGAGCAAATATCCTCTTTATAAATGTGGCTGTCTGTAAGCGTGGTTTGCCAAATGCCTTACCGATATTCCATCCAAAGTGCATGATGTCAATAGTCTTTAGCTGAGAATCAATCTTTATCGGTTCGATTTTAGGTAAGGCATCTGACAGGTAATATTCTGTTACATATCCACACAAGCGATTAAGCGCAGTTTCATCAAGATAGGAAACTAAAGTTTGTTTCGTGTATGCGATAACTTTATTGAGTTTTTCTTGTGAGGCGCGTTCTTTCTCAGCCATAGCATGGGCACGGAGTATCTCATATTCTGATGGTTGGTTGGATTCTTCTATAAAAGTATTGTTGATAGTAGAAGGTGTGGCTTCTTCATTTGGAAGTTCTGCCACATCTTCGTTGAGTTCGGAACATAATGGAGTAGAAACTTCTTCTGTTATGTCAGATGTAGTTTCGATTTCAATTTCGGGTTCAGGCTCAGAAATGATAGGTTCTGAATTTATAGCACTTTCAGCAAGTTCCGAGTTTACTGCTGGAACTTCTACGACTACAGCCTTGTTGCGATAGCATTCAAATCTCATAAAGCACTTTTCTATTGTAGGTGAAAGGAGTTGTCTGAATACCATTTGCAGATTGAGATAGATAGCCCCCATGATAATGGAGCATACCACCAATATGAGGTAGCTGCTGAACTTGTCCCAGCCATAGTGAAGTACGGTCTGGCGGGCTAAAACACCAATGATTGCGATTGTACCAAAAACAATCAGATGCAATGTTATATGTTCTATCTTTTTCAGCTCCATAGTGAGATGTATTAATCGTTTGTGTGCAAATATATAGGATTAATTTTTGAGAAAATTCATAGTTTTGCCTGTTAATGGGCTTTTGACGATATATTTCATCGCTTTTCACTACGTTACACTCCTAATAATAAACGCATTGCAAATTTCTTGTTTTTGGATGAAAATAGTTGGATAAATAGGCTTGTGTATCTTAAAAACAAAAATTATCTGCATCATTCTGGGTAAACAATGCAGATAATCAATGGGGTATAGAGATATAGCTTATTAGCAATACAATGTATGGCTTGTACCATTGAGATATAACAAGATGTTATACTCTTGTTTACGAGCGACTTTGTTTATTAGCCATTTCCTAAATACAGCGGAATGTCCGGTGCCTATTTGATAGGATAGGGCTATAACCATATCGAGATTATACACATCGGCATTGTTCCCATTCTCCAACTTGATGTACTTGCAAGCTTCGTGGCTCTTCAAAACATTAGCTTTCAGGATTCTCTTGATTGCTATATGGATAGCTCCAGACGTTGTATAAAACAAGTCTGCAAGTTACCAAGTGGTCATCCATACTTAGCCATCAGAAATATAGATGCCTTGTCTGTTATTTGTTATGATTCCTCGTTTCATAATTATATCTATTTGAGTGATATTTTATTGGCTGTTTCTCGCTTCTTGGAATTGACCAAATCGGCATATATTTGAGTTGTGGACACATTCTTATGCGTTAGCATCTTTGATACAGTGTAAATATCTGTGCCTAAGGATATTTGTATGACTGCATACGAATGTCTGAATCCGTGGAAAGCAAGTAGCAAAGCAAACGATTTCGGAATTGAATAAGGCAAACGTAAATGGTTGGGAAACAGCAAAAACTGATTTTCTTGCATAGTGCATACAAGGCAAGAAATAACGGTTATTAGCAAGAGTTCAGTTACCAAATCGTTAGCTTGGCTGTTACCGAAAGCCGAGAGGTAACGAAATAATCTGCAATGGTGTCACATTGCGTTGATTGTCATTATTTTGCATAGTAAAGAACGCTTATATATAGGCTAAATTTGCCACTAAAAATATAAGCGTATGAAAGTAAAAAAATTCAAGGTGTTGCTCTACCTCAAAAGGAGCGGATTAGACAAGTCGGGTAAGGCTCCCATCATGGGACGAATTACCGTAAATCGAACGATGGCGCAGTTCAGTAGCAAGCTGTCGTGTACTCCAGAATTATGGAATTCTCGCGAGAGCCGAATCAATGGCAAAAGCAAGGAGGCTGTTGAAATCAATGCAAAGATTGACAAGTTGCTGCTTGCCATAAATTCGGCATTTGATTCTCTTTTGGATCGCAAGATTGATTTTGATGCAACCGCAGTTAAAGAGGCTTTTCAAGGAAGTGTTGATACTCAAATGACACTTCTCAGACGATTGGATATTCATATTGAGGATATGCAGTCGAGAATCGGTGTTGATGTTGCCAAATCATCGATGTCAACCTATATCTATACTCGCAGATATCTTGGGGAGTTTATCAAGAAGCGTCTCAAGGTTGATGATTTGGCTTTCGGGCAGTTGAATGAGCATTTGGCATATGAGTTTCAGGAGTATGTCTTGAAGGATAAAGGTCTTGCAGTTGATACGGCAAGGCATTATCTGGCCATACTCAAAAAGATTTGCCGACTGGCTTTCAAAGAAGGTCATTCAGAGAAACGCTATTTCGTAAATTTCAAACTTCCAAAAGAGAATAGGAAAGCACCACGAGCATTGAGCCGAGAGGACTTTGAAAAGATCCGAGATTTGGAAATTCCGGCATCAAGAGTAACACATAATATTGCAAGGGATTTATTCTTGTTTGCTTGCTATACAGGTGTTCCCTATGCCGATGCTGTTTCAATAACAGATGATAACATCTATACCGATGACAATGGTGCACTATGGCTGAAATATCTGCGTAAGAAGAATGAGCATTTGGGTAGAGTGAAACTATTGCCTGAAGCTATTGCTCTGATAGAGAAATATCGCAGTAATGAGCGTAAGGAGTTATTCCCGATGATACACCACCCTAATCTGCGAAGGCATATGAAAGGACTTCGGGATTTAGCCGGGATTAAGACTGATTTGGTCTATCACATGGGGCGTCATACCTTCGGAAGTTTGATTACGCTTGAAGCAGGAGTTCCCATTGAAACAATCAGCAAAATGCTTGGGCATACCAACCTTACCACTACTCAACTTTATGCTAAGGTAACACCTAAGAAGTTGTTCGATGATATGGATATATTCATCAAGGCAACAAGTGATATGACATTAGTTTTATAATACACAAACAGTTTGAATTATGAGAAGTACATATAAACAACTATACTACATTAACCGCAGCAAAATTAAAGCTGATGGAACAACCTCCATTATGTGCCGAGTAACCATTGATGGCAAAGCCACTGTGTTGGCAACAGGGCTTTATTGCACTCTTAATGAATGGAACAGCAAGAAAGGCGAAACAAAGAATAGTAGAATCAATGGTATGCTCAATGACTATAAGAATCGTATTGATGATACGTACAATAGTCTGCTAAAAACAAATGGCGTCATTACAGCCGAATTGCTAAAGAATGCCATTACGGGTGTTTCAGATATTCCAAAATACATATTGCAAGCAGGAGAGATAGAGAGGGAGAATCTTAAAATCCGTTCTGTACAGATTGACTCCACATCCTCTTATCGTGGGTCAAAGATGTATCAACACTATTTGCGTGAGTATATCAATTCGTTGGGCAAAGAGGATATGCTATTTACCGACATTACAGAGGAGTTTGGCAATAACTTCGTACTCTATATGAAGATGAACTACCCGCATAAGCCATCATATAGGAACCATTGTTTGTGTTGGCTAAAACGATTGGTCTATTTGGCTGTGGATAATGGCATCTTGCGTTTCAATCCAATAGAAGATGTCCAGTATGAGAAAAAGCCACCAAAGAAATTGATGTACATAAGCAAAGGTCAATTGCAGGATATTATGAACCATCCAAAACTCGATCCATTGCAAGAATTGGCAAGACGGACATTTGTTTTTTCTTGTTTTTGTGGCTTGGCGTATGTAGATGTACAACGATTATATCCTCATCATATAGGAACAACTGCTGATGGTCGAAAGTACATTAGAACATACCGTAAGAAAACGGATGTAGAGGCTTTTATTCCACTGCACCCGATTGCTGAGCAGATATTGTCGCTGTACAACACCACTGATGACAGCAAGCCAATCTTTCCATTACCTTGCAGAGATATGATTTGGTTCGAGATACACGAATTGGGATTCTCACATCAATTCAAGCATAACTTGTCCTACCATCAATCGAGGCACACATTCGGAACACTATTGGTCTCGGCTGGTGTTCCAATGGAGAGTATTGCCAAGATGATGGGACATACCAATATTCGCACTACTCAGGGATATGCCAAAGTAACTGATGATAAGATTTCGGATGATATGGATAGATTGATAGTACGGAGATTATGGTATAATAAAAAGTGAAAGCATTGTCCTTAATTAGTTGTATTAATGTACCTTTGCAAAAAAATGAGTATGGATAAAAAAGAATATTATATTAGAATGCATAGTAATCTTCAATATGTAAAAAAGAATAATTGTAACGGAGATTATTTATGTCCAATATGTTTAAATGAGTATAGTGAGCAAGATGTTAAGAATGTCTTAACAGAGGAAGATGTCCCTCAAAAGTCATTAGGTGGTAACCGAATTGCTCTTACATGCAGAAAATGTAATAGTCGTTGTGGCTCAGATATCGACATTCATTTGTTAAATGCGATTACAACTAGAGAACACCGCCTTTTCTTACCATGTTCAGAAAGAAAAATTCGTATTGAAAATGATGGTCAATTATTAAATGCCAATCTTCAAATAGATGAGGATAGAACGATTAAATTATTGGTAGATACAAAGAGAAATAAACCTGATACTTGGATTGATTTTCACAATAATATATTACTACCTAATGAGGTCGTCAATGTGGAAGATATGCCGTTGAAAAGAAACGAACGTAGAATTAGTGCAGCTTTACTAAAGAATGCATATCTTCTACTTTTTGCAAAAACAGGTTATACTTTTTTACTTGACAAATATTATGACTCTTTAAGAAAGCAAATATTAGAGCCAGATGTCTTTCATATTCCAGATAGGTTATGGACAATGCAGAACATTCAGATTCCAGATGGAATATATTTAACACAAGATAATCGTTATCGTGGTTTTTTTGTGATTTATACTCTTAGACTTAAACTTTTATATCGTGTATGCGTCTTAATCCCTACGCCAAATGTGCCATATTTGATGGCCGTGAAAGAATTGGAAAAAATAGACTCAAAAAGTCAAGTTAAAGTTCTACGATTGCCTGATTTGGATTATTTTAATAATATGGCATCCATTGAGAAGTTAAATCAATGGTGTTATGGTTGGAGTTTGAAATTTTAATTTAATACCCGTCAGTCGCTTATTCCCGTTGCTGCTCATTAAGTTAGTACAGACTCTTCTGAAAGCGAAAAGGTCAAGCGGCAAGCCGTTTCGGGCTGAATCTTCCTCCTACGGAGAGTATTCAGCCCGAAAACCTTTCCCCTTTCACGTCTGTACAATGGACGCTATCGGCAACGGAAACAAACGACTGACGGAAAAGTAATAAACCACAAAAAGAACAGCGTGCAGATAGGTCTATAACTTGATAGCCTAAACGTACGCTGTTTCCGTTTCTATCTTTGGAGGGATATTTTTTAGGAATCATTATAATGGGCAGACGGTAAACTGCACTCCCTCCAGAAAAATAATTGGCTTCGCATCGCTGATTTTCCTCTCTTCCGCAAACTTTTTTGGCATTTGCTTTGTAAAATGTAATAAATGTATTACATTTGCAACATGAGAACTATGATAAGAAGTACAGAATTCGATGAGTTTTACAACTCGCTGCCTGCAAATGTTCAGAACAAGGTCAAATATGCGATGAACATTTTAGCAGATGTAAAGGTCGTAAATACCAAGTTGGTAAAGAAACTTGTAGATACAGATTTCTATGAGTTGCGTATTTCGGTAGGTAATGAGTATAGAGTCATTCTTTTTACCATCGACCACGAGAATTTCATTGAAGCCGAGCAGATACTTCTTTTGAATGGTTTTATGAAGAAGTTCACAAAGGACTATAAGAAAGAGATACAAAAAGCAGAACAAATTTTAAACAGTTTACAGCAATGAGACCAAAGATTGACATTAACAAGCTCAAACATCTTCCTACCAGCGAGGATATGTTTGTCGATGAGTACGGAGCGAAAGGTACTGCTTCGCGTGATGAGTTCGATGCGAAGTCTCGTGCCTGGTACTATGCCGAGGTGTTGAAGAACGCCCGCAAATCAGCAGGAATTACCCAACAGCAGCTTGCAGATAAGATTGGCAAGAAGCGTGAGTATGTGGCTATGCTTGAAAAAGGAGAAACCGATATGCAGCTATCTACATTCATTATGATTTCGGAGGCAGTCGGATTGAAATTCGCCTTGACATACTAACAAACAGATTGAACGTAGGAATTTGTTTGGTTTCAGTTCATTTATTCGGATGTCCTCTGCCTACCTTTTACCAGTGGGTACTTGGATGGATTAGCTTGTATAATCTCAATAAATCTCTGAATACTATGATGACATTAGGTAAATTTTTAGTAAGGTGGGCAATATGCGGACTGGGCAGGGCTCAAACTAAATAAATGTACTGAAATTGGCAAAGACCGAAGTCAATAGATTCGCATAAAAGGTTCGATTCCTTTCCTGCCCACATAGTTAGAGGTTGTGTTTTTATTTATGACACAACCTCTATTCTTTTTTGGCAATTATCCACTATCCCGTAGCCTATACGCCTCCTTGAATCCACTCATAATGGTTCGTTGCACATCGGAGGTGCGGTAGAGGATTTTACCGCCCACCTGAATGTAGGACAAGATGCCGTTGTTGCGGTAATCCTGTAAAGTCCTTCGGCTCACTTTCAAGATGTGTGCAACCTCCTTATCGGTAAGCAGTTCATCGTTGAACGCACCTGGTTGTCGGCTCTCAAATAACTTCTCAATCGACACTAATAGTCTGTCGATGCTTGAGTGGAATATCTTTACCCACTCGTGATCTTTTGCTCTAATCTCATTGTTCATACGCTTTTAATATTTATCATAGTTATTTTACTCACTACAGTAGGTTAAATGGTTCTACCTCGCCATTTGGCTTCCTTGCGTCTATCCTCCACAATCTTTATAATGCGTTCAACATCTTCGGGGCGATAGTAGGTCTTGTTCCCAATCTTGCTGAATGCAAGCGTCCCGTTATCACGAAGCGTCTGCAATGTCCTCGGACTGATACGCAGCTTTCGGCATACATCGTGGTTATCCATCCATTCGTCAATTTTCTTCTCACCGTGTCGGCGACAAAGGTTATCCATTCGCTGCACGAAGTACTCAAACTTGGCAGCAATTCCCTCAACGGTTTTCTCTTCAAAACTGATGATGTTCATTGTTGTCAATATTTATAGTTACACTTAATTTTCGTTGTTCTGTTGCTATTCCCACTGCAAATAAAAGCAGGAAAAATCATACTGCAATGGGTGTGTCTATACGTGTCATAGGTTGACATATCATTGCATATTCGGTGCGATAAATCGCCCCTCTAAATTCAATCATATTCATCGTTACAATCATTTTTCTTTTCGCTGTCATTTCGTTTTGTTGGTGCGAAGTAATAGATAAGTTGTCATACCTCAATGGTTCATCGGACTTGTTGCAGTATCAGGCGTAGTTCGTGGCACTTTAACAGCCTATACTTATAGTTTTACTCACAAATCAAGTATAGTTATCACACCTATACACTTAGTTTCCAATTAAAGCGACTGCACGTTTCGGATCTTGTCCGCTGCATTGTCGTTTGTCAGACCGATGCTTATCCGTCTGCCAAATTTTTGCCCGAACAGCCGAAACAGACAGCCACTAATCAGTCATAACAGGATTGCGGATAGACCAACTTCCGATGTCTCGGCAGTCCGTCTATCCGCAATCGAAATTAAGGCCTTAATTTCCTCAATTTATGATTCTATCCGCAATTTATCATCACTCCCAATAACAGAAATTTTGAGCAGTCCTCACCATTAGTTTACCTGCCTAAAAAGCAGAATAATACTTAATTGCCTAGCCGAATCCAATCGTTTCATTGCCTGAATTATACACACTTACTTTGCTCACGACAATTGGTCAATGTGCGCACTGAGACCTGAGTGATAACCAAAAAAATGCAAATATGAAAAAGACTGAATCAATTGAAAAGAACGCTTTGACTGAAATGATGAGTCCGAGCGTATCGCCATCGGCAGCGAGTGATGCCGAAGTTAAAAAGAGTGTTGAAATGGCATTGCAAGATTTTACGCCAAAGAATCGTATTGCAGACTCTGTAATCGATGAGGAGGCAGTAGCCGAGCCACAATCCATTATGGATGTTTCAATCATTACTGAGGAGCCACCCACCATCCAACGCAGAGTCAGCAGTAAGCAACGCAAACTCTCATTGGAGGAGTACCGCAATGCTTATCTGAAAGTACCCATCATTATCGACCGAAAACCAGTATTCGTCAGTTGTGAGGTAAGGGATAGACTTGAAGATTATGTACGCAAACTTGGAGGTCGTAAGATGAGTGTTTCTGGCTTGCTTGAGAACATAGCCCGTCAGCATCTCGACACCTACGATGCCGACTTTGAGCAGTGGAGAAAGTTGTGATGTAAAACTGCATGCCGTAATGCCGACCATACAGCATGTCGGCAGGCAGACTGGCCATCCGGCTTGCGATAAGGTGAGACAGCAAGAAGTCGGAAGCACGGAATAATGGAAGCAACCGATATACCGCTCACGGTACCATTATCAGCGACTGAAAAAGGCACTCTCTGCAATCGAAAACCGTCAATGACGGTGGACGCAACAAGACCTCAGTCTTGGGGTGTAGCGAGGTTATCTTTCGGGATGCCTAAAAATGTCGGATGAGCCGCCATTGCACCCGAAAAACCTCGCTCCACCCCGCAGGTGGAGGCAATCCGCTCCCGATGGTCGCAGATTGTAAAAAGCCAAATTGAAAATCAACAACAAAGTAAAAAACGTAATGATGAATAGTAAGAAAACAAGCAAATCAAAGCCCAGAGGCAGACCGCAGATAAGCACTCTGAAACGACTTACAAAATCGGTAACTGTGAAGTTCTCAAAGCCCGACTATGAGAAGCTACGTCACCGAAGCAAGAACGCCAATCGCACGCTTGCCGAGTACATAAGGGACGCTGCTTTTGAAGCACGCATAGTAGCCAAACATTCGGCTGAGGATGCTGCCGTAATTCGCAACCTTACGGGTATGGCAAACAACCTCAACCAGCTAACTAAGCTATCGCATCAGATGGGATTCTATCGCACAAAGAATACAGTGATGGAATTACTTGCCAAGTTGAAGGAGGTATTAAGCGACTATAAAGCAGAAGAAAGGAGGAGCAGATGATAGGCAAAATCAAGAAAGGAAAATCCTTTGGTGGATGCATACGCTATGTGATGGGTAAAGACAACGCCGAAATCATTTCGTCTGACGGTGTACTGCTCGGAACAAATAAGGAAATGATTGACAGTTTCAACTGCCAATGCCACTTAAATCCGAGAATTAAGCAACCGTTAGGACATATAGCACTCAGTTTTAAGAGAGAAGATGCACCACGATTAACCGATGACTTTATGGCTAAAATCGCATTGGAGTATATGGAATTGATGAGCATTAAGAATACCCAATTCATCTTGGTAAGGCATCATAAAACCGACAATCCGCATTGTCATTTGGTCTATAATCGCATCAACTATGATGGTAAAGTAATCTCCTCGCAGAACGATTTTAAGCGTAATGAGATTGCCACGAAGAGGCTGAAAGACAAGTATGGATTGACATACGCGGAGGATAAGAGCAAGACCAATGTGAAGAAACTTCACGATCCTGAACGGGTGAAGTATGAGATTCACAATGCTGTCAAGGCTGCTTTGAAACGAAGCCGTACTTGGTGGGATTTAGGCAACCAACTCCAAAAGCAAGGCATTGGAATGACCTTCAAGATTAACCGAAGAACGGGTAAGAATGAGGGCTTGAGTTTCACCAAAGACGATTACACTTTTAAGGCTTCCGATGTGAGCAGGCTGTTCAGTTATTCAAAACTTAACGCACAATTAAGTTGGGATATGCCGAAAAAGCAGATAGAAATTGAGCCTAAACAGCAACCAATAAGGCAAGAAGCAGATCCAAATTACAGCGTTACCGACAGCTTTATTGAAAGCAATGGATTAGGCTTATTGACTCCATCGGATGCTCCACCAGAGGAAGAGCAAACACCGTCTTGGCAAAAACAAAAGAAGAAGGAGAGGAAAAAGAATCGAGGAATAAGATTCTAAACAAACAAATTTTTCACACTTAAAACAAATTGATATGAGTAATAAAAATTTCAAAAACAACGACAATGAGTCGTTTATGGAAGGCATCTATGGATGCTTGGAGAGAATCGAAACCGGTATAATCGAATTGCAGAAATCTAAACCAAGTGATAGCAATTCGGTAGTTGATAACGAGGCTAATGAAACATTAGTAGAGGAGATTAAAGCACTTGTTGTCAATGCTACAGGGCTTAATTGCCGACATACCGACCGCAAACTTGAAGGACAAACTAAGGTTCTCAATTCAAATTTCAGTGCCATTAGTGAGAGCGTAAGGGATGTAAAAGCGATTGTCAATAAATCGCAATCATCTGGAGAGGTACTAAACTCATTGGCAGGGTTAAAGCAGATTCAAGAGCAAAAATCTGACGAGGTTAAATCATTAGTTCAGAAACTGAAAAGAACCATTGAGGATGGTGTTCACAATTTCAAACACCATAGAATTGGTTTTGAAACACCGTTTGTCTGTTGGACTATTGTGATAGAAACAGTCTTGATTTTGGGATTTTTTACTTGGATAATTATATCAGAGAAACCTAACCAAGACCGCATCGATAACGACCTCAAATATCGCTATATCAAGATGAAAGGCGATGCTTCGGCTGAGCAGATAGCCACATTGGAGGACATCTTTGAACTCAACCGCAACACCGAAGCAATCGAGCAGATGCATGAAGATGTGGAGACCTATGAAAAGGCTGTTCGCAAACAAGCAGCCCTTGCCGAGCAAGCACGATTGAAAGAGCAAGCAGCAAAAGAACAGGAGAGCAAAGCTAAGTCCATTAAGGACAAGCAAGAGCAGCCAAAGGATAACCCAAACAAAAAATCAAAACCGTAAGCCTATGGCAAGTATCAAGGTAAAGTTTCGACCCTCGATAAATGAAAACAAGGAGGGAACAATCTATTATCAAATTATTCAGAATCGTGTAATCCGTCAGTTAAAGACGGATTACCGACTCTTTATGCATGAGTGGGACGAGGAAGAAAGCTCAATAATCACAGCCAATAACAGTCGACAGAACTATCTTTAATCCATCAAGGAGCGCATGGATTGGGATATTAAGCGACTGCAATCCATCATTGACAAATTAGAAAATAAGCGAGTAAAGTACACAGCCGATGATATTATCTCAGCCTTTCAGAAGCAATCCAATGAGCAATCGTTATTCAACTTTATTCAGGCTGTTATTGCTCAATTGCAACAGATGGGTAAACAGCGTACTTCGGAAACTTATCGTTGTACGCTCAAAAGTTTTATGCAGTTCATGGAGGACAAAGATGTGCTATTGGAAGATATTGACTCTGATTTAATGCTGATGTATGAGGCCTATTTGCGTAACAAAGGACTGATAAAGAACAGTACCTCGTTCTATATGCGAATACTCCGAGCAGTCTATAATCGTGCAGTTGAAAAGGAATTGACCACCAATCGAAATCCATTCAAACACGTTTATACGGGTATTGATAAAACGGTCAAGCGAGCAATCCCATTAAAGGCAATCAAGCAGATTAAGAACCTCGACTTATCATTGCAACCATCATTAGACTTTGCAAGGGATATGTTCCTATTCTCATTCTACACTCGTGGAATGTCTTATATTGATATGGCATACCTCAAAAAGAAAGACCTTTCCAATGGCATACTATCATATCGCAGACGCAAGACCGGACAACAACTCTTTATTCGCTGGGAGAAGTGTATGCAGGAGATTGTGGATAAATACGATACAGATTATTGCAGTCCATACCTATTGCCTATTCTCAAATATCCATACGATAGAAGCCAATATAAGAATATGCTATATCGTACAAACAAGTCATTGAAAGAGATAGCGAAAATGGTTGGGCTATCCATCCCTTTAACCCTATATGTAGCCCGTCATTCGTGGGCAAGCATTGCTAAGAGTAAGAATATCCCTATTTCAGTTATCAGCGAGGGAATGGGACACGATTCAGAGATGACCACGCAAATCTATTTAGCATCATTGGATAATGCCGTAGTTGATAGAGCAAACGCTCAGATATTAAAGGATTTGTAGGATAAGGGGATGTTTAGCAAAATGATTGCTCTATGTAAGAGATACTTAATTTACTGCAAAATTACGCAAAATAAAGCAACTAACACCATTTTGGAGCCAATAAAAAGGCTGACAGCCATATAATTGTGTGCGATTGTTTAGCAAACGCAGATAAACAAAACGAAATACTGCCTAATAATCAGCAAGTTCCGTCTTCTATGGTATCTCTTACATAGAGAAGAAAGGAAGATGGAATATGAGTCAAATAAAATCTAAAGAGCGTGTAGCCGAACGAGGCGAGGTCTTCACTGCCGAGCGTGAGGTAAACGCTATGTGCGACCTTGTTGCGAATGAATGTCTGCGGCCGGACTCCCGTTTCTTGGAACCGGCTTGCGGTGATGGCAATTTCTTGGCTGTTATACTCAAACGCAAACTTGCCGAACTTCGCAGAAAATACAAGAAAAGCTATCGTGATTATGAAAAGCAAGCCATTGTCGCTATTCTATTGGTAGCCTCTACGGTGTGGATATAATGAACGACAATGTTATTGCTTGTCGTGAGCGTCTTTATAAAATTTGGAACGAGGAATATACCGACCATTGCAAAACCGAGGCATCGGACGAGACTCGCGAAGCTGCCAAATTCATCATCAGCCGAAATATCATCAATGGAAATGCCTTAACACTGATGTGCGTCGATGCAGAAGGTAAAGACACATCTGCTCCCATAGTCTTTTCCGAATGGACACTAATTGGTGGAACTCAAATGCAGCGTTCCGACTATACGATGTCCGATCTTCTTCTCTATAACGACAATAGCGAAGGTAATCTTTTCGCACTCACTGAGGAGCAAAAGGAGGAAGGCGGCATATTCCTAAGAAGATATATTACTCACTACAAAAAGGTTCAGGATTATGGAGAATAGTTTGTTCAAAAGCGTCTATAATCCCGACGTGCTTTCGTGTATTGCCAATCTTAGCAATGACGAGGTGTTTACCCCTCCTGAATTGGCAAACAAAATTATTGATATGCTCCCACAGAAGTTGTTCGAGAACCCCGATACAACATTCCTTGACCCTTGTTGCAAGAGTGGAGTTTTTCTGCGTGAGATTGCCAAACGACTTATCAAAGGACTTGAACAGCAGATACCCGACCTTGAAAAGCGTATAGAGCATATATTCTCAAAGCAGTTGTTTGGTATTGCCATTACCGAACTGACAAGCCTGCTTTCTCGCCGAAGTGTCTATTGCAGCAAGTTCCCAAGCAGCGAGTTTTCGGCATATCAGTTCCCCGAAGACAAACCGCAAGGAAATATCATCTACCAACGCATCAAGCACACTTGGAAAGATGGCAAATGTATCTATTGCGGTGCTTCGCAGAGCGAGTACGACCGTGGTGCTGAACTCGAAACCCACGCTTATCAGTTTATCCACAATTTAGATGTAAAGAAAGTATTCAATATGAAATTCGATGTGATTATAGGCAACCCACCATATCAAATGAGTGATGGAGGAGATACGGAAGATAGACAAAGAGGTGGAGCTATACCTTTGTATCATAGATTTATTCAACAGGCAAAAAAACTAACTCCTCGTTATTTAACGATGATTGTACCTTCTCGTTGGTTTGCAGGAGGTCGAGGTCTTGATGATTTTAGAGATGAGATGCTACATGACGAAAGGATACGCACCATTGTTGATTTTCCAATTTCTTCAGAATGTTTCCCTGGTGTAGAAATTAAAGGAGGTGTATGTTATTTTCTGTGGGATAGAGATCGTAAGGGGGATTGCGAAATTAGGACCATGAGAAATAATGAAGTATCAACAATGCAGAGACCTTTGCTTGAGAAGGGGTGTGATACATTTATTAGATATAATAATGCTATTTCAATATTAAGAAAAGTTCAAGCTTTCAAAGAACCGACTATGAATACTCAGGTTAGTTCTCAAAAACCTTTTGGCTTTAGAACCTTTGTAAAAGGAAAAGAGAAACCATTTATTGGAGCCGTAAAATTGTATGCAAATAAGTCTGAGGGTTATGTTGAAAGAGCAGAAATTACTCAAAATTCTTCATGGGTGGACAAGTATAAAGTTTATATCACGATGGCCTATGGAGCTGGTGAGGATTTTCCTCATCAAATAATAAACAAGCCCTTTTTAGGAGAACCGAATACTTGTTGTACAGAAACATATGTCGTAATAGGACCTTATGCTAATAAAGAATTAGCAGAGAATGTTATTTCGTACATTAAGACTCGTTTTTTCCGTTTTTTAGTATTGTTGAAGAAAAATACTCAGCACGCATCAAGCAAGGTTTATTCCTTTGTCCCTCTTCAAGATTTCTCAAAACCTTGGACAGATGAAGAACTCTATGCTAAATACGGCTTAGCAGATGATGAGACTGCTTTTATTGAAAGTATGATTCGCCCAATGGAGTAATATTATGGAACACAATTATTTTCCTCAACGCCCAACCGTTACTCCAACGATATACGCCTATCGCTTGATTGGGGTAGATTCTCACAAAGGCTACTTGAAAGTAGGTTACACCGACCGTACAGCCAAAGAACGCATAGATGAGCAACTGCACACAAGCAAAGTGCAGTATGAAATTGTATTGGTGGAGTCGGCTATGAGCAACGATGGTTCTTGCTTTACCGACAAGGATGTACACCGTCTACTTGAACGCAAAGGTTGCAAACGCCTTAATCCTCTTGACAAGACCGATGAATGGTTCCGTTGCTCGGTTGCGGATGTTATGGCTGCAATCTTGTCGCTCCGAATAGGTGCTGCAAACGAAGAGAACAGAACGCAGAACTTTACAATGCGCCCTGAGCAGTTCCGCGCAGTGGAGCAAACAAGAACCTATTTCGAGCAAGCATTGAAAGAAGAGCCTAACCGCATACCCAAGTTCCTTTGGAACGCAAAGATGCGCTTTGGAAAGACCTTTGCTTCGTATCAGTTGGCAAAGAGAATGGACTTGTCGCGCATATTGATTCTTACCTTCAAACCCGCTGTAGAATCTGCTTGGCGCGAAGACCTTGTTTCACACATTGACTTTGAAGGTTGGCAATATATTTCTAATAAAGATGCACGCAACAATAACCTGAATATAGACCAAGAATTTCACAGAGCTGATAAATTAAAGCCCATAGTTGTGTTCGGCTCGTTCCAAGATTTGCTGGGCACAAACGAGAGTGGCGGAATCAAGACCAAGAATGAGTTTATACATGCTACCAATTGGGATTTGGTAATCTTCGATGAATACCACTTTGGTGCATGGAAAGAGCGTGCAAAAGAGTTGTTTGAGAAGGAGGATGAAGAAAGTGCAGTAGATTTTGATGCCGAAAAGTACAAGAAAGATGAGGCTAATAATGCCATTAACGAATCGTGGTTGCCAATATCGACAAGGTATTATCTTTTCTTGTCGGGAACACCATTCAGAGCCATAAACAATGGTGAGTTTATAGAGGAGCAGATTTTCAACTGGACTTATAGTGATGAGCAACGAGCAAAAGCAGAGTGGAAAGGGGGGCGGCAATCCTTATCTCGCCTAACCACGAATGGTAATGCTTACCTATCGTATGCCCGACGAGATACAAGAGGTGGCAAAGCAAGGCGAATTTGATGAGTTCGACCTCAATCTGTTCTTTGCAGCAGAGGGTAAAGGAGAATCGGCCCGTTTCAAATATGAGAATGAGATGCAGAAATGGCTCGACCTTATTCGTGGCGGTTACTTGCCTGCAAGTGTCGATGATTTGAAACTCGGACAAGACAAGCGACCTCCAATGCCATTCAGCGATACACGTTTGCTCAATGTGCTTTCGCATACATTGTGGTTCTTGCCCAATGTAGCATCGTGCTTTGCAATGGCTAATCTACTTAAGCAACGACAAAACAAATTTTACCACGATTACAAAGTGATAGTTTGTGCAGGAACAGCCGCCGGCATAGGTCTTGACGCCTTGCATCCTGTGCAAGCCAATATGGGCGATCCATTGGAAACTAAGACAATTACGCTTACTTGCGGTAAACTGACGACGGGCGTTACCGTAAAACCTTGGACGGGTATCTTTATGCTCCGTAACTTGAAGAGTCCCGAAACCTATTTCCAAGCAGCATTCCGAGTGCAGAGTCCTTGGGAGGTAAAGAACGAAGAGGAAAGCAAAACCATAATGAAGAACGAGTGCTATGTATTCGATTTTGTACTCGACAGAGCTTTGCGCCAAATATCCGACTATAGCTGCCGGCTCGACATTAACGAGAGCAACCCCGAAGCAAAGGTAGGAGAGTTTATAAAGTTCTTGCCCGTATTGGCTTACGACGGTAGTAGCATGAAAGAGGTCGATGCACAGGATATTCTTGATATTGCACTTGCAGGAACATCGGCAACACTGCTTGCAAAGCGATGGGAGTCGGCATTGCTTGTAAATGTGGATAACGATACACTCAAGCGCCTGCTTGCAAGCCCCGAAGCAATGCAGGCCTTGATGAATATTGAGGGCTTCCGCAACCTCAACAGCGACCTTACCACCATCATCAACAAATCCGAGGCTGTAAAGAAAGCGAAGAAAGAGAACCCTGACCCGACACCAAAAGAGAAAAAAGAAATCTCTGCCGAAGAAAAGGAGATGAAGAGCAAACGCAAGCAGATTCAGGAGAAGTTGATAAAATTTGCTACTCGAATCCCTGTATTCATGTACTTGACTGACTATCGCGAGCGATGCCTGAAAGATGTTATCACGCAGTTAGAGCCGTGCTTGTTCAAAAAAGTTACAGGCTTAAGCGTTGAGGATTTTAATATGCTTTGCTCACTCGGTGTATTCAATGCACCACTGATGAACGATGCTATCTTCAAATTCAAACGATACGAAGATGCAAGTCTTACCTATACAGGTATCGACAAACACACTTACGATGAGGTTGGCGGTTGGGATACCACAATTCGCAAAACACAATATGATAAGCTTTTCTATAACCAGCAATCCTCAATGAGCGAGGTTGATTATAGTGCATATTCAAGGAGTCGCGAAGCAACTGAGGATAAGCGTGCAGAACAGCAAAGAACGATGGTAAAGGCAGAACAGCCACAACATAAGCCTGTCGTTCAACCACAGCCGGCAATAGCCATAACTGTTGAGCCCGTTTCGCAAGAGAAACAAGCTGTGCAAGACCTTGAAACCAAATTGGAATCAATAGGCATTGACAGCACTGTTGTTCACAAGAAATTCGGCAAGGGAACCGTTGTAAAAATCAACAAGAACGAAAAGTTTATTCACATTAAGTTCATCCTCGGCGAAAAGAAATTCATCTTCCCCGATGCCTTCCTAATGGGATTCTTGGAGGTTGAGTAATATTTTTAGAGTCTTTATAACAGGATAGCTTGTGAAGTCGCAGGCTATTCTGTTATCTCATTTTTGACATTATCTCATATACTAATGCCTTAAAAAGATCTGCATCATTAACAATCGCTACTAAAGATTTCAAGTGGTCTCCTGCGGCTTCAATATTTCGTTTAATATTCTCCGCTTCGTGTGGGTTTCTAGCATTTGGTAAAAATAATGCCTTTGAGATTTCTACAGCCTCATCTATCTGTTGTTCTGGTGTCTTTTGTATATTATTCATATCCATTTCACTAATATAGTTATCGGTTTACGCCTACAAAGATAAATTATCTTAATCAATTTCAGAAGAGATTAGGAAAATATCACTATCTTTACAATTAATTAGGTGTATTATGTTGTTCTTAAAAAGAATATACATCAAAAGCATAATTACATAAAAGTGAAAAATGAAAATTTGACATATAATGTTTTACATAGCCTTCATAGACCATTCCACAGACCATTATGGATTGTGAAATGGGTATGTATCTTCTATGTCAAACGTCAAAAACAAAAGAATAATTATTTTTACTACCAAGAAACAATTACTGATTTCTATTTTACTCTGTTAGAATGGTTGTACAATGGATTTCCCAAAGACCCTGATGGAATACCGTCTCAAGATGCAATTAATGCTGTATATTTACAATTCTCAAATATTGAAGTAGAAGACCGACCTTTCTACTTAAAGGAGATTCTATCAAAAGAAAAAAGAATAGGAGTAGAAAAACAAATATATTCGACATATAAAGCTGCTAGTTATTACTTGAATCTAGCAATAGACAAACTCCATTTCTTAGATAATGATGGTAATAGTCTTGTGTGGGATAACGAATCCTTAATTCGCAATAGGAGGACCTCAAATATTTCGCAGAATGATAAAAAGATGTATTTGCGTCAGGTATTACGTTTTGATGCTCATTTCTTTTTGTCGATGTGTTTACTTCATAGAGAATCCTTAAGATATGGATTACAACAGGATGAAATCGTTTTTGATTTTTTGCAGAGATATTATCCCATACCGCGTTTTGACTACATTCATAGGAGTCATCAGAATTATTATGACGTGCGTAGCTATTGGGTAAAATTACTATCAGCTGTATCTAGTAAGGGGTTGGTCAATAAGACCGTAATAAGGCTCATCGAAGAGGATGAATCATGTCTACTGATATACCAAGATATTCTTAATAACATCAATGAGTATAGAACTGAATTAAGGATTAAAAATAAGTTTAATAATCAGAAGAAAAGATTTCTCTCTGCTTATAAGGCACTATTGAAGAAACAAGATTGCGTAAATGGATACGTTGACTTATATGATCTGTTGGTTTGCATGAAAATGAGCTATAAGAGCTTTAGCGCGTTTTTGAGAGAATTTTATGAAATAGAACGAATGAGTCGCAATATCTTTTTCATAAACATTGTATCAACAATAGATCAAAAGAAGCGTTTCTATATTCGAGAAACACCTGTTTTGAAAATTAAAATATCATAATATGAAAGATTGTGTAGGTCTATGGGAGAAGCAAAATGTAGATCAATCTCGACTTGATGCTATACGTCGTGATTGGTCTGAAGGAAAAGTTCCAGAGCTTCCATATTTAGTGATTGGACAGACTAAAGTTAAAAAGCATATTGGTGCGAAATTGTCAAAAATTGATGAGTCTCGCATGGAAACTACCGTAATACAAGCTCAATATGGTAATGGAAAAACCAATATCCTTAAATATTTAGAATTGTACTTTAAAGAGCATGATGATTTAAATATTAGGATGTTGTATTGTCGCGCAAATCCTGAGCAAATTGATTTATGCACATTCTTAATGCAGCATTTAGAAGCTTCATGTATAAATGAATTGGTACATCAAGTCGTTTGCTTAAGAGATGATTCTGAATTCAATGTCGCAAATCTTGTTAATAATTACAACGATGATTTTTCTTTGATAAAGGAATATACTAAAAAATTATTTGAACAAGATTTAGCTGAAGATGATGTTAGAAATCTAATTTTCTTAGGAACGGGTCGTTTATATTCGAAAGGTTCTTTTACAAAGTATGGACTGCAAAAATTAACAGATTTCAATCGAAGAGAGGTTTTTGTTTTATTTATGAATATACTTGCTTCGCGTGGAATTTATCTGTTATTCGCTATCGATGAACTTGAGAAAATTAATGATAAGTCGAATAAGCGAATGGCGCATTTCTTTACATCATATCGTGAGTTGCTTGACTTGTTTAATAAGATTAATGGACATTATCTGATATCTGCCATAACAAACGGTGTAGATGTTCAAGCATTATGTCAACCCTTGTACGAGAGATTAAACACAGACATAATATTCATAGAAAAAATAAAGACTGAGGCAGAACTTTCTGAACTTATTAAACTCCTATCTGGTTTGTTGAATATAAAAATAGATAATGATAAAATCTTAGAAATAGCAGGAAAGTTATCTAGAAATCAAAAGCTTACTAACAACAGAAGAACTATTCAGTTTGCAGCCGAATTAATAAGAAATACGGATTTTAAAGAAGAACGAACTATCGGAGATATTTTAAACTCAGACGATTCATTAAGTGGTTTGTATGAAGAGACGAAAGTACAATTGGAGTCTCAATCAGCATTTAACAATCTTTCTCGAGTTATTTTTGATCCTCTAAAATACTATCTTGAATCGTTAGGCTATAATGATGTAGACAAGAAGTTGCTGCGACGTGATTACCAGGCGTTTATAGACGATTCTGCCAAGAAAGCATACTTTTTCTTATTTAATGATAATTTAAAGATTCAAAGCCGTATTACAGAGTTTATAGAAGAGAAAGATATTCATAATTTTGTTGTATTTGTACCATATGAAATGTCTTTGTCGTACTCTAATTTTTCACTAGAGAACAATAATATTCAAATTATTGAGTATGATCCTGAACAGTTGTTTATTCTATTGAACATGTATAGATGGAATTTTGACAAACAATCAGAGATGCTTGAATTGATAGGTATAGCTACTAAATCTGTGTTTGAATAAATATGAGACTCTCAAGTAAAAGCAATTATAGATGTTTTACATATAAGATTAATATGGAGGAACTTATTTCCTCTGTATATCATCTTATTGTTGATATATTTATCGAGAAGAGAAATAATCAATCTTTTAATGAATGTCTTTCAGAACTGTTCTCAGTAGACAAAATATATGAAACTAAGCAATCGATTGATTTTTCAACCAAAGACTCTTTCTTGTTTGACGTCGTATCTTTTCTAGAGGAAGGGTTATATTCAACATTTGACTATTTTAACAAAACAAAAGCATTTTTGCTATATCGAGAAAAGAACTTAATTATAATCAAAGGCGCAGATAGAAGGGATGCCCAAAAAATACTGTCGAATTGGATAAAAACATATAATCCCATAGAGCGCATTTTTGATATTGTAAAAGATCCAAATCTACAAAAACACAAAGAAAGATTATCTTCTTTATTAACAGAAGCAAACTATAATAGGGCTGTTAAAATTGAACGCACTGAAATCTTAGAATCAACCTTAATACCCAAAAGTTGGATTAATATCGACTCATTTAGAATAGCTCCTATTGATAACTCATCTATTTGGATTGATAAACAATTTACATCTATTGTGGGAGAAATATCAGAAATCAATTTAAATGAGTTGGCCTTATACAATGGCGAAATAGCGGGACTAATGTTAGAAGGTTATATTTTACCACTAATCAATATAGATAATTATATTATTAAAGATAATGCGGTGAATTATTTTTGGAGCATGTTAAAAAACACATATGCTCCTAATAAAGGTGCAAATAATTCACTTAACAAAAAACAACTTGAACCATTCATTGAAAAAGGCAAAGACAGTGAATTCTGTAAGCTATTATCGTATTTGCAATATAATCTATACATAAAGAGTAGTGAGAAGTTAATTTCTCCACAGTTTACACATCTCTTTGAAGAAGTTTATAGCATTAGTGAATTGGAGCATTTATCTAATTTTTGCTTCTATACAGGCATTCCTAACCCCGCTAATAACCAAACATTATTAGGCGTATACGAGTATGAAAAAACTTCTAGTGAATACAATCTTCTAAACTGGGTGCATGCTAGTGAAAATGCTAATCATAGAATAACTCGTTGTAGTAATTGCATTGAAAAGAAACCACAAAAGGTATATGCTTTATTGCCTCAATATAGCTATTACTTTATGAGTAAGTATTTTGAAGATAACTTTGCAGACATCTTAGAGGAGTTGAGATGTGAATACATTACAGATGTGAATCTTTCGAGAACATCTGATGTCCAGAATAATTTTATTCAAATAGATGCACTTGTAAAAAAAGACGATCGGATAATATATTTTGAGAATAAAACCACTCTAAATAAGTTGAACATTGATGAAACAATAGGTAAGATAGAAAACTTCCATTCCTTTATATCAAAAGCGTACCCTTATCTTAAATTTGAGTATATAATCATATCACCTTATTGTGATGAAACAATAAAGAATAGTTATTGGTATTTTGCAAAAGATGGATATACAGCAAGAGAGGATATAAAACACTATGCATATGATTTTGTAATTCCATTAGCAAAGTTTGATAATGTATCTCTAAGGTGTATAGTTGAACCTGAATATGAAAAAATGAAGGCACTAATAAACTCTATAATCCGATGAATTTACCCGTAACTAGATATTATGGTTCAAAGCGTCGACTACTAGATAAAATATGGGAGGCTTTAGCTGTCCACCAAATAGAATTCAATTCTGTATTGGATTTGTTTGGAGGGACAGGTATTGTCTCATATTATATGGCTCATAAGGGTAAGGATATAATATATAATGATATTCTATCTTTTAATTGCGAAATAGCAAAGGCGTTATTATGTTCATCACGTGGCTCTTTTACTGAAGCAGATGCATTAGCACTACTACAACGAGTAGATGGTAGAGAATACCAAAATATCATAGCCCAAAATTTCAATCAAGTATACTATACGCCTGATGAAGATGAGATTATTGATATTGTCGTACAGAACATCCATTATTTAGAGGATGAAAAGAAGGCAAGTGCATACTATATTCTATTTCAAAGTTGCATGATAAAGAGACCATTTAATTTGTTTCATCGTAAGAATTTGAATCTAAGAACAAACTTCGTGAAAGCAAATTTTGGCAATAAAGTTACTTGGGAACAAACATTCAAAGATTTATTTCTGAAATTCACAAAAGAATTGAATGAATTTCAATTTGAAGCATTGCCTAATGTAGAGATTACAAACACATCTGCATTAAAATGTGATAGACACGCAGATTTGGTATATATAGATACTCCATATTTCCCTAAACAAGATGGGGGTGGAATAACCTATCATAATAGATATCACTTTTTGGAAGGTCTAATGAATTATGCCGAAATACCAGATTATATAGATAGACAAAAAGTAAATCTGGAAATAGGTGTTGGAAAATGTTCGGAATTTGAAAAAAGAAGTAATTATATCAACGAATTAGATGAATTGATACACAAACATCAGGATTCTATAATTGCTTTGTCCTATACTACAGAAGGATATCCATCAATACAAGAATTGGAAGAAGTCGTACATAGACATAAACAAACAATTCACGTTTGTTATCTTGGAAAACATGGATTTGCATTAAATAGAAATAATGCCGAACGTCAGGAGGTGTTAATAATTGGACTATAACAAAAAATACAGTCTAATTATGATGTTATATATAAATTGATTACCTTTGCATTCATAATCAAGCGTTCTTTTCAACAATGCAGAATAAGACAGATATGGGAACTTCGCTCGTTTCTAAATCGTTACCTTTAGCAAATTCAAATTCTGTATATCGTTTGTTTTCAGCGAGAAAGAGGAAATGCTATGACTCCCGCAATGGAAGGTTATATCCTTATGGATTCCGGCCCGCAATACCCACCTTTTGATCGTTTCGTTGGTGCAACTCGGAGAGTGGATGTTGGGGAAGATATGCTCGGCGTCCTTGCCGCGCTCGCCCATGAGTTCGGCGGCCTGCGGCGGGATGTCGAGATATTCCTGTCCGCTGGTCTTCTTCTGTTTGAAGATAATCCGAGTGAACTCTCCCTGCTGATGCACATCGCCCCATGTCAGACGGATCACGTCGGAGCGGCGCAGTCCCGTCAGGCAGGAGAACAGGAACGCCCGCTTGATGGCCGGATATTCGCATTCTGTTTGAGCGAGCCGCTGCACCTCTTCGATGGTCAGGTACATGCGTGTTCCCTCTTCGGCCTTGAAACCCTCGACGCCCCTCATGGGGTTGATAGGTATGATGCGATCCTCGTATGCTTGATTCAGGCAGGCCCGCAGTTTATTGAAGTAGCTGACCCGTGAATTGCGAGACAGCGGATGATCCTTGATGCGATCCCGCTCGTCGCAGCTCCACGCGCACGCATCTTTCTCTAAATAGTCCCGAAATCCCTGCACCCATTCCTGCGTGATCTGCGAGAACCTGATCCGCTCGTTCGGCTCGTATTTTTGGAGGTGTTTCAGGCATGATTTCCAATTCCCCCAATTTCCGGTACTCTCCGCTCCGAGCCGCCGGGCGCACATCGCACGGTAGTAGTCGAAGAAGAGGGTGTCGGAGGCGTATGCCGACTTGAAGCCATGCTCGCCGTTCTGCACCTCGACGATGCGCCGTGCCTTGATCGAGTTGGCGAGTTGGAGGGTTTGCCGGTTCGCCTCCCTGTCGGCTTTTGTCTTTTCGGGAATGAGGTACAGTTTCAGAAATTCGTATTCCCGCTTTCCGTTCAGGTAGATGTCGAGGTAGAGGCTGACGTTCCCGTTCGTCAGCTTCTTGCGCCTGATCCGGATCGGTTCTTTGATCTCCGCCATATCCTTTTGCGTTGAATGATTTTTGTTACTTCTGTTACTCATTTTGGCCGAGTAACAGAATAGTAACACAAAAGTAACAAATTATTTGCATCCGTACAGCAAAGAGATGAGAAAATTTTGTTTGGCAGATAAAACTGTAAATAGCTTTGTTATTGCTGTTTATATGCCGATGATGTGCTGGCGAAATGGCGTTTTGGTTAATTGGAAAAATGACGACCTATTTTCCGATGCAGAACTTAGAGAAGATAGAGGCGAGGATGTCGTCGGAGGTAATTTCGCCGGTGATTTCGCCCAAGGGGCGGAGGATGTCGCGGATCTCCTCGCTCAGCAGCTCGGTCGGGAGGTTGTCGTCGAGGGCGGTTACGGCTCGCGAAAGCGCCTCGTCGGCACGGCGGAGCGCCTCGTAGTGGCGCATGTTCGACACGGTAACGCTGCCTTCGCTCAGGCGGTCCGTGTCGACCGTTGCGCGCAGGCGGCGTCTCAATTCGTCGATGCCGTCGCCGCATTTTGCCGATATGCGGACGATGCCGTCACCGCGGCTTGCCGCTGCGGTCGCATCATTCCGGCAATCGGTGTGAGAGCGCGTCTCTGACGCTGCGTGCGGTTCCGCCGCACTATAAGAGTTTTGTTGTGCGTCTTCACGCAGAAGATCTATCTTGTTGAGGACTTTTATCACGCGCCGGTCTGCGGCAGCGTCGATATGTTCGTCGTCGTGGTCGGGCGTCGTCAGATGAAGTACTATGTGCGCCTTGTCGATCGCCTCGCGCGTGCGCTCAATGCCCATGCGTTCGAGTCTGTCGTCGGTGTTGCGAAGGCCTGCCGTGTCGATGAAGCGGAACAGCACTCCGTCGATGCGGGTCTCGGCCTCGACCGTATCGCGAGTTGTGCCGGCTATGTCGGATACCATGGCGCGGTCGTCGCCGCAGAGCCGGTTCAGCAGAGTGCTCTTGCCTACGTTGGGGCGGCCTGCTATGGCCACGGCGACGCCGTTTTTGAGAGCATTGCCCAAAGCGAAGGAGTCGATCAGCGAGCGTGTCTGCCGCTGTACTTCGTCGAGTATCTCACGCAGCTGCTTGCGGTCGGCGAAGACGACATCCTCTTCCGAGAAGTCGAGTTCGAGTTCCAGCAGCGACGTGAGATGCAGCAGACGCGTGCGCAGCCCAGCCAGCAGCTCGGAGTATCCTCCGCGCATCTGTGTCGAGGCAATGGCGAGGGACCATTGCGAATCGGCCGCTATCGTATCGGCTACGGCCTCGGCCTGAGAGAGGTCGAGCCTGCCAGCCAGAAACGCCCGGGCGGTAAACTCGCCGGGCGAAGCCATGCGCGCTCCGGCGGCAATGGCCAGCCGTATGATTTCGGAGACTATGTAACGCGACCCGTGAGCCGATATCTCTATGGTATCGTCGCCGGTGTAGGAGTGCGGTGCGAGCATCATGGCCACGACTACATCGTCTATCGTGCGGCCGTCGGCGTCGACGATACGGCCGTAGTGCAGCGTATGCGTCGCGGCTTCGCGCAGCGGTCTGCGCCCTCGAAACATCGAATCGGCTATACCGACGGCATCCGCTCCGCATATTCGTATTACGCAGAGCGCACCGCCCTCGGCCGTAGCCGGCGCGACGATCGTATCGTCGGGGTCGCTTATGGGAGATCTGTGCCGCATGCGAGGTCTATTTGCCTACTCTCAGCCGCTGGCCGATACTCAGCCGGTCTGGGCTTTTGAGCTTGTTCCACGTGATGAGCTGCTTTTGCGAAACGCGGTACTTGCGGGCTATTGCGCCGAGCGTCTCGCCTTTCTTGACGGTGTGGTACTTCGCCGCAGGCGCCTGCGCGAGTCTCTTGTCGATGTTGGCCGGCGAGATATACTCCTTCATATAGATAGAGTCCTTGGACATTATCGTCTGCTCGCCCGACTTGAAATCGCAGTAGCGGTCGGCGGGTATGACCAGCGCATACTCCCTCGTTGTGGCCGGCACTATGTCGAGCTTGTACTGTGGGTTCAGCATGCGCAGCGCTTCGAGCGAGATGTCGATCGTCGATGATATCTGCTCGAAGTGCGTCGGCCGGTTTATCATTACCGTGTCGACGGCTATCGGCATCGGCGGATCCTCGAACGTTATGCCGTGGGCGCGGTGGTAGGCGTAGGCGTATGTCGCACCGATGAATGCCGGCACGTAACCGCGCGTCTCGGGCGGCAGATATTCGTATATATGCCAGAACGAGGCCTCTCTGCCGCCGGCGCGCTGTATGGCGGCGTTGACCCTGCCCTGCCCGCAGTTGTATGCGGCTATCGCGAGCAGCCAGTCGCCGTAGGCGTCGTACATCGTTTTGAGATATCGGCATGCGGCGCGCGTCGCGAGCAGCGGGTCATAGCGCTCGTCGACCATTGAGTTGACTTCGAGCCCGTAATGGCGTCCCGTCGTGGGCATGAACTGCCACAGTCCGGCCGCTCCCATGCGCGATACGGCCTTGGGCTGCAATGCCGACTCGATGATCGCCATAGCACGCAGCTCTACCGGCAGACCGGCGCGCAGCAGCTCCTCCTCGATCATCGGGAAGTAGTAGCGGGCGTAGGAGAGTATGCGGGTCATCGATGTCCGTTGTTGCGTGTAGCGGTCGATAGCCTGCCTTACAAGATGATTGTACGGCATGGGTATGGGCGATATGATCGCGCGCAGCCTTTCGGCATATACCGAGTCGAGTTTGTCGGGTGGCGCCGGTGTGTCGCACCGGGCGAAGGTCATGTAACGCTCGAAGAACTCGTCGTATACCGCTTTCGTATGGAATGCTTTCCAGTGCGCCGCTATCGAGTCTATCTCGCGCGGCGTGCGTGCCATGCGCACGGGCTTGGGTTCGGGCGCCGGCACAGGTTCGGCCGGCTGTTCCGGCTCGGGCTCGGGCGCCGGTTGCGCTGTCAGCGGCTTCGCGACGGCGGATTGCTCCGTTGCCGTCTGCGTCCGGCTCTTTTTGCGGCGTTTGTCGGCGTCGGCCGCCGTCGCATGCCCAAGCATTGTCGCGGCCATAAGCAGCAGGGCGAGCAGTGTGCGGGCTGTTTGCGGTGCGGTCATGGTTCGGTGTAGTTTTTAGAACGTGAGACTGACATTGAATCCGACCGTGGGACGTGTGCCTACCGAAGGAATCATCGTGTAATCGAAATAGGGTGTTATGTTCATCGACAGATCGTCCGATATGTCGTAGTCTTTGAGGTGTGCGTCGACATGCGCGTCGACGATCTGCAACACATATACGCCGGCCGTGAGCAGTATGCAGAGGTCGCGGTTGCGGCGGTAGCTGTCTTTGAGGTTTTTGAGGAACGAGGCCGAGTAGTTGCCGTGGAACTCGTCGGGCGAGCCGTTGGGGTACTTGTCGGGGTTGTTCTGGTAGTCGACGCGCAGCGAATAGGCCTTCTTGAAGCGCTTGTATCCGCGGTTGTTCCAGTCGATAGTGTATATCGTCGAGGCCAGTGCCCCGACGACGATAGGCACGCGCCAGTAGCTTTTGTTGTATATCTGGCCGGCTCCGGGACATATCGTCGAGAGGGTCGTGGCCTTCTTGATATCCGATACGTCGTTGGTGGAGTAGTTGATAGCCGCATCGCCTATGAAGTAGATGTACGTGGCCAGAGCTATGCCTGCGTATATCTGTCGCCGCGTGTTGTGGCGGATCATGTCGGTTTGCAGCGCGTCGAGCTGCGGGGTGCGGCCGTATCCGTTGTCTATCAGCATCTGGTCGTACTGTCGTCTGAGCGGCTTGTACTTGCCGTTCTCGTATGCGAACATGCCGATCGAGCCGCCTACCAGCGGGTAGAGTATCGACAGTTTCCAGTACTGCTTGTTGTATATCTGTCCGAAACCGGGCAGCGGCACCGAGAGCCAGCATACCTTCGACAGGCTCATCGAGTCGCTTATGAAAGGGTAGCGGCGCTCGCCGTTGGCCTTGTAGCGGATCTTGCGTCCTTTGGCATCGACGCTGTCGCGCGCGGTGGAGGCTATGGAGTCCCGCACCAGACGCTCGGCGGTCATCGCGCGCAGCGAGTCCAGCTCGGCATCCGTGAGCGAGTCGGTCGCTATGGTAAGACGTATTATCGAGTCCAGACGCACTCTTCGCACCGAGTCGCGTGCGGCCAGGGCGACGGAGTCGGCGCGCTGCAAGGCGAGCGAGTCTACCGCGACCAGCGCTCCCGAGCGTATCGTGCGCACGTTGCCGCGGCGGGGCTGCTGCGCCGTTGAGACTGTCAGAGCCGCCAGGAGCAGAATCGCCGTGGCAAGCAGATATTTGAACCGGGCTGTTTGCATTGCCTTACCGGAACGCGCGTCGGCGTTCAGTTATTGTTTTACCGTCTTGAAACGGTCGATGAATCTCTCTATCTCGTTATCGTCCGAGAAGTCTATGACGATGCGGCCTCCGCCCTTTTTCGATCGTTTGATGCTGATGTTTTCGGAGAAGATGCGCTCCATCTGCTCCACCAGACGCATGTACGATTCGGGATACTCCTCGTCGGGCGCCGTCGCCGCCTCAGGCTCGGCCTGCGACAATTTGCGCGCCAACTCCTCTGCCTGACGCACCGACAGCCCTTTTTTTATGCAGCGGCGCAGTGCCCTCAGCTGGCTTTCGGCCGGTATGCCGGCTATGGCCTTGGCATGTCCCATGGTTATCACGCCCTCTTTGAGCGCCAGCTGCACCTCTGCCGGCAGCGACAGCAGCCGCATGTAGTTCGATACGGTCGAACGCTTCTTGCCGACCTTCTCGGCCATTGCCTCCTGCGTCAGGCCGCATTCGTCGATCAGACGTTGCATGCCGAGGGCTATCTCTATGGCGTTGAGGTCCTGACGCTGTATGTTCTCCACCAGAGCCATGGCGTGCAGATTGCTGTCGTCTACCTCGCGTATGTATGCCGGAAGTGTCGCAAGACCTGCGGCCTGCGATGCGCGCCAGCGCCGCTCGCCGCTTATGATGATATACTTGCCGCCGTCGCAGCGCTTGACCGTTATGGGCTGTATGACGCCCAGCTGCGATATCGATGCCGCCAGCTCCGAGAGCGCCTCCTGGTCGAACTGCGTGCGCGGCTGCGAGGGGTTGGGCATGATGTCGGCGACGGCTATTTCGGCCATGCGGTTCATCGGCCGTGCCTGCAACGGCGCTTCGTCGGTGCCGAATATGGCGTCCAGTCCGCGGCCGAGACCCTTTTTCTTCTGTGTAGTCATATCTTGCCTAATGTTTTTTGGCGTTTCTCTTCAAAAACTCGCGGGCGAGGTTGAGGTAGTTGACCGAACCTGTCGCCGCGGCGTCGTACAGCATCACGGGCTTGCCGTGCGACGGTGCCTCGCCCAGGCGTATGTTGCGCTGTATGACCGTGTCGTAGGCCAGCTCGCCGAAGTGCTCACGCACCTCCGTGACCACCTGATTGTTGAGGCGGTTGCGCATGTACATCGTCAGCACGAAACCCTCGATCTGCAATGAGGGGTTGAGTCCGCCCTTGACGATCTTTATGGTGTTGAGCAGCTTGCTCAGACCTTCCAGAGCGAGGTACTCGCACTGTACCGGAATCAGCACCGAGTCGGCCGCCGTGAGTATGTTGACCGTGGTGAAGCCCAGCGAGGGCGAGCAGTCGATGAATATGTAGTCGTAGCTGTCGCGCAGCTTGTCCACAATGTTTTTTATTATGCGGTGCGCATCCTCCATTGCCGGCAGCTCGGTGTCGGCCGCGACCAGATTGATGCTCGACGGCAGCAGCCACAGATTCTTCACATCTTCGCTGTGGAGTGTCACCTCGTCGGGCTGCTTGTCGCCGACGATGCACTCGTATATGCCGTCGAGATTTATGTCGAAGCCCAGACCCGACGTGGCATTGGCCTGAGGGTCGGCGTCGAGCAGCAGTACGCGCCGTCCCAGAAGCGCCACCGATGCGGCGAGGTTGATCGCGGTCGTGGTCTTTCCCACGCCGCCCTTTTGATTTGCCAGTGCAACAACTTTTGCCATTTCGCTCTGTTCCCGTTAATCGATTATTCGGGCAAATTTAGTAATTTTAATCGGATAATCGAGGAGCGTTGTCGAAAATTGCATATCTTTGTTTGATTTTTGTCGGTCTCGTGCAATGGCCGCGCGGCGGGCGCCGCATGTCGCAGGGCGTGCGGATGCGGCCGTCATCGAAAAGATTAATGATATGAACAAATGGTTGTCGACGGCGGGGGATGTCGCCGTATTCGTATCGATATACGGGGTGTCGCAGTATCTGCCCTCGCTCGCCTCGGCTCTTTGGGGAGATGCGGCGGGCGGCAGCATGGCCTTTGCCTTGAAGTATATGGCCGGCGGCGTTCTGGCGATCGTGCTGGCGGGGCTGTACAGGCGTCTCGTATGCCGCACGTGCGGCAGGATCGGGCGCTCGCGCCGCGGCTTCGATCCCGCGTTTCTGTTGTGGGGCATAGTGCTGCTGGCTGCCGTTTCGATCGTGGTCGAGCCGCTGTCCGATCTGCTGCCCGCCGTCGACCGCTCCTACGGCCGCGACGGGTGGATCATGCTCTCGGCCGTCGTTGTGGCGCCGGTGGTCGAGGAGGTGCTCTTTCGCGGCATGCTGTTCGATATGATACGCTCGCGTGCGGGTCTGGCCGCGGCGTTTCTGCTCTCGTCGCTCGTCTTCGCCGTCATGCACCTGCAACCGGCGGTTATGGCCGTCGCGCTGCCTTCGGGTATGGTTCTGTGTTACGCATATATAAAGACCAGGTCGATATTCTCGTGCATACTGCTGCACATGATGAACAACGCTCTGGCCATGGCGCTCAACGTGCTGCAATATCGCGACCGGACGATATCCGAGCTGCTGGGCTCGTCGTCGGGCTATTTCATCCTCTATGCCCTCGCGCTGGCCGTGACGGTGGCGGGCGGATTCGGCATCGCGCGCACGCTGCGCAATGGGCGGAAGAGCCGCAAAAATGCGCCCGCGCTATAATATTATTGCGTGCCGATACGTTTGTTTGAAGTAAAAAACGTATCTTTGTGAGATTATTATGCGCAAAATTACCGCCATATTGTGTCTTGTCGGCATCGTCGCATTGAACGCGTGCCGGCGCGAAACGACCGTCGACCGTCCCTCGGACGTCATAGCGAGCGTCGATTCGGAGCAGTTGACGCTGAGCCGCATGCTCGCCGACATGCCTTCGGGATTCTCGTCGGGCGACAGCCTGACATTCGCCCGTTTGTATGTCGACAACTGGATCATGCGCCGCTTGAAGATGCGCGAGGCATCCGAGCTGCTCTGCTCGTCGCAGGAGGATATCGACCGTCTGGTCGAAGGCTACCGCCAGTCGCTTATCATGCGCAAGCTCGACCAGTACTATATCGACAACGAGATCGACCCCGACGTTACGGCCGAGCAGATAGCGGCCTACTACCGCTCGCACGGCGATACGTTCAAGCTCGACCAGCATCTGGTGCGCGGTCTTGTGGTCAAGGCACCTGCCGGCTACCGCAACATGTCGCGTCTGGTCGAGGCCGTCCGTGCCACGCGCGGCAATCCCGACAGGGTGGCCGAGCTGGCCGCACTGTGCGAGAAGAACTCGTTGCAGCTTACCGACATGACGCACGAGTGGGTCGGATTCTCGGACTTTCTGAGCAACCTCCCGACCGACCGTTCGCGCTCCTACGAGGCGCTGCTCTCGAAGCGCGAGCCTCAGCAGATGACCGCTTCGGGTCAGGTGTTCTGCTTCATCATCGAGGACGCCGCTTTGGCCGGTTCTACCGCGCCCCTGCAACGTGTCGAGAGCGATATACGCCGCATACTTTACGCCCAGCGCCGTTCGGAGATCGTCTCGCGGCACGAGCAGGAGCTGCGCGAGAGGGCTGCCCGCGAGGGGCGCGTAATGATCTACGACCCGACTACGGGCGAAGCCCGGCCGTCGCAGGCAGCATCCGTTGAAAACGAAGAAAATTGAGATATATGTTTAGAAGAGTGATTTCGGCGGCGATGATCGCCGTCGTAGTGGTTTCGGCAGCCGGCAGTGCGGTTGCCCAGCGCCGACAGGTCATGTTGGACAAGGTGGTCGCCGTGGTGGGCGGCTCGTCGATCCTGTACTCCGATGTCGAGGCCTATGCCGACGAGCTCGTGCAGCAGCGCAGAGAGATGGGATATACCTCAGACCGCGACCCGATGAACGAGGCGTTGGAGGCGTTGTTGCAGCAGAAGCTGCTCTATAATCAGGCGCTGATCGATTCGGTCGATATCAACAGCGGCGAAGTCTCGGCGCGTATCGAGGCCTACTTGCAGAACCTGATAGAGGAGGAGGGCGGCATCGCCAACCTCGAAGCCAAGGAGCACATGGCCGTGTTCAACTACCGCGAGATGCTGCGCCAGCGTTACGAGGAGCAGTTTTATGCCCAGACGATGCAGGGGCAGGTCATCGGCAAGGTGACGGTCGTCCCGGGCGAGGTGGAGCGTTTCTACAACTCGATCGACAAGGACAGCCTGCCGATCATCGGCGAGCAGTACGTATATGCTCAGATCACGAAGTTCCCCGCCTCGCTGGCCGAGGCCAAGCAGCGCACCAAGGAGCGTCTGCTCGATATGCGCGAGCGCGTGATTACCGGCAAGACCAAGTTCTCGGTGCTGGCGCGCATGTACTCGGTCGACGGCTCGGCCATTCGCGGCGGCGAGATGGACCCTGCGCCCGCCAATATCTACGTCAAGCCCTTCGCCGATGCTTTGGAGAAGCTCAAACCGGGACAGATATCCGAGATCGTAGAGACCGAATTCGGATTCCATATCATAGAGCTCATCGACAAGAAGGGCGACAAGTACCATTGCCGCCATATAGTCCTGCGTCCGACCTTCACGCGCGAGGAGCTTGCCGAGCCGTCGCGCCAGTTGGACAGTCTGGCACGGCTGATACGCAAGGATTCGATCTCGTTCGAAAAGGCCGCGCTCGAATTTTCTGACGACGCCACATCGAAGATGAACGGCGGCATAGTCTCCAACCACGACATATTGGAGCGTGCCGGCACATTCGATGGTGCACGCCTTACGGCCACGCGGTTCCTCAAAGAGGACTTCGGCCGCGACTTCGGCAAGTCGCTCGACGACTACAATGCGCTCAGGCGTCTGGGCGTCGGCGAGATCTCCGAGTCGTTCCAGACCACCGACATGATGGGTACCCAGATGAGCAAGATCGTCAAACTCGTCGAGATCATACCGGCGCATACGGCATCGCTCGTCGACGACTATATCCGTCTCGAAGAGATGGCCTTGCAGAACAAGCAGAACGAGGTGTTCGAGAAGTGGCTCAGCAACAAGATCGACGGCATGTACGTATACATAGCCCCCGAGTTCCGCAACGGCGAGTTCCGCAACAAGCATTGGGTCAAATAGTCTAACGGGGTAGCAGTCATGTCGATCAACGTGCGCAGATTGTCGACTCTGGCCGTGCTGCTGTTCGTGGCCGGAGCATTCCTATATGCCTTCGCCGGCACGATGCGCGGCGGCTATGCCTCTTCGGCGGCGGCCTGCCAGCCCTCGTCGAAACCGCAGCAGAAGAAGATGATCGACATGATCTCCGACGACTCCTACATGGTCGATTACGGTGATTCGACGATCTTCATCCTCGTGGGCAACTTCGCCGCGCACCACAACGGTGCGGTCATTCTGGCCGACAGCGCCGTGCGTTACGGCAACCAGAGCTTCGAGTGCTTCGGCAACGTGCTCATAAACCAGAACACCACCTACATATACGGCGACCGTGCCGAGTACAACCGCGACCTGAACCGTGCCACGGTCTACTCCGATCTGGTAAAGATCGTCGACGGCGACGCTACGATGTACACCTACAACTGCACCTTCGATACATATGACAATGTAGGCGAGTTCTTCGGAGGCTGCTACGCTGTCAACAAGGACAATCTGTTGGAGGCCGACCGAGGATACTACTATTCCGATACGCACGATCTGATTGCGGTCGACAACGTGGAGATGCGCAACGACCGTTACGAGATGACGGGCGACTCGGTGATATACAATGTCGAGACCGACTTTGCGCAGTACTTCGACCATACCCACATGTGGAACGACAAGGGCGAGTACATGTATGCCGACGCCGGTACCTACGACAAGCAGATCGACCTCTACAAGGTTACGCGCAACGGCTATATCCTCTCGTCCGAGCGCGAGATGTGGGGCGACTCGCTCGACTACTACCGCTCGGCTGGGCATATCGTCGCGCGGCACGACATACAGGTCGACGACACGCTGCAAAAGGTGTTGGGCTTCGCCGATTACGGCGAGTATTGGGAGGAGCCGGGCAATGCCTTCATCACGCGGCGTCCGTCGCTTATAAACTACGATCCCAAGCAGGTCGACTCGGTGTTCATGTGCGCCGATACGGTTTGGCTGTACACCCTCTCGGCGCGTCCGCAACCGGAGGATCCTCTCCCGGCGGCCGACTCTGCCGGTGCGGCTGCGCCGCTGCCGTTCGCGCTCGACGATAAGTCCTCTGCCGATCCGGCAGACGACGATGCGGCCGGCGTGGAGCGGACATCCGTCTCGTTGGGCGAGATGACCGATGCCCGGGCTTCGCAGCGACCCGCCCCGGAGTCGTCCGGCCAGACCGAAGATGCCTCGCCGGAGCAGGGCGCGGAGGAGGCTGCGTCCGTGGATAATATAGAACCGGCGGATACTGCTGCCATTGCCCTGAGCGATTCGCTGCCCTCAGATACGATGCGGGTTGCCGATAAGGAGGCGCGCCGGCGGATGATTAAGGAGCAGGCAGAGCGCGACAAGGCCGCCGCGAAGCTGCGCCGCGATTCGATCGCCAAGATCAAGCACGATACTATCGTCGCGCGCCGTCTGGCCAAAATGGCCGAGCAGCGGCGCAAGGACGAGGCCAAGGCCGCCAGGATAAAACTCGAACAGGAGCGTCGCCGCCGCCTGCGCATCGACAAGGCCAAGGCTAAGGCTGCGCGCAAGGGCGTCGAATATACCGGCGAGGAGTATGCGACGGATACTCTGCCGGCGGACTCGCTTGCGGCCGACTCTCTTGCGGCGGATTCGCTGCGTACGGGGCAGATGCCCGATACGCTCGCGAGGGACTCTCTATCGCTCGATTCGCTCTCGGCCGATACGCTCGACATGGAGGGTGCGATAGCCGATTCGATCCCTGCCGACAGCGTTTACCGCCAGATAAAGGCCTACCGCAATGTCAAGATGTACCGCACCGACTCGCAGATGATATGCGATTCGCTGGTTACGATGAATACCGACTCGATCATTCACCTTTATATCGATCCTATCCTGTGGAACGAGACCAATCAGGTTACGTCGGACTACATGGATATCTATACGGCCAACCAGATGATCGTCCGCGCCGAATTTATCGACCGTCCTATCATGGCGGCGCAGATCGATACGGTGCGTTACAATCAGGTCAAGGGCAAGAAGATGATCGCATACTTCCGCGACGGCAAGGTCTACCGCAACGATGTCAACGGTAATGCCCAGACGATATACTATTTGCAGGAGGACGAGAACTCCGATCAGGTGCAGGGACTGATGTATATCGAGAGCGCCGATGTGACGTTCTACCTCGACAGCGGCAAGATCGACAAGATAACCTATCGCGACCACCCCGAGTACGTGGTCTACCCGATGGATAAGATCCCCGAGACGCAGCTGCTCAAACTGCCCGATTTCGACTGGTTCGACGTGCGGCGTCCCACGCGCGAGGAAGTCTTCGACCGTCGCATACGCCCCTCGCGACGCGGCGATGCCGAGTCGCGGCGCCGTCCGACGTTCCCCATTACGGAGCGTATCGACCGTTACCGCCGCTTTTTGATGGACAACCGCCGCTGGGTGGATCGTCTCGACAGACTCACGCCCGAGATCGTCGAGTGGCGCAACAGCCGCCGGCGCAAATAAACCGGTGCCGGGCGATTGGCGACTGCCGGTTTGGGTTGTCGGCAGGCGCTTCCGGGCTTGCGGATGAGTGTGTCTCTCGGGCGGTGTGCATGCAGAGTCTTGCCCGCCGGTGTCGGTAGGGGACGGGTGCATTCGCAGACCGGCGAATGCCAGTGCCGGTAGCGGGCTGGTGTCGTAGTGATATTTGCGCTGCCGGTGGTGCGTCGTTTGCCGCGTATCGCTGCCGGACGATGCGGGTTCGCCGCTTTGGAAATTTTACCTTTCGACTCCCCGACTCGGATATAGAGCCGGGGAGTCGTCGTCTGCGGTGGTGGGACAGCAGGTTCCGGGTGGGGTAAAATCCATGTAGATGACGAAAAAACGCGAAAAACTTTGCAGTTTCAAAAAAACGTTTTATATTTGCACTCCGAATTCGCGAGGATTCCCCGACGGTTGCTCAGGCACTGCGGGACCTACGGGATGTAGCGCAGTCCGGTTAGCGCACCTGCTTTGGGAGCAGGGGGTCACAGGTTCGAATCCTGTTATCCCGACGATACGGCTCTCTGTCGAAGGTGCTATGACGGAGGCGAGAGCTCGCGGATGACATATTTTTGTTCGGGATGTAGCGCAGTCCGGTTAGCGCGCCAGCTTCGGGAGTTGGAGGTCCCGGGTTCGAATCCCGGTATCCCGACAATGCAAAGGCTGCTTGACCACAGGTCAGGCAGCCTTGATTTTTTGTCGTCGGCAGTGTGCCGATACGCAGCCGATTAAAAAGCACCGCCGGGACGATGTTGCATATTCGTCGCGGCGGCAGTCCCTAATGGCGGCAATGATGCTATAACGTCAGTTTCAATCCTACGAAGAACGTGCGCGGCATCGAAGGACCATAAATATAGGCCGAGTCCTTGGATGCGCCGAAATCGAGGTCTTTCTGGTATGAATCGAATATGTTCTTTACGCCGGCATTGATCTCCAAATCTATCACGTGCGACAGCGGTACGACATAGGCCGCCTTGATGCCGCAGTCCCAGAACGACGGTGTCGTGGTCTGCGTATCGACGTCGAGTATGCCTGCGTTGTGCTGCACGAGCATCGGTCCGGTGTAGGTGCAGAAGAGCGAGGCCGACAGCCGTCGTGCAAGCTCGAACGACGAAGTGAGATAGCCGTAATGGTCGGGCGAGCGGAACATGCGCCGCTGCGGCTCTACGTCGTCCGACCACCTTTCGGGCGAGGTGTAGCGGCTGCGCTGGAAGGTGTAGCCGGCCTGAATCTCGAATATGCCTTTGATGCCGAGCTTGACCTCGGCCGTGATTCCCGCTACGGTGGCGCCGTCGGCGTTGCGACGCTCCTTGATAGTGTTGCCGTCGGCGTCCGTGCCCACCTTTTCGAGCGTGAACACGTCGTCGAGCATCGTGTAGAATCCCTCGACCAGAAGGTTGGTTTGCAGGCGGCCGAAGCTATGGTATATGTCGGCCGATGCGCTTACGCTGTGCGAATACTCGGGGCGCAGGTCGTCGGCCAGACGGATGATCGATACCGAGTGGTTGAGCGCGTCGATGTGCAGATCCTCGTTGTAGGCCTGCGGTGCGCGGTAACCGCTCGCATAGCTTATGCGGAGCCCGATATCCTCTATGGGGCTGTAACGCAGATTGACGCGCGGCGAGAAGATCGGCTTGCGCACCATGTTATGCTTGTCGAGGCGTCCGCCTATGAGTATGTTGACCTTTTCACTGTGCCATTCGTTCTGGAAGAAGAAGCCGGCGGTGCTCGTCTTCTGCTCCAAGCGGCGCTGTGTGGCGTGATAGCTATCGTCGAGCGTGTTGTAGTTGTACTCGGCGCCGACAGTCAGGTCTGCCGGCATGAACCAAAGCCTGTCGAAGCCGTAGGTGTATTGCGCTCCCGCCACGACGGTAAGGTCTTTCGTGGCGCCGTATGCCTCGGGATTCATGTCGGTGCCGAAGTAGCTGCTGCGGTCGATGCCCTGAGCCGACGTGTATACGCTCATGCGGTGGCGGCTGTCCGGCGAGAAGTAGTCGAAGCGCAGCCCGCCGCCGTCGATCTTGTGGTCGAGCTGCTCGCATATCATGGCCATGTGCGGCGCCTCGGAGAGGTTGTCGCCGCCGCGGCGGAATTCGTGCGTATGGTGGTACTCGGCCGTTATGCGCGTATAGGCCGATGTCTTGTAGTAGGCGCGGAAGCCTGCCGTCTCGGAGTTGAGCGAGGGTATGTCGGAGAATCCGTCGCCGTTGCGGTCGTAGGCGTCGCGCCCCTTGACCTGAGCGAAGAGGTATACGCCTACCTTGTTGTCGTCGCTGACGAACGAGCCGTTGAGAGCCGTATTGATGTCCGTCGTGCCGCCCGAGAGTATGTGCGTGGTGTTGGCCAAGGTAAGCGAGTTGCGCAGCGGGTCGCGCGTTATGATGTTGACAACGCCGCCTATGGCGTTCGAGCCGAAGAGCGCCGAGCCGCCTCCGCGTACCACTTCGACGCGTTCGATCATGGCCACGGGCAGCTGGTCGAGTCCGTATACTGCCGCGAGCGACGAGAATATGGGGCGGCTGTCGAGCAGTATCTGCGAGTAGTGGCCTTCCAGACCGTTGATGCGCAGCTGCATCGTGCCGCAGTTGCCGCAGTTGTTCTCGACGCGCAGCCCCGACTGGAAATTCATCGACTCCGAGAGGTTGGACGAGGCGGTCGACTCGAATAGCTTCTGCGAGGCGACGTTGACTACGGTCGCCGTCCGTCGGCGGTTGGTCTCATTGCGCGTTGCCGACACTACCACCTCGTCGAGGCTCATGGCCTGCTCTTCGAGCGTGAAGTTCATCTCGATGTTTTTCCCGGCTACGGCCTCGATAGGCTGCTCTATGGTTTCGAAGCCCAGCAGCGTCACGACTATCGTATGGCGTCCTACGGGCAGGTTTTTAAGGTAGTAGTGGCCTGTGGCATCCGACGAGCAGCCTATCGTCGTGCCCTTGACGGCTATGCTCGCGTAGGGCAGATGTTCGTTGTTCGATGCGTTTATTATATGGCCGTAGATGTTTGCGTCGCTGCTGTTTTTCTTAGGTGCGGGCACGACGCTGTCGCCCCATGCGACAACAGGCATAAGGAGCGCGATGACGGCTCCCAATATATGTAATTTCATTATTGTAAGGATTATGTATTGATACTATACTTGCTGCCGCAGCGGCAGCTGCGGAATATGCGTTACGCGAAAGTATAGCAAACGGGAGGAGCCCGCAACAATGCGGCCGAGGTCGCTATGCGGGCGATGTGAGACCGGTTGCGACGCACGCGTCCTATGCCGCGGCCGTACAACGGTGCCAGCATGGCCGCCAGCGACGGGACGAGAGCCGCCGTCAGCGACAGCAGGTCTATCGTCTGCAACTGGCTGCCCGAGTGGGAGTGCGTCGACGGCATGCCCGTATAGGGGTGCGAGTGCACCACGCGCGTGCCGTCTACCCAGTGGGTGTGCAAAAACAGGGTCGTGCTGCACCAGTATCCCAAAAATAGGGCGGTAAGCAGCAATGCCGTAAATGTGTTTACGTTTCTGTTTCGCATCGATCCGTTTTCGTTTCGGTTGCAAATATACGAATTTTTCGAAAAAATTATGTCGCCGCCGAATGCGGCCTGTTTATTCGAATCGGGGAAACGCCCGCTCCGGCTCGTATAATCCCGATACCTGCCGCCAGCAATGGGTCTCTATGCCGTTGGTCATGACTATGTGGCGGCATCCGACTATGGCGTTGTAGCGTGCCGCCTGCGAGAAGACGGTGTTGTCGATGCGCGTCGAGTGCTCCTTGCATTCGACCAGCACGAGCGGTCTGCCGTCGCTGCCGAAAGCCACGATGTCGGCACGCTGCGCCGTACCGTTGATATCGACCGGATACTCCTCGACCAGCGCCTGCGGCGGAAACCCGCAGCGGTCGACCATGTATGCCGCCACATGCCTCCTGACCCACTCCTCGGGCGTCAGCACGACCCATTGCCGGCGCAGCTCGTCGAATATGAGCGTCCGCCCGGCCGCGTCGCGTCGTGCGCGCAGCCTTATCGGGGGCAGGTTGAGTTCCGGCATCCTGTTCATCTGGGTATGGAATAAATTAATTATATTTACGCCGACAAATGTACTCAAAAATGTCGATACGGTATGTATCCCGTTCGACTCGATCGATATGAAATGAGACGACTGCTTCTGTTTTTGATCTTTCTGTCGAACGTTTCTGCCGCAAGCTCCGCGGCCGACGGACGACTGCTCTGCGATACGATTACCTCCGGCGGGATTGTACGCGAGTTCAAACTCTATATGCCCGACGGTATCCGCCCGCAGGCTCCGCTGGTCATGGTGCTGCACGGCTACGGCGGTTCGGCCGATCCCGGGCGATTCGGCATGAACAGTGTGGCCGATCGTTACGGTGTCGCGGTGTGCTATCCCGAGGGTGTGCGCGATGTGCGCGGCAAACGGTGCTGGAATGTAGGCTACCCATTTCAGGCCGACATGTGCGTCGACGATGTGGGGTTTCTGTGCGATCTGGCGGCGGCGCTGCAAAACCGCTATGCTCTGAGCCGTCGGGATACGTTTGTTACGGGATTGTCCAACGGCGGCGAGATGTGTTATCTGCTGGCATATTTGCGCCCCGATGTCTTTCGTGCCGTGGCGCCTGTGGCAGGTCTTATGCTCGAATGGTTCTACCGAGAGTTGTCGGCGACACGGCCGGTGCCTCTGATGGAGATACACGGCACCTGTGATCTCACATCGCTCTGGTGCGGCGACCCGCATGATGAAGGCGGTTGGGGCGCCTACATTTCGGTGCCTGCGGCAGTGGGGTATTGGGTTGCGGCCGACCGGTGCACGTACTCCGAAGTCGATACGCTGCCTTCGCGTTCTGGCAGACTCGTTACGCGCGAGCGGTATCTCGGCGGCCGGGACTCGTCCGAGGTGTGGCTTTACCGTATCGAGGGCGGCCGTCATTCGTGGGGCGAGCATGATATCGATACTCCGGAGGCCATATGGGAGTTTTTCGCACGCTTCGTGGGCGCGGATTCGTCGCACGAAGAATAATTTGCTATCTTTACCGTCGATTAAACGATTCGACGTATGACCGAATATAAATACATCTTTGCGACGCTCTTCCTTGCGGCAAGCCTTTTCGGTGCGGCGGCACAACGTCCGCTGTCGGTTACCGAGGAGGGGCGCGACGCTCTGCGCGGCCGCCTGATACCGTACCCTACGGCTGCCGAGGCGGCTGCGGCTTCGCTTGCCCGGCAGCGTTACATGCAGCCTGTCGAGCAATGGCGGGAGTCGGCCGGCGAAGCGGGTGCCCGCACATTCGAGGCCGAGTTCACTGTGCCGTTTTCGTGGGTCGAGCGCCAGACCTTTCTACGCATCGAGGGCGCAGGCGCACCTTACGAGGTAATAGTCAACGGACGCTTTGCTGGATATGCGCAAAACGGCTTCGCACCATCCGAATTCAATGTGACCAAACTCTCTCGCGAGGACAGGAACAAGATCGAGATACGCTTCGCCGATACCGCGCCGCTGGCCGCCGTCGAGTGCTTCGGGGCGCGAATCCCTCGGCTGCGGGCAATGGTCATATCGCAGCCCCGTATACGCGTGCGGGACGTGTTGGTGCGCACCCGCACGGGCATAGGCACGACGGCCAACGTCGATGTCGGCATAGTCGTACATAACCAGACGCTCAACCCGAAGCGTGCTCGCATATATTATGACCTCTATACGCCCGATTCGGTAAGCGTGGCTGCCGGCTATAAGGATGTCGAGCTTGGCATGTACGGAGTGGATACCGTGCGCCTTGCGGCCAATATAGATGCTTCGACGCTGTGGAGCGACGAGCGGCCGACGATGTACCGTCTGGAAATCCGCAACCGTATCGCAGGCCGCGACGCAGAGTTCTTCACGCTGCCGGTAGGCTTCCGGTCGGAGGAGTACTCCGGCGGCGAGTTCCGCATCAACGGAGTCGCCCGCACCTTGCGGTGGGCGGATGTCGCTGCCGATGTCTCGCACGAGAGGATACGCGAGCTGCATGCCGGCGGTTGCAACGCTCTGCGTTTCTCGGCGGGATATGTCACGGACGATACGTTGTCGCTGTGCGATTCGCTGGGTGTGTATGTATCTCTCGGTGCTGCGATCGATTCCTCCTTGTCGGGCGAGTCGCGCCGTCGCGGCGGCAATCCCTCCAACGATCCGGCATGGCGCGAAACGTACCTCGATCGGGCGAGAATGGTCGTCGAAACCACAAAACGACATCCCTCGGTAATAGTATACCGTCCGGCCGACCGCTCGGCTAATGGCATATGTCTGTACGATAGTTATTTGGCTATGCGGAGTATTGCGGGCGAACGTCCCGTATTCTATCCCGACGGCGGTGGCGAGTGGAACGACGACTCAAAAAAATAACGTTTCGATGAAATTTTTTTGAAAAAAGTTTTGGAGTAAACAAAATTTGTATTACCTTTGCTCCCGCAATCGAAAGGTTGAATGCCTCTTTAGCTCAGTTGGTAGAGCACGACACTCTTAATGTTGGGGTCCAGGGTTCGAGCCCCTGAGGGGGTACGGAAGCGGAAGACGAAAGTCTTCCGCTTTTTTGTTTTTGCTCCTCCGCTGCGGGCGAGAACCCTGTCTTCTCCTCCCTCTCAGGGAGGTCGGGAGGGTGTCGATATCGAGCACACGATTGCCTGCTGCAAGTAGCGCAATCGAGCCCCTGAGGGGGTACGGAAGCGGAAGACGAAAGTCTCCCGCTTTTTGTTTTTGCCCCTGCGGGCGAGAACCCTGTCTTCTCCTCCCTCTCAGGGAGGGTGTCGATATCGAGCACACGATTGCCTGCTGTGAATCTGAAATAATATGGTCGGCCAGCTGCGGGAGGACGATGCTGGTGCTTTTAGATCATCTGTTTTAACGTCGGACAAAGAAAAACGGATCCCCGTCCGTTATTATTATCGGGCGGGGTATCCAGTGTATCGACGCGGCTTGACGGTTCGGCGGCTGACGGGTGATCGCAGGCCGTCGGGCGGGATGATTATTGCTGCGGCGCGTAGTTGGTCGAGAGATAGTCGCGGATCGAGAAGTGCGTTTTGCAGCCTTTGCAGTCGATCTTCTCGACGTCGGTGCGTATGCGCAGGCGACGACCCTGGTCGATGTAGTCGCGTATGAATTGCAGTATCAGGTCGAGCTTATCTTCGAGCGGCGTGACGGCCAGCGAGTGGTCGACGCACTGCGCCGAGTAGAAATAGTAGGGCGATTCGAGCTTGTCCAACTGTCGTGTAATGATCTGCGGTCCGTAGTAGCCGATGCCCATAAGCGATGCCTTTTTATATGGTACGTTGCTGTCGGCGTCGCCGTGGAAAAACATGATCGGTGCTGGCGCCTTGTCCCAGTGCGGTTTGCCGTCGGTAGAGAATATGGCTCCTGCGCAGGCGATCACGCCCGCATAACGGAATCCTGCGGGGAGCACGGCTGCTGCCGGCAGGGAGTTGCAGAGCCCGTTCTCGGCCTGCAATACGGTTATGGCGCCGGCGCTCGAACCGCTTATGATGATGCGGCGCGGGTCGATCTGCCAATGCTCGGCGTGTTCGAGCACATACGACGTCGCGAGATAAAGGTCATCCACGGCCATGTCTACGGCATTCTTCATCGTCGAGATCATGCCCCTTATGTTCGTCGCCTTCTCGGGGTCGATATTTTCGAGTCCGAGGCGATAGTCTATCGCCACAACGTCGATGCCGTGGCCGGCCAGAAACTCGTAATAGGGTATGTATATCTCAGCATTGCGCTCGCCCGAGGTAAAGCCGCCGCCGAAGACGAATATCATGCAGGGGCGTATGCCCTCTGTCTGGGGCGAGGTGTAGCGGTCGAGCATCAGGTGTTTGCCGTCGCGCTCGCCGAAGAGGTGGGTCGTGACTTGGGTCTCGAATCGCGGCTGTGCCGCAGCGCATGCGGCCAGCAGGATCGATACGGTCGTAAGGATAGATCGTTTCATTATGTCGTCTGTTTTGTTGCAGGTTAATGTCATGCTCGTCGGGGCTACAAGCAATCTTTGCGCCGCGGCCACTCGCCGATCTCCATATTTTTGATCTGGCCGCCGTCGATATCGAACCTGACGGCCGTTCTTAACTTGTGGAAGCCGTATTCTCCCGCAGCGCCGGGGTTGATATGCAGCAGCCCGTATACCGGATCGTACATCACGCGCAGTATGTGGGAGTGGCCTGCGACGAATATTCCGGGTCGGGAGGCCTGTATACGCTGTACTATGCCGGGCGCATAGTGTCGCGGCCAGCCTCCGATATGCGTCATCAGTACGTCGACGCCTTCGGCGTTGAAAAATGCGAAGCGGTCGTATACGCGGTGCATCGCGCCCGGGTCGATGTTGCCCCATACTGCGCGCAGCGGCTTGAATGCGGCCAAGCGGTCGGCAAGCTCCAACGACCCTATGTCGCCCGCATGCCAGATCTCGTCGACGGGTTGCAGGAACTCCTGCAACACACTATCGAATGTTCCGTGCGTATCCGATATGACTCCGATTTTCATAATTGCATCGTTCGTTTGCCCGGGAACAAATATACGAATAAGCCGAGAGAAAAAAGCAAGCTCGCTTGCATTTTTTCCGAGGCGGAGTATATTCGGCGGAGCCAAATTACGAAAAGACGAGCGCAAAAGCAAACGTAGTTTGATTTTTCCGAGGCGGAGTATATTCGGCGGAGCCAAATTACGAAAAGCGTACAGCAAAAGCAAACATAGTTCGATTTTGCCGAGACGGAGTATGTTCGGCAGGATTTTTCCGGCATAGGCCGTATCTCTCCGGTAAAAAATGCGGCGCACCTTCCCCGGCGGGAGAGTGCGTCGCAAAACGGGTCGAAGCGGCGGGCTGTCACTCGTCGTCGACGGGCAGGAATGCGTCCTTGTAAAGTCCGCAAATGGGGCAAGTCCAGTCTTCGGGAATATCCTCGAAGGGCGTACCCGGGGCGATGCCGGTTTCGGGGTCGCCCTTTTCGGGATCGTAAACGTAGTCGCAGGCTGTGCAATAGTACTTTTTCATGACCATATCAATTATAAATCCAGATGTAAATGTTGAGATACGTCGCAAGTGCGAGCCAGAGCGCATACGGCACGAAGAAGAGCGAGGCCATAAGGCTGCGCGGCAGCGTGACGACGATATATACGGCGGCGAGCAGATCCAGCACCACGATATCGAGGGCGCCCAGAAGCGGCGACTGCAACGTGAAGAAGAGTATGCTCCACAACAGATTCAACACGAGCTGCGCTCCCCAGAGCCACGTTATGCGGCGGTAACCCAGCGAGAGCAGGCGTCCGAGCGAAATGCCCATACATATATATATGATGCCCCAAGCTATCGGAAACGCTATGTCGGGAGGCGTCAGCGACGGTTTGTCGAGCAGCGGATACCACTCCTCGATCGACGGGTGTTGCAGTATGGCCGACAATGCGCCGACGGCCAGACAGATCAATACTGGAACGATGTAATATACTACCTTTCTCATGCTTTGAATTTTTGTTTTTCATCTCCCGGTATCGCAATTATCGTTCCGAACGGCGCGTGAGGACGATGCCCGGGAACAGCTGTGCGGACAGGATGAACGTGTCGGCAGTGCTGCCGCGGAAAAAGAGAGGGTATGAAAAAGAGACGGCATGCGGTGCCGTCTCTTGCGAATCTGTTAAGTGTCTTATCGGCGCTGTCCCGTCGCGAAGGTGTCGCTGTGCGTGAGCTTTCCCTCCTTGTCGTATATATCGCACTTGATTCTGCCTGCCGTCGCCTCGACATCCATGCGCGTGCGGTTGGGATTGCACAGCACGGGGAACGCGCAGCCGGTCGACTTGTGGCCGGCGGGGTAGAGCTTGTAGCCGTGAATATGCGCCGAGAGCATCAGGTCGATGCCGGCCTGGTTGAGTATCGGCACGAACAACCGGCTTATCTCGGCGCCTCCGTGCCAACCTTTCGGCGAGGGCGGCATGTGCAGGAATACTATCCTTACGGGCGCCGAGCGGAACTCTTCGCTGCTTACCACGCCGCGCAGCCACTCGGCCTCCTGCTCGCGATAGGGGTCCGATATCATCAGATCGAGGTTGCGTATGTCGCTGTCGGGCTTGTCTTCGCCGCCGTCGAGCACGATGCAGAATGCCGGTCCGCTGCGGAAGGTATAGTAAGGCGTGCCGCTCGACGTGGGGAAGTAATCCATGTAATGCGTGCCCCACTGGCCGCGGTTCTCGTGGTTGCCGCGTGCCATGAACAGAGGCATGTCGGCTGCGAAAGCGTCGACCGAGGGGGTTATGACGTTCTGCAACAGATACTCCTCCGAATCGATGCTCGTTACCATGTCGCCGTTGTAGAGGACGAAATCATAGTTGTCGGCGTTGACCGTTTCGCGGTCGAAGAGCTTGCGCAGCAGATCGGGGGCCTCGTGGAAGTCGTTGCCCACGGCGAAGCGCGTGGTCTGGGCAGTAGCGTCGAGCGTGCGGACGCAATATGGCTTATGGCTCAGGATGTCGCTGCCGTAGGGCGCACTGTACAGTACGCGTATGCGTCCCTGATTCGACAGCACGGCGCGCTGGAATATGCGGTAGCGGTATTTGGTGCCGGGTTCGAGCCCCGTGACCGTTACGCAGTGCAGGCGTCCTATGGGGCGGCGTCCGTGTATCGTCTGGTAGTACTTGGGACGTTCGATGTTGTAGAAGTGAGTGCCGTCGTCGGGGGCTATCTCGACCCACGATACGGCGTCGACATCGGTCTGCCATACGACGGTAAATTCGTTTTGTCCGCAGGCCTGTATGTACGGCCCTTGCGCTATGACGGCCTCTTTCTGCGCGCGGAGCATGGACGGCAGCGAGATCGTCAGGATCAACAGTAGCAGTCTTTTCATGGTATTGAGTCTTTATAAAATAGTATAATTCGTTTTGCGATGATAAAGGTATAAAAAGAAAATGAAACGAAAATATCTTCGTTTCATTTTCTTTTGCAAAAAAAGTTATCCTGCAAACCATCCGCGCCGGGCGGCGTTTACATGGTCTTGGGCAGATAGTAGGCCTTGAAATCCTCCCAGCGGTAGAACGGATGACGCTCCGGGGGCAGCGGCAGACGGCATTCGCGCTCGCAGTGGAGTACCTTTACGAGCACTTCGCCTGCGCCGTTGCGGAAGAATATAAGCTGTATGTTGGTCGCCATGGGCGATATGCGGTAGTCGGCCCACTGCTCGCATACCTCGTCGTAGTCGTCCGAGCGGAATGTCGTACCCTCCAATTCGAGCAGCGCAGCCAGCGGTATGACATTTATGTCGTGGCCGAAGCGCAGTGTGGCTGCATATCCCAGTCCGCCCGCTGCGGCCATGTCGGCCTTTTCGATGATGTCGGCCAGCAGCGGCTTGGCATCGGCCACTATCGGATCGCCCCACTCCTTCGAGGGGCCGTAGTTCAGATAGCGGCGTATGTTGTAGCCGCGCCAGAGATTGTACAGCTCGTCGGCCGAGAAGAGCGACAGCATATCTATGTCGATATCGACGCATTGCAGGTCGATCGCCACCGAGAAGATGTTGTCGTAGAGCTTGTGCTTGTCCTTTATGTTGCGGTCGGCATAGTCGGGATCGACGAACAGCCTGTCGAGCAGATCGTCGGGATGCGTTATCGAGTGGCGGTAACGGTCCGACGCCTCGGTGGTGGCCTTTTTCGATCCGTTCATGCCTTCGACGCTGAACATGTAGCGGCTGTCGGCGGCCGAGGCGTCGCGGTGGAACCGTATATCGGGGTTGCGGCGATGAAGCCCGTCGGTAAACGATATCATGCTGATTATGCAGCGCGTGGCCAGCGTCGCGTGACAGTCGACCTCGCAACTGCCGGCGAATACCTCGGGGTAGTTGTCGTACATGCGGCATGCTATGGCCTCGTGCTCGCGGCGTCCGCGCGGCGACAGGTCGCCGTAACGGTTCCGTGCATGGGCTGCGACAGTCTCCATATCGGCGAGCAGCTGCCGTCCCGCCGGCGTGAGCTGCCCCTCGCTGTCGGCCTTGCGCAACACTTCGAGCGGCTGCACGTAGGGCTTGGCCGATGTGCACCAGCGGCTGCCGTGACGGCCGTAGTGGCTGATATAGAACGGTTCGAAGCCCTCGGGCGCCGGCGTCGGAGCGCCGGCCTCGTAGTGGTAGGTGTAGTATATGCCGCCTGCGCGCTCGGGGCATGCGGCTATCTCATCGCGCGTCGACTGCGCGGGCGCTTGCAGCGCCGTGAGGGCGAGCAGCAGCGCCGCTCCGCAGCGGCGCATTGTGGCGGTTATGCGGAATGCTCTCATGATGCGTCGGTCAGCACTTGGATGTCATTATCTTCAATATCATGGCGTCGGTCTCGTTCATGGCGTCGCGGCCGATCGTCGTCAGGTTGGCTATCGAGCGGTCTACATCGTCGTCGATGATGCCCTCGACCGACGTTACGCAACGTCCGTCCATAGCCATCATCGCCGACAGCACGGCCGTCGACACGCCGCTCGTGAGCTTCATCGCGCACGAGGGCTTGGCGCCGTCGCAGATCATGCCCGTAAGGTTGGCAATCATGTTCTTCACGGCTGCGGCGACCTGCTCGTATCCGCCGCCCATAAGATATGTTATGCCGCAGCTCGAACCCGTCGAGGCCACCACGCAGCCGCACAGCGCCGACAGTCGTCCGAGGCTCTGCTTGATATATATCACTGTAAGATGGCTCAGTATCAGCGCGCGCAGCATCTGCTCGCGAGTTGCCGAGATATGCTCTGCATATACCACCACCGGTATTGTCGACGTAATGCCCTGATTGCCGCTGCCCGAGTTGCTCATTACCGGCACCATGGCGCCGGCCATGCGCGCGTCGCAGGCGGCAGACGTGTAGGAGAGTATGCGCGTGAAGAGACTGTCGCCCATTATCAGCCGCTCGGCGTCGTTTTGCAGCAGCCGGCCGAGCGAGTGGCCGTAGTTGCCTTTGAACGATACCTCCGAGGCGGCCATATTGAGACGGCGCGCCTGGTCGATGAACTCCAACTCGTCGAGGGGCGATGTCATGGCGAAATCCCATATCGTGCGCATCGAGAGCTCGACCGGCTTCTCGGCGGCCGATTCGCTGGTCGCCGAGCTGCGGTTGTCGAGCAGCACGCGGTCGCCGTGTGCGACGTATACGAAATTGGTGTGGTCGCCCGAGATGATAGCTACGGCCTTCTGGCCGCGGGCTGCGACCTCGATTTCGATATATAGCTTCTCGGTAATCCCCTCTTTCAGATCGACGCATACCTCGCGTCTGTCGACCATTGCGGCGGCATCGGCTACGGCCTTGTCGTCGACGTCGCGCAGCACTTCCAGACCGTATTCCGACCGGCCTACGGTGGCGCCGAGCGCCATGGCTATGGGCAGGCCTGTGCGTCCGGTGCCGGGTATGCCTACGCCCATTGCGTTTTTGAGTATGTTGGCGCTCAGGTGCGCCGCGATCTTCTCGGGACGATGTCCGAGTGCTTCGGCCGCGCGTGCGCAACAGAGCGCAACGGCTATCGGTTCGGTACAGCCTATTGCCGGGATGATCTCGCGTTTAATCAGCGAGAGTATTTCGCTGCGGCGCTGTTCGGGTATTATGCTTTTCATCAGGTTATGTGTTTTAGATTCTGCCGAGTGTTAGTTTTCGGATTATTTCAGTCTACTAAGATATACAGATATTTTCATACGGCAAAACCTTGCCGTCGGTTTTTTGATGTTGCGATAAACTTTCGTGAGAAAGATTTCGCAATCTCGAAATTATCGTTATCTTTGCAAAGCGAGGGTGTAACCCTTGCATGAAAAGTATTGAAAACGATAAAATTTTTGATATGGCAGACAAGACACCTACTCCTCATATCGGGGCCAAATTCGGCGAGATAGCCGACAAGGTAATCATGGCCGGCGACCCGCTGCGCGCCAAACTCATGGCCGAGCGTTTTCTGGAAAATCCCGTTCAGTACAACAACGTGCGCGGCATGCTGGGCTTTACGGGCACCTACAAGGGCAAGCGCGTGTCGGTGCAGGGACACGGCATGGGTATTCCGTCGATCGGCATCTACTCTTACGAGCTTTATAATTTCTACGGCGTCAAGAGCATCATCCGCACCGGTTCGGCCGGAGCATACGACCCTGCGCTCAAACTCGGCGACATAGTCCTCGGCATGGGTTCGTGCACCGACTCCAACTACGGCGCTCAGTACGGCCTGCCGGGTACGTTCTGCCCGATAGCCGATTTCGATCTGCTGCGTCGTGCCGCCGAGAAGGCCGATTCTATGGGCATCGACTACAAGGTCGGCAACCTGCTGGCCAGCGACGTGTTCTACGGCGACAGCGCCGACGGCTGGAAGGCATGGCAGAAGATGGGCGTGCTGGCTGTCGAAATGGAGGCTACGGCACTCTACATGAATGCTGCGCGCTCGGGCAACAAGGCTCTGTGCATATGCACGATCTCCGATTCGCTGGTACACGGCACGGCCTGCACGGCCGAGGAGCGCCAGAACAGCTTTACCAACATGATGGAGATTGCATTCTCGGTAATCTAAATCTTCTACGGCAGACCCCGCTTCGGTCTCTGCCCGATACGCTCCGCCCCGGCTGCAAGGAATGCAGCCGGGGCGGAGTGCATTCGGCAGCGTCGGGGCGAAGTGCGGCTTCCGACTATGCGGGCTGCATGCCGGCGCAGCCGACTGCCTTGCTGCGCACTCCTCGGCGGTATTGGGCGATTGTTGAAAACTTTCCCGGCGAAAACGTTTCGGGGATGTTTCATTTTTTATTACCTTTGATAAAAATTTCCGGTTATGGCACAGTTCAAGGTGGAAGGCGGTCATCGTCTCAGCGGCGAGATCACGCCTCAGGGCGCTAAGAATGAAGCGCTTCAAATATTATGCGCAACGTTGCTGACACCCGAAAAGGTGGTGGTGCACAATGTTCCGGACATAGTCGACGTCGTGCAGCTCATCGAGCTGCTGGCGGCCATGGGCGTGCGTGTCGAGCGTCTGTCGCAGGATACCTACTCGTTCTGTGCCGAGACGATCGATCTGGACTATCTGCGCAGTGCCGATTACCACAACCGCTGCCGCCGTCTGCGCGGTTCGGTCATGATGATCGGACCTCTGCTCGCGCGCTTCGGCGTGGGCTACATGCCCAAGCCCGGAGGCGACAAGATCGGCCGCCGCCGTCTGGATACCCACTTCCTCGGCTTCCAGAAGCTGGGCGCCTCGTTCGACTTCGATGCCGGCGAGGAGTTCTATTCGGTCGGATGCCGCAGGTTGAAGGGTACCTACATGCTTTTGGACGAGGCTTCGGTTACGGGTACGGCCAATATAGTCATGGCGGCCGTGCTGGCCGAGGGGCGCACGACGATCTACAACGCCGCTTGCGAGCCCTACTTGCAGCAGTTGTGCCGCATGCTCAACCGCATGGGTGCACGCATATCGGGCATCGCCTCCAACCTTCTGACCATAGACGGCGTGAAGGAGCTGGGCGGTACGGAGCATACCATGCTGCCCGACATGATCGAGGTGGGCAGCTTCATCGGTATGGCTGCCATGAACCGCTCGGAGCTGACCATCAAGAACGTATCATACGACAATCTGGGTATCATCCCGGCTCAGTTCGCCCGCATGGGCATAGCCTTCGAGCAGCGCGGCGACGATATCTATATCCCGCAGCAGGACCATTACAGCATCGAGAGCTTCATCGACGGTTCGATAATGACCATAGCCGATGCTCCGTGGCCGGGACTCACGCCCGACCTGCTGTCGATATTCCTCGTCGTGGCCACGCAGGCCAAAGGTGCGGTGCTGATTCATCAGAAGATGTTCGAGAGCCGCCTCTTCTTCGTCGACAAGCTCATCGATATGGGGGCGCAGATCATCCTCTGCGACCCGCACCGCGCTACGGTCATAGGTCACGACCACCGTCTGCGGCTGCGTGCCACGAAGATGACCTCGCCCGACATACGTGCCGGCGTGGCTCTGCTTATCGCCGCCATGAGCGCCGAGGGCACCAGCACGATCCAGAATATCGAGCAGATCGACCGCGGATACCGCAATATCGACGGACGACTCAACGCACTGGGCGCGAGGATCGAACGTATCGACGAGTGTGCATTGTAGTTTTTCGGGGCGGCAAGCCGATGCCGTGACGGTGCGGATGCGTGTCGTCATGGTGGGGGTGTGCCGTTTCGACCGGTTTTTAAGACAAGGTTTTAATAGGTTATATACAAGATGTTTTTGGAAAACAACAAGCAGAAAGGTTGGATCGAAGTGATCTGCGGCTCGATGTTCTCGGGCAAGACCGAGGAGCTGATACGGCGCATGAAGCGCGCGCAGTTCGCCAATCAGAGAGTGGAGATATTCAAACCCAAGATCGACGTGCGCTACTCGGAGGAGGAGGTCGTGTCGCACGATGCTAACGCGATAAACTCGACGCCCGTCGAATCGCCTCAGAACATACTGTTGATGTCTACCGACGTCGAGGTCGTCGGCATCGACGAAGCGCAGTTCTTCGACCATAGCATAGTCGAAGTGTGCCGTCAGCTGGCCGGCCGCGGCGTGAGGGTCATCGTGGCGGGTCTCGACATGGACTATACGGGCAAGCCCTTCGGTCCCATGCCGTCGCTTATGGCCACGGCCGAGTATGTTACCAAGGTGCATGCGATATGCGTCCGTTGCGGCGATCTGGCACACCACTCGCATCGTCTTACATCCGACGACAAGCAGGTCATGCTCGGTGCGCAGGACTCTTATGAGCCGATATGCCGCCACTGTTTCGACAAGCTGTATCGCGAGAGGCGATAGCCTTCGCGGCCGCAAGCCGTCTAAGCTGAAAAGAGATTACCCCTGCCGGACTCCTCCGACAGGGGTAATTGTTTCGATGCTCCGCATTCGGTCGTTGCGATTCTGAGGCGTAGTGCGGTCGGCAGCGTCATAGGCCCGCCTATGGATACCGTCCGCCGCGCGACCGGCTACTGTCCGGTATGCTCCTCTTTCTGCCAGATGAATATCTTCGACTCGGTGCCGGCTCTCAGACGCTCGATGTTTTTGCGATGTGTCCATATAAGCAGTATCGCCACGACCCACGAGAATACGATGAACGGTATCGACAGCAGCGGCGCCGCAGGGTTGTAGGTCATCGTGGAGAATATCATGACGAAGATCGGGAAGCAGCATCCCGCCACTATCGAGGCCAGCGAGACGTAGTGCCATATCATCAGCACGAGGAACCATATTCCGAAGCAGAGCAGCACGATAGGGGGGTAGATGCCGGTTATGGCGCCTATGAGCGTAGCCACGCCCTTGCCGCCCTTGAAGCCTGCGAATATGGGGAATATGTGTCCCAGCACCACGGCGAATACGGCAATGATGCGCAGGTTTATCAGCCATGCCTGGTTGATCGAGTCGTCGTAGTTCATTATCGATATCAGCATTACGGCCACGAAGCCCTTGAAGAAGTCGATAGCGAAGACGGGCGCCGCGGCGCGCTTGCCCAGCACGCGCAGCATGTTGGTCGTGCCGGCGTTCTTGCTGCCGTGCTCGCGGATGTCGATGCCGTAGTACTTTTTACCGATCCATACCGCGCTCGGAATCGAGCCCAAGAGATAGGCTATTATCATGAGCGTTATAGCGCAGTAGTATGTAAGAATATCCCAAGATCCCATGTCGAGTAGTTTTAATGTTAATCGCCCTTTGGCCGAGGGCACGAATACAAATATAACGATAATTTGCGAAAAGAGGTCTGTTCGTACGAAAAAAATGCGAATGATGTCGAGGAAAACTTTTTTGCGGGGCGGATGTCGAAATACCGAATAAAATTCTTATCTTTGATAATCCGTTTTCGGACACGTGTCGAATTAATATTATAAATGATTGACATATATGAATGTTAGGACTCAAATCGTTTCGCCCGTAAAGGATTCGCTGACCGACTGGCGCTGGTGGTTTTCGATAGCCCAGATCGTATTCGGCTGCGTGCTGGTGGCTGCCGGCTTCGCGCTGTTCATCAACCCCTACAATATCGTCCCCGGCGGCGTGTACGGCATGGGTCTGGTGCTGCACAACCTCTTCCCCGACATACAGGTCGGTACGTTCGGTTATATGTTCGACATCCCGCTTCTGGCGTCGGCCATTTTGATCTTCGGCGGCAAGTTCGGCGGTCGCACGCTCTTCGCGGCGCTCATCACGCCGGGTATAATGAACATCATGTCGTCGCTGTGCTACCCCTCGGCCGAGGCTTTGGCCTCGCTCGACCCGGCTCTGCTGCTGGGCGGCGTGATCGACCTGAGCGATCATCTGATGCTTGCCACGATCTTCGGCGGCGTGCTGACGGGCGTGGGCGTGGGTATCGTCGTGCGCAACAACGCCACTACGGGCGGCACCGATATCGTCGCCATGCTGCTGAACCGCTTCCTTAAAATCAAGTTTTCCAACGGTGTGCTGGCGGCCGATGCCTTCGTGGTGTTGTGCGGCCTTATCGTCATCGGCTTCGGCGTGGGCGTTAGCGGCGATGCCGAGCCCGAGGGCTGGCTGCTGTCGCTCTATTCGCTGATCGCCATCTTCGTCAACTCGCGCGTGCTGGCATTCACGATCGACGGCGCCTCGTACGACAAGCTGCTGTTCGTCATAAGCGATTTCCACAGCGACGAGTTCCGCGAGTTCATCATCGGCGAGCTTAACCGCAGCGCCACCTATATCAAGGCTCACGGCATGTACAGCCGCGACGAGAAGGAGATGATATTTCTGGTGGTCAGCCGCAACGAGGTCAAGGCCGTGCAGCGCAAGATCAAGCAGATCGACCCGCGTGCGTTTCTTGTCGTGACGGACGCTTACGATACCTTCGGCGAGGGTTTCAAGACCTTCCCCAAGGACGATGCGTTGCAGGTGGAGTAGCAGTGGGGTAGTCTTCGTTGCCGGCATGACGATCCGCCCGCGCGGAGCCGTTCCGCATCGGATACCCGTTACCGCGGCTTGCGCCGCTCTGCGATAACGACTTTTCTCCCGTCCCCCCCCTTTACGCGGAGGGGGACTTCGGTTGCGCTCTTTGCGCCGCCGGCAGGGTAAACGATATGTAATTACTTATTTTTAACTATGGATTCAGCAATGACCGTAAATACACTGCGTCCGCTCACGGGCGCAGGCCGCAAACTGTTCATAGAGACCTACGGCTGTCAGATGAATGTCGGCGATTCCGAGATCGTCGTCTCTATAATGCAGCAGCACGGCTATATCTATACCGACCGTGCCGAAGAGGCCGATGTCGTATTGATAAACACATGCTCGATACGCGACAACGCCGAGCAGCGTATATGGGGGCGTCTGAGCGAGATGCGGCGTCTGCGCAAGCAGCGTCCGTCGCTCGTCGTGGGCGTGATCGGCTGCATGGCCGAGAGATTGAAGGAGCAGCTTATCGAGGGCGGCCACGGCGTCGATGTGGTCGCCGGTCCCGACGCCTACCGCGATCTGCCGAAGCTCGTGCGCGAGGCCGAGGCGGGCGGCAAGGGCGTCAACGTCATGCTGTCGCAGGAGGAGACGTACGCCGAGATAGCTCCCGTGAGACTCGACCGCAACGGCGTGGGGGCGTTCATCGCCATTATGCGCGGCTGTAACAACTACTGCTCTTACTGCGTCGTGCCGTATACGCGCGGCGTGGAGCGCAGCCGCGACGCGGCAACGATCGTGCGCGAGGCGCGCGAGCTGTTCGACAACGGCTACCGCGAGGTAACGCTGCTGGGGCAGAACGTCAACTCCTACCGCACGGGCGATGTCGACTTTCCGGCGTTGTTGCGTATGGTGGCCGAGATATCGCCGCTGTTGAGGGTGCGTTTCGCCACTTCGCATCCCAAGGACATAAGCGACCGTCTGTTGGAGACTATGGCCTCGATGCCCAATATATGCCGTGCGATACATCTGCCGGCACAGTCGGGTTCGAGCGAGATGCTGCGCCGCATGAACCGCAAGTATACGCGCGAGTGGTATCTCGACCGCGTTGCTGCCATACGCCGTTATATGCCCGACTGCGCTATTACAACAGACCTTATAGCCGGCTTCTCGGGCGAGACCGAGCAGGAGCATCTCGAAACGCTCTCGCTTATGCGTGAGGTGGGCTACGACTTCGCCTATATGTTCAAGTATTCGGAGCGCCCGGGCACGTTCGCCCAGCGCAACATGGCGGACGACGTACCCGACCAGGTCAAGACACGCCGTCTTTCCGAGATCATCGAGTTGCAGAACACCCTCTCGGAGCAGAGCAACCGCCGCGATATCGGCAAGGAGTTCGAGATATTGGTGGAGTGTACCTCTAAGCGCTCCGAGCAGCAGCTTTCGGGACGCACGTCGCAGAACAAAATGGTCGTCTTCGACCGCGGTACGCACCGCGCGGGCGACTACGTAAGGGTGCGCATAACGGGCTGTTCGTCGGCTACGCTGTTCGGCGAGGAGGTCTTTTGAGCTTGCTGAACGACGATTCTCGAAGGCCGTTACAGTGACCGACGGATTACGGCATCCTGCCGGCCTAATGCCGGCAGGATGCTTTTTTGTCGCCGAGCGTCGAGGCGCCGATGTCGATGCTTGCCGTATCGATTCCAGCGAGCAATGGCGGACGGGATCGGATTCGTCGCGTATGGGGAATGTGCGGTAGGGCCGGTCGCCGGCAAGAAAATAGAATATCTGCTGTCAGTGGTCGCAGACGCACTGCCATATCGTCGAATCGTCTTGGCCGCGCAGCGTATATAATCTGCCTTTTGCCGCACTCAGCTCGTTGTCGCGGCCGAGGATGCCGATGCAGAACTCCGTCGCCGCTGTGCCGCTGCATGTATACGGTCAGTGTGCAGAGCGCTTCCGCAGGCAGCGTGCCCGCGAAGCTGCGCATGACGATCTCTCCGGGTCGGGGCGCACGGGCAGCGTTACGGCAGTGCCGGCGCTCGGAGCGGGTGCTCCGCAATGACGGTGTGCGCATGCGACGCCCACAAGGCCTGATACGATTATTGCGGTAGGTATTTTCATAATTCGATCCATACGCGGGCTAAGATAATGAATTTTGTTTAACGGCCGATATGCCGCGGTATGTCGTTGCGCGATCGGAGCAGAGGCTGCGTAGGTCGCCTGCATGGTCAAGCCCGCTAATATACGCTGCGCGGAACGTGGTGCACGGATGCAAAAAATAAGCGGACATCCTTTCGAATGTCCGCTTTGGTAGCGGGGGGAGGACTCGAACCTCCGGCCTCCGGGTTATGAGCCCGACGAGCTGCCAACTGCTCTACCCCGCGATATATCTTTCGGCGCCCGCAGGCGACTTTTTCGTTATCGACAGTGCAAATATAATACAAAAAATCGGGTTACGCAAATTTATTCTGCATATTTATTTTGCCGGTATCCGATAATGTTCAGCTGTGCAGTCGGTTACGGCTGAAAAATATTTTCAGCCACCACCTCGGAGATATCTTTTGTCTCTGTCCCGGCAGCGCGTTTTATCGTTTTGTAGCAAAGCGGACACGACGTGACGATCGTCCCGGCGCCGGTGGCTTCCAGCTCGCCGGTCATCTCGCGTGCTATGCGCATCTGCTGGCTGTCGTCGATGACCGTATTGGCCAGCGAGGCTCCGCAGCATAGGGCGTCGCGACGGTTGTGCGCGGGTTCTACAAGCTCGCCCACGGCCGCGATTACCTCGCGCGGCTGGTCGTATATGCCGCACCCGCGTCCCAGCTCGCACGGGTCGTGGTAGGTGTAGCGCCTGTCGGTGCGGCGCATTTGCAGGCGCCCCTCGGCGATCATCGTCCGGATATACTCCGAGTGGTGCATGACCTCGATGCCGTCCAGTGCATACTCCTCGCGAAAGACCCTCAGACAGATCGGGCATGAAGTCACCAGCCGCGTTATGCCGTGGCGGCGGAACAGGTCGGTGTTGTATTCGATCATCTTGCGTGCGGCCGTCGTCTCGCCCGAGAGCATGAGCGGGCGTCCGCAGCATACGCCGCCGTCGCGGTCGGCGTGCCATACATCGTCGCCCGCAGCGCGGAATATCGTGTCCATAGCCGACAGCGTGCGCGGCGTGAGCATGGTCATGCAGCCGGCGAAGTAGCCCGTGCGCCCTTCGCCCGAGGAGCGGTCGATGCCCGAGAGATAGTTGAAGCGTCCCTCGTTGGGAATGTTGCGCATTCGTGAGCGCGAGTTGAGCCTCAGCGTGTTGAGGTTGATGCCCACGGGGCATTTCGTCTGGCAGCGGCCGCACATAAGGCAGTTGTTGGCCACCGACAGCTGCAACATATTGTAGCGGCGGTCGCGAAGGAAGTATACCGACTGCACCTCGTCGATGCCCAGGACGCTCTGCAACTGGCAGGGGTCTATACAGATGCCGCAGCGTGAGCAGGCTTCGACCTCGAAGTGGTCGTAAGACTTGGGCTCTATGCCCGGCGCCAAGCGGTATCGGCGCAGGAATATGAGCGGTATCTCGGTAAATATGTGCATGTATCGCGAGAACGGCATGGTCGAGAAGAAGATACCGAGAGCTATCGAATAGCACCACCACAGCGGCTCGTATATGGCGGCGAGCGTTTCGGCATCGAGGTGCGAGGCGAGCAGCGAACCCGTGGAGCCGGTCAGAAAGCTGCCGCCTCCGTAGATTGCGCACGTGACGCTTTCGGCCAGATAACGCAGCGGAAAGACGAACCACAGCGCCGACAGCGCTATGCGGTCGAACAATACGTGCTTCGTGGTGCGCCGCAGTCCCATGATGCGCGAGCGCATGCGTTTGATCCATGCCAGCGCCACGCCCGACAGAACCACGGCCAGCAGCAGATCCATGGCCAGCTCGAAGCCCGCCTTGTGCTGGGTAATGCCGTTTACGGGCATGAAGTACTTGAAAAATACGTGTCCCTGCAACGGCACCCACCTCAGGCCGAGATAGGCGACTGTCTCTATCCAGCCCACCGCTATGAGCAGCAGCCAGCCCAGCGCCAGTGACGAGTGCATGTAGCCCAGAACGGGGTTGACGCGGAATATCCTTACGTGCAGCAGCGACTCGCGCACGACCTCCCACAAGGCGGCGAGGCTCTTAAAGGAGAGTATGTTGCGTCGTATCAGCCGCTTGTCCTCTTTGGGCAGCCGCACCGCCCAGAGCGTGTATTTGGCAAGCAGCACGGCGGCCATGATCGCGCCGCCGATGATGAACGGTATTGTGAATGGAGCGAAGAATGTCATGTCAGAAGTCTCCCAGTTTACGTTTTATGAGCATCGCCACGCCGCGCGTGTTGATGCCTCGCGGACATACCAGACGGCACTTGCCGCAGAGCATGCACTTGTTCATCTCCTCGTATGCGCTGCGATACTCGCCGCGGCGGACGAGCGTGTGCACGCGTCTGAAATTGAACTCGGTAAGGTTGCCCGCCGTGCAGCTGGCCGTGCACGACCCGCAGCCGATGCAGGTCTGCAACTCGGGCATCTCGCGCAGTATCTCGTTGCTCTTTCTCAGATCGTTGCTGTCGATGTCGATAGCGCGCGGCCGGTTGATGCCGTATCCGAATCTCAGGCCGCTCATCGCTGCACGGAGTTGAGATAATCCATTACGGCGTCGGCCGTCAGCGAAGCCTCGGCCAGCGTGTCGGCAAGGCTCTTGGGTGCCGTCACGGCGCCGGCGTAGAATATGCCGCGGCGAGGCGAACGCACCGCACCGAGGAACGGGTCGGCCGACTGCATGAAGCCGTTGGGGGCTAAGGCGACCCCTGCCGAGGCGGCCAGCGCGGCGTTGTCGTCGTTGGCGCGCATGCCTGCCAGAAGCACGAGCATGTCGATGCTCATCCTCAGAGGACGCCCCGTCAGCGTATCTTCGGCCTTGATCTGTATGCGGCCGTTTATCATCGGACTGGCCTCCGATATGCGTCCGCGCACGAAGTGTATGTTGTAGCTCTGCTGCGCCTCGCGGTAGAGCTCCTCGTAGCCCGCGCCGAACATGCGTATATCCATGTAGAAGTTGAACACGTCGGCCTCGGGGAACATCTTCTTCAATTCGATTGCCTGCTTGACGCCCGTTATGCAGCACACCTTCGAGCAGTGGCGCTGGCATACCTTCTCGTCGCGCGAGCCTACGCAGTGCAGCAGCGCTATGCGCCGCGGCGTCGAGCCGTCGGCGAGACGCACCGCACCCTCGTTCATCATGCGTTCCAGATCGGCCGACGTTACGACGTTGTCGTATATGCCGTAGCCGTACTCCTCCTTGCGGCGAGCGTCGAACAGCGTGAAGCCCGTGGCCACGACCACAGCATCGGCCTCGATCGTCTGTCCCGAAGCGAGCTTTACGCCATGCTCCGACAGCGCCTCGACCGCTGCTCCCGTGCGGCATTCGATGCCGCGGCGCCCGATCTGGGCGACGAGCGGGTCGAGCACCTCGGCCGCCGGCGTGAATGTCGGGAACAGCTTGTGCCAGCCGCGCACCTTGCCGCCGAGCCGCTCCTCGCGCTCGACGATGACGGGCTCGACGCCGAGCCGCTCCAATCGTAATGCGACGGCCATGCCCGCAGCGCCGCCTCCTGCTATAACTACTTTCGGTTTCATCTCTTCATATCGTATATCGATCCCTGACAGCCGTTGTTGACGACCGTGCGTTCGGGTTTGCCTATGTATTTTCCGTCTCGTCCCAGATACTTGGCCGCAGGGTCGTACTCGACGCCCATCTTGTCGAGCAGCGGCTCGACATCTACCTGATGCATCTGCATGCCTAACTGCCACGGGTCGTAGCCCAGCACCAGACCGGCCATCTCCTCGTATGTCAGCACCGGTATGCCGTGGCCGTCGGCGCCGTATATCGTGCCCTCCATTTCTGCTATCGCGTACTGCCACTTGTCGAGGAACATCGCGCAGCCGGGGCAGTTGGCCACGATGAAGTCGGGGCGGTAGGGTGCCATGCTTTCGAGCTTCTTCTGCGAGTTGGCGATCGAATAGCCGCGGTTGGCCTGCACGAGGTAGTTGCGGAAGCCGAATCCGCAGCAGTGGCGGCGTTCGGGGTAGTCGACCACCTCGCCGCCCCACGACTCGATCATGCCGGCAAGCACGTAGGGAAACTCCGAGCCGCCGATGCCCGACTTGGGGAATATCTTGGCGTAGTGGCAGCCGATGTGTTCGACCACGCGCAGCGGCCGTCCCGTGTAGACGTTTATCAGCGGGCGGCGCATCTTACCGGCGATGCTGTCGCGGAAGTGGAACACAATGTCGGACGTATGCGCGAGCGTGCGAGGCTTGACCAGCTCGCGGCCGGTGGCCTTGTAGAGGTATTCGCGCGTGCGTTCCTCGGTCTCGGGAAACTCCTCCCACGTGTTCAGTATCTCGGTGTATATGCCGAACGAGGTTATGCACGACGAGATGAAATTCTCGTAGCCAGCCTCGCCCATGAGAGCGAACTGCCGCGCCACGACGGTCATTATAGTCTCGAAGGGCACCACGTCGGCGTGGTAGCCTATGCCTGTGCACGAGGTGTGCAGAGGGTCGTCCTTGACGTCGCGGCCGAGGTCATTGCGTATGATGTCCAGAAAGGCCTTTTCGCTGCCGGGAAAGAAATTCTGCCGTATGCAGCTGCGGGCGTAGTAGTATTTGTCGTCGGCTATCTCCTTCTGATAGTCCTGCCATGATGAACGTCTCATCGTCTAATAGTGTTTTTCGGAGTTGGTGGTGTAGGTCTGCATCATGTAGTCGTCGTCGGCGCCGTCGAAGCCCATTTCGCGCGCCTTGCGCTCGGAGTGGCGCTCGATCGTATCGTAGAACTCCCGGCCGCCGCTCACGTCGAATATGCGGTGCAGCTCCCGCATCGACTCTTCGTCGATGCGTCTGAGCGCGCCCTGGCCCTCGGCGCCGTATACGGGCGTGAAGCGTCCGTATACCTCCTCGTCGTTGCGGGTTATCCACTCCCATACGGCACCCTGCTCGGGATGCAGCTCGGGCTTGATGTTGCGTGGCACCAGACAGTAGCCCGTTTTGAGGATGTTGTCGCCTATGAGCCGCTTTATGGCGAGCTGCTGGCGCCCCTTCTCGCTCTCGACGAAGAAGCCCAGCCTTTGCGACAGCGTTCTCAGCCCCTGAATCACGTATGCCGGCGTATTGCCGCGCGGGCAGCGCGGACGGCACGACAGACACTCGCCGCAGTACCATATCGTCTCGCTGCGCAGCAGACGCTCGATCTGCTCGTCGTCTCTTGTGAGCACCGTGTTGACGATCTGCCGCGGGTCGTAGTCGTAGAACTCGGCGGCGGGGCATACGCCCGTGCAAACGCCGCAGTTCATACACGATTTCAGACCTTCGCGCACACGAATGTCTTCGAGCAGCATGTCGAAATATTTTCCCATGTCACGTATCCGATTATTCGAGTGCAAAGTTACGATTTCGCGGCGGGGCAGACATCAGTATAAATACCTAATTCGTGGCCGGCGGCGGCTCGCAGAGATCTGCTGCGGGTGGGGTGGGATAGTGCGGCGAGCCGCGGCGATCCTCTTAGGTCGCCGCGGCTCGCGCGATATTATGCTCGGCGGTTAGAGCCGTGCGCCTTTGCGCAGCGCCTCCGACGAGCGTATGTTTTCGGCGATGCACTCCACAAGACGGTCTATCGCCTCGGCCGACGACCATGCGTTGTGGGGCGAGGCGAGGAGCTTGTAGGGGTCGCGCAGACGGTAGAGCGGCGATTCGCGCAGCGGCTCCGACGAGAATACGTCGAGCGCAGCGCCGGCTATCGTGTCGTTGTCCAGAGCCTCGGCCAGGGCCTGCTCGTCGACTATGCCGCCGCGGGCGACGTTTATCAGGATCGCCGCGGGCTTCATCGCCGACAGCTCCTCGCGGCCGATAAGGCCTCTGGTGCGGTCGTTAAGCGGCGAGTGTATCGACACTATGTCGGAGTCTGCGAGCAGCTCGCCCAGCGGCAGCTGCGGATACTCCTCCTCGCGCTTGGCCCCCGATGTCGAGAAGTATGACACGCGGCATCCGAACGCCGTGGCCAGACGCGCCACCTCGCGCCCTATGTTGCCCAGACCGATGATACCCCAGTTGCGGCCGCGCAGCTGGCGCGTGGGGCGGTCGTAGCAGAACATGCGTTCGGCTGCGGCATAACGTCCGCTCTTGAAATACTCGTCGAAGTAGACCACTTCGCGCATCAGCGCCAGCGCCGAGCACAGCGTCGTCTCGGCTACCGAGTAGGTCGAGTATCCGACGGCATTGCGCACCTCGATGCCCAGCTCGGCGGCCGTTTCGAGGTCGATATTGTTCATGCCGGTGGCCGCCACGCAGATGAGCTTCAACCGAGGCAGACGGCGCATGGTCTGACCGTCGATCAAGACCTTGTTGGCTATGGCCACGTCGGCATCGGCCAGACGCTCGGCCACCTTGTCGCGCGGCGTGTCGTCGTAGGCGGTATATCGGCCGAGCGACTCGATGAGCGACAGGTCGCGGTCGCAGAGGCTGTAACGGTCGAGGAAAACGATGTTTGTCATAATATCTTCGTGTTTTATGTGTTTCACTCCAACTCTCCCGCCAGATCGCGAATGACAACCGATGCGCAGCCTATGCCGAAGAGTGCCGGTATGTAGGATATCGTGCCGACGTTGGATTTCTTGTTGCGCTCCTCGCAAAGTATCATCGCGCCCTCCCTTACCGGCTCGGGCGAGAAGACGGCGCGGAAGCCGCGGTTGATGCCGATCTTGTGCAGCCGCTTGCGGAGCATGTGCGCCAGCGGGCAGTGGTGGGTCTTGGATATATCCTTGATCTCCATGAGCGTGGGGTCGGTCTTGGCGCCGGCACCCATCGAGCTGACCAGCGGTATTCCTCTGTCGAGCGCCCCCTTTATAAGGGCGAGCTTGGGCGAGAGCGTGTCTATCGCGTCGACGATGTAGTCGTAACGGTCGGCGTCGAGCAGCGCGTCGGTCTCCGAGTCCTTGATGTAGCGCTCTACGACGTCGAGCCGCAGCTCGGGATTTATGTCGCGCAGCCTCTCGGCGAGCACCTCGGCCTTGGCCCTGCCTACGGTCGAGTGCAGGGCGACGAGCTGGCGGTTGATGTTGCTCGGTGCGACGGTGTCGGCGTCGGCGACGGTCATGCGTCCCACGCCTGCGCGGGCTATCATCTCGGCGGCGTAGGCACCGACGCCGCCCAGTCCGACCACGAGCACGCACGAGCGGCGCAGTATGTCGAGTTTCTCCTCTCCGAGCAGCAACTCGGTACGTTCGAGCCAGTTATTCATCTTTGTCGAATAGTTTCAAATAGTTGGTATAGAGTTGTCCGGCCAGCGCCTCGGGCGTTATGCCGAGCTCCGCGGCAATGCGGCGATATACCTCGCCGATAGGCGTGGGAAAGTCGTCGGTCTCGCAGAACATGCGGTCGAGCGGTGTGGCGTGCAGCGCTCTGAGCGTCTTGGGGGAGCTGAAAGTACGCATGCCGAACGAGAGCATGTAACCTCTGTCGAGGGCGCGGGCGGCCTGCTCGGGCGAGCCTGTGAAGCCGTGCATCACCACGGCCGCAAGCCGGTATTCCGACAGTATCTTCATTACCGGCTCGAAGGCTCTGACGCAGTGTATCACGACCGGTTTGCGCAGCGTCGCGGCTATCGACAGCTGACTGCGGAAGATGCTCTCCTGAGCCTTACGGTCGACATCGGCGGCATAGTCCAGCCCCGTCTCGCCGACCATGTCGGCTGCGGCTATGGCCTTATGGTCGATCTGCGCACCGGGCGCATGCCACGGATGCACCCCCTCGAATGTGGGGCACAGCACCCCGTCGCAGGGGCGATGCGTGTGTATGTCGACTAAGCGGTTCATGATCTTTAATCAGGCGAAGATACGAAAACCCCGCCAAGAAAGCAAGCCTGTCTGCGATTTTGTCGTGGCCGGGGATCTTCGGCCGGGTACGAGTCGCTAAATTTTTATGCTGCGGCGAAAAATAATCGGCGACATCTCTGCCGTATATGGAAAATTATTAGTACTTTCGCGCACGCTTTTAGCGGTGTTAACGAATTAACAGACTAAAAATTATACTAATTCAATTCATTAACAAACAATTTTATGTCGAAAAACATTAAATTACGTAAAGGTCTCGACATTAATCTTGTGGGACGCGCCGAGCGCACCGTGGCCGAAAGGCCTCTGGCTGCGTCGTATGCCGTAAGCCCGCTCGATTACGTGAACGTTACTCCGAAGTTGTTGGTGAAGGTCGGCGACAGGGTCAAGGCCGGCAACGCATTGTTCTTCGATAAGAACAATCCGCGCGTGCTGTTCACTTCTCCCGTCAGCGGCACCGTTTCGGCCGTCAATCGCGGCGAGAAGCGCAAGCTGCTCAATGTCGTGGTCGATGCCGACGCCGTACAGGAGTACGAGCAGTTCGAGTCGACAGACCTTGGTTCGGCCTCGCGCGAGCAGATCGTCGAGACGATGCTCTCTTCGGGTATCTGGACCCGTCTGGTGCAGCGTCCTTTCGGTCTTATCGCCGATCCGGAGAAGAAACCCAAGGCGATTTTCGTCTCGGCATTCGATTCGGCTCCGCTGGCTCCCGAGTACGATTTCGTGCTGGCCGGTTGCGAGAAGGAGTTGCAGCGCGGCTTCGACGTGCTGGCGCGTCTGACCGACGGCAAGATACACCTTTCGGCTCTGGCCGGCAGGGAGGGTTTCGTCGCCGGTATCAAGGGCGTCGAGCACCACACTTTCGAGGGCAAGCACCCCGCGGGTAACGTAGGCGTGCAGATCCACCACATCGATCCCGTAGCCAAGGGCGAAATCGTCTGGTCGATGAACATTCAGGATGTCGCCGTTCTGGGACGTCTGTTCCTGACCGGCCGTCTCGACATGTCTAAGACGGTGGCCGTTGCCGGCAGCGAGATCGACAAGCCGCAGTACTGCCGCATCATCGCCGGTGCACCCGTCCGGTCGCTGCTCGACGGCAACGTGCGCAAGCAGCAGGCAGGCGCCGCCGTGCGTATCATCTCGGGCAACGTGCTGACCGGCCGCAAGGTCGAGGCCGACGGCTACATCTCGGCCGATGCGGACATGCTGACCGTCATCCCCGAGGGCGACCGTTACGAGCTGCTGGGCTGGGCCATGCCCCGGTTCCACCGCTTCTCGGTGTCGCGCGCATACTTCTCGTGGATATGTCCCCGCAAGGCCTATCGCCTCGATACCAACCTCAACGGCGGCGAACGCCCCTTCGTGGTTACGGGACTGTACGAAAAGTATCTGCCCATGGACATCTATCCGATGTATCTGCTCAAAGCCATTCTGGCTCAGGATATCGACAAAATGGAGAGCCTCGGTATCTACGAGGTGCTGCCCGAGGACTTCGCGCTGTGCGAGTTCGTCGATCCGTCGAAGATCGAGATACAGCAGATTGTCCGTGACGGTATTAACCTAATGATTAAGGAGAGTTAAGCTATGGGATTGCGTAATTTGGTAGATAAAATGAAGCCTACTTTCTCCAAAGGGGGTAAGTTGAGCTTCCTCGGCTCGACATTCGATGCGTTCGAAACGTTCCTCTTCGTGCCGAATACCACCACGACCAAGGGTGCTCATATCCGCGACTGCAACGATATGAAGCGAACGATGATCGTGGTCGTTATGGCTCTTATCCCGGCCTTGCTGTTCGGCATGTACAATGTCGGATATCAGGTCGGCATGACGGGCTTCGAGGCGTTCTGGTTCGGTTTTCTGAAAGTGCTGCCTCTGATCGTCGTCTCTTATGTCGTCGGTCTTGCCATAGAGTTCGGCTTCGCGCAGTCGCGCGGCCACGAGGTCAACGAGGGCTTTCTCGTTTCGGGTCTTCTGATCCCGATGATTATGCCGGTCGACGTACCTCTGTGGATCGTGGCTCTGGCTACGGCCTTCGCCGTCGTATTCGGCAAGGAGGTCTTCGGCGGTACGGGTATGAATGTCTTCAACCCCGCGCTTTTGGCGCGTGCATTCGCCTTCTTCGCCTACACCCCGCAGATGTCGGGCGAGAAGGTATGGTATGCTGCGGTCGACGGTGCCGACGCCGTATCGGGCGCAACGGCATTGGAGTCGCTCTCGCCGAGCGGTACGCTCGGCGTACATGCCGTCGGCGGCGAGCCTATCTCGGCTTGCGACGCGTTCTTGGGTCTGATCCCCGGCAGCGTCGGCGAGACATCTACGCTGGCTATCCTGATCGGTGCTGCCATACTGCTCTTCACGGGCATAGCGTCATGGCGCACGATGCTGTCGGTATTCGTCGGCGGTCTGGCCTTCGGCTATCTGTTCAACCTGCTCGGCGTGACGGCATATCCTCCCTATCTGCATCTTATCGTCGGCGGTTTCGCATTCGGCGCCGTGTTCATGGCTACCGATCCCGTTACCTCGGCGCAGACGGACAAGGGCAAGTATATCGTCGGCTTCATGACCGGTGCGCTGGCCGTCATCATCCGCGTATGCAATCGGGCATATCCGGAGGGTATGATGCTTTCGATTCTGTTTATGAACGCACTTGCTCCGCTGGTCGACTACTTCGTCGTCGAGCGCAACATGGCGCGTCGCAATCGTCGTATTAAAACCGTAAAATAACAGAGATATGGCAATGAACAAGAACTCTAACGCATATATCATTATATATACGGTGGTTATGGTCGTCATCGTGGCCACGTTGCTGACATTCGCCGCCACGTCGCTCAAAGAGCGTCAGGACGCCAATGCCGAGAACGAGAAGAAGATGGCCGTCATGACGGCTCTGGGCAAGCAGGGCGAGTCGTTCGACGAGACGATCACGCCTGCGCTTCTGATCGACGGCGTGCTTACGCCGCAGTCGGATGCCAAGGTCGTGCTCGACAAACTGGCCGATCTTAAAACCATGGCTTCTGCCGAGAACGATCTGCCGCTGTTCAAGTACGAGCGCGAGGGCGAGACGCTCTATGTCGTACCCGTGGCCGGCAAGGGCCTCTGGGGCGATATATGGGGCTATGTGGCCTTGCAGGCCGACGGCGATACGATCGCCGGCGTGGTATTCGACCATAAGGGCGAGACCCCGGGTCTGGGTGCCGAGATCGCTACGGCCGAGCATCAGAAGCATTACGTAGGCAAGAAGATCTACGATGCCGAGAATCGTCTGGTGGCGGTAACCCTGCGCAAGGGCGGTGCACGTCAGGACAACATCGAGCACGAGGTCGACGCCATTACGGGCGGTACGAAGACTTCGGACGGCGTGTCGGACATGTTGCAGAGCGGACTGTCGAAGTACGACGGTTTCCTGCGCTCGCTCGCTATGCAGACGGCGGACGATACGGAGCTGAACGATCCGATCGCCGAGCCTATGTCCGACGATGCGGCCGCCGAGGCCGGTACGGAGGCTAATGTTGAACCGCAAAATATTGAGGAGTAGTATACTATGAAAATAAGTACTAATATAACGGGACCGCTCGGCAGCAACAACCCCGTGATCGTGCAGATACTCGGTATCTGTTCGGCGCTGGCCGTGACGGTCAAGTTGGAGCCTGCCGTGGTCATGGGTCTTTCGGTGATCTTCGTTACGGCGTTCGCCAACCTCGTAATGTCGCTTCTGCGCAACGGCGTGCCGTCGCGTATACGTATCATCGTTCAGCTGGTGGTAATCGCCACGCTCGTGATTCTGGTCGATCAGGTGCTGCGCGCTTACGTCTACGACGTCTCCAAGCAGCTGTCGGTCTATGTAGGTCTTATCATTACCAACTGTATCGTCATGGGTCGCGTCGAGGCCTATGCCCTGGGTCACAAGCCTTGGGAGTCGTTCCTCGACGGCGTGGGCAACGGTCTGGGCTATGCGATGATTCTGGTCATCGTGGCCTTCTTCCGCGAGCTCTTCGGTTCGGGTACGCTGTTCGGCGTCGACGTGCTGACCCGTTTCGGTTATACCAACAACTCGTTGATGCTTTTCCCGCCGATGGCTCTGATTATCGTCGGCTGCATCATCTGGGTACACCGTTCGTTGAACAAGGATTTACAGGAAAAGTAGGAGGGTAGATTATGGAAACACTGAATCTTTTTATTCGTTCGATATTTATCGACAACATGGTCTTCGCCTTCTTCTTCGGCATGTGTTCGTACATCGCCGTGTCGAAGAGCGTCAAGACCGCCATAGGCCTCGGTGCGGCCGTTACGTTCGTCATGGTCATGACCGTGCCTCTGAACTACCTGCTGAACCAGTATGTGCTGGCCGACGGTGCTTTGATCGAGGGCGTCGACCTGAGCTTCCTCTCGTTCATCATCTTCATCGCCGTGATCGCAGCATTCGTGCAGCTGGTCGAGATGATCGTCGAGAAGTTCTCTCCGTCGCTTTACAACCAGCTGGGTATATTCCTGCCCCTTATCGCCGTCAACTGCGCTATCATGGGCGGTTCGCTGTTCATGCAGCAGAAGGTCGGCGAGTCGATCATGAACGTGGGCGACTCGATCGTCTACGGTCTCGGCTCGGGTCTGGGTTGGTGGCTGGCTATCGTCATGATGGCGGCCATTCGCGAGAAGATCACCTATTCGCATGTCCCCGCGGCTTTGAAGGGCCCCGGTATCGCGTTCATCATTACCGGTCTGATGGGTATTGCGTTTATGATATTCTCGGGTATTCAGTTATAAACCTTTAACAAGAGACTTTAAGCAATGGAAATCATATTAATTGCAATCGTTGCCTTTCTGGCCGTAACGCTCGTTCTGGTGTTGCTGCTGCTCTTTGCAAAGGCAAAACTGACTTCGTCCGGCCCTGTGAAGATCGACATCAACGACGGCGACAAGGTATTGGAGGTCGCTGCCGGCTCGACGTTGCTCAATACGCTGGGCGAGCAGGGCATATTCCTGCCGTCGGCATGCGGCGGCAAGGGTGCCTGCGGACAGTGCAAGTGTCAGGTCGTCGAGGGCGGCGGCTCGATCCTTCCGACCGAGACGGGCTTCTTCAACCGTCGTCAGATACTCGACAACTGGCGTCTGGGCTGTCAGGTCAAGGTCAAGGAGGACATGAAGATCAAAGTGCCCGCATCTGTGCTCAGCATCAAGAAGTGGGAGTGCGAGGTGGTGTCGAACCACAACGTCGCCACTTTCATCAAGGAGTTCGTCGTCAAGCTGCCCGAGGGCGAGCACCTCAATTTCCGCAGCGGCGGTTATATCCAGATCGACGTGCCGGCCATTACGGTCGACTATAAGGATATCGACGTCGATCCCGAGTACCGCGAGGACTGGGAGAAGATGGGCGTGTTCAACCTCAAAATGGTCAACCCCGAGCCGCAGGTGCGCGCATATTCGTGCGCTACGTATCCTGCCGAGGGCGATATCATCAAGCTCAACGTGCGTATCGCAACGCCTCCGTTCGACCGTGCCAAGGGCGGTTTCATGGATGTCAACCCGGGCGTATGCTCGTCGTATATCTATTCGCTCAAACCGGGCGACAAGATCACTATGTCGGGTCCGTTCGGCGAGTTCTTCCTGCCCGACAACCTGCCCGACGATCAGGAGCTCGTCTTCATCGGCGGCGGTGCCGGTATGGCGCCCATGCGCTCGCATATCATGCACCTGTTCCGCACCGAAAAGACCAAGCGTCCGGTATCGTTCTTCTACGGTGCCCGTTCGCTCAAAGAGGCCTTCTATCTCGACGATTACCACCAGATCGAAAAGGACTTCCCGAATTTCCGCTTCAATCTGGCGCTCGACCGTCCCGATCCCGAGGCCGATGCCGCAGGCGTGAAGTATACCCCCGGATTCGTTCACAACGTCCTCTACGAGACATATCTCAAAAACCACGAGGAGCCCGAGGGAATCATCTACCTCATGTGCGGACCTCCGATGATGTCGCAGTCGGTGGTCAACCTGCTCGACAGCCTCGGCGTGCCGCCGGAGAATATTCTCTTCGATAACTTCGGCGCTTAATTTTTCGTTATAAGCGGCATTCTACTGCCGCGCACTCAATCTCCCGAACGGGACGTACATCGAGTACTACCCGTCCGGGAGATTTTCCTTTACGGACATCGTGCGCGGCGTATCCGTATACTACTGACATCGATAAGTTATTTAGTAGGATTTACGGATTGTTGCCGAATTATTGCTATCTTTAATGCGAAAATCTATAATATAGATGCCGATATGGCAGGTTACCTAAATAAATATAGGAGCGAATACCCTAATCATGTGCACCAGCTGAACATGTCGATCTCTCAAAATTATCATCTGTTGAAAAATGGAGAGATCAAATATCAGATAAAGAAATTCAACGTCGACTGGACTAATTATAAAAGTTCTGGCAAACGACACATCGTTAATCTGTTGATCCGGGATCATTTCAGCAATTGCTTTTATGCCGAGATTTTCCCGATCGACGAAATGCCGCATATCAAATATTTTCTGTTCAATGCTTGGAGAGAGAAAAGTGATTTTGCATTTTGCGGGATTCCTCGTTGCCTCATATTGGGCAGACATATTATCGAAAGATTTCCGGAGATTCAAAATCTTTCGATTACGGCAAATGTCGGTATACAGTTAGCGAGCAGTGGATTCGTAACCGGTGTAAGATCTATGCTGGATTGGGAGAGAAATATACGATTTTTTACTTTCTTTCTGACTCTTCGTGATATCGCCGGTTTCCGGAAATATAATGAACTGATATGCTCCGAAATCAACATGAGAGATAGCGGAAAGACAGAGCCCAACCTGTTGAAGTGGGCAAATAACAACCCGCGAGGGCGTATTATAAATGACTTCGCTGAATTCGAAAAAATGTTTTCTCAATAACTCCATCGCTTATCTTTTACCTCGCCTACGATTTATTTAAGGTTTATATGTTTATAGGTACGATTCATATATTTTCTTTGTGGGAAATGAATTGACATCGCGAGGATTGATTTCGATCCTCACTCGTCTTCCCCTCTTTTTCCTTAGGTTGCAATCAAAAACAGCATGGCACTAAATTATATAGTGCAATTTTATGCTCTACGCCCCGTGGTCGAATAGCTTCGGCCACGAGCCGTATCGCACAAAAAAGCATCATACATAACGTATGATGCTTCGCTGTTTTTTGCTTGGTGCGGAAAGGGAGGGATTCGAACCCCCGGAGCCTCTCAGCTCATCGGTTTTCAAGACCGGCGCATTCGACCACTCTGCCACCTTTCCGGGTGCAAAAGTACAACAAAAAATCTAATCGCCAAATTTTTCCAGGACTATTTTCGTCCCGGAATGCAAATATGTGCATCCCGGGACTGCCGGACGCCTACTTGCCGCCGCCAGAAGATACCGAGTCGTCGTTATCGATAGTCTTGTTGATGCTCTTGACGTCGGCCTTGCGTTTGCCGAAGCGCCATGAAATACCGAATGATATGTTGGTTGCGCGCCAGCTGTATCCGCGTGAGGTAATGTAGGTCTCGGTGCGTTCGCTGTGCTGCGTATTGGTGCTGATGAACGGGTTATCTGTCGCTATGCTCAGCGTCAGCTTGTCGTCGACGAGCTTCTGCGTGAGCCCCAGGCCGTAGTACCACGTCCAATCCTTGTTCGTAGCGTTGAAGTAGGCGCCTTGGCGGTTGCACATCTGGTATATGTTCAGCGTAGCGCCTTTCCATAGTTTGATGTCCATATTGAGCGATTCGAAGATGCCTACGCCGTCGTTGTCGATCTCGTGCGTCGGCAGCCAGTAATGGCTGTATGTCGCGCGGGCGGTAAATGATAGCGTAAATTTATCGCTGGGGCGGAACATGAGCGTCGCGGCCAGCGAGTAACGTCGCGCACGCGCGTCGTTTACGGGCATGCTGTGCAATAAGCCGTCTTCGTGCATGCTGGCATAATACTCTATGGCGTTGTTGGAGAGCTGTGCCATAGGGTATACCGACAGGTTCCACTTGTTGTGCGAGTAGGCGTATTTGAGCGTCAGCGAGTGTGCCGTCAGTGCGTGCAGATCGGGATTGCCCGATGTTACGGATGATGCCGTGACACGCTGGTAGGGCGAGAGCTCTTCGATCGACGGGCGTCCCAGACGCTCGGTGTATGTCAGCGACAGGTTGTGGCCTGCGGCAGGCTGCCAGCCAAGCGATAAGTATGGTATTACGTTCCAGAACGAGTTGTCGAACGAATATATGCCTTCTTCCGACGAATCCACGTCGGCCGCGTTGTAGGTCGCCTCGACGCGTGCGCCGCCGTTGACGCTCCATTTGTCTCCGTCGTAGTTATAGCCGGCATACATCGCCGCGACATGCTGGGTGTAGTGCATCGTGCTGTTGGATACGGCCGCATCGTCGATATGCGAGGCTGCCATGATCGACGAGCGTCGGTAGATATGCTTCGCGCCGATGTCTATATGGTGCTGCTCGCCGATCGGGCGCGAGTAGTCCGTCTGAAACGTATTCTCGATCGAACGCGTATCTTCGTTTTCGATCTGCCGATATGCCAGATCGCCTTGATATTCGTTCTCCACTGTCCACCAGTCGGGGTCGATGTCGATATTGTCGGCCAGCGAGAAGGTGTGTTTGCCGTCATCGTCGAAGCGGTGTTCGTAAGCCAGCGTCGCCGAACCGCCCAAGTAGCGGTAGTTGTTGTATTGGTAGTCGGTGTAGCGGCTGACGGGGTTGAGCTGAGCATCGCTTATCGTGTTATCGGTCTGCTGACGGCTTTTATTTCCCGGCGAGGCGTATATGCCGCCTTCGAGCGTTATCAGATCCTTCTCGGTTATCTGGTACGATGCCGAGAGCGTAGCGCCGAAGTTGCGGCCGTCGTATGTTCCGTTTGTCGACGAGGTGCGGTAGCGGTTTATATCCGAGACGAGATTCTCCGTTTGCGACCATGATCGCTGCACGCCCCGGGGCGAGTTGTAATATCCGCCGTAGGCGCTCATCTCGACGGCGAACTTGCCGGTCTGCAAAGCCGCGCGGGCCGAGAGATTTCCGTAATAGCTGTGGCAGGCCTGACCGCGTGCGTTGACCGAGCCGTCGAAGCCGTCGACACGGCTCGTCGAGGTAATTATGTTGAGTATGCCGGCCGTGCCCTCGGCGTCGTATTTGATGCCTGGGTTGGTAATGACCTCGATGCGTTTGATCGACGATGCGGGCATGCTCTTTATCACGTCCGTAAAGTTGCGGCTCATCGAGCCCGACGCATGGCCGTTGACCAGTATCTTGTAGTTGCTCTCGCCGTTTATGAGCACTTTGCCCTCGGTGTCGATCGACAGCTGCGGCACCTTGCGCAGTATCTGTTCGAGCGTCGATGTGGCCGACTGCGGGTCGTTCTCGACCTCGTATGTCAGCTTCTCGGCCGTGTGCGTGACCAACGGCTTCTGCACGACGATCTCCACGCCGTCTAACTGCTCGCCCTCCTCCATTGCGATGTCGCCCATGTCGGTGGCGCTCTCTACGTTCACTTCGATAGTCCGGGTGCGGTAGCCCAGCATCGAGAACTGCATGCGATAGGTGGCTGCCGAGTCGACCGTCAGCGAGAAACGCCCGTTGCCGTCGGCGCAGTTGGCCGCTGCGCATACCGAGTCGCGCATAGCTGCGACTGTGACATATCCGACATCTTTGCCGCCGTCGGCCGAGACGGTGTGTCCCGTGATTCTGATCTGCGCCTGTGCTGTCGAGAGGAGCATTATGGCCGTTATGGCCGTGACCGATAGTTTTTTCATAAGCATAATATGGGTTTAAGGGTTATCCGCATCGATCCGGCGTATGCCCGAGCTACGCGACCGACAATGCGAACCCCTCGCTATGTGTATGTCATACGCCGATTTAAGAGATGATACGCGACAGAGGACGGAGCGTAAATTCCCCCCCCCCTCAGGTATATGCCGCATGAAGCGGCGAGAGTATGTTGCAGATAATTCATCGCGTATCGTCTGTTTGCCGTGTAAAGATAGTAAATAAAAACAAATATACGTCATCTTTTCGCATCCGCTTGCATGACGGGTTAGTCCCCGTCTTATATCAAGACACGGACGAAAGCGAAATATGACATGAAAAATGAAATTTTTTTTCGACCCTTATCCTCCTGCCCTCTTGCAGCGGTATCCGGCACGCGTGAGCAGCTCGACGATCCGGTCGCGGTGGTCGCCCTGAACGATTATCTCGCCGTCTTTGGCCGTGCCGCCCACGCCGCACCGCGTTTTCAGCTCCTTGCCCAGCTCGGCGAGCGCCTGCTGCGACCCGACGAAGCCGCGCACGACGGTGGCCGTGCGTCCGCCTTTGAGCCTGTCGAGCCACACCCTCAGGTTCTGCTGCGACGGCGGCAGCGTCTCCTGCCGCTGCTCTTGTGCGGTGTCGTATCGGTAGTTGGGGTCGGTCGAAAATACAACTCCCAGACGCTCTTTCCAGTCGTTAGCCATGTCGATATAGGTTTTATGGTCGTCTGCCCGCTGCAAATCTCCCGCATGGGCGATTCCGTGCGGATCGTTGCGCAAAATTAAAAATTATTTCCTAACTTTACCACAATGAAACGACGCGCACCTAAAATACGCCGCGACGATTATACGGTCGCAGCGGCCGATCTGCCCGAGATCCTGCCGCCGCCGGACGACCGCAGGCTCGTCAGAGTATTCGTCGAGGGTTACGAGGATGTCGCCTTCTGGCGCGGCATATTCGACCATTTCCGCAATCCATATCTGCGTTTCGAGATTTCGGTGCCCAACCGCGAGGATCTGCCCAAGGGCAAAAAGGTGCTGCTGTCGATGATCGACTCTCCGGCGGACGATCTGCTGCTGTGCGTCGACTCCGACTTCGACTATCTGTTCGACGGCGCGACCGAACAGTCAGGGCGGCTGCTCTCGGCCGGCAATATGTTCCATACATATACTTATGCTACGGAGAATTATCTCTGTTACGCCCCGTCGCTTCACAACGTATGCGTCAAGGCTACGAAGAACGATACGCGCATATTCGACTTCGTGCGCTTCTTCGATCGATATTCGCAGACGATATATCCGCTGTTTCTGTGGTATGCCTACTCGGCCAAGCTATCGACGGAGAACGTCTTTACGCTGGTCGAGTTCAAGGCCTCTGTAAGGTTGGGATATGTCGACATACGCCGCAACGGCGAGTATACGTTGGAGTGGCTGCGCCGCAACGTCGAACGCCGCCGCCGCTCGCTCGAAATGCACAACCCCGATATGGTCTCCGATGTCGAGGCTTTCGGCCGCGAGCTGCGCGAGCGTGGCGTCGAGCCGGAGAATACCTACCTCTTCATGCACGGCCATACGCTTATGGACAATGTGACGCTGGTGGTGCTGAGCGCCGTATGCGACAAACTCCGGCAGTTGTCGCTGGCCAAGATACAGTCGTCGGCCAAGCAGGGCGTCGCGCTGCGCAACGAGCTGAGCAACTACACCAACACGCTCCGTTCGATCCGCGACGTGCTGCTCGACAACGAGAACTACACTTCGTGCCCGTTATACAAGCGTCTTCGCGACGACATACAGGCCTATCTTACCGCGATGATCGCACGCATAAAGCAGCAGGAGCCATGCCCGACGATGCTGCGTTGCAACTTCGAGCCCTGACCCCTGCCTCCGGCATCGGCATCCGCCGCCCTACATGGTCCTCTCGCACAGCCGCTCCAATGCGCGGTCGAACTCTCCTGTGATCTGCCCGACGACCTCCCCGGCCGGCTGTATGCTGCGCACGAGCGTCACGGCCTGACCTATCTCCAACTCGCCCATGACGATGTCGCCGTCGAACATGCCGCGCTTGGCTCGCCCGCGTCCTATCATCTGTTCGAGCTGCCCGGCCGTGGCGCCGCGCTGTTCGGCCTCGTCCATCATCCTGTAAAACTCGTTCTTGACCAGACGTGTCGGCGACAGACGTTTGAGCGCGAGCATCGTGTCGCCCTCGCCCAGTGTCAGGCACAGCCGTTTGAAGGCGTCGCCCGCCGAGCTTTCGTCGGTCATCACGAAGCGCGTGCCGATCTGCACGCCGTCGGCGCCCAGCGCGAGTGCTGCGAGCATCCCCTCGCCGGTGGCTATGCCGCCCGCGGCGATCAGCGGCAGGTCTATGGCACGCCTTACGATCGGTACGAGCACCAGCGTGGCGGTCTCCTGCCGGCCGTTGTGCCCTCCCGCTTCGAATCCCTCGGCGATGACGGCATCCACTCCGGCCTCGGCGCACTTGCGCGCCGAGCGGCTGTCGGCCACGACGTGCGCTACCTTGCAGCCTGCCTCGTGCAGCCGCTGCGTATATAATGCGGGATTGCCGGCTGACGTTATTACCGCCCCTACGCGCTCCTCCGTCACCACGTCGATTATCCGCTCGACATGCGGCGCCTGCAACGGCACGTTCACGCCGAAGGGCTTGTCGGTCGCCTCGCGGCAGCGGCGTATGTGCTCCCGCAGCAGCCCTGCGTCCATCGAGCCGCTGCCTATCACGCCCAGAGCGCCGGCGCGGCTTACCGCCGCAGCCAGCCTCCACCCCGAGCACCATGCCATGCCGCCGCATACGATCGGCAGCTCCGTTCCGAACAGTTTGCAGACGGGATTGTTTTTCATCTCTTTCATAATACGATTCTATGGTTGTCTCTTTGTGTGGCCTATTCAAAGTCGATACCGTTTTCGTCGTATCCGTCGAATCTCCTCTGACTTCGTGCGCTTTGTCCGCTCTTGGCAGACTGACCTCGCCCGCCGGCCGGCATGGTATTACGGGAGCCGTGCACTATGTCTTGCGCCGGTCCTCGGGATCGCTTTTCGCGGCGCGCTTGCGTATTCGTTCGACCTTTCCGGGCGTCCTGACCTTATTTTTTTGTGCGTCTTATAATCCGCATGTTCCGAAAGAAGTTCGGTTGCGAATCGTAATTTATTAAAATCTTATCCTAAAAAAGTGTAAATAACTAAAAAAAATAAATATGATAATTTGCTAATTAAACTTAGTTGTCATATCTTTGTAAGTGAACTTTTATATTAAAATTGTCAAAAACTAATGCTTATGGTTAAAAAAGTTGTACTATCAGTATTTGCTGCTCTGACGTTAGGGTGCTTCGTAGCCCCGGCTCAGGGTCAGCGGATTTCCGGTACAGTGACCGATCAAACCGGACAACCGGTCATCGGAGCATCGGTTACGGTAGAAGGGACCACACGTGGTGTGACCACTGTCGCTGACGGTCATTACGAGATCGCGGCACAGGGCGACGCTACTTTGAAATTCTCGTTCTTGGGCTATGAGTCGCAGCTCGTGCCCGTAGCCGGCAGAACTACTATCGATGTCGTCCTCAAAGACGACGCTACGGCTATCGACGACGTTACGGTCATCGCTTACGGTAAGAAGCGTAAGGAGGACCTCGTCGGTTCGGTATCTAAGGTTAAGGAGGGCTTGATCGCCAACTCGCAGGCTTCGTCGGTTACGAAGTCTCTGGAAGGCGCCGTAGCCGGTGTGCAGATCGTCAGCGGAACGGGTCAGCCCGGTAGCGACGCTTCGATCGTCGTGCGCGGTATCGGTTCTATCTCGGCCGGCCAAACCGCACTTATCGTCGTCGACGGTGTGCCGTTCAACGGTTCGTTGTCGGACATCAACCCCGCCGATATCGAGTCTATGACCGTATCTAAGGATGCCGTTTCGAACTCTCTGTACGGTTCTCGTGCCGCCAACGGCGTGGTCATGATTACCACCCGCACCGGTAAGCAGGACCGCACCCGCGTTTCGTTCAAGGGTACTTGGGGTGTCAACACCCGCGGTGTGCCCGATTACGATATGGCTACCGACCAGGCCGAGTTCTACGAGCTTACGTGGTTCGGTATGCGTAACACCTATTGGGCCAACAACGGCCACGACTTGGCAGCCGCCAACCTGCGTGCCAGCCAGGATCTGTTGGGCGCTCTGGGTAACTACAATGCGTTCCTCATTCCCGACGGTCAGTTCCTCGTCGGTACCAACGGCCGTCTGAATCCTCATGCGCGCGTGCGCTACGACGATTCGTTCGCCGATGCCATGTTCCACAATTCGTTCCGTCAGGAGTATGTCGCATCGGTTTCGGGCGGTACGGCCAAGACCGACTACTATCTCTCTATGGGTTATCTCGACGACGACTCTTATATCGTCGGTTCGGACTACGAGCGTCTTACGATGCGTGCCAATGTCAACACTCAGCTGTTCAAGTGGTTGAAGGTCGGTATGAATATCTCTTATGCCAAGACGTCTTCGAACGGCCTCGACGAGACGAGCGGTGCAGCAGGCAACCCGTTCGACGTGGCCCGCGGCTGGGCGCCGATCTTCCCCGTGCACGCCTACGATGCCGAGGGTAATATGAAGTACAACGAGGACGGTACCCCGATGTACGATAACGGTATGAAGGTTACCGACGGTACGTTGAACCGTCCGACGGCTACCAACCAGAACATCATCTGCAACCTCAATGAGAATATCCGCAAGTCGACCTACAACAACCTCTCGACCCGTTCTTATGCCGAGGTCAAGTTCCTGCGCGACTTTACCTTCACGGTAAACTATGCTTACGACCTCAATATGGGTATAGGTACGACGTTCTATACGCCTACAATCGGTGACGGTCAGTCGTTCGGCGGCCGCGGTACGAAGTCTTCCGCTATGGCGGAGACCATGACCCTCAACCAGCTGCTTGCTTACCGCAAGGAGATAGGCAACCACCATATCGAGGCTCTTGCCGGTCATGAGTACTACAAGCGCAGCGGCGAATCGCTTTCTGGTCAGAAGACTCAGTTCTTCGATCCGTCGAATCCAGAGTTGGATAACGGCGGCGAGATACAGTCGCTCGGTTCTACCAAATATTTGCATAACATCGAGGGTTATTTCCTCAAAGCCGACTACGACTTCGCTCACAGGTACTATCTGTCGGGTGCGGTCCGTCGCGACGGAACTTCGCGCTTCCTCGATCGTTGGGGTACCTTCTGGTCGGTCGGTGCCGCATGGCGTCTTTCGACCGAGAGCTTCATGGCCGGCGCTTCGTCATGGCTCGACGACTTGAAGCTGCGCGCATCATACGGTACGCAGGGTAACGAGAACATCGGTACCGGTTACATGTACACTCCCTATCAGGATCAGTGGGCCGTATCGTGGGACGGTACGTCGCTCGGTATTTCGCAGGCATTCTACGGTAACCCCGATCTTACGTGGGAGAAGCAGAAGACCTTCGACGTGGGTGTCGATTTCAGCTTCTTCGGCCGTCGTCTCTACGGTAATATCGACTATTTCTACCGTCGTACCGACGATATGCTCTATCAGCGTACCAAGGCTATGTCGAGCGGTCGTCCCTACAACTGGGAGAATATCGGCGATATGCAGAACCAGGGTGTAGAGTTCGAGATCAACGTCGATGCCGTCAAGCGTCGCGACGTACAGCTGACCGTATCGCTTATCGGATCGCACTATCGCAACAAGGTCCTGTCTCTGCCCGAAGAGTATAAGGAGAACGGTTTGATCTCTGTACATCAGCGTCTGTTCGAGGGCAAGAGCCGTTACGAGTACTATATGTACCGTTACGCCGGTGTCAACGAAGAGGGCCAGCCTCTGTGGTACTACCGCGTTCTCGACGACAAGGGCAATCCCACCGGCGAGCTCGCTACGACCAGCGACTACAACAAGGTTTCGGGCTCTCCGATCCACAAATTCGATCTGGGCAAGTCTGCACTGCCCGATTTCCAGGGCGGTCTGAACATTGCTCTGCGCCTCTACGGCTTCGACCTGTCGATCGCTACGGCGTTCCAGATCGGCGGATATGTTTATGACGGTACGTTCGCAGGCACGATGTCTTCGGGCTTCTACGGTGGTCACAACCGCGAGTTGTGGAATACATGGAATCCCGAGACGATGAGCGGCGAGTACGGTATTTGGAACAACCAGAGCCAAAGCATCTCGTTTACTCAGTCTTCCGACCTCTTCCTTACGTCGGCTTCTTATTTCAGCATCCGTAACATCACGCTCGGATATACGTTCCCGACCAAGTGGATGCAGAAGCTCGGTATCGAGAGCGCACGCGTATTCGTTGTGGCCGACAATGTGGCACTGTTCTCGGCTCGCAAGGGTCTCGACCCGCGTACATCTATGAGCGGACAAGGCAGCTTCGGCGGTTATGCCCAGATCAGAACCATATCTGGCGGTATTAATCTTAACTTCTAAAAAGCAGACCATTTATGAAAAATACTAAAATCTTATTGATTGCCCTGCTCTCTTCGGTTCTGCTCTCTTCTTGTATCAAGGAGGCATATCACGATTCGTATCTGACAGCCGACAAGAAACAGGAGATCGCATCGAAGGATCCCGACAAGGTATTCGCTGCTCAGGAGCAAAATATCTACTTGTATTTCCAGAGATATCTTTTGCAGGATATGTCGCACTGCTACTTCGGTCAGAAGAGCTTCGACTTCCTCTCATCGCTTATGGGCAATGACATGTGCATGGTCGCCGATTTGGCAATGTCGTTCTATCATTACATCATCGATTACTGGGGTGCCGACTATGTCCCTACTGCTAACCGTTACAGCGAGTATTACGACCATATAGCCATCGCCAACGAGATGATAGCCTCGATCGCCGAGGATGAGACCAATCCCTCTACGTTGCGTTATCGTGCAGTGGCTCTTACCGAGCGCGGATATGCCTACTGGATGCTTACCAACCTCTATCAGTACGCCTATTACGTAGGTGCCGACGATACGGTTTGGGGCAAGGGTACGGTTTACGATCACTCTCAGCAGCCTTGCGTGCCGCTGGTTACCGACGAGCCCGAGCATCAGGGCAACCAGCCCCGCGCTACTGTGGATGTTATCTACGAGCAGCTGTTGGGCGACTTGGAGGAGGCATACGAGATCTTCGAGAAGATCGGTATGATCCATACCGCATCTCCGACCGATATCGACGGTTGCGTAGCGGCTACCTACCTCTATCGTGCCTACATGGTAAAGCACGAGTGGGATAAGGCGGCTAAGTATGCGCAGGTCGTAATGGACAATGTGCCTATCCTTACCACCGAGGCTCAGATAATGCAGGGTTTCAGCGATATCAATCTGCCCGACGTAGTATTCGGCTGCGATATCAATCCTGATAACACTACTATCTACATGTCTTACTTCTCGCAGATGGATGCTTACGGTATGGGTTACGGCGGTATCGGCGTATGGCGCGTGGGCTTCATTCCGTTCGTCGACAAGATCGCCGATAACGATATCCGTCTGAACTGGTTCTGCAACCATAAGCGTTCGGCCAACAACCTTCTGTCGGATACTACTGTCCCTGCGGATGCTCCGTACCAGTCGGTCAAGTTCGTCGGTGCCGGTCGCGATGCGGTCAAGGCTCTGAAAGCCGGAGAGCGCTCGCCGTCCAACTGGCAGCTGGGCGACTATATCTATCTGCGCTCGGAGGAGGCTTGGTTTACCAAGGCCGAGGCTCAGGCTCATGCCAACGACCTCAACGGTGCTCGCGAGACCTTGCGCAGTGTGATGGAGACGCGTGTCCCCGGATACTACTGCCCCGTCAGCGACAAGGCCGGTATCATCGAGGAGATCAACTTCCAGAAGCGTGTCGAGTTCTGGGGCGAAGGTATAGAGTTCATCGACAACCGTCGTCTGAATATTCCTGTCGACCGTCTCGACGCGACGTGGGGTGCTGCCAACAACAACCACTTCGAGTCGGCTAAGCTGCGTATCGAGCAGGAGGCAAAGAACTTCCTGTATCAGATTCCTACTCCCGAGATGGAGTCTAATACTGCTCTGGGTCCGAAAGATCAGAACGGATACGAAGAGGACAAGGACAAGGAAGAGTAGCTGACCTCGAATACGTAGATGACACACATTAAGCTAAACTTATAACAAGTTATAAACTATGAAAGTTATAAAGAGATTATTATATGCGGCAACGGCCGTCATGTTGTTACCTCTGGCATCATGTAACAACGACGAGTACGAGCCGGCGCCTGTGCCCGATGGCCAGGAGGCGTATTTCGTCGACTCGCAGGCTACCGACATCCAGCTCACACGCACGGAGTCGACCGTAAAGATACCGTTGAAGCGTATCAAAACGGGAGAGGCTGAGACCATACAGCTCATGTACGAGGATGCGTCTGGCCTGTTCACTATCCCCGAGAGCGTATCGTTCGCCGCCGAGTCTAATGAGACCGAGATGACGATCGGTTACGATTTCTCGGCTCTCGAACGCGGTACGACCTACCCCGTGCAGCTGATGATCAAGGGTATGAACTCGCCCTACGGCATGTCGCAGATCCAGCTCAATTTGATCTGCCCCGAGCCTTGGAACAAGCTCGAAGGCAAGGGACAGTTCCGCGATGACATTCTGACCATCTACAGCGGTTTTGCCGGTTATCAGAGCGAAGTCAACGTCTATGAGTACGACGGCCGTCCCGGATACTACTATGTCGAGAATCCGTATAACGCCGCCGATCTTGCTCCGCTATTCGGTGCCAGCCCGGAGGAGTTGGTCAATAACGTCAGACCGACCAAGTTCATCATCGATGCAACTAACCCCAAGGCCGTGACTATCGGTTCGCAGGCCGAGCCTCAGGATTGCGGTGTGATTCTCAATCCCGATGAAGGCTGGGTCAGAGTGTACTCTGCACAGCCCGGCAAGTTGGAGAATGGCGTGATTACATTCCCCGAAAAAGGTCTTGTAGGCGTCTTGGACGTAGGTGTGGGCGAGTGTAATTCTTCGGGAATGTTCCGTGTCATCCTGCCCGGATACGAGGTCAAGGATTACGCTATGGGTGTTGCTTACGGCGGTATGGATGTCGATCCGGACAATACCACCACCAAAGTCAAGTTGAACTTCACGCTGGGTAACGACGTAACATCGTTTGCATATGTATTCGTCGAGGGCGATGTTGTGGCCGACGCGGCTACGATAGCAGCCAAGATCGCCGACGGCAGTGCCGAGAACATTATCAAGGTGTCTGCCGAAGATGTCGAGAAGGCTCTGGGCGGTTCGGAATCGCGTGTGATGACCATGATGCAGACTCTTACTCGCGGCTCTTATACCGTAGTGGCCGTTCCTTACGGCGCTGATGAGAAGGCATATCCCGATAATGCAGCTGCCTACATGTTCTTCTTCCCCGGCATGGGCGAGGTTCCCGAGGTAGAGGCAATGCTGGCCGTTAACTCGGCTGCCGGTCTGTTGGGCGACGCATCATTGGAGGAGAAATATCCTTCGACGAGCTCGTTGGCATTCGCGATCCAGGGTAAGGAGATCCGCAACATTCTCTACTGGCTCGGCTCGACGGAGGCATTGGATGACGTACTTGCTCAGGGCGCTACCGAGTTGGATGTTTTGACCCAGTTCGGCTCTGATGCGTCGAAGAACAAGGACAGCAACGGCAAGACATGGATGGACTACATCAATACGGACGGCCAGTATGTAGGTATTTTCAACAATCTGGATTCGGGCTACGCCTACACGATGTTGTTGCAGGTCGAGAACATCTATGGAGCTAAGAAGATCCTGCGTGCCGACCACACAACGACGGCTATCGAATACAACGGCGAGTTGGTTATCGGTACCTATACGATGAGCGCTGCTTTGGGCGAGGATCAGTTTGCCAGTACGTTCGTGGTTAATCCGACAGCTAAGGAGAACGAATTTCTGGTAAAGAATCTCGGCATTCCCAACAATGCGCAGTTGTTGGCTACGTACGATCCTGCGGCACATACTCTTACTTTCAGCGGTTTGCTGAAAGGCGCCGAGGATAAGGGCAGTGTGTTCGGTGAGCTCTACGACTATTTCGATGAGGAAGAGACTATGATCTACGGTTACTTCACGGCTCCCAAGTGGGATCCCGAAAATCTCGATGTGAATAACATGAGTGTTCCGCTCGTAATGAATGTCGATGCGACTACCAAGCAGATCAAGTCGCTTGCCAACTGTCTTGCGATGTTGGTGTTCGATGCGTCGAAGTACGGTCTGATCGGCGCATACGGCGTCTACGATTCGACGACGACGACGATCGTTTACGGTAAGCCCTCATCGGTTGCCCGTACATCTTTCGAGAAGCCTGTTTACTGCAAGCGTGCGCTTGAACGCAAGTTCTCAGAGCATGGTCTTACGGTGTCTCAGCCTCGTTCGCTGCGTACCGTTGCCGTCGAGGCGAGCGTATGCGAGCGTGAGGCCGTCAAGGAGTTCGTGTTGAGCTCTAAAATCAAATAACGCAATTAACCAGCAAGCATTTTAGATAAATAATCGGATCGGGCGCGTCGAACTTCGGCGCGCCCGATTGCTATTTTGTAGGATTTATGCAATGTCGATAAAAAAAAATTATTATCTTTGCATGTATAGATAACGAATTTTAATTGAAGTGTTATGACAAAATGTAAATTTTTAGGTATTGCACTGACTGCTTCGCTGTTGGCAGCCTGTACCGCCGATCCGGCGGACGGAGGTTCTGCCGGCGGTCGCGAGCACGATGCTGTGATAGGTAAACTTATCCATACGTCGAACAATGCCGACGAGGGCAAGTTGCTGCTTTATGTCAACGACGATGCTGTCGAGGCATTCGAGGCTGCCGTCGAGACCGGCGAGACGACCCGCTCGGGACTGTCGGATGTCGACGAGGTGTTGTACAATATCGGCGCTACGTCGATCGAGCGACTCTTCGTCGTCGACAAGCGCCACGAGGCCAACCTGCGTGCCGAGGGCATGCACCGCTGGTATGTAGTTCGATTCGACGAGGAGCAGGACCTCGACCAGGCGGCTGTCAGCTTTGCCGCTTTGGCCGACATCGACCGCGTAGAGTTCTGCCAGAAGGTCAAGAAGTGCGACTGGTCAGAGCCGCGCGTAGTCGATCTGGACGATATCGCGGATATGACGCGTGCCGTCGAGTATCAGTTCAACGATCCGAGCCTGCCTTTGCAGTGGCACTACATCAATACGGGCGATCCGCAGATTTCGCGTCGTGCCGTAGCCGGTGCCGATATCAACGTCGCTCCCGCATGGAAGCTCGAAACCGGTAACCGCGACGTCGTCGTTGCCGTCGTCGACGAGGCCGTGGACTATACCCACGAGGATCTGGCTGCTAACATGTGGATCAACGAGGCCGAGAAGAACGGCGAGAAGGGCAAGGACGACGATGACAACGGCTACAAGGACGATATCTACGGATACAACTTCCACACTCCCGGTCCGCTTACTTGGAACCGCCCGAACGATAGCGGTCACGGAACGCACGTCGCAGGTACGGTCGCTGCCGTCAATAACAACGCTCTGGGCGTAAGCGGCGTCGCCGGCGGCTCGGGCAACAACGACGGTGTGCGCATCATGTCGTGCCAGATATTCTCGAACAATACGGGTGCCGGTGTGGACGCCTCAGCCCGCGCCATTCAGTACGCCGCCAACAACGGCGCCTGCATCTTGCAGTGCTCGTGGGGTACCGATGCCATGACGCCGGGCCTTGCTTCCGATTCGGATTTCGAGCGCAATGTCGCCGCCGAGCACCAGGCATTGGTATATTTCGCCAAGTATGCAAAGTCGTGCCCCGCACTGGACGGCGGTCTGATCGTATTCGCCGCCGGTAACGATACGAAGCCTCAGGCCGGATATCCCGCCGCATACAACAACCTCATAGCGGTTACGGCGTACTCGCCGGACGGTCTGCCGGCATGGTATACCAACTATGGCCCCGGCTGCAATATCGCAGCCCCCGGCGGCGACGCCTATGAGGATCCTTCTACGGGCCGCTGCTCGATCCTTTCGACGCTGCCCAACGGCAGATACGGCTATATGGACGGCACCTCTATGGCATGCCCCCACGTATCGGGTATCGCCGCACTCGGTCTGTCGTATGCTCTCAAACTCGGCAAGACCTTTACCGTCGACGAGTACAAGGCTCTGCTGCTGACTTCGGTCAACGACATCAATGCCCGTCTGGTAGGCACGCGCGAGTCTAAGATCACGCAGAATCTGGCCGACTACAAGGGCAAAATGGGTACCGGTACTATCGATACGTTCCAAGTGCTGATGAACGTGCGCGGTACGCGTTGCATTCCCGTTAAGGTCGGCGGCGAGGAGTCGATCAACATACAGAACTATCTGGGCAGCGGCGAGCTGGGCATGAAGATGACGGCCGTCGAAATGGCTGCAAGCGATATGGCTGCGCTCGGCATAACGGAGAAGCCGGTAGTATTCGGCAACAACATCGTGTTGAAGTGCACCAAGCCCGGTGCGGCTATCATCAAGGTCAACCTGATTGCCGGCGGTACTGCGGCAGGCGGTGGCGCTACGATGGGCGGTATGCTGATTACGAAGGAGTTCGCGATAATAGCACGTCCCGCATTTGCCAATAACGGCGGTTGGTTGTAGAATAATTAAAAACAGAATATACGATGAAACATATCAAAATATGGTCTTTGCTTGCGTTGTGTCTGGTTGCAATGACCTCGTGCGGCGGTGGTGACAATAACGGTGATCCCCAACCGGGTCCTAAGGGCGATCTGAAAGAGAAGATCGTCGCCTCATGGCACCTGACCAACTGGTCTAACGGCGAGTCTTATGCAGATGTATACATCAAGTTCGATGCTGCCGGTAACTTCGACCTCTACCAGCGTGTCGACCGTCCCGGATACGTACACTATACGGGCAAGTACAGCATCGAGGAGGGCGACGTTATCTCGGGCGTTTACTCGGACAATACGGCTTGGGCCTGCAAGTATGCCGGTAGGGTCGATCAGAACGGCGACGTGCTGACTCTCGTAAGCCAAGGCGGCGAGAACATCACGAGCGTATATGCCAAGAGCGAAATCCCCGCTGACGTTACCGACTTCGTTACGGAGATCAAGTCGACCCGCAGCGACGAGAAGCGCTGGTTGTAACCTTCGATTCATATATAATCAAGGCTTCATTAGAAGTTTGCTATCGAAACGGCGTCCGATTATTTCGGGCGTCGTTTTATTTCTGCTTCCCCAGCACGCTCCACCCCTCCGGACTCGGTTCGTCTTATGCCCTAATTCCGCTTCGGCTCCTGCTTTAATCGCCTGCGGTTTGCCATGCTGCGGTGCGGTATGTCCGGTGTATTCGTCTCGTATCCGCCCGCCTTGTGGTAAGTGTTATAGCTGTGTTTTGTACCACTGTCAATCTCGACAAATAGTCGCCCGACTATCGCTCCTGCCGAGCTATTTGCATGTTGTCGGTAGCCTCGGCCGGCGGAGCAAGTGCGGTTTTGGAGACAAAAGTGGCCGGCTAATGCAGGTAATGCTGCGTGCGATGATGCCGAGCTTGACAAAGATGATAAGGTCGTGCATAGCAGGGTATGGCGTGGTGCGACCGAGTATGCCGGCTAATGCCATGCAAGTATAGCAGCCGGGCAAGCCGGAACAAGGCAGATGCAGTGGGCTGAGCTATGCCTGACAAGCCAAAACAAGACCGAGAGGGTAGAGAGTACGCCGGAAATAGGTTGTCCCGGCCGGGCATAGCGATGCCGGATAGGTAGGAATACGCCAGAGATGATAGTGTAAGTAATAAAGCATGACCTACCGGGCGGAGAGAAGCATGATGATAGTATACGTCGGATTTATAGGGCAGGTTATGATAGACGGTTAGGAAAGAATATGGGGCGTTAAGATATAAGATATATGAAGGCAAAAAAGGCTGCCCGAATATCGGGCAGCCTTTGGCGTTATGCAGCGAGTGCGTTAGGGGCGGTGGCGAGCTATCGTCTCCGCTGGCCGAATACGGTGTCGACTATCATCTCAGTCGCGCCGCAGTTGCTAAGGGTGTAGTCGGCGGCAAGACGGTTGACGCGCAGGCGCTCCTCTTCGTTGTCTCGCAGCGGTGCGAACCACTCGTCTAACTGCTCGAATGACGATATGCTGCGCGCCGCGCCCAGAGCTATCATGTCGCGTGCCTCTTTGAACTTCATGTATTTGGGCCCGAAGGCTATGGGCAGCCCGAATGTCGCGGCTTCGAGCGTATTGTGTATGCCCACTCCGAAACCGCCTCCGATATATGCCCACGACGCGTAGCCGTAGACCGACGACAGCAGACCTACCGTATCGAGTATCAGCACCTGTGCCGTGCCAGGGTTGCCCGTTCCGTTGCATTGCGTGTAGCGTATGGCGCCGCCGGTAGTATTGTCGATGATGCGACGTATGCGCTGCTCGTCCATTTCGTGCGGTGCTATGACGAAGCGTATCGAAGGATTGCGGTTTATTAGCTGCTGCAATATCTCCTCGTCGGGGCCCCACGTCGAGCCGGCGACGAACAGCCGCGATTCGCCCTTGAAGGCTTCGATCAGAGGTATGCGCTTGGCTGCGCGCGCGATGTCGGCCACGCGGTCGAAGCGCGTGTCGCCTGCGACCACGGCATTGTCGTATCCCAACTCCGCGAGCAGCTCGCGCGACTCCTCGTTCTGCACGAACATGCGCTCGAATGTCGACAGCGCGCGACGCCATTTGCCGCCGTAGAAGCGGAAGAACACCGAGTCGCGGCGGAAGATCGACGATACGAGGTATGTCGGTATCCGGCGGCGGCGAAGCTCGCCGAGGTAGTTCAACCAAAATTCGTACTTGATGATTATCGCTGCTTCGGGATGCGCTATGTCGAGGAACCGCCTTACGTTCGCCGGTCTGTCCGACGGCAGATAAAATATGTAGTCGGCCTTATCGTAGTTCTTGCGGATCTCGTATCCTGACGGCGAGAAGAATGTCAGCAGTATCTTGCGGTCTGGGTAACGCTGCCTGATCATCTCTATTATCGGGCGTCCCTGCTCGAACTCTCCGAGCGACGCCGCATGCACCCATACCACTCTGTCGTCGGCCGCTATGGCCTGCTGCATTCGGTCGAATATGCCTCGGCGACCCTCTTTCCACAACGCGGCCTTGCGGTTGCGTCGCGCCGCTATGCCGATCGCGAAATCGTACATGGCGATGCCTGTGTTGTATAAACCCATTCCAGTGTAGTTTCTTACGCGGCAAAGGTAGTGAAAATAGGGGCAAAAGCCAAATTTTTCGGTCGCGGTCACAGCTCTTTGCACGGGCTTGCAGCTGCGGCTTGCTACGCGCTGCCGCAATGACCTTCTGCGCAGGCTGCCGGACTACCCGCTGCCGGGTGTCAGATGATGTTTTCCGTGTATTGCAGATCTGCGTGTCCGTCGGGAAATGTCTCGACGGCGGCCAGATCGAACTGAATATGGTAGCGGCTCATGCGGTGCATGGCCAGATAAGCCGATGCCGCACGTCGCAACGCCCGGATCTTGGACGCATCGACAGCGGTGTGGGGCGAAACCCACCCGCCGCTGCGACGCGTCTTGACCTCGACGAAGTGCACCGTGTCCCACCGCATGGCGATGATGTCGATCTCGTATCGGCCTGCCCGCCAGTTGCGTTCACAGATATAAAACCCCTGCGTGCGCAACCACTCGACGGTCATCCGCTCGCCTGCCTTGCCGGTCTGTGCGCTGCTGCCGTTCATCGCCTCCTATCCGAGCAGGAAGCTCAGATCGTCGCCGGCGTTGACCTCGTATGGCGCTATGCCCTTTTTGAATATGCGCATCGGCCGCTTGCCTATAAGCTCGATGCGTCCGTTCTCCACCAGCAGCATGCAGCCCTCGCGGAGACCGGCTACGTAACGGCGCGGATTGGCCTGTGCGTATTCGGCTATGCGCTGCTCGCGCGTCTCTCCCGCATGTCCCTCGGGGTTGGCGTCGAGATAGTGGGGGTTGATCTGGAACCTTACGGCGCCTATCGCCTTGAACGACTCGGGCTGTACTATGGGCATGTCGTTGGTGGTGCATATCGTGGGGCATGCTACGTTGCTGCCGGCCGACCAGCCGACGTACGGTATGCCGGCCTTTATGCGTCCGAGTATGGCCTTCATCAACCCCTGCTTCTGCATCATGCGCGTCAGGGCGAAGGTGTTGCCGCCGCCGACGCATATCGCCTCGGCCTGCCTGACCATGCGGCACGGGTCGGCGGCGCGGTGCACCGACTCGACGCGTATGCCGATCTCGTCGAAGCGCGCCTGCACCTTTCTCACGTATTCGTCGTAGGAGAATGTCACGGCTGCGTACGGCACGAATACGATCGTCTTTACGCCGCTCAGCAGACGGCCTATCTGCTCAATGGGGTATTTGAGGTACTCCTCGCCCGCATTGGTGGAATTGGAAATTAATAATAATCTCATAATATACTGAATATAAATACGTTCTAATCTTTTGCCCGGTGTCGCCGGATAAAAAAATTGCGATATATTGTCAAAGATAATAAAAAAAGTGTTATTTTTGCCCCGATTCACGTAATAATCGAGAGGATAACGACGGAATATTTATATAAATGTTTAACTAAAACTTATTTGATTATGTCAGAAATTCAGTCAAAGGTTGTCGAGATCATCGTAGACAAATTGGGTGTTAAGGAGTCTGAGGTTGTACCCGAAGCAAGCTTTACCGCACATCTCGGTGCTGATTCGCTCGACACTGTTGAGTTGATCATGGAGTTCGAGAAGGCTTTCGATATCCAGATCCCCGACGAGGACGCAGAGAAGATCGCTACCGTAGGCGACGCTATTACCTACATCGAGGAGCACAAGAAATAATTTCCGTCGTTTTTGTCTGCAACGGCAGAATCCAACCTTTCATCGATGGAGTTGCGTAGAGTCGTCGTAACGGGACTGGGCACGATCAACCCTCTGGGTGCGGATATCGCAGAGTATGTCCGCAATCTGGAAGACGGTGTGAGCGGTGCGGCTCCGATCACGCGATTCGACGCTTCGGCCTTCAAGGTCAGGTTCGCCTGCGAGATTAAAAATTACGATTGGACCCGGTACTTCGACCGCAAGGAGGTACGCAAGTACGACCCTTTCGTCCAATATGCGCTCATAGCGGCCGCCGAGGCCGTGAGCGACGCACGTCTCGACGACGAGTCGATCGACAGACAGCGTTGCGGCGTTATTTGGAGCTCCGGCGTCGGAGGTATCGAGACCTATTATAACGAATGTATGGACTATGCCAAGGGAGGAGAGATCCCTCGGTTTAGTCCATTCTTCGTTCCTCGCATGATCGCCGATCTGGCGGCGGGGCATATCGCCATGAAGTACGGATTCATGGGGCCTAACTACTGCGTTACCTCGGCCTGCGCTTCGTCCAACCATGCCATTATCGACTCGCTCAACGCAATACGTCTGGGCAAGGCCGATGTAGTGGTTACAGGCGGCTCGGAGGCGGCGATAAACGTCCCGGGCGTGGGCGGATTCAGCTCCATGCAGGCTCTGTCTACGCGCAACGACGATCCCGCGCATGCGTCGCGTCCGTTCGATGCCGACCGCGACGGCTTCGTCATGGGCGAGGGTGCCGGCGCACTTGTCTTGGAGGAGTACGAACATGCCCTTCGGCGCGGTGCGCATATATACTGCGAGGTCGCCGGCGGCGGTATGTCCGCCGACGCCTATCACATGACGGCTCCGCATCCCGAGGGTGCGGGTGCTATCCGCTCCATGCGCGAAGCGCTCGACGACGCGTCGGCCGCCATAGACGACATCGACTACATCAACGTCCACGGCACGTCGACCCCTTTGGGCGATATCGCCGAGTTGAAGGCTCTCTCGGAGCTGTTCGGCGAGCGTCTGTACGATGTCAACATATCGTCGACCAAATCCATGACCGGACACCTGCTGGGTGCCGCGGCCGCAATCGAGGCCATAGCATGCGTCATGGCTATCGTGCGCGAGACCATTCCGCCGACGATCAACGTCGAGCGTCTCGACGAGAGGATCGATCCGCGTCTGAACCTTACGCTCGGCCGTGCGCAGCATCGCCCCGTGCGATGCGCACTGAGCAATACGTTCGGATTCGGAGGCCACAACTCGACGGTCATATTCCGCAAAGTATCTCAGCAATAAAAGATCCGCTCAGCCATGTTCGATTTCATCTTACGCCCTTTCCGCCGACGTTTCGGTCGCGACAGCCGCTACTATGCCGCCGTCGACGACATGTTCGGATTCGTGCCGCACAATATCGAGCTCTACAAGCTGGCTCTGATCCACAAGTCGGCATCGGTCGTGCTCGACAGCGGACAGCAGATCAATAACGAACGTCTCGAATTTCTGGGCGACGCCGTTATCGAGAGCGTTACGTCGGACTATCTCTTCATCGAGTTTCCCGATCGCGACGAGGGCTTCATGACGCAGCTGCGTTCGAAGATCGTATCTCGCCAGTCGCTCAACGGCATCGCGCACAGCATTGGTCTCGATGCGCACGTGATCTGCAATTCGAGCGGCAACTTCACGCAGAAGCATATCTACGGCGATGCTTTCGAGGCTATGATGGGCGCCATATATCTCGATCAGGGATACGAATTTGTCAATCGTCTGCTCATCAACGATATCTACGGCCGCCACCTAAGCATGGAGGAGATGCTCTCGTCGGAGACCGATTTCAAGAGCCGCCTTATCGAGTGGTGCCAGAAGAACCGCCATGCCATCGAATTTCGCACCGACCACGAACGCGGTCACTCTTCGAGCCACCCGATGTTCCATTCGACGGTCTATGTCGACGGCATAGTCGTGGGTCATGGTTCCGGCGAGTCAAAGAAGGAGGCCGAGCAGAGCGCATCGTACTCCGTATCGCAGAGCTCGATGACCATAAGCGACGAGCAGAGCGCCGAACTGCTCGACCGTGTCGACCGCATAAGACGCCAGGCGTGATAAATTTTTCCGGAATAAAATATTTTATCGGACAAAAATGAGTAACTTCGCAGAGTGATCTGCGATTTTTTCATTTATGAATACATTGTCCGATAAAGCCCTTGCGCGCGGCGTCGCTTCGTTGAGCGACGAAGAGCTGCTGTCGCTGCTGCTCGGTGTCGAGTGCGGCGGCGGGTCGGGACGCGACCTCTCTGCGGCCGTGCTCGAAGCGTGCCGCGGTTCGCTCGCGACGCTCGCATCGTGCGACGTGTCGCGGCTGCGCATGATCGCCGGCATGGGGCTGCGGCGTGCCGAGCGTCTCAAAGCGGCCGTCGAGCTGGGGCGCCGCGTGGCTGCCGAGCGCAGCCGCGATATCGTCGACATAGCGTCGAGCGACGACGTCGAGCGCCTGATGCGCCCGCTGGTCGATGCACTGCCCTACGAGGAGTGCTGGGCGCTGTATCTTACCTCGTCGAATCGCGTCATCGAGCGCATGCGCGTGAGTCAGGGCGGTGTGCAGGCCACGGTCGTCGACCACAGGCTTATCGTCAAACGCGCCTTGGAGCTGCTTTCGACGCAGATCATTCTGGTGCACAACCACCCGTCCGGAGCGGCCGAGGCGAGCGAGCAGGACAGGCACCTCACGCGGCGTGTGGCCGACGCCTGCCGTCTGTTCGACATAAAGCTGCTCGACCATATCGTCATCGCCCGCAGCGGCGACTCTTACAGCTTCCGTTCTCATTCGCTGCTCTGAGCTTGCCGGCAAGTGGCACTGGGCGTCGTTTTCCGATATTTCCGCGGGCTGGATTATCGATTTTGATTTTTTATATGTACCTTTGTAAATCTATTGAACAGGTATATAACAAAACGAAATACGATGACACAGGACGAACTTTTCAAGAAACTCGTGGCTCACTGCAAGGAGTACGGATTCATATTCCCTTCGAGCGAAATATACGACGGTCTGGGTGCCGTGTACGACTACGGCCAGAACGGCGTCGAGTTGAAGAACAATATCAAGCGCTACTGGTGGGATTCGATGGTCAAGCTGCACGAGAACATCGTGGGTCTCGACGCTGCGATCTTCATGCACCCCCGCACGTGGGAGGCTTCGGGACATGTCGGCGCGTTCAACGATCCGCTTATCGACAACCGCGACTCGAAGAAGCGTTACCGTGCCGACGTGCTGATTGAGGATTGGCTCGCCAAGCAGGACGAGAAGATCTCCAAGGAGGTGGAGAAGGCGCGCAAGCGCTTCGGCGAGGCCTTCGACGAGGAGCAGTACCGTGCCACCTCTCCGCGCGTGGCCGATATCGCAGCCAAGCGCGACGCCGTGCACGAGCGTTTCGCCGAGGCTCTGAATGCCAACGACCTTAACGAGCTGCGCCAGATAATTCTCGACTGCGAGATCGTATGCCCCATATCGGGCACGCGCAACTGGACAGAGGTAAGACAGTTCAACCTTATGTTCTCGACTCAAATGGGATCTACGGCCGACGGTGCGTCGACGATATATCTGCGTCCCGAGACGGCGCAGGGCATATTCGTCAACTTTCTCAACGTGCAGAAGACCGGACGCATGAAGCTGCCGTTCGGTATCGCGCAGATCGGCAAGGCGTTCCGCAACGAGATCGTGGCACGTCAGTTCATATTCCGCATGAGGGAGTTCGAGCAGATGGAGATGCAGTTCTTCGTGCGCCCGGGCGACGAGATGAATTGGTGGCAGCAGTGGAAACAGACGCGTATGGCATGGCACCGCGCGCTGGGCTTCGGCCATGACAACTACCGGTTCCACGACCACGACAAACTGGCGCACTACGCCAATGCCGCGACGGACATCGAGTTCAACTTCCCCTTCGGCTTCAAGGAGGTCGAGGGCATACACTCGCGCACCGATTACGACCTGAGCCGTCATCAGGAGTTTTCCGGCAAGAAGATACAGTATTTCGACCCCGAGAAGGGCGAGAGCTATGTTCCTTATGTTGTCGAGACGTCGATCGGCGTAGACCGCATGTTCCTGCAAATCATGTCGGCGGCCTATACCGAGGAGAAGATCGACGGCGGCGAGGAGCGTGTCGTATTGCGCATCCCCGCTCCTCTGGCGCCGACCAAGGTGGCTGTCATGCCTCTGGTCAAGAAGGACGGACTGCCCGAGACGGCGCAGAAGATCGTCGACATGCTCAAATTCGACCATAACGTGGCCTACGACGAGAAGGACTCTATCGGCAAGCGTTACCGCCGTCAGGATGCCGTCGGCACGCCGCTCTGCGTTACTGTCGACCATCGCACGCTGGAAGACGGCACGGTTACCGTGCGCCACCGCGACACTATGGAGCAGGAGCGCATCGCCGTCGAGGCTCTGCCGCAGCTGGTCGACAGGGAGGTATCGATGCGCCGTCTGCTCGAACAGGTCAGAGCCTAAACTGCGCTGACGTGGCTCGTATTCTGGCAATCGATTACGGCACCCGTCGCACGGGTCTGGCCGTCAGCGATCCGCTGCGTATCATTGCTACGGCGTTGGAGACGGTCGACACGCGCTCGCTCGAACGCTATATCGCCGACTACTGCGCCCGTGAGCAGGTCGATACTATCGTCGTGGGCTATCCGCGCCGCATGGACGGCTCGCCGTCGGATACGATGAGGTTCGTCGAACCTCTGGTCGGCCGCCTGCGACACGCCTATCCCGACAAGAGGGTGGATGTCTACGACGAGCGCTTCACGTCGGTGCTGGCGCAGCGCGCCATACGTCAGAGCGGTATCGGCAAAATGGCACGACGCGACAAGTCGCTGGTGGACAAGGTCTCGGCGACGATAATTTTACAGGACTACATGTCCTCTTCGACAACATATTAAAGGTATGATATTATGATTTATCCGATTGTGATTTACGGTTCGCAGACGCTGCGGAACGTTTCGGTCGACATAGACAAGGATTATCCCGGTTTCGACAAGCTGGTCGAGGATATGTTCCTCACGCTCGAAGATGCCGAGGGCGTTGGACTGGCTGCGCCGCAGATCGGCAAGAACATCCGCATGTTCATCGTCGACTGCACGCCGTGGGGCGCCGACGATCCGTCGCTGGCCGACTATCGTCGCGTCTTCGTGAATCCGTATATATACGAACACTCCGACCAGACCGACCTTTTCGAGGAGGGCTGTCTGTCTCTGCCGGGTCTGCACGAGAATGTGCGGCGTCCGGTCAGAATACGCATGCGCTATCTCGACGAGAAATTCGTCGAGCACGACGAGGAGTTCGACGGTCATCCGGCGCGCGTCATCCAGCACGAATACGACCATATCGAGGGCAAGGTCTTTACCGATCATCTCTCTCCGCTGAGACGGAATCTGATAAAGAATAAGCTCTACAAACTCAGCAAGGGAGCCTACTCGTGTTCGTATAAGACGAAGCGATAGTTGCGTTTTGCATGATCCTTGCCTTATCGAAGGTCGAATGTCGGCCGTATTCGATGAAACTTTTTGTCGGTTTGTTGAATTTCGGCGGCAGGCAGGCTCGCGATCGAAAGAATTTGCTATATTTGTTGTATTAACGAATACTATATTAAAATATTGGTTATGAAAAAGTTTATTGTTGCTGTTATGATGTGTTTCGCTGTGGCAACCGCAGCCAAGGCACAGGATACGAAGTATGCCGTCGGTCTGAGATTTGGCGGCAGCGCCGAGTTGCTGTTCGACTATAACCTCAGCTCGGAGAACTTCTTGCAGTTTACCGTAGCGTTCCCCAACTACGACGGTGTGGCGCTGACCGGTATCTACAACTGGCGTTGCTGCGAGTGGAACTGGACTCCGCGTACCTGCACGTGGCATCTCAATGCCGGTGTCGGTGCAGCGTTGGGTATGTATAACTTCGACAATGCCGGTTTTCTGATCGGTGTTGCCGGCTCGTGCGCTTTCGGCTGTCTGTTCAAGAGCGTGCCTATTTCGATCGATGTAGACTATCGACCTGTTATCGGTGCCGTTGCAGGCGGTGGCGACAAGGGCTTCTTCACTCCCGGCTTCTGGAACTTCGGCCTTGCCGTAGCTTACCATTTCTAAAATAGCGTATACGATAGGGGACTTTCATCCGTCCCGATATGATATCGCCCCTGCCGAAATCCTTCGGCAGGGGCGACTTCGTATGATGCGCTTTCGGACAGGTCTTGGAGCCTGCTCGAACAAGGGGCGGTACCGGGTCCTTGTCGCGACCCAGTCTCAGAACGCGTACTCTATGCCCAGCGAGAGCGATACGGGGTTGCGGTGCCGGTGTGCCGTCTGAGCTATCCATTTGCACTGTATGGAGGTCGTCAGGCGGCGGTTGAGCCGATAGTTGAATCCTGCGCCGAGAGCTCCCGAGAACGACCAGCCGTCGAAGCCGAGGCTCTCGGACGACATGTCGCTAAGGCCTATGCCTGCGATAGGGTAGATATAACACGTCTCGGCCACTTCGAGCAGCAGATGCAGATCGCAATATATGTCGACCGAGCTGTTGTCCTTGCACAGGAAGTTGATGCCCGGCTCGATGTCGAGCCAGCGCGTGATGCCGTAATTGCCGTATATGCCCAGTGCGAATGTCTTAGCCCGAAAATATTGTGTCATGCGTGCGCCCAGACTGAACTCTCCTTTGCGCTGCGCCTGCACTTTCTCTGTCCCGCAGCCGCCGATAATCAAGGCGGCGATCAAGGCTGTCGTAAATCGTTTCATAGTTGTCGTCATTATCGATGTCGTCGTTGCAAAGTTATTCAAAATGGGGATATATGATGCCGGCGCCTTAATAAAAAACAGTCCGAACTTTCGTCCGGACTGTTCTTGTCGTATAGTCGTGCGAGATTATTTCTCGTCGCTCAGAGCTGCGTGTGCCGCTGCCAGACGTGCGATAGGCACGCGATAGGGCGAGCAGCTGACGTAGTTCAGACCTGCGAAGTGGCAGAACTCTACCGACGAAGGCTCGCCGCCGTGCTCGCCGCAGATACCGCACTTCAAGTCGGGACGCGTCGAACGACCCTTGAAGACAGCCTCGCGTATGAGCTGACCGACGCCGTTGCGATCGAGGATCTTGAACGGATCGTTCTTCAAGATGTTCTTTTCGAGGTATATGGGCAGGAACTTGCCGATATCGTCGCGCGAGAAGCCGAGCGTCATCTGCGTCAGGTCGTTGGTACCGAACGAGAAGAACTCTGCAACCTCGGCGATCTGATTGGCCGTGACGGCTGCGCGCGGAACCTCGATCATCGTACCGACCAGATAGTCGATGCGGTCGTTGCGCTCTGCGAATACGGCGTTGGCCGTCTGGTCGATCACGTTCTTCTGGTAGCGAAGCTCCTTGTGGTTGCCTACCAGCGGCACCATGATCTCGACCTTGACGGGTGTGCCCGAAGCCTTGACGTTCATCGCAGCCTCGATGATTGCACGTGCCTGCATCTCGGTAATCTCGGGATAGGTGTTGCCCAGACGGCAGCCGCGGTGGCCGAGCATCGGGTTCTGCTCGTGCAGAGCCTCGACCTTAGATACGACCTTCTCGTAGGGAATGTTCATCTCGGCGGCCATTTCGCGCTGCTCCTTCTCGGTGTGAGGAACGAACTCGTGCAAGGGCGGGTCGAGCAGACGCACGATTACCGGATAACCCTGCATGACCTTGAACAGACCCTCGAAGTCGCCGCGCTGCATTGGCAGCAACTTGGCCAGAGCCACGCGGCGTCCCGCCTCGTCGTCGGCCAGAATCATCTCGCGGATCGACTTGATGCGGTCGCCCTCGAAGAACATGTGCTCGGTGCGGCACAGACCTATACCCTGTGCGCCGAATGCGAATGCCTGCTTGGCATCGCGCGGCGTGTCGGCGTTGGCGCGTACCTTCAATACCGAATATTTCGATGCCAGATCCATCAGCATGCCGAAGTCGCCGTCGAGATTGGCCTCCTTCGTTGCTACCTGACCCAGATAAACCTCGCCGGTCGAGCCGTTCAGAGAGATCCAGTCGCCCTCCTTAATGGTAAATCCGTTGACCTTGATCGTGCGTGCCTTGTAGTCGATCTCCAACTCGCCGGCGCCCGATACGCAGCACTTGCCCATACCGCGTGCCACGACGGCAGCGTGAGATGTCATACCGCCGCGAGCCGTGAGAATACCTGCTGCGTCGAGCATACCCTTCAAATCCTCGGGCGAAGTCTCGATACGTACCAGAATAGCCTTCTGTCCCGTAGCTTCCAGATGCTTCTCGGCATCGTCGGCGAAGAATACTACCGGACCGGTGGCTGCACCCGGCGATGCGGGCAGACCCTTGACTATGACCTTGGCGTTCTTGATCGCCTCCTTGTCGAATACGGGATGGAGCAGCTCGTCGAGCTTTGCCGGCTCGCAGCGCAGTACGGCCGTCTTCTCGTCGATCAGACCGTCGCGCAGCATATCCATGGCGATCTTGACCATTGCGGCACCGGTACGCTTACCGTTGCGGCACTGCAACATCCAGAGCTTGCCGTCCTGAATCGTGAACTCGATATCCTGCATATCCGTGAAGTACTGCTCCAAGTGGTGCTGTATCTCGTTCAGCTCGGCATATACCTCGGGCATGACCTCTTCCAGCGAAGGATACTTCTGCATGCGGTCCTCCTCCGAGATGTTCTGAGCCTTCGCCCAGCGGCGCGAGCCCTCTATGGTAATCTGCTGGGGGGTGCGGATACCTGCTACGACATCCTCGCCCTGAGCGTTGATGAGATACTCGCCGTTGAAGATGTTCTCGCCCGTTGCGGCATCGCGGGAGAATGCCACGCCGGTAGCAGAGTTGCTGCCCATGTTACCGAATACCATGGCCTGCACCGAGACGGCCGTTCCCCACTCCTGCGGTATGTTGTTGAGCTTGCGGTAGAGTATTGCGCGCTCGTTCATCCACGAGCCGAACACGGCGCAGATAGCGCCCCAGAGCTGATCCCACGGATTGGTCGGGAACTCGCTGCCGGTCTGCTCCTTGATAGCCTTCTTGAAGTTGGCCACCAGCTCCTTCAAATCGTCGGTCGTAAGCTCGGTATCGAGTTTGGCGCCGCGCTTCTCCTTCTGCTGGTCGATCAGCACCTCGAACGGATCGTGATCCTCCTTCGATACGGGCTTCATGCCCAACACTACGTCGCCGTACATCTGTACGAAGCGGCGGTACGAGTCCCACGCGAAACGGGGGTTGCCTGACAATTTGGCAACGGCCTCGACAGCCTCGTCGTTCATACCGAGGTTGAGGATCGTGTCCATCATGCCGGGCATCGAAGCGCGCGCTCCCGAGCGAACTGAAACCAGCAGCGGCAGTACCTTGTCGCCGAACTTGCGTCCCGTAAGGTTCTCGATGTTCTTCATCGCAGCCTCCACCTCGGGGCGCAACATCTCGATTACCTTCTCGCGACCGTGCGAGTAGTATTCGGTACAAACCTCAGTAGTTATCGTGAATCCGGGAGGCACGGGAATGCCGATCAGATTCATTTCGGCGAGGTTGGCTCCCTTGCCGCCGAGCAGTTCTCTCATTTTGCCGTTGCCCTCGGCCTCTTTGTTACCGAAGGTGTAGACACGTTTTACGTCTGCCATAATTGCTTAGTTTTTAGTTATTAAATGTCGATTATCGATTTCTTTTTCCGATTGCGTTTTATCGAACCACAAAGTTAGCGTTTTTTTGCGAAATACCAAAGATTTGACCCCCGGCAATAGCATAAACATCGCTTGGGCTTTCGAACCGAAATCGCAACAGGTTTTGCCGGTATGCCCTGACTGCCGCTTCCGCATGCCCCATATAGCCTTATGCCCGGGATCTGCGGTAGCGGCGGGCGCTCTTTGCTCAGGTCATGGGGCGGGGCGGCAGGGTGTCGGCAGCGTCCGCAGGCAGATGCTCAATGCAGGTATATGTATATAGGCAGACGGTTCGAACACCCTGCCGTATAACGCCTGCGCGAGAATGTCGCCGCAGGCCGCCCCTCGGAATCGAGCAGCCGGCGGCGGGCATATACTTCGGCATCGGCCGTCACGTTGTGCGTTACCAGTATCCGGTCTGCCATGGTCCACCCGCTGCGGAACAACGCATTGCCTCTGCCCGCGGCTTCGGCCTTGGCCGTTGCGTCGCGAAATATATCGTCTTTCGTTGCGAAATTATCCGTGCGTCCCATAATGACTATCCTGCATTGCTCGTCGGCCTTGGCACGCTTGGCGGCGATATGCTCCGCCGTCGACGAATACCGGCTCAGAACCAGCAGCAGCGGCCGCCCGTCCAGTGTGCCGTCGACGGCCAGATAGTCGAAGCCGCTCTCGACCGAACGGATAAATAGCCTGTCGCCCCAATACAGCAATGCAAAATCCAAACCGTTGCGCGACGACAGCGTGCGGTGCAGGCAGGCGTAATCCTCGATGCAGCGGGCGGCTATGTCGCGCGCCACCTGCTCGGTCTCCACGCCGTACAATGCCACGACAGGCAGAGCCATCGAGTCGACCGTCTCCGCCACCTGACGTATCTTGCGCCGGTAACGTTCGGTATCCCAGCCATATGTCCCCTCAGGAGTATATGCGCGGTCATCGTAAAAGAGCGACGGGATGGTATCGTAAAGGCGGTCGACGTCATAGTAGGCGATGCCCGCAGGCGTCTGTGCCGAAGCTCCGAGCTTCGACAGCAGCAACAGCATGATGACGATTACCGACCGCATCCGCTCTATCGGTCTATGACGCCGCTGCCAGCCAGACGCTCGCCGTCATACCATGCGGCGAACTGTCCTGCGGCGATGCCGCGCTGCGGCGTGTCGAAAAGTATGTACAGCCCGTCGGCATCGGCTATAAGCTCGGCTTGCTGCAACGGCTGCCGATAGCGTATGCGCACCGCGTAGCGACGACGTTCGCCCTCGGCCATGCTCTCGGCAGGTTCGATCCAGTGTACCTCTTCGGGGCGTATCCTCAGCGCGCGGCGGTAAAGCGCCGGGTGCGAATCTCCCTCGGCTACGTATATCACATTCTCTCGTGTGTCGGTCGCAACGACGAACAACGACTCCTTGCGTCCCCCTATGCCCAGCCCCTTGCGCTGGCCTATGGTGTAGAAGTGCGCTCCGTTGTGCGTGCCGATCTTCTTGCCGTCGCGCACGGTAAAGGCGTAAGGCTCGCTCAGCGCGCGATAGTCATCCGCCGCTATGTTGCGCACCAGACGCGCGCAGTCGCGTCTTATCTCGTGGACGTTGCCCTCGCGTGCTGCGAGCTTCTGTTGCAGAAAGACAGGCAGATCGACCTTGCCCACGAAACATATCCCCTGCGAGTCCTTGCGCTTGGCCGTGGCCAGATGCTGCTCCTGGGCGATGCGGCGCACCTCGGGTTTGAGCAGCTCGCCTACGGGAAACATCGCGTAGCGCAGCTGCTCCTGCGACAGCTGGCAGAGGAAATAGCTCTGGTCCTTGTTGGGGTCGCAGCCCGCCAGCAGCGAATATACGCTCCTGCCGTCGACTATGCGCTCGGCGCGGCGGCAGTAGTGGCCTGTCGCGACAGCCTCGGCACCGAGTTTCAGCGCCTCTTTGAGAAATACGTCGAACTTTATCTCTCGGTTGCACAGCACGTCGGGATTGGGCGTTCGCCCCCGCTCGTACTCGGCGAACATGTACTCAACCACGCGCGCGCGATACTGCTCCGACAGGTCGACATAGTGGAACGGTATGTCGAGCCGCTTGGCCACCAGCTCGGCGAATACCTGATCGTCGTACCACGGGCAGTCGCCTTCGAGCGTGCCGGTGGTATCGTGCCAGTTGCGCATGAACAAGCCCACCACGTCGTGACCGGCCTCTTTGAGCAGATAGGCTGCCACCGACGAATCCACTCCGCCCGACAGCCCTACAACAATTCGCATATCGATAAAATTTTTACAAATGTACGAATAAGCGAGGGCAATGCCAAATTTATTTGGACATTGCCGAGCGGGAGTATGTTCGACGATGTCAAATGTACGAATAAGCGAGGGCAATGCCAAATTTATTTGGATATTGCCGAGCGGAAGTATGTTCGACGATGTCAAATGTACGAATAAGCGAGGGCAATGCCAAATTTATTTGGATATTGCCGAGCGGTAGTATGTTCGACGATGTCCAATATGCTAAGACGCCAGACCCAAAAGCAAACTCTCCCGCATTTTGTCCGGAGCCTCTCCGGCATAAAAAGTCGCAGGCAGCACCCCGAGGGTGCTGCCTGCCGCATGGTCTGTTGTCGGATCCTATGCCTCGTGGATAGCCTCCGAGGGGCAAACGCCTGCGCAGGTGCCGCAGTCGATGCACTTGTCGGGATCGATAACGTAGATATCGCCGGCCGAGATAGCCTCGACGGGGCATTCGTCGATACATGTGCCGCATGCAACGCACGAATCTGTGATTTTGTAAGCCATAATACTTAGTTTTATAAAAAGTTTAATGCAAATATAGAAAATTATTTGATATAATCAAAACCCGTATATGGAACGAGTACCTCGGGTATGCGTATTCCTTCGGGCGTCTGGTTGTTTTCGAGCAGAGCGGCTACGATGCGCGGCAGTGCCAGCGACGAACCGTTGAGCGTGTGCGCCAGCTGTGTCTTCTTGTTCGAATCCTTGTAGCGCAGTTTGAGGCGGTTGGCCTGGAACGACTCGAAATTCGATACCGACGACACTTCGAGCCAGCGCTTCTGCGCCTCCGAGTATACCTCGAAGTCGTATGTCAGCGCTGAGGTAAACGACATGTCGCCGCCGCACAGACGCAGTATGCGGTAGGGTAGTCCCAGCGACGTTACGATCTTCTCGACATGCGCCACCATGCCGTCCAGCGCCTGATAAGACACTTCGGGCAGTGACAACTGCACGATCTCCACCTTGTCGAACTGGTGCAGACGGTTGAGTCCGCGTACATCCTTGCCGTATGATCCGGCCTCACGGCGGAAGCAGGGGGTATAAGCGGTCATCTTGACGGGGAAATCCTTCTCGTCGAGAATCACGTCGCGGTATATGTTCGTGACAGGCACTTCGGCCGTGGGCACGAGATAGTAGTTGTCGGCCGTGGCGTGGTACATCTGACCCTCCTTGTCGGGCAGCTGTCCCGTGCCGAAGCCCGACGCCTCGTTTACCAGCACTGGCGGCTCCACTTCGAGATATCCTGCCGCCGTGTTGCAGTCGAGGAAGTAGTTTATCAACGCACGTTGCAGACGGGCGCCCTTGCCTTTGTATACGGGAAATCCGGCACCGGTAAGCTTGACGCCGAGATCGAAATCTATTATGTCGTATTTCTTGGCCAGCTCCCAGTGGGGCTGCGGGTCCTCGGGCAGCTGAGTGTAGTTCTCTACGAGCTTCACGACGAGGTTGTCTTCGGCGCCGACGCCCTCGGGGACGATATCCGCCGGAAAGTTGGGCAGCGTGACGATCGCCGCCTGCAACTGCTCGCCGACCTGCTTGAAGCGTGCCGACAACTCGTTGGAACGCTCTTTCAGCGCCGCTACTTCGGCCTTTTTAGCCTCGGCCTCGTCGCGCAGACCTTTGCCCATGAGGGCGCCTATCTGCTTTGCGGCAGTGTTCTGTTGTGCCAGACATGCGTCCAGCTCGGCCTGAACGGCCTTGCGCTCGTCGTCCAGCTCCTCTATTCGGTTTATGACAGGCTCGGCATCGACATGTTTCTTGGCCAGCTTGCGTATCGCTGCCTGCTTGTCGTCGCGTAATTGCTTTAATGTAAGCATAGCTTATTGTTTAATGACATTCAGAATGCAAAGATATAAAGTATTTGACAAAGTTATCTGCTGTGCGTTCGATTTTTGTTCTGCGCCGTTGCCGCCGGGCAGCCTGCGCTGCATAGCGCCGCCTTGTCGCCGGATGCTTGTGTCTTGTCGCCGGATCTCTGCGCCGGCCGACGGTGGTAGCATAGGCTCCGGACTGGGCAGCCATGCTGAAAGTCATCTTCGCGTCAGGTCTGTTATGCGGATGCCGGCCGCACTAAGGTCTCTCGCGCGGAGTGTCGGCTGCACCGGCCGAACGTGGTAACAGCGGTTGCGTGGTTGTCAGCCATGCGTAGAGCCCCCCGAGGAGATTTTCAACACGATGGTCAGCCGTGCGCAATGTCTACTGTTCACAATGTCACTGTACGCAATGTCATCTACGCGCTAATGTCTGTCGTGCTGAAAGCCCGTTGCGTATAAAGTCGGTCATTCGAAATATTGCCCGCTCGGTGGTCGGCTGTGGGACGTGTACGCGATCTCGATAACATCCGATAGGAGATGACAGCCATAAAAAAGGAGATTGCCCGAATAAATCGACAATCTCCTGTATATGTATGGCTTCGACCGGATCCGTATCCTTCGTCCCTCTTCTTAGAGACATCAGATCTGCGTTTTGACTATTCACGACTGCGAAAGTCCGCCGCGCTGTCTGTTGCCGGCATCTGCGCATACGATCATGCTGCGCGCTCCTGCCGCATCCTCGATCGAAAAGCTCGATTTAGAGAGCGTTCACGTGCAGAGCCAGCGAGCTCTTCAAGTTGGCGGCCTTGTTCTTGTGGATGATGTTGTGCTTTGCCAACTTGTCCAGCATGGCGCTTACCTTCGGCAGCAATGCCTCTGCCGCGTTGCGCTCCGACGTGTTGCGCAATGCCTTTACAGCGTTACGCGTAGTCTTGTGATAGAGACGGTTGTGCGCACGCTTGGTAGCTGTCTGACGGATTCTCTTCTTCGATGACTTGTGGTTTGCCATAGTTTCTTTCTTTTATTTTTTTCTTTTTACGTATTCCGTGTTGTCGGAGGTGTCTTGCGTCTCGCGCCCCGAAGATCGTCCGTTGGATAACCTCCTCTTCGGCATCCGGCCCTGACCGGTTTCGGATAGGCTTGCCGCCCGCTCCTGTTCACTATTAAACCGCACGCACCGCCCCGAAACATGGGACGACGCGCCAAGTGTAGCCCATAGCAGAGTCGAACTGCTCTTTCAAGAATGAAAATCTTGCGTCCTAACCGATAGACGAATGGGCCTTACCGCTATTCCCTGTTAAGGGTTTAGCGGTGCGAAGATATGAAAAGATTTTTATTCGGCAAAATGTTTCGGCAAAAAAGTGCGAAAAAAGGCCTATTACCCCTCCGCCGTCGTCTCTGTGAGCGTTATGCTCTGCGTGGCGGCATCGAATCGGACGTAGGGGCTGCTGAACAGTCGCTCGATATATCCGCTGCCGACGATCTGCCGGGTGGGCATATGGTGCAGCTGCGGCGAGTCGATCAACGCTATCTCGTCGCACAGCGACAGGGCGATGTCGAGATCGTGCGTGGAGAAGACGATGCACTTTCCCTGCCGGTGCGCGAGCCGTTGCAGCAGCGTGCACAGCTCGTAGCGGTTAGGCATGTCGAGAAATGCCGTAGGCTCGTCGAGCAGGATCACGGGCGTGGTCTGCGCGAGGGCGCGGGCTATCATCACGCGCTGACACTCGCCGTCGGAGAGCGTGTCGACCATGCGGTCGGCAAGACCTGCCACGCCGGCCGTGGTCATCGCCTCATCGACGATGCGCATATCTTCGGCGCCGGTGCGTCCCAGCCAGTCGGTGTAGGGCGAGCGTCCTATGGCGACCAGCTCGCGTGCACTCATGTTCTCGGCGTGTATGCGCGATGTGTCGACGAACGCTATGCGCCGTGCCGTCTCGGCGGCATTCATCTTCCTGAGCGGCCTGCCGTCGACCCTTATCTCGCCTCGCTGCACATCGCCCAGCGAAGCCATGGCGCGCAGCAGCGTACTCTTGCCCGTACCGTTGCGGCCGAGCAGCGCCGTAATCGTACCGCATCTGAGGGTGGCCGATGCCGAGTCGATCAGAGTCCGCTGCCCGAACGACAGCCGTATATCGCGTAGTTCTATCATGATGCCGAGTTTCTGTTGCGCATTACTACCGCTATTATTATAGGTATACCCAGCAGCGAGGTTATGGTGTTGACCGGCAGCATGACCCCTATGCGCGAGGCGATGTCGCACACCACGCAGCAGAGCAGCATGGCCACTACGCCCCACAGCATCGATGCCGGCATCAGTATACGGTGGTCGGCCGTGCGGAAAGTCATGCGTGCCAGATGCGGCATGGCAAGACCTATGAAGCCGATCGGGCCGCAGAATGCCGTTACGGTCGCTGCCAGAAGCGTGGTGGATACGAATATCATCGTGCGGGCGCGTCTTACCCCGAGTCCCATGCTGCGTGCGTAGTTCTCGCCGAGCATCAGCATGTTGAGCGGCTTTATGACGGCTACGCCCAGTGCCGTGCCCGCAGCAACTATCGGTACGGCGAAGAGCAGATCGGCATGCGTAACGTTGGTCAGCGAGCCCATTGTCCATACGACGAAGGCCTTCAACGACTCCTCCGTGCCCACATATTGCAGTATGCCTACGACGGCGCTTATGGCCGAGCCGAGCATCATTCCGACGATGAGTATTACGTTTATGTTCTTTATGCGTCGCGACAGCGCCATGACCAGCAGCAGTATCGCCGCCGAGCCGGTCCATGCCATGCCGGTTATGCCTATGGCCGAGGCGGCCGATCCGGCTGTTATGCCTAACAGCGGCATTCCGAGCGTGAACAGCGCCACGCCCAGACTCGCGCCCGAGCTGATGCCCAGTACGTAGGGGCCTGCCAGCGGGTTTCTGAACAGCGTCTGCATCTGCAATCCGCTTACCGACAGCGCTATGCCTGCCGTAATTGCCATTACGGCCTTCGGCAGCCGCAGCTCTCGCACGATAACGGCATATTCGTCGCTCGCGCCGCTGCCTGCGAGCGATGCCCATATCTGCGATATAGGTATCGGTGTGGTGCCTGTCAGCAGATCGCATACGAGCAGTGCGACGGCTGCCGCGGACAATGCGATGAAGAGTATTGCGTGTCGGTGGCTGCGCATGGTCTATTCCAGTCGTTGGTAGTAATACAGCGGCTCCTCCCCGCCGCCGATTATAGTCGCCAGATCGCGCAGCACCACGTCGGGATGTACGACTGCCGACTCCCAGAAGTCATTGCCTCCGGCTGCCGTGCGACGGCGGTTGTTGTTGTATATGCGGCCGCTGCGGAAGACCCCGGCCGAGACGAACTTCGGCGTAGACTGCCTGAGCTCCTCCATGTCGGTGCACTGTCCCGTGTTGAGCCACAGATCGGCATTGGTGACGAGCATGTAGGCCTCTTCGAGACCTATCGCCCTCGATCCTCCCGCGGGGTTCTCTCCCGAGTATATGTATCGGCCGCCGGCATCCTCAATAAGCCTTACCATGTAGCTGTCGTCCGAGGGCATGTACCATACGTCCTGATAAGGCGTGTTCAGCATCACGCTCGGCCGTCTCCGGGCAGCTTGCGCTATCGAGTCGCGCAGGGCGGTATATCGTGCCTCTATCGCATCGAACACCTGCGTCGCATGCTCTCTGCATCCGACGATCTCGGATACCGCCACGAGCCACTCCGCCTTGCCCAGCGGAGTCTGTTCGGCATAGTCTCCTATATATAGATAGGGTATGCCCAGCTCCCGCAGCTTGGCCGTGGTAGCCGTGTTCTCGCCCGCGACACCGTACAGCAGCACTATGTCGGGACGCAGCGAGACTATGCGCTCGAAGTCGAGATTGGGGTCGTAGCCCACGTCGCATACCTTGTCCGAGCCGGATATACGGAGGTTGGTTATGTATCTTTTGCCCGATACGCCAGCTATGCGATCTGCGCAATCTACGGCGTCGAGCATCGCCACATGGCTGCTCGACATGCAGACGACGCGGCGTGCCACTCCCGTTATTGTCTGACCGTCGTACTCCGCGGCGGCTTTTGCGTCGCCCGATCGCAGTATGAGTAGCTTCTGCTCGGGCATTTCGCCGTCGCCCTGCCACGGACGCGATACCGCGAGAAGCGTGTTTCCCTCTCCGTCGCCGCGTATCTCGAAGCCCGAGGCATGCTGCGGCGTAAAAATTTTTTCGGTAAAATCGTCCGTCGAAATCGTTGTTTTGTCTCCGCAAGATGCTGTTAGCAACAGCGTTGCTGCGGTGTATATGATATGTCGAATAATTCTCATCACAACAAAATTACAAAAAAAGTTCTGTTTAGCGTGACAATTAAAGAAATTTTTCATATCTTTGCATCGCAAAAAAGCTCGGGATGTAGCTCAGCCCGGTTAGAGTACACGTCTGGGGGGCGTGTTGTCGCAAGTTCGAATCTTGTCATCCCGACTAACCGAAATCCTTGATATTCGATTGAGTATCAAGGATTTTTGCTTTTTGTGTGTCGATTGATTCAAGACTTCCGTCCCCGTTTTTCAATGGTTGACACAGGCCGTGCAAATCATCGAAAGGCTATGGATGCCGCCAATTCAGTCATTTGGTTGAAATGCAATGCCCTCGCCGTCGGGGAGCATCCGCTCATGTGGCACATCACGAAAGAGTGCAAACGGACGATTAAGAGTTCATTCGTATCCGTGCAGCCGTCTAATTGGGATTTCGACGGCAACGGGCATCAGCCCTTCTGCCCCGACCGCAAGTACACTCGGCGGATCATTCCGAAAGTCAAATCCGAGTATTATCGGACCGAGTTATCCAAGTTATCCGATAAAGCTGCCCGCAATGAAGATTGCACGGCTCAGACTTCCCCTTGCCCGTTCGGCTTAACGAGAATATCGTATAATCCACTGTTTGTCGGAAATAGGGTACTCCCTGCCGCCACATCCTCTTTCTCCATTCCCCTCCCCGCCGTGCGCTTCGCTCCGCTTCGGGATTATGCTGCCCGACGCTTTCCGCCGGGATTTCAGTGCGCGTCGAGGAACGTACCCCCCCCAGCCAGAGCCCGGCGATTTATTAATATAAAGACCTCCCATTGCCGATGTCGGGCAATGGGAGGCCGCATGTTTGTCGCTGCGCATCGGCATCCGACAGAGTATGTCGTGCGGATTACTTAGCTCCTACCGCCTTGGCCCATGATGTTTCGAGGAAAGCGGCGTGCGTCTCGGGAAAGTCGCTGCGCTCGATATGGCACGTTACGCCGCAGCTGCGTGGCAGCGCCACCTCGCCGCGCTGACCGTAGTCGGTGTAGAACGTTTCGGTATGGTTGGTATATACGACCGCTTTGCCGAGCGCCATGCGGAACTCGTCGAGCGCGGTCTGATCGGTCGTCAGCGTCTCGACATACTGTTCCAGATCGAAGTAGAGATGCGACGGGAATCCCTCGTATGCCTGCACGTTCGACGTGTCGGGCGCTGCTGGTGCCTTGGCCAGTATGGCGGCTACGTTATCGGCCAGAGGCTGCAATTCTTTGCAGTCTATCAGAGCTATGGTGCCCGAGCTGTTGCGATAGAAGTTCATGAACGAGCGGCATACGTTTTCCAGATCGTGTCCGCGGTTGAAGAGCATGGGTATGATCTCCTTGTAGGGGAAGCCGTCGCCCAGCACCTCGGCAGGCGAGGCTATGATATAATCGGCGGCATTGCGCAGCTCGTACAGCGCCTCGACCGACGACATGAAGCAGGCGTCGAAGAGTATGTAGTCGAACTGCTTGTCGCCCAACACGCCGGCGAGCTGCTCTACCTCCATGCAGTCGTTGCCGTCCTGACCGAAGAAGCGTGGTGCGATGCCCGATGTCTCGGGTCGTCCCAGCATGTATATGTCGAATATGTCGGAGGGCACCCAACCGCCGCCGTGCGACGATAGCACAAGTCCGTATGTATCGGCCGGCATCTCCTTGCGCACGCGCTCGATGACGCTCTTCATGAACTCGGGGTCGACGCTCGACTGGCTGGTGGCATACTCCTCGATCACGCGCTGCTTGGCGCGCCCCTGCTCGACGACAAGCTCCGAGAGCCGCGTATAGTTGCCTCTGTCGTAGAACAGCGCTATGCGTCCCGTCTGGGGTATCTTGTCGACGACGGTCATGATCTTGCCGATGTTGTTGTCCATGAATTTTTCAAGACCGTTGTCGCCCATCATATATATTATAAGTGTGTGGCTCTTGTCCTCCGGTTCGGGCGGTGTGGGGGGCTCTGGCTCTCCGCACTCTTTGGCGCAGCCGGTTGCGAGCATCATCGCCGCAGTAATGCAAAACAGGAAAAATCGTTTCATAATGTCGAATCGTATTAAGTTTAATCTTATGCCGGCGCTCCGTGACGGGGCGGCTCTCGGATACAAATATACGCAAACTCCGGAACAAAAGCAAAAAGCCTCTCTGCTGTTTTGTGCGCAGTGCCGTCACTAAATTCAAATATACGAAAAAAATCTTCATTAATGATAAAAATGTAAAAAAAACATTGTATGGCGTCAGGTTGTTGGATTTTCTGAAAATAATTCTTATATTGCATAGCGAAACAGTAGTTACGAACTTGCGACAAGCAGCAGTTCTGTCTTTTCGAACGTCCGCCTGTGCGCTGCCAAACAGTGTTGCCTATGAATTGTTGATGTAATTTTCTTACATTTGATAAAGGGATAATGCGATCCCTCTTGCGAATCGAAATTTTTATTCACTAATTGTTTATTATATGAAATTTAAGTATCTCCTTTATGCCGCTCTGGCATCGACGTTGACATTTGCCGCCTGCGGCGATGATGATCCCATACCCACCCCCGCTCCCGAAAAGGAGCCGACCGTTGCGGTGACTGCCGGTAAGGCCGATGTAACCGAGCTGACCTTTACCGTGACTCCCGCTGATGCCAAGGAGTGCCGTTATGTATGCGTAGAGAACATCGACGGCTTCGATGCCGAGAAGATATTGGCCGAGGGCACCGCCGTTGCGGCTGCCGAGGCTACTTCCGTTACGGTCGAGGGTCTCGCTCCCGAGACCGAGTATACCATTCTGGCTGCCGTGCGCGGCGGTGCCAATAATGACAAGACCGCTCTGTCGCAGGTGTTGAAGATGACCACTCTGGCCGAGCCCGAACCCGAACCCGTCAAGCTGACGCTGGTTTCAGCCGACCGCACGAGCGGTAGCGACGGCAACTTCTTCATCCGGTTCAAGGATGCCGAAGACAAGCATATCATGGAGGTGGACTTCTACGCCGCTGCCGATGCCAAATATCTGCCTGCCGGAACGTATACCGTCTCGGCCGAGGACCAGCCCGGTCAGATCGGCTCTCACTATTCGAGAATCCAGTTCGCCGAGCAGTCTGCCGACGAGTGGATCAAGTTTACGGAGGGTACTGCCGAGGTGGCTATCGCCGAAGACGAGACCTATACCTTCAAGATGAGCTTCACGCTGACCGACGGCGTGGTAGTCGAGGCCGAGTATACCGGCGAGGTCGCTAACATGTCGACCAGCTTGGTTATCGATCTTACGGCAACGGAGGCTGTTCGCATCCACGAAGACAAGGATGCTGGCGAGTTCTATATCAAGCTGACTGACGGTTACAAGACCATGGACGGCATAGGTCTCGATCTTTATGCCGAGGCATCTGCCGAGACGCTTCCCGCCGGCGTATATACGGTAGGCGAAGGCACCGAGCCTGGCACGGCCACCAAGAAGAGCTACGCCGCACCTTACAGCCCGACCTATACGAGCCGTTATTTCGCATCAGGTACGGTAACTGTCAGCGTCGAGGGCGATGTTTACACGTTCGAGATCGACGTAGTTGATACGGAGGGTGCGATCATCAAGGGCCATTATACCGGCGAAGTTAAGGACATGAAGCCTGCTCTGGTCATCGATCTTACCGCAACGGAGGCTGTCCGCATTCACGAAGACAAGGATGCTGGCGAGTTCTATATCAAGCTGACCGACGGTTACAAGACCATGGACGGCACCGGTCTCGATCTTTATGCCGAGGCATCTGCCGAGA
>Ga0209064_1000283_pt1 | contig 117423 bp, 107 predicted proteins | sample Inofromicrocosms_FD_187498 | JGI IMG/M metagenome (GOLD analysis project Ga0209064, IMG submission 187498) | Mouse cecum microbial communities from Vienna, Austria - Inoculum for glucosamine and mucus D2O microcosms (SPAdes) (version 2) | ecosystem: Host-associated > Mammals > Digestive system...
GCCTACCGCGACCATGCAAAGACCGTAGCGAATGAACTTCTTGCCTATGCGCAGGAACATAACCTTTGAAGAAACCCCTAAACAACAATACAACTATGAGCAATTCAACTTCCAAATGGCCCGGTTACTTATACCGCGTCTTCATCGGCTTTGTCATAGCCGCCGTTATCAGCCCGCTTGTGGCGCATATCCCGCCTCACATCGGATGGCTATCTTTCCTTGTCGGCATCGTCGCCGCAATCGTAATCGGCCTCCGTCAGTCAGTGAAAGAGGCGAAAGAATCCAAACGCTCACGCATTATGCTGTTCGGCCTCATCTTCAACATCATGGGTGGTGCGCTCGGCGGCATGATAGGCGTACTGGCCGCACATTTCATCTAAATGTATCGACGGCTCGCAGTGGCGTTTCCATTACTGCAAGCCGCCCTTGTAGTAACCAATCAATCACATCAAACATCAACCAGCAGTTTTACACGACTTCTTTGAAGCTATGGCGAGCGGCATCAGCATCACGCACGTCTATCAGCACTTCGGAATCTCACTCACCCTTTGGATACTTGTAATCATCGCAGTTCTTATCGACCTATGGGATGGCGTTTATACCGCCCGGCGACTTGGGCAGCGCGTACACAGCCACAAGCTCCGCGTCACGATACGGAAGATAGGTGAGTATTGGCGATTCATCCTTATGGGATTTGTCGCCGACGCAATCGGCATCATCTTCCCTTTCTGGGCATGGCCGTACTTGTCAATCCTTATCTGCCTCGGCGTTATCTGCATTGAGGGCAAAAGCGTTTTGGAACACGCAAAGAAACGCAAAAGCCATGTGGCAGACATCCCCGGCATGGTCAGGGACATAATCGAGTGCGCATCGGAACATGACGCTCTTGATTTACTTGACCGCATCAAGGGTACGCTGGACGAAGAAAACGCTAAATATACCGAAAAAGACCATTAACATGAAACACCTCTTATCATTCCTTGCATTAGTCGCGGTCATCCTTTGCGGATGCACCCGGACAATCTATCAGCCCGTGGAAACGGTGCGTACCGATAGTATCAGCACGACCGCCCAGTTTAACGAGGCGCAGTTCCAATACTTGCTGAACGCCTTGAAGCATCAGGTCAACACCCGCGATAGCGTCGTTATCCGCGATAGCGTCGTTATGGTTGTCAACGAAGCCGGCGGCGTAGTCAGTAAAGAAGTATTCCGCGACCGCGACCGAAATCACTCAAGGGATGAAGCCATAACCCAGATTCAGGCGAAATACGACAGCATCTTCAACGCGCAGCGCGAAGAGTTCAACGCTGTGCTTGAACAAATCCAGCAGATACCTATGCCGGTGGAAAAGCCCTTATCGAAATGGGAACAGCTCAAACAAGAAATCGGAGGCATAGCCATCGGGATTCTTGTCGCTATATTGTCAATCGCCGTAGTCTGGCTTATTAGGAAGATAAAACACCAGCAGTAGCCTTGGATTGATTCTTTTCTCATTTGGTTTATTAGGATTGCAGGTGCGTTGTGAAACGTGCCTGTTTTCTTTTCCATAAACACAAAAAGAAACGCCCAAAATTGAGCGTTTCCTTTGATTTTGCCCCACTTTTTGCCCCACTCGTTTGCAAGTGGTTGATAATCAGCAAGGGTTGCGGAAGGACAGGGATTCGAACCCTGGGTTCCCGTAAGGGAACAACGGTTTTCGAGACCGCCCCGATCGACCACTCCGGCATCCTTCCTGTGATCGTTGGTTTATTCTGTGTACCCGGACCCGGGATCGAACCGGGATGGATTGCTCCACCGGTGTTTGAGACCGGCGCGTCTACCGATTCCGCCATCCGGGCAAATGCTTTTCAGCTTCGGCTCACGGAGGACTTTGCAAGTGGTCCGTGATTTAGACGGCCACAAAGGTAGTGATTTTTTTTATTCCCGCCAATTATTTGAGCGTGGTTTTGCACGGCTTTTTCAAAATTTGGCTGAAAAAACAATCCGCAGGTGTCTTCCGTACTGAACCGAAAGAGGTGCCTGCGGATTGTTTTTTGCCGATGAGGGGGAGGTCAGAAATCGGTCGGTGCGTCAGGGTCGGTGTACCAGCGGGAATACATCAGATAGTTGCGGGCTATCTTGGTGTTGAGCTCACGCGATGTTTCCGGGTCGACCATTTTGATGAATTTGGCGGGAGCGCCACCCCAAAGTTCATTGGGGCCGATCTTGGTGCGGGAGAGCACTACGGAGCCGGCGGCCACAAGGGCGTTTTCGCCTACTTCGGCATCGTCCATCACCACTGCGCCCATGCCTATGAGGGCGTAGTCGTGGATTTTGGCGCCGTGGATGGTTACATTGTGGCCGATTGAGACATCGTTGCCGATTTCGATGGTCGATTTTTTGTAGAGGGTGTGGAGCACGGAGCCATCCTGGATGTTGACGCGGTTGCCGATGCGGATCGAGTTGACGTCGCCGCGGATCACGGTGTTGAACCAGACGCTGCATTCGCTGCCCATCACCACATCTCCGATGACGGTGGCGTTTTCAGCCAGAAATGTATCTTCTCCGATTTCGGGTGTAAATCCCCTTACGGGTATGATCAGAGCCATATGTTATAATCAGATTTAGGGGGGTTATTTCAAGGGGGCGGTCGCTGCGGCAAGCCACTGACGTTCGTCGGCTTCCATCAGCGGGGCCAGACGGTCATAGACGGTGCGGTGGTAGTCGTCGACCCAGCGGATTTCTTCGGCCGACATGATCGAGGTGTCGAATAGCGAGCGGTCAAACGGGCAGAGCGTGATGGTCTCGAAGGCATAGAATTTGCCGAACTCGGTTTCTTCATAAGGGATTGTGAGCACGAGGTTTTCGCATCGTATGCCATAGCGGTCTGCGAGATAGACTCCGGGTTCGTTTGAGGTGAGCATTCCGGGGGTGAGCGGTGCGAGTGTGTCGTTGAGGCGGATGCTCTGCGGGCCTTCGTGGACATTGAGGAAGTGGCCTACTCCGTGGCCTGTGCCGTGGAGATAGCTCTTGCCTTCTTTCCAGAGCGGCATGCGGGCAAGTGCGTCGAGCTGTGCCCCGCGGGTGCCTTCGGGATAGACTGAGGTGGCGATGGCTATGTGGCCTTTCATCACGAGGGTGAAATCGTGACGCATGTCGGCCGAGGGTTCTCCGATGGCGATGGTGCGGGTGATGTCAGTGGTTCCGTCGAGGTAGTTGGCGCCTGAGTCGATCAGCAGGAGGTTGCCTTTGGTGATGACGGTGTTGCTGGTTTCGTCGGCGGTGTAGTGGACAATCGCGCCGTTGGCACCGAAACCGCAGATGCTTTCAAAGCTAAGATCGAAGTAGAGATCGCCTTTAGAACGGTGGCGGAGCAGGATGTCGGCCACGTCCATTTCGGTGAGGCGTTCGCCTGCGGCAACCGTGCGCTCGATTTCCATGAGTGAGCGGACCATAGCCACACCGTCGCGCAGATGGGCCTGACGAATGCCTGCGATCTGCACATTGTTTTTGATTGCCTTCGGAAGCGCTACAGGAGAATCACCCTTGACATAACGGTCTTCGAGCACATGGGCTATCGCACCGGATGCCCTTGAACCGCTTAACAGCACCTTCACTCCGGCTGGCAGGGCAGCCAGTGCGGTGAGCACAGAGGCGTAGGGAGCTGTAGCCACTCCGGCCTCTGCCAGATAAGCCTTGACCTCCGGGGTCAGCTTGGCTTCATCGACAAAGAGAGTGCTGCCTGACGGGGCCACATAGAGGAAGGAGGTTGCCACCGGGTTGCAGGGCACATCGTTAGAGCGGATATTGAGAATCCAGGCTATTTCGTCGAGGGCCGAGGTGAAATAAGCCTGTGCGCCCTGGGCTTTGGCTGAGTCGAGGATGCGTGCCATTTTCGAGACGGCTGATTCACCGGCATATTTTTCATCGTGGATAAAAATCTTGTCAGAGGGGAGTGCGGGACGGTCGGTCCAGATGCGGTCAATCGGGTCGAAGTCCACGTCAAGCTCTATGCCTGCGGCATTGAGGCGGCTGCGCAGGACGGCAGTCTCGTCGATTGACATCAGCATTCCGTTTATACCCACTTTGTCGCCTTTCGAAAGATTCTCGCAGAGGTAGCCGGCAATTGACGGAGTGTCAGGCAAGCCGTCTTTCATAAGGATTATGCCTGAGCCTTCAATCTGCTGTGCTCCCTGGAGGAAATAACGGCTGTCTACCCACAGCAAGGCCTCCTTATCGGTGACAACCATAGTGCCGGCCGAACCGGTGAAACCGCTGAGATAGCGGACAATATGCCAGTGGGCCGAGATATATTCGCTCAGATGGGCGTCGGTACGGGGCAGGACTACAGCCTTGACTCCGGCTTCATTCATTTCCTTGCGGAGAGCGTCAATGCGCTCGATGACGGGATTTTGCATAAGTATTCTGTTTGATTTAAGTTGTCTGAACTGTTTTATTCGAGATCTACTTTCAGGCCCTCGTTGGCCAGAATGACATCTGGGAACACCTCTCCGGCTTCGCGGAGCAGGAGTTCTTCCGAATTGTAGCGTTTTGAGAAATGGCCTATGATCAGGCGCCGGGCGCCGGCCTGCAGTGCGATTTCCGCAGCCTGGCGGGCGGTTGAATGGCCGCGTTCGCGGGCACGGTCGGCCATCGAGCCATCATAAGTCGCCTCGTGATACACCGTGTCGACCCCGCTGATGTCAGCCGCTACCCGCGGGTCCATCATCGTGTCGCTGCAATAGGCATAGCTCACCGACGGATCGGCCGGAGAGGTCAGAAGCGCGTTGGGAATCACCATGCCGTCTTCTCTGACGAAATCGGCTCCCTCCTTGACAGCCTGAAGCATGGCTATGGGTATATTGTGGAACTTCACCATATCGCCGCGCAGATGGCGCAGTTTGGGTTTCTCGCGGAAGATGAAGCCCGTGCAGGGGGTGCGGTGGTAGAGCGGAAAAGTCTCCACGGTCAGTCCGCCGTCTTCATAGACGATGCGGCGTTCGCCCTCTTCGATCACGTCATATATGATCTCAAACGGAGAGTTGCGGTTGAAAAAATCCATCCACTCTTTCATGAGTCTTGCGCCGTCGCGGAATATATGGATTGTCACCGAACCGCTCACCTCGTGGAGTGCCATTGTGGAAAGCAATCCCGGCAGCCCGAAAAGATGGTCGCCGTGAAGATGCGAGATGAAGATGTGGTTGAGGCGTGAGAATTTCAGCCCCATGCACCGGAACTGCGACTGCGCGCCCTCGCCGCAATCTATCATAAAAAGTTTGTCGCGAAAATTCACAACCTGACACGACGGCTGGTGCCGCGCCGTGGGCGTTGCAGAACCGCATCCGAGAATATTGATCTGAAACTTTGCCATTACAGCAGCAAATTTAAGGAAATAAATCGAATTTGTGCTATCTGACGAGTTTAATTCGGCTTAAATTCGACCTCAGATCTACAAAAACATCCGCCCCTTCCACTTTCTCCTGCTGACGAGCGTCATTCAAATCACGCCTTATTTATAGGTGAAATATCAACGATTTATTGTAACTTTGCACGGATAAAAAGCCTTCTAAACTTTCATATCATACAGATATCTAATTACTCATGAGTTCTTCAAAACAAGCTCCGCTGCTGTCGCGCGACGGCGTAAACCTTCTCTTGCCCTTTATCATCATCACCTCATGTTTCGCTCTATGGGGCTTTGCGAATGACATTACCGGTCCGCTGGTCAAAGCCTTTTCCAAGATTTTCCGCATGAGCGTTACTGAAGGCGCACTTGTCCAGGTGGCCTTCTATCTCGGCTATTTCTGCATGGCCTTCCCCGCCGCACTGTTCATCCAGCGGTATTCCTACAAAGCCGGTGTGCTTCTTGGCCTCTCGCTCTATGCTGTCGGCGCCGCCATGTTCATCCCCGCTCAGATGGCCGGGTTCTACTATCCCTTCCTCGCGGCATATTTCATCATGACCTGCGGCCTGTCTTTCCTTGAGACGAGCTGTAATCCCTATATCTACTGCATGGGACCGGAAGAAAGCGCCACCCGGCGTCTGAACCTCGCCCAGGCTTTCAACCCGATCGGAGCACTGGCCGGCATGTATGTGGCCATGCACTTTGTGCAGGAGCGGCTTCATCCACTCGACACCGCCGAGCGCGCCCTGCTCTCGCCCGAAGAATTCGAACAGATTAAAAGCGACGACCTGTGGGTGCTCATCCAGCCCTACATCTATATAGCCGCCGTGCTCGTGGCCATCATCATACTCGTGCGCCTGCTCAAGATGCCGAAGGCCGGCGACACCCGTTCGAGCAAGAAACTCTCTACCGCTCTCGGCGAGCTTGTCAGAATCAAAAACTACCGCGAAGGTGTCATAGCCCAGTTCTTCTATGTAGGCGCCCAGGTGATGTGCTGGACATTTATCATCCAGTATGGCACACACGTCTTCATGTCAGAAGGCATGGACGAACGCAGCGCCGAGATACTCTCGCAGAAATTCAACATCGCGGCCTTGATCTGCTTCACATGCAGCCGCTTTGTCTGCACCTGGTTCCTGAAATACATAGCCCCCGGACGCCTGCTTTCAATTCTCGGCATCCTGGCGGCCATTTTCTCTGTCGGCGCCATAGTGATGACCGACCGCTCAGGCGTCTACTGCCTCGTAGGCATCAGCGCCTGCATGTCGCTCATGTTCCCCACCATCTACGGCATAGCCCTGCGCGGACTCGGCGACAATGTCAAATTCGGCAGCGCCGGACTCATCATGTCGATTCTCGGCGGTTCGGTGTTCCCCCCGCTCCAGGCCCTCGTCATCGACTCCGGAGTGACCGCCGGCGGACTTCCGTCGACCAATCTCTCATTCGCCATTCCTCTGATCTGCTTCATCGTCATCACAGCCTACGGAACCCGCGCCTATCGCCGCACACACTCCGGCGAGACTGAATAAGAAGCAAACCAAACTTCCTCCACCCCACCCCCTGTCTTATCCATCATCACCATGACAAAAAAACTGCTATCGCTCCCACCCAACCTCGTGGGCTGTTTCCATAAAATCACCGGACTTCCCGCTTCGGACTACTTCTGCACATCAGACCCCATCGGCCACCGCCTCGGCAGCGGCGGCGGCACCACCTGGATACTCGAAGAATGCCACCGAGCCTCCGAATCATCGGCCGAGCCCTTCGAAAACTGGCTTGCCAGCCAGAAACGCATCATACTCCACGCCGGAGGGCAGAGCCGCCGCCTCCCCTCCTACGCACCCTCAGGCAAGATTCTCACCCCTGTTCCCGTGTTCCGCTGGGAGCGCGGACAGTCCATCACCCAGACCCTGCTTGACCTCCAGTTGCCTCTCTACGAACGCATCATGGACGCCGCTCCGGCCAACGTCCACACCATGATTGTCAGCGGCGATGTCTATATCCGCGCGGCCGCCCAGCTCCCCCCGGTGCCTGAGGCAGACGTGGTCTGCTATGGTCTCTGGCTCGACTCATCCATAGCCAAAGACCACGGCGTTTTCTACAGCACCCACTCCGCTCCCTCGATTCTCGACCGCATGTTGCAGAAACCCTCCGTCGACACTCTCAACTCACTCCTGCAGACCGGCTACTACCTGACCGACATAGGCGTATGGCTTCTGAGCGACCGGGCCGTGGAACTGCTGCGCCGGCGTAGCCGCGACGCCAAGGGAGCGCTCCGCGAATATGACCTCTACTCAGACTTCGGATGCGCCTTGGGCACCAATCCCGGTGTAGCCGATCCGGAACTGAGCCAGCTCAAGGTAGCCATAGTCCCCCTGCCGGGCGGAGAGTTCTACCACTACGGCACCGGACGCGAGATGATCAGCTCTACCCTCGCCGTGCAGAACATTGTCAACGACCAGCGCGAGATCATGCACCGCGACCGCAAGCCCCATCCGTCAATTTTCGTCCAGAACTCCAAGGCCGGAATCAGATTCACCTCGGCCAACACCAACATCTGGATTGAAAACAGCTGCATAGGCGCCGGATGGCAACTCACCTCTGACCACATCCTCACAGGCATACCTGAAAACGACTGGCAGCTGGCTCTCGCCCCAGGCCAGTGCATAGACATTGTCCCCGTGGGCGATGACGGATTCGCCGTGCGCGTCTACGGCATCGACGACAAATTTGCCGGCGAAGAGCAGACCCGCCCGCGCTTCCCCATCGTCAGCGACATCGCCGAAACGGGCCGCGTCATCAAAGCCATGCTCGCAGGAGAAGCCGACCTCTCGGCCTATGAGCTGATCAGCGCCGAGCGCATCTCCGACATAGCCCGCCTGGACCGCCTCGTTGACCAGCGCCGCAGATTCCGCCGTGCCAACCGCGAGGCCCTTGCCGCCAACCACCGCCACAGCGTCTTCTATCAGAGCGACCTGCGCGAAGCCGCAACGGCCTTTGCCAATGACTCCCTGAAGATGCCCGCTCCGCTCGCCGATGACGAACCGCTGATCACCCGCATCAGCGATTCGATGTTCCGCGCGGAGGTCAGCAGACTCACCGGAGCCGACCCGCAGGCCCATGAAGAGCGTGCCTTCTCGCTCCTGCGCGAAGGCCTCACCCGCACCGTGCTCGAACACAAGGAACTCCCCCGGCGCGACGTCTGCTCCGACCAGATTGTCTGGAGCCGCTCACCAGTGCGCATCGACATAGCCGGAGGCTGGACCGACACCCCGCCGTTCTGCCTGATGGAAGGTGGCAATGTGATCAATTTCGCCATCGAGCTCAACGGCCAGCAGCCGCTCCAGGCCTACGTGCGGCCCTGCCCGGAGCCCCACATTATCTGCCGCAGCATCGACCTCGGAGCCGAAGAAATCATCGAATCCTTTGACGGAATCCTTGATTTCCACCGCGTAGGCAGTCCATTCTCAATCCCCAAGGCCGCACTGGCGCTTGCAGGTTTCCATCCCCGTTTCTGCAGTGTCAGCTACCCCTCTCTGCGCGACCAGCTCCTTGACTTCGGCTCAGGTCTGGAAATCACCCTCTTCTCAGCCATCCCCGCAGGCAGCGGTCTGGGCACAAGCAGCATACTCGCGGCCACAGTGCTCGGCGCCCTCAGCGACTTCTGCACCCTGGCCTGGGACAAAAACGAGATCTGCAAGCGCACTCTCGTGCTCGAACAGCTCCTGACCACCGGCGGAGGCTGGCAGGACCAGTACGGCGGAGTGCTCGGCGGAGTCAAACTTCTGCAGAGCACCAAGGGCTTCGACCAGAACCCGGCTGTCAACTGGCTCCCCGACACCGTGTTCACCGATCCCAGCTATTCGGCCTGCCACCTGCTCTACTACACAGGTATCACCCGCACCGCCAAAGACATTCTCGCCGAAATTGTCCGCAACATGTTCCTCAACGAAGGAAAACAGCTGCGCCTGCTGCGCCACATGAAAGCCCACACGCTTGAAATGTTCGACGCCATCCAGCGCTGCAACTTCGAACGCATGGGGCGCCTGATCCGCGACACCTGGGCCCAGAACATGGCTCTTGACAGCGGCACCAACCCGCCGGCAGTCGAGGCCATCACCCGCCGCATCGACGATCTCTGTCTCGGCTACAAGCTCCCCGGAGCCGGTGGTGGAGGCTATCTCTACATGGTGGCAAAAGATCCGGAAGCCGCCGCACGCATCCGTCAGACACTGAATGCCGACCCGCTCCGTCCCAACGCCCGCTTCGTCGACATGTCGCTCTCGCGCTCCGGTCTGACCGTGACCCGCAGCTGACAACCGCTATTAGTCCCCCACGATATTCCGCCTCGGCAAGGCTGGTTAGCAGACAGATCTGTCAACCAGCCTCGCCGAGGCTAATCATTTCGAGGCTGTTTAAGAAACTGTTTAAAACCTTCCTGAATAAACACTCCGGCATCTGACCGCCGGCCAAATTTCAGTGTGCCTCAACGGCCTCATTTTTAGCGTTTTTAACAATAGTCATTAGGTTTTGGAGCCTATTTTGTTGGGCATAGGCGAAAAATTATTTAAATTTGCACTTATTTCCCGCCACTGCGGTCGGAAAACAAGCTACATTTACACCTTAATATATATAAGCAAATAAAATCAAAATCATCAATATATGAATGTCCTTGAACTCAGTGAACAAGAGATCGTACGTCGAGGCAGTCTTGACGAAATGCGTCGCCGTGGCATAGACCCCTTCCCTGCAGCCGAATTTCCGGTCAGCGGCTACTCCGACGAAATTAAAGAAACTTTTGCAGACGAAGCCCCCCGCCGCGATGTGGCCATAGCAGGCCGAATCATGGGCCGCCGCATCATGGGCAAAGCCTCTTTTCTTGAACTTCAGGACTCCAAAGGCCGCATCCAGGTCTATGTGAACCGCGACGAAATCTGTCCGGGCGAAGACAAAGACCTCTACAATGTGGTGTTCAAGAAACTGCTTGACATCGGTGACTTTGTAGGCATCAAAGGCTACGTGTTCCGCACACAGACCGGCGAAATCTCGGTTCACGCCCAGGAGCTGATAGTGCTCGGCAAGTCACTGCGCCCGCTGCCCATCGTGAAGGTGAAAGACGGTGTGACCTACGACGCTTTTGATGATCCCGAACTCCGCTACCGCCGCCGCTACGTTGACCTCATTGTCAACGACGGCGTGAAAGATATCTTCGTAAAGCGCACCAAAGTGCTCAACTCAATGCGCAAGTTCTTCAATGACCACGGCTACATGGAGGTAGAGACCCCGATTCTCCAGTCGATAGCCGGCGGAGCAAGCGCCCGTCCCTTCATCACCCACCATAACTCCCTCAACATGGAGCTCTACATGCGTATCGCCACCGAGCTTTATCTCAAGCGCCTCATTGTAGGTGGTTTTGACGGAGTTTATGAAATCGGCAAAAACTTCCGCAACGAGGGCATGGACCGCACCCACAACCCGGAATTCACCTGCATGGAGATCTACGTGGCCTACAAGGACTACAACTGGATGATGGAATTCACCGAAAAACTCGTTGAGACCATCTGTCTCGAAGTCAACGGCACCACAGAGATCAAGGTTGGCGACAACATGATCAGCTTCAAGGCCCCCTTCCGCCGCGTCACCATGACCGATGCCATCAAGGAGCACACCGGAATAGACATCACCGGCATGACCGAAGAGCAGCTCCGAGAAGCTGCCACCTCTCTCGGCATCGAAGTAGACGAGACTATGGGCAAAGGCAAACTCATCGACGAAATCTTCGGCGAGAAGTGTGAAGGCAGCTACATACAGCCCACCTTCATCATCGACTACCCCATCGAGATGTCGCCTCTGACCAAGAAACACCGCGAGAACCCCGAACTTACCGAACGCTTCGAACTGATGGTCAACGGCAAGGAACTCGCCAACGCCTATTCGGAACTTAACGACCCGATCGACCAGTATGAACGTTTCGTTGAGCAGATGAAGCTTGCCGACAAGGGCGATGACGAAGCAATGATCATCGACCAGGACTTTGTGCGCTCTCTCGAATACGGCATGCCCCCCACATCAGGCATGGGCATGGGCATCGACCGCCTCGTCATGCTGATGACCGGGCAGAGCACCATCCAGGAAGTGCTCTTCTTCCCGCAGATGCGCCCCGAAAAGGTGCAGCGCCGCGACAAGGAGGAAGCCTTCACCGCCCTCGGCGTTCCCGCCGAATGGGTAGCACCCCTCTACAAAGCCGGAGTCTACACCGTTGAACTCCTCTCGGCCCAGAGCGCCGGAAAACTCCACCAGGAACTCTGCGGCATCAACAAGAAATTCAAACTCGGTTTCAAAGCTCCCCTCGTCGATGAAATCGAAAAGTGGATAGCAGCCGCCACACCCGCGGCAGGCGAATAACAGACTCCACACATATTCGACTCTGACAAACAAATCATTTCGCGCATACTCATGGCATTCAACAAAATAGCAGTGATGGGCGGCGGGAGCTGGGCTACAGCGCTCGCCAAGCTCCTCCTGCGCAACTGTGACTCCATACTCTGGTATATGCGGCGCGATGACCGTATCGACGACTTCAAAAAGCTCGGCCATAATCCCGCTTACCTTACCGACGTCCAGTTTGACGTCTCCCGGATTGAATTTTCAAGCGACATAAACTACGTATGCTCCCAGGCTGACACTCTGCTGATGGTTATGCCTTCGCCATACTTCAAAACCCATATCAACAAAATCACCACCGACATATCCGACAAACACATTGTCTCGGCTGTCAAGGGCATAGTGCCCGGCGACAACGAGATCATCTCGGATTTCGTCATCCACCATTTCGGGGTAAAGCCAGAACACGTGCTGGTGGTGGCCGGCCCCTGCCATGCAGAGGAAGTGGCCCTTGACCGGCCGAGTTTCCTGACCGTAGGCTGTCATGACGTGGCCAACGCTGAACTCTTCGGCAAGCTGCTCACCTCACCCAACACCCGCGCCATACCCTCAAGCGACGTGGAAGGCATCGAATATGCGGCCGTGCTGAAAAACGTCTACTCCATAGCCGCCGGGATTGTCCACGGCATGAAGGGAGGTGACAATTTACTCGCTATGCTCGTCAGCAACGCCATCCGCGAGATGGAACGCTTCATCGATGAAGTATGCCCCCGCCCGCGCTGCATCTGTGACTCGGTCTATCTCGGCGACCTGCTGGTGACGGCCTACTCACGCTTCTCCCGAAACCACAATTTCGGCTCCATAATAGGCAAAGGCTACTCCGTGTCAACCGCCAGAATGGAAATGGAGCAGACTGCCGAAGGCTATTACGGCACAAAGTGTATAAAGGAAATCAACAAACGCTACGGGGTTGAAATGCCGATCCTTGATGCCGTCTACGATGTGCTTTACCGCCACGCCAATGCCGAACGGTCAATCAGATCGCTCGGAAAATGGTTTATATAAATAAGCGGGTGCTGCATACAGCGCCACCCCATGCAACTGAGTTCTTACAAATTAAAAAAAAAATAAAATAGCATGAAGACCTTACATGTTGACATCAAAGACGTCCTCGGCACAGTGAGCCAGGACGAGATCAATAAGCTCGATGCGAATGCCGCAAGCGCGCTCGACAAAGTTCTCAACGGAACCGGAGCCGGCAGCGACTTCCTCGGCTGGGTCAATCTCCCGACGGAAACCACCGACGCACTTCTTGACGACATCGTGGCCACAGCCGAATCGCTCCGCCGCGACTGTGATACAGTGGTAGCCATCGGTATCGGCGGATCTTATCTCGGAGCAAAAGCCGTGATCGAAGCTCTCAGCGACAGCTTTGCCGCATACCGTCCCGCAGAACAGGGCAACCCAAAAGTGCTCTTCGCAGGCCAGAACATCGGCGAAGACTATCTCTATGAACTTCAGGACTATCTCAAAGACAAACGCTTCGGCATCATCGTGATCTCAAAGAGCGGAACAACCACCGAACCGGCCATCGCCTTCCGCCTGCTCAAAGAACAGCTCGAACGCCAGCTCGGCCTTGAAGAAGCCCGCAAGCGCATCGTGGCCATCACCGACGCCCAGCGTGGCGCTCTCCGCCGCCTCGCTACTGAAGAAGGCTACAAGACTTTCGTCATCGCCGACAACGTTGGCGGCCGCTACTCGGTGCTCACCCCCGTGGGCCTGCTCCCCATCGCAGTGGCCGGTTTTGACATCCGCGCTCTCATCGACGGTGCGGCTGAAATGGAAAAGATGACCAACTCGGCTGACGCTTCGAACCCCGCATATCTCTATGCCGAAACCCGCAACGCCCTCTATCAAGCCGGCAAGAAGACCGAGATCCTCGTGAACTACAACCCCAAACTCCACTTCTTCGGCGAATGGTGGAAGCAGCTCTACGGCGAAAGCGAAGGCAAAGACAATCTGGGCATTTTCCCCGCCGCTGTCGACAATTCCACCGACCTCCACTCGATGGGCCAGTGGATTCAGGAAGGCGAACGCACCATATTTGAAACCGTGATCTCTGTAGGCGAAAGCAAGCACGAAAAACTCATCCCCTCTGACGAGGCTAACCTCGACGGTCTCAACTACATCGCCGGCAAGCACGTTGACGAAGTAAACAAGATGGCAGAACTCGGCACCCGTCTGGCTCACGTCGACGGCGGTGTTCCCAACATCCTTGTGACCATCCCCGCCCTCGAAGAGAAATATCTCGGCCAGCTCATCTACTTCTTTGAAAAAGCCTGCGGCATCAGCGGCTACATCCTCGGCATCAACCCCTTCAACCAGCCCGGCGTGGAAGCCTACAAGCGCAACATGTTCGCTCTCCTCGAAAAACCCGGCTATGAAAAAGAAACTGAAGCCATCAAAGCCCGCATCTGATAAAGTGGCATGACAGGTAGACTCCTGCATCAGCAGGAGCACGCTTCAATCCATAAAAGAACTCGTCCGGCAGACACAAATGTCAGCCAGACGAGTTTTTTATCATTCAGACCGGAGCGGACTTCAATAGCCCTCCGGGCGCAGACGCTGTCGCTATTCATCTTCGGGCTCCTCCATGCGGCAGAGCAGGAAGGTCTTGCCATTGTAGACGAAATCGAGCAGATTCATGGTGTGGAGTCTGACCACTATATCCTCGGCCATCGAGCGCGACACCTTTGCCGCAAGCATAAACTCCTCAACGGTGACAGGCCCGTCGGCAAGCATACCTGCAAGCCGGCTTTCCGACTCGCTCAGCGAGATCAGCACCCCCTCGGTCTCGGAAGAAGCAGCCTCCCAGGCACGGACCATAAGCGGCGTGGCCGAGATATTCTCGTCCTTGACCCTGTAATAGGCATGGGCCGATCCGTCAGCCTCCATCACAAGCACCGGCCGGCGCCGCGCGCGGTCAATCTCGATGCGCAGCACCGTCTTCTCTTCCTCGGCCTTGAAAGCCGTGACCCGGATTTCCTGCGGAGGACGGCAATACATCTCGGCGGCCTGCTCGATGACAAAGATATCTTCCTCGTTTCTGACACCTGCCACCACGCCGTTGTCTTTCACCCCAACGAGCAGACGGCCGCCGTCTCTGTTGGCAAAGGCCGATATGCTGCGGGCAATCTTACGGGCATCCGAGATGGCAAATTTGAAATCCTGGTGCTCATGCTCGCCCTCTTCTATCAAACGGGCTATGTAATATTTACCCTTGATCCCTTTCAGGTCTTTCATCACTGAGGGTAGACAAGGTTTTCAGGTTTCAGACAGCAGATCACCTCGTCGAGATAACGGCGGGCAGCCTTGCGGGCAGCCTCAAGATCCATGAACGACCAGTTGCCGCAGTCACGCGGAGTGGCTCCCGGCACCTCGCCTTCAAAGGAGCTTACAAACTCCATTGTCTCGCGTATCAGACCTGTGATTTCGGCCGATTCAAGCTGACCCTGCAGAATCAGATAATTGCCGGTGCAGCAACCCATAGGGCCCCAGTAGACCACACGGTCTTTCCACTGCGGATGGTTGCGCAGGAAGGTGGCGGCAAGATGCTCCATTGCATGCAGCGCCTCAGGTGTCAGAGCCTCCTCGCGGTTTGGCTCGGTCATTCGTATGTCAAAAGTAGTGAGCACATCGCCTGAGGGGGTGACATCGCGGCGCGACACATAGACGCCCCGCTGCAGACGGTTGTGGTCAATCGTAAAGCTTGCTATTTTTTCCATAAGTAGTCTTAAGAGATTGTTTTCAGAATCGTCGACGGATCACAATGAAGCAAGAATCTCGCTCACTGCTGCAAACGACTTCTGCGGAGCTTCAGTCCAGAAATCCTCATACTGGCTCGAATTGTCATGAGAGGTCCAGGGCGAGTCGCTGATCACGCGGAGACACATGAACGGCACCTGGCGCAGACAGCAGGCCTGGGCTATCGCGGCCGACTCCATGTCGACGGCCTTCACCATCGGGAAGTGCGAGCGGATCGAATCGATTTCCTCCTTGCGGCTTATGAACAGCTCTCCGGAGGCGATGAGACCCTTCTTCGCTCCGCTTTTTTCCGCAACAGCCGGCACCTCGGCCGGGAAAAGACGGGGACAGCCGGGCACATGGCCCCACTCCTCGCCTATGCACCAGAAATCATGATGCGCGAGAGAGTCGGCCACCACTATATCCATCACCCGGATGTCATCTCCGGCGCCTGCCGCAACTCCGGTATTGATCACCAGATCAGGTGAGAAAGCATCGATCAGGCTCACGGCGCCGATAGCCGCGTTGACCTTGCCTATACCACACTGCATCACAGCAATGTCATTGCCGCCTATGCGTCCGCGGTGGAGAGTGACAGCACCACGGGTTTCTACAGTCGCATCAGAGAGAAGGGGTAATATCATGGCCAGCTCTTTGCTCATGGCCACTATAATGCCAATTTTCATAAGTTACTTATCGTTTCAGTTTCTGATTTTTCTTTTTTAAACGACCTCTTAGAAGGGAGAGTCAGAGCCGAAAGCTCCCAGAGGAGATAGAGAGGCAGGAAGACCACCATCAGGGTGAACGGATCGCCCGTCGGGGTTATGACAGCCGCCGCCACCAGAAGCGCCACCACGGCATGCCTGCGGTAGCGGTTGAAAAGTCCGCGGCTGACAATTCCGGCCTTGCCCAGCAGCCATGCCACCAGGGGCAGTTCGAACACAATGCCCATCACGAGAATCAGCATCATGAAATTGTCCATATAGGAATCGAGTGAAATCTGGTTTGGAATCAGTGCGCTCAGCTGATAGTCGGCAAGGAAGCGCAGAGTCAGCGGAAACACAAGGAAGTAGCCGGTGGCAACGCCTAAGAAAAACATCAGGTTTCCGGCTAAAAACGCGCCTCGCGCCCCACGCTTCTCCTCTTCGTAAAGCCCAGGTGCTATGAAGCCCCAGAGCAGCCACACACATATCGGGAAAGCAAGCACTACAGCCAGCCAGAAGGAGGTTGACATGTGGATGAAAAACTGCGAGGCCAGACGGATGTTGATCAGATGCACTTCGAAATCGCCGCCACTGCCTCCCGGCATCAGTGAAGTCGCAGAAATGCTGTCAAGCCACCGGTAGAGAATGAAGTCGCCCCGACACGGAGCCAGAATCACAGAATCGAAAATGTGGGGCATGGCCGCAAACAGCCCGACCGTAAGCACAACGATGACGGCCGCCATGCGGAGCAGCACTCCGCGCAGGGCCTCGGCGTGATCCCAGAATCCCATTTCGCCGCTCACTTTTCAGCAGCGCTTTTGTCGGAATTTTCGGTCGTATTATCTTTGATTTCGCTGACGGCATCATTCATGCCCTGTTTGAACTGGCTGATGCCCTTGCCCATGCTGCGGGCAAGTTCGGGTATGCGCTTGGCGCCGAAAAGCAGAAGCACCACCACGAGAATCACAATGATCTCTCCGGTGCCGAGATTGAAAATGCAGGGTGTCATTCTGATATTTGGGTTTTCTGCAAAGTTAGTGATTTTTTTGCTGCAAATCTGTTTAAAACCCGTCACCGCAGACTCCGCTGATGTTAAAAATGGTTTTTGAACCTTAACTAATCAATAGAAAAGCGTAACTTTGTACTCTCAAACCAATCATATTCAAACGAATTCAAATTCACGACAATTCAATGAAAGCTTACGTATTCCCCGGTCAGGGCGCCCAGTTCGTAGGAATGGGCAAAGACCTCTATGAAAGCAATGAAGTAGCCAAGGAAATGTTCGAGAAGGCAAACGAGATTCTCGGCTTCCGCATCACCGACCTGATGTTTGCAGGCACTGACGAAGACCTCCGTCAGACCAAAGTAACCCAGCCCGCCGTATTCCTCCACTCTGTGATCCTCGCCAAGACACTCGGCGAAGACTTCCAGCCCTCTATGGTAGCCGGTCACTCTTTAGGTGAATTCTCGGCACTCGTAGCCGCCGGCGCCCTCAGCTTCGAAGACGGCCTCCGTCTGGTAGCAGCCCGTGCCCGCGCCATGCAGAAAGCCTGTGAGCTGAAGCCCTCCACAATGGCTGCCGTGATAGCCCTCCCCGACGAAAAAGTAGAGGAAATCTGCGCCTCGATTCCCGGAGTGGTTGTCTGCGCCAACTACAACTGTCCCGGCCAGCTCGTGATCTCTGGCGAAGAAGAAGCCATCGACGCCGCCTGCGAGAAACTCAAGGAAGCAGGTGCAAAGCGCGCAATGCGCCTCAAGGTTGGCGGTGCTTTCCACTCACCCTGCATGGAGCCCGCCCGCGCCGAACTCGCCGAAGCCATCGCTGCGACTGAATTCCACAACCCCGCAGTACCCGTCTACCAGAATGTCGATGCCAAGCCCCACACCGATGCCGCTGAGATCAAGGCCAACCTCGTGGCACAGCTGACCGCTCCAGTGCGCTGGACCCAGAGCGTACAGAACATGATCGCCGACGGCGCCGACGAATTCATCGAAGTCGGCCCCGGCAAGGTGCTCCAGGGCCTCGTTGCCAAGATCAACCGCGAAGTAGCCACCTCTGGCCATCAGTAAGCCACCACAATCGGGCCTCACTCCGGAGCCTGAGATGAACCTCATCGGGGCTCAGTGTGTTTTTCAGTAAACACACAATCATAGAAATCTCAGATTATGATCACGCTTCGACAATCGGCGGCCGCCACGCAGACGGCGCTCAAGGCCAGACCGAAAAAGGAATGTTCACTCAGCTTCAAGCCCTTGCGCATAGCAGACATCGACACTCTGCGACCGCTGCTCGCGCAGACATGCTGCCGCACATGCGACTTCACCGTAGGCGGCACATTCATGTGGCTCGAATACTTCGACTACTCATACTGTATATTCAATGACACTCTTTTCATCAAAGGTGTCACTGAAGACGATGTCAGCCGGCCGGCTTTCTCAATCCCCGTAGGCAAAATGGGGCTTGAGGAGTCGGTCGCTCTTTTGCGTGAATACTGCGCCGCCACAGGTTGCCGCCTCATCTTCTCGGCCGTCCCGGAAGCCTTCGTGGCCCCGCTCAAAGCCCTCGGAGCAAGCAGCGTCCAGCAGCTTGCCGACTGGAGCGACTACCTCTACGAGGCCTCGGCCCTCGCAACCCTTTCAGGCAAGAAATTAGGCAAGAAACGCAACCACGTCAACCGTTTCGAAGCCGAAAATCCCGGCTACACCTTCGAACCGCTGACCCCGGAGCTGATTCCCGCTGTCAAAGAGTTTTTCCTTGCACGCCATCTTCCGCTGTCAAAACCGGCGCTTGCCGACATTGAGCGCGAGCAGGTGATGCAGGTGCTCTCCACCCCAGGCCTCTTCGGCTTCGAGGGCGCAGTACTCTCCACTCCGGCCAACGGCATAGTGGCATTCACCCTCGGCGAAGTCAAGGGCGACACCCTCTTTGTCCACATCGAAAAAATGGACCATGAAGTCAACGGAGCCGGCGAGACCATCAACAAACTCTTCGCCGAAATGATGACCGGACGCCATCCAGGCCTTATCTACATCAACCGTGAGGAAGACGTGGGTGATCCCGGTCTGCGCCACGCCAAAGAATCATACCACCCCGCAGAACTTCTGGCCAAATACAACGTGATATTCTGATCATTCAGGCTTGGTAACTCTGAAATTCGCCCAAATAGCGTCTCTCTAACAGACTGCGCAATTTTGAAGAGTTACTTATTATGCTTAACTTTGCTCCGCAACTGTTAAGAAGCCTCATAATGATCAACTATTATCACCATTCCGAACCATTCAGCCTTGAACTCGGCGGGCAGCTCGATGCCCTCCGCATAGCATATCACACTTATGGCACACTCAACGCCGACAAAAGCAACGTCATCTGGGTGTGCCATGCTCTTACCGGCAACAGCGACGTGCAGGACTGGTGGCCTCACACCGTTGAAGAAGGCAAATTCCTCGATCCGGCAGACAATTTCATAATCTGCGCCAACATTCTCGGATCGCCCTACGGCACCACTGCCCCGCTCCACAACAATCCGGCCACAGGCTCACCCTACTACAAAGATTTCCCACCCTACACCATCCGCGACATTGTCAACGCCCACCGCGTCCTTGCCGAAGCGCTCGGCATTGACCGGATAAAGGTACTTGTAGGCTGCTCTGTGGGCGGTTTCCAGGCCATCGAATGGGCCGTGATGGAACCCGACCGCTTCGAACGGCTCGTTCTGATGGCCACTGACGCCATAGCCACACCCTGGACCATAGCCATCGACGAGACCATGCGCATGAGCATCGAGGCCGACCCGACCTTCGGTGACCCTGACCCTCAGGCCGGACGCAAAGGCCTTGCCGCCGCCCGCGCCATCGGCCTGCTGAGCTATCGCGGATATTATGGCTACAATCTCACCCAGAAAGATGTCGAGGAGCTGCCCGAAATACACCGCGCATCGAGCTACCAGCAGTATCAGGGCGAGAAACTCTGCCGCCGCTTCGATGCCTATTCCTACTATGCCATTCTGAAAGCCTTTGACACCCACGACGTGGGCCGCGGCCGCGGAGGCCTCGACGCCGCTCTCAAGCGCATCAAGGCCCGCACCCTCGTGGTAGGCCTCGAAACCGACATCGTGTTCCCGCCCCGCGAGATGCAGGAACTCTGCTCCAAGATTCCCGGTGCCGTCTACGGCGAGATCCACTCCCCCTTCGGCCACGACGGTTTCCTCGTGGAATACAATCAGCTCAACAATCTCCTGCTCCCATTCATCAAAAACTAAGAGGTTTTTTCTCAATAACTGCTAAAGCCCAAAACCGGCCGGCGGCCGCACCGTTTTTTCACATACTCTCATGACCCGGACCACCAAAGGATATATTCTTGGTGCGGTTGCTGCTGTGAGCTACGGCACCAACCCGCTCTTCGCCGTCCCCCTCTATGAACTTGGGATGGGCGTCTCCTCCGTACTCTTCTACCGCTATCTGTTTGCCACAATCATACTCGGCACCATCATGCTCATCCGCGGCGACAGCTTCCGGCTCGCCCGCCGCGACCTGCCGCTGATGGTGCTCCTCGGCATCTTCTTCGCCATGTCATCCGTGCTGCTGTTCGAAGCCTACAGATACATGGACGTAGGCCTTGCCTCCACGCTGCTCTTTGTCGAGCCCGTTTTCATAGCGCTGATACTCTGGATCTTCTTCCACGAACGCATCTCGCTGTGGACCCTCATCTCCATAGCCATCTGCCTCACCGGAGTAGTCTTTCTGTGCAATCCGGGCGAAGGCGCACATGTGACAGCCACCGGCGTCACCCTTGTCATACTCTCGTCACTGGCCTATGCGCTCTACATGGTGATGATCAACAAGAGCCGCATACGCCATCTCGCAGGCTCCACACTCACTTTCTACTCGCTGCTCTTCGGCATGATTGTCTTCGCCGTGCGCACCGACGGCTTCACAGAAGTGCAGCCTGTGCCCTCCGGACTGCTACCCTGGGCCTGCGTGGCGGGCATCTCTATTGTCCCGACCATAGTCTCGCTGCTGACAGTAGCCATATCAATCCAGTGTATCGGCTCGGTTCCGGTCTCCATCCTCGGCGCTCTCGAACCGATCACCGGAGTAATGTTCGGAGTGGCACTCTTCGGCGAGATCCTGACTGTAAGAGCCTCGATCGGAATCGTGCTCATCATCCTCGCCGTCATCGTGCTCATTCTCTCCGGACGCCGTCAACACTCCTGACACATCCCTACATATGAACTTGCTCCACATCTACAATTAAAGATTGTTTAAAAACAACACCCCCTGATTATTATGGAACCTATGCTAAATGTTGAATCATACATCCTTCTACTGCTTGCGCTCATTGTATGCGGCAAATGGATTGTTTTCATTCTTATGTGTCCGCTCCTTGTCGCATTCCGCATCCGGAAGGAAAAATCGTGGAAAAGTTCCGAAAACCAGCACAATCGCACCGCAGACAAACCCGATGAAGCGGAAACATGCGCAACCGACCGCACTCCTACACGGAAATCATTTCTGCATAAGGTTCTGCAGACCCCTCAATACTATTTCTTCGGCTACAGGCGATATATTGATTTCCAGGTAGGATTAATACCGTCACACACAATCCGAAATTTCATATACCGAAAAATCTTTGGCGTGAAATTAGGCAAGATGGCTACCATATATTGGGGAGCAGAAATCCGTGATCATTACAAACTGAAAATCGGACGCGGAACCATTATCGGCGACCATGTGATTCTCGATGCACGAAACGGGATAGAGATCGGCGATAATGTAAATTTTTCATCCAATGTGCATATCTGGACCGAGCAACATGATCATCGTGATCCGGACTTCGCCTGTAACAGCAGTGCCGCTTTCAAGGTGACAATCGGCAACCGAGCCTGGATAGGCCCCGGAACTACGATACTTCATTCGGTAAATATCGGCGAGGGAGCCGTTATCGCAGCTGGTGCAGTGGTGACTAAAGATGTAGAGCCATTTGCAATCATGGCCGGCATTCCGGCAAGAAAAATCGGCGAACGCAACCACAATCTCAGATATGAGTTCAACGGCTATCCTGCTCCATTTTATTAATCTTAGCCCACGTCCCCAAAAATCCATCATCTGAAATCCGGAAACTGACATCAGCCATTAACAAACGGAGGCCGCGCCTGAGTTGAATTCAGGCGCGGCCTCGGTATTATAGATTGATGCTATGGGCTGATGTGGTCTTTACTTCTTGGGGAATGTGGTCTGCCAGCCTTCATTCTGTGTCACACCGAATCCGGCATTGATCTCATCAGCAGGGATGGGATAAACACAGTCAGAGATCTTGAAACCGGTGATTGCCCAGTCGATTTCAGGATAAGAAACATTGTCCTGAGCAAGATTTGCACTTACATCCCAGCGGCGGAGGTCATAGAGACGGTGACCTTCCTGGAAGAGCTCGCGGGCACGTTCTTCCTGAATGAAGCTCATGAGACCGTCCTTATCAGAAGGCAGATCGGCAACCGAAGTGATGGCCGGGTTACGCTTTGCAACCACAAGGAGTGCGTTCTGTGCATTGGTGATGTCAGCCGACGAAGAGCGCAGATAGCCTTCAGCCTGGTTGAGATACATCTCAGGAGCGTTGATCAGGTAGTTTGTGCCGTAAGCCGAGTTTCCACCGAGACCATAGGCTCCGAACTTGCCGCTTCCGAATTCTTCGACACCCTTGTCATTAGTATTCCAGCTCCACACTGCGCGACGCACGTCACCGTCTGTCATGATTGACTTCAGATAGGGAGTGGGGCCATAGCTGTAGTTCGACCAAAGTGTACCGCAGGAGTTTGCGCTCCAGTTATCGGAAGTATTGATGGCAAGATAGAAGAAGCTTTCAGTGTTGCTGCCTTCACCGTTGTAGAGAGCCTTGTAGGCGGCGGGAGTATAGGCAAGCGCCGGATCTCCGGCTGCGGCAAGAGCCTTCTTGGCTGCGTCAATCGATTCATCGAACTTCTCCATGTAGAGATAAGCGCGAGAGAGAAGACCCCATGCTGCCGCCGGCGACATATAGACACGGTTTTCTTTTGTCTGGCCTGCAAGTTCAAAATAGCTGATCGAAGACTTCAGGTCATTGACAATCGAAGTATAGGCATCGCCTACAGTGCTACGGCTGACCATCGTACCGGCAGCCACAGGCTCGTTGATCACAACGATACCGGGCTGTGCCGAGAAATCCTGACCGTCAACCATCACCTGATGGGCGAACACATTGACAAGCACAAGATTCGCATAGGCGCGGAGCGCATAAGCTTCAGCAAGATACATGTCGAGATCAGCGATTTCATCTTCGTGGACATTCTCTTTCATGGCTTCACCGGCCTTGATGATTCGGGCGCTGTTGTCAACCACCTTGTAACCATACTCCCAGATGTATGAGAGATAAGTGTCAGTCACTGACGGAGTGAACTGGTTGATTGCATTGAAGTGGCTCGACGAACGGTTCCAGTATGCCAGGTCAGATGCGATGTCGCCGAATGAAGTGGCATAGTTACCGGCGAAATAGTAACGGTAAAAACTGTAATATGTACCGTTGAGAGCATGGCCTATATTGTTGACGCTGTTAAGGCCGGTTTCTATGTCGATGCCATCATAGATCTTTGAATCCAGGAAGTCATCGCCACAGCTGACCATGCTTCCGCCCAGAAGCAGCATAGCAAGAGCCTTGATATGTAGTTTTTTCATATTTTCCTTTAGTTTGTGAATTATGATTCTTGAAAGATAGAAGATAATTTTAGAATGTCAGCTGGATGCCGCCGGTGAAGGTAAACGCTGCGGGATACTGCCATGCGATCTCACCGTTGGCATAGGTTTCAGGATTGTAACCTACGAAATCAGATGCGGTCCAGGTGTGCACATTGTCGAAGCTGGTGTAGATGCGGCACTTCGAAATCAAAGCCTTGCGGGTGATCGAAGCAGGGATAGTGTAGCCGAATGTGATGTTGCTAAGACGGAGATAGTTTCCGCTCATGATCCAGCGTGACGAATAGTTGTCGGTAGAAATCTGGTTGGGGTCGCTGAAGATGTACTGCGGATACTTGGCATCAGGATTCTCAGGAGTCCATGAATTTTTGATCATTTCCTTCAGCGGTGTGCGGTAGGTGCTCATGTTCCAGCCGGTGAAGTCATGGCCGGTGTCGATCACCTTGCTGCCAAGGCGGTAGTTGAACTGCATGGAGAGGTCAAATCCATAACCGCGGGCATTGAGACCGAATGCACCGAACACCTTGGGAGCTGCTGAACCTACATAGCGTTTTTCAGCTGCATTGTAGTCATCGGTAAGCACATTGCTGAGATCGTTGCCGTTCTCGTCTTTTGTGCCTTTGGCATAACGGTAATAAAGAGCCTTACCGGTCTCGCGGTCTACACCTGCATACTCCTGAGTATAGAATTGGGTGTATGGACGGCCTTCTTCAAGAATCTGATAGGTGTATTCCACAGATCCGTCGGCAAGCTTGAGGATCTTGTTCTCATTCCAGGTGAGGTTGGCGAAGAGGCTGACAGTCAGATCACGGCTTGTGTAGGCCACACCGTTGACACCGAATTCAACACCACGGTTGCGCATCTTGCCGATGTTCTTATAATATGAATTCATACCGGTGGTCATTGACAGAGGCACCTTGTAGAGAGCATCGGAAGTCTCATCGTTGTAGTAGTCAAAAGTGAAGTTCACGCGATTGAAGAGCGAAAGATCAAAGCCAACGTCAAACTTGCGGGAAGTTTCCCATGTAAGATCCGGATTTGAGATCTGAGCGGGAATCATACCGGGAACCTGATTGTAGTTAGCTCCGGCTGAATAGTATCCGCGGGCAGCATAGAGGTTAGGCAGAGACTGGTTGCCGACAGTACCGTAAGAGATACGGAGCGCGGCATTGCTGAGCCAGGAGAGATCTTTTGCGAATGATTCCTGCGAGAGACGCCACTTGCCGCCGACTGACCAGAAGTTACCCCAGCGGTTGTCAGCGCCGAACACCGATGAACCGTCGCGGCGGAAAGAAGCCGACAGGTAGTAGCGGTCGTCATATGAATAGTGGGCATCCATGAAGTATGATGCAAGACGCGATTCGCTGCGGTAATATGCGCTACCGTTGTCTGTGGCTGCGGTTGTCAGATCGCGCATGCCTGAGTCAGCGAATGGGAAGTCAGTGCGTGAATAGAAATCTTCGTGGTAGTCGTAGCGCTGGCATTCCTGACCGAGAAGGAGGTTGATGTCATGCTTGTCGAAAGTCTTGGTCCAGCCGAAAGTGTTGGCCCAGGTAATAGTGCTGATACGCTGCTTATACTGCTGGCCGAGACCGTTATATTTCATACCCTGCGGGTTGTAGACGGCACTCCAGTAGTCATAGTCGGTCTGGTCAACGAGGTTGACACCAAGATTTGTCTTGGCCCAGATGCCGAATGGCAGGTCGATGCGAAGCCAGGGATTGGCATTGATGGTCTGGTTTGTCACCTCATAGAGGTTACCGAGTTTTTCGTCATTGACAGCCACAGGGTTGTAGCCTGAAACGCCGTAATATGAACCGTCTTCATTGTAGATGGGATCAGTCGGGAGCCATGAAGAGACCGCTCCGGTCAGAGGGTTCGACATTGCGCCAGTTGTCGACTGGCTGAAGTTGTTGTTTTTGCTCCATGAAAGAGAAGCATTGACACCTGCAGAGAAATATTTATACTTGGTATCGATGTTCACACGGCCTGAATAGCGGGTGTTGCCTGAGTTGATCACAATACCTTCTGAATCTACATAGCCGATAGAGGCATAGTAGTTTGTATTGCCGCTTGTGCCGTTGAAGCTGATGTTGTATTCCTGAAAATAACCGGTGCGGGTCACAGCGTCGATCCAGTCTGTGTCAGTCTTGCCGTCCCAACCGAGAACGCCGACAAGCTTGTCATACCATTCGTCATACGTACCGCCTCTCAAAGCCATGTAGCCCTTGGTGAACCAGTCAATAGTTTCTGCGGCATTGGCATAATCCATGTTATGGTTGCCCATCTTGGTCAGACCCTGCTTGATGTCGATGTTGAGGTTGAACTTGCCCTCGCCACCCTTCTTGGTAGTGATGACGATCACACCGTTGGCTGCGCGTGAACCGTAGATAGCGGTTGCTGCAGCGTCCTTGAGCACAGTCACACTCTCGATATCGTTGGGATTGTAGGCAGCCATCGGGTCAAAGAAGTTGTTTGACCCGCTGCTGATACCATTGGCATCAGAATTGACAGGCACACCGTCGATCACATACAGAGGCTGCGAGTTTGAAGAAAGCGAACCGCAGCCACGGACGTAGACCGAACCGAATGTACCGGGCGAAGAAGTAGAGTTGTTGTACTGGAAACCGGTGACCGAGCCTTCGAGAGCCTTCACGAAGTTCACATCAGACTTCTTGTCGATGACCTCACCGTCGAGCACAGAGGCGGCACCTGTAAAGGCAGCCTTGCGCTGAACACCGTAACCGGTAACGACCACTTCGTCAAGAGTGTTGGCATTCTCCATCGAGATCATCATCTGACCGGGAGTGATAGCCACCTCGACAGTCTTCATGCTGATGTAAGAAACCTGAATTTTGGTCACTGATTCGGGAAGGCTCAGAGTGAACTTTCCGTCGATGTCAGTAGCGGTACCGATCTTGGTACCCACACCCATGACAGTGGCTCCGATCAACGGCTCACCGTCAGCGGCGCTTATCACGGTGCCGGAAACTGTGCGGTTCTGAGCCGCAAGCGTTCCGACAGCCACGACGAGGGCCGTCAGTAGTAGAAACAGCTTTTTCATACCTAATAGTTAAGTAATACGAAATTAGTTAAAGTATAAAATGATGATAATTTTAAACAGCGGTGCGGAAAAGTCCCTTTTCTGCGGGGTGCTTCCCGGTTGGGGTTGTTAAGAGAGAGCTTTGTCGGGAAGCGGGGAACTTCTAATGATGTCGTAATGTCATTATTGGAAACTTGAAATAAAATGGAATTCTATGTTGGGGGCGAGGGTGGCTACGCGCCAGTCTCCTGTATGAGATACAACTGTGCGAATTAAAAAATTTTTACACAGATGTTTCAATTCGGTCACAAAAGTAATATTTTTTAGCGTAGCATAGGGTTTGTTTAATGTGAAAGTTTGTTAATTATAAAGTTTACAGCATTAAATCTGTTATCAATCCCATCAAAAAGATGAAAAAGTGAAAGGTTTTGCATGACGATTTTTTGAATTTAATCTTATTGTTGGCCATGTCGGATCTGATGGCTGTGTCATCGAGTCTTTCAACGCTGCTGGGGACGGTGGCTGTGCTGCCGTGGCGGATGGTGCGCCATAACCCACAGATCGGGTTTGCTGCTCTTGCGAAAAAGTGTTACATTTGCAATTTGAATGTAACACTATTACAATTTCTAAAGTATGCGATCAGAACAAGAACTTGACGGCGTGTCGCTGCTCGGCAACACCGGAGTCAAATACCCGACACAATATGCGCCTGAAGTGCTGGAGACATTTGTCAACAAGCACCCCGACAACGAATATCTCGTGACCTTCACCTGCCCGGAGTTCACCTCGCTCTGCCCCAAGACAGGCCAGCCGGACTTTGCGAAGATAATCATCTCCTACATCCCGCGCGAGAAGATGGTCGAAAGCAAGAGTCTGAAACTCTACCTCTTCAGCTTCCGCAACCACGGAGATTTCCATGAAGACTGCGTCAACATCATCATGAAAGACCTCATAGCCCTCATGGACCCGCGCTACATCGAAGTCAAAGGCATCTTCACCCCGCGTGGCGGAATAGCCATACTCCCCTTCGCCAACCACGGCGACAGCGAGCATCAGGATATGGCCCGCCGCCGTATGCTCGACTCATTTCCCTCGGATTTCTGAGACAGATTTCACCGACTGACATCATTATAATATTATAAATATGGCAAAAGATACACTCCTGGTGCTCTCAGGCGGCATGGACTCCACTACCATGCTCTGGGACTACGCCGACACTATAGCAGCAGCCGTCACCTTCCAGTACGGCTCAAACCACAATCGCCGCGAAGCCGAATGTGCGCGCTGGAACTGCGAGCGGCTCGGCATCCGCTGGATCGAGATTGATCTTGAATTCATGGGCCGTTACTTCAAGAGCTCGCTTCTCTCCGGAGCCGACGAGATTCCAGAGGGCCACTATGCCGATGACAACATGCGTTCCACCGTGGTGCCTTTCCGCAACGGCATCATGCTCGCCGTGGCAGCAGGGCTTGCCGAAAGCATGGAGCTCAAAAAAGTCATGATCGCCAACCATTCCGGTGACCATGCCATCTATCCCGACTGCCGTCCGGAATTTGTCCGTTCGATGGGTGCCGCGATTTCCGACGGCACATATGAACATCTTGAACTCCTTGCGCCTTATACTGATATGACAAAAGGAGAAATCGCTTTACGAGGCAAAAACTTAGGCGTCGACTATTCGCACACATATTCCTGCTACAAAGGCGGCGAACACCACTGCGGCAAGTGCGGCACCTGTGTGGAACGTCGCGAAGCTCTCGAATTCGCCGGCATTGTCCTTGATAATGACTGATTTTCTAACCGCAGCAACCCGCACCCGCACCTCACGATGGACCAGCACGTCAGCCGGCGCAAACCCAGACGCCGTTTCAGCCTTGTCAAGACCCTCAGACTCCTGCTTCCTCTGATGCTGTTCATCAGTCTGTGTGTGGTGATGTGCACCCCGACAAATCACGGCGAGAGCGACGGCTCGGTAGTGGTGCCCGAAGTGAAAGTGTCGCGCTTCACGTCGGTCTACGACCTTGAGGTAGACACCGTAAGCCCCTATACAGGCCATCTGCCGGAGATGCCCGATCCAAACGGGCGGCTCAAAGTAAACTATTTCGGCAGTCTCAAACAGAATTTCAACGACAGCAACTACATCCATTGGGCCGAGGCCGAGCAATATGGCCTGGAGCCTCTGACCGACACCCGCTCACACTGGCAGCTGCGCTCACCGATAGTCAAGGTCACAACCTGCACTGACTACTATGTCGACACCCTGATATTCTCGCGTCCCTACCTTGTGCCGGCAGCCGCCGGACGCCTCCGTGAAATCGGGCGCCGCTTCCGTGACAGCCTTGAGGCAAGGGGCGGAGGCGATTACCGCATAAAGGTGACAAGCATCCTGCGCACCCCACGCACCGTCAAGCGCCTGCGCCGCCGCAACCGCAATGCAATCGACTCGTCGGTCCACCAGCTGGGCACGACATTCGACATATCCTACGCCTCGTTCATAGCCAACTCGGCCGGCGATGCCCGCAGTACCGATGATCTCAAAGGTGTGCTCTCTGAAGTGCTGCGCTCAATGCGTGACGAAGGCAAGATCTGGGTGAAATATGAAGTAGGGCAGCCATGCTTCCACATCACAGCCCGCAAACCTGAGGAATAAACCACTAAAAACTCATTCTCATGAGCGATCAGCAGCAGAAGCCCGCCCCCCCTGAGGGCAAAGAGGAAAAGACTAAAAAGTCCATTTGGAAAAAGGTGTTGCGTACTCTGCTCTTCACCATTCTCGGACTACTTGTGGTGGTAACCATTGTGATCACCATAGCCGTCTCATATCTCAAACCGGAACGGCTGACACCGCTCATCGAGAAATATGCCAACGAATATCTTGACGCCGATGTCAGCATCGGGCGCATGGAACTGTCATTCTGGAGCACCTTCCCGCGGCTCGAACTCGACGTGCGCAACCTTTCGGTCAGAAGCAAGACCTTCGACTCGCTTCCTGCCTCACAGGCCGACTCGCTTCCTGCCTATGCCGACTCGCTTCTGTCGCTGCGCCATTTCAACGCTGCAATAAACATTCCGAAACTTTCGGTAGGAGCGCTGGCGTTCTATGACATCATATTTGAAAACCCACGCATCAACATCGTACAGCTCACCCCGGATCTGTCTAACCTCGACATCTTTCCGGCATCCGAAGAGTCCGAAAAAGACTCCGGACCGCTGCTGGTCCCAGACATCTCATTCGGCACCTTCGAGATCCGCGACTCCATGCCGGTGCGCTATCTCTCCGTGCCTGACTCGATCGACGCGATGCTCTGCCTCACCACTGCCGGCCTCAGTGGCAGCCATGCGCCGGTCTACAGACTCGACCTTCAGGGCCTGACCGATCTGAATATGCCCGCTTTGTTTCTCGAAAATCTCAGTTTCGGCATGGGCGGAAACATTGGCTGGAACCGCCACAACCCCTATCAGGTGACTCTCGACGATTTCGCGCTGCGGGCCGGCAAGGTCAATGCCTCGCTCTCTGCCGATATTGATTTTGCCGATACTCTGCGGGTCAGCACCTTGGATTTCAAGCTGCCGCTGACTCCCTACAACGACCTGGCGGCACTCGTCCCAGCCGCCTATGCCGGTGAACTGTCAAAGATCAAGACCGACCTCGGAATCAGCTTCGCTCTGCAGCTCACCGCCCCCTACGCTCCGACTGTTGATTCGATACCATCCTGCCATCTCTCTGTCGAGATCCCAGAATGCCGTGCGCGCTACGAGCGTCTGAATCTCAAAAGCTTCTCATTCTCGGCCGAGGCCGACATTGACGGCCGTGATCTCGACCGCTCAGCCGTCAGACTCAAGAAGCTCTCGGCTATAGGCGACGGAGTAGGCTTCGAACTGATTGCCGACTTCGCCAATCTGATCTCCGACCCCTCGGCTGAAGGAACATTCCGAGGCGGCATAGACATTGACCGTCTCCCCTCCGCCATGCTTAAGAAACTGCCTTGCGAACTGTCGGGCAACCTGCGTGCCGACAGCCGTTTCGCACTGCGCAAAAGCTATCTGACAAAAGAGAAATTCCACCTCATACGCCTGACCGGCGATGCAACTCTGCGCGACTTCCGCGCCTCGATGCCTGAACTCCCCGCTGACCTCTATACCCGCACCGTGGAACTGAAACTCGGCACCAACTCCTCTTTCACCCGCGGAGACGTGGCTGTCGACTCGATGTTGACGGCATCTTTGAAAATCGACACCATAGCAGCCGATGTCACCGGAATGACCCTCATAGGCAACGGACTGAAAATGGGTGTCGGGAGCCGCAACACAGCCTCGTCGGCCGACACTACAATGATCAATCCCCTCGGCGCCCGCATAGTGGCTGAAAAACTCTACTTCAGATCGCAGGAAGACTCACTGCGGGTGCGGCTGCGCAAGGCCACCGTCGGGGCCACACTCCGCCGCTACAAAGGCGATGCAAAAAAACCGCAACTCCATCTGGACGTAGCCACCGAAGGCGCCTTCTACGGCGACCGCGTCAACCGCGCCATGCTCCACAAGGCCTTGCTCTACGTCACCGTTCATCCCGACTCACTCCCGGCGGTTTCCCGCAACCGCAACAGCCGTCTGCTCGACTCTCTCGCTGTGGCCCATCCCGAACTTTCTCAGGATTCCCTGCGCAGCCTCGCGGCTTCGATCAGACAGACCCGTAGAAACAACCGCCTGAACGCCGACAGCGCCGCTGTGGCCAACGGAGAGGTGATTGACATCTCGGTCGACAACTCCATGCGCCGCCTCATGCGCCACTGGGATGCGAAAGGCATACTGCGCGCCAAGCGTGTGGCAGTCTTCACACCATACTTCCCGCTGCGCAACAGCCTGACAGATCTCAACATGCGCTTCACTTCTGACTCTGTCACCATCTCCGACACCCGCCTGCGGTCAGGCAACAGCGGTCTCACCATCAACGGTTCCATCAGCAACATCACCAAAGCTCTGACATCAAGAACCCATTCGCAGCCTCTGAAACTCGACTTCACGCTCTCAGGCGACACTCTTGACATCAACCAGCTCGCCGCAGCCGCTTTTTCAGGCGCAGCATTCGCCGAAAAAGACTCTGCTGGAACTTTCGTCGCGCCTGACACCGACAATGAGGCAGTGCTTGCCGCTTCAGTCCAGGCCGGAGCAGACACCTCGGCCCTGCTCGTAGTTCCGGCAAACATCGAGGGAACTCTAAAAGTCAATGCCGCTGACATATTATACTCCAACATGGTTTTCCACGATTTCAACGGAAAGCTCAACGTCTACAAGGGTGCAATAAATCTTGAGCAGATGACGGCTCGATCTGATGTAGGATCTCTCGATCTGAACGCCCTCTACAGCGCGCCGACAAAACATGACGCCACGTTTGCCTTCGGGCTCAGAGTCAATGATTTCCACATAGCCCAGTTCCTCGACCTCGTTCCGTCGCTTGACACCATCATGCCGCTCCTCTCCGACATCAGCGGCATCATCAACGCCGATATCGCCGCTACCACCGGGCTGGATTCAGACATGAACATTGACATACCCACTCTGAAAGCTGCCGTCAAGCTCTCAGGCGACAGCCTTGTGCTGATTGACCAGGAAACATTCCGCACAATAGGCAAATGGCTGTTGTTCAAGCACAAAGAGAAAAACGTCATTGACAGTATGAACGTCGAGATGATAGTCAACAACTCGCAGCTCGAACTCTTTCCCTTCATCTTCAATTTCGACCGCTACAAGCTCGGCGTAATGGGCTCGAATGACATGGCCATGAACCTCAACTATCATGTGGCCGTGCTCAAATCACCCCTGCCGTTCAAGTTCGGCATCAACATCAAAGGCGATGTAGACAACATGAAGATACGACTTGGCCGCGCAAAGTTCAACGAAAAGAACCTCCCGCGCACCGTAGCGATTGCTGACACCACCCGCATCAACCTCGTGCGCGAGATTGGCAACATATTCCGCCGAGGTGTAAGGACAGCCGGAATCAACAGTCTCGACTTCTCCCGCAATCCCGCCGTCAGTCCGGCTGACAGTTATCCGGCTACCGACACAATCTCTCACGCCGATTCGCTATATTTCATCAAAGAAGGACTGATCCCGGCCCCTGACACCGTCACCGCCACACCGCTCCAGTCTGCCAAACAGAAAAAGAAACGCAAATGACACAGCCTCCGCTTCCCTTTGCCCCTGAAATACTCCGCTTTCTCAAGCGCCATCACTACGAACGCGTCACCCCGCGCGCGGCCCTCATCGACATGGACGGAACCCTCTATGACTCGATGAAAAACCACACCCGCGCATGGCACCGGCTCATGACCGAGCTCGGAGTCGAGTGCACACGTGAAGAGTTCTATCTCTACGAAGGCCGCACCGGAGCATCGACAATCAACGCCCTGTTCCAGCGCCAGTTCGGACGCAATGCCACAGATGAAGAAAAAACATCGCTCTATCAGCGCAAAACCGAATATTTCCGTGAACTGCCACCGGTGCTTCCTATGGAGGGAGCTCTCGATATGCTCTCCGTTTTCCGCGAAGTGGGAATGCAGCGCGTGCTTGTCACAGGTTCCGGACAGCAGTCGGTGCTTGACAACATCTCGCGCGACTTCCCCGGAATGTTTGACGATGACAAACGCATCACCGCCCGCAACGTAACCCACGGGAAGCCTCACCCCGAACCCTTCATCAAAGCCATGCAGCTTGCAAGAGTAAGCCCCTCGCAGTCGATCGTGGTTGAAAACGCCCCTCTCGGAGTCGAAGCCGGCGACCGTGCCGGAGCTTTTACTATCGGAGTGACCACCGGCCCTATTCCCCGCGAGGCTATGGAAGAAGCAGGAGCCGCAGTAGTGTTCAGCTCAATGCCTGAATTCGCCCACATGCTTCCGTCCTTGCTCCTCTCGCTGCTGACTATCACCAGCGACTATTAAGCACCATCCAAGAGCCACCTGAATCTCATTAACCCCGTCTCTTACACCCACGCCTTCCAAATGCAGAAAATAGTTTACACAAATGAAGTAGCCCAAGCTATAAAAACTTTCGTCAACGAACTCACACCCGCAAGCGTCCACATAATAACCGACACCAACGTCGCGGATGCAGTGCTCCCGAAACTCAGACTCGACTATCCGGTAATCACCGTCCCTGCGGGCGACGACCATAAGAATCTCGATTCTCTGAGCCACATCTGGAGTAGCCTGATCAACCAGGGAGCCACACGGAAATCACTCGTAATTAATATAGGTGGCGGCGTTGTAACCGATATGGGCGGATTTGCAGCAGCCACCTTCAAGCGAGGAGTGCGCTTCATCAATGTACCGACCACTCTGCTTTCGGCTGTCGATGCGGCTGTAGGCGGAAAGACCGGCATAAACTTCGAGGGACTCAAAAACGAGATCGGAGCCTTTGCCCCTGCAGAAGCAGTGGTCATCTCGACAATCCTGTTTGCATCTCTTCCGAAAACCGAACTGCTCTCAGGCTATGCCGAGATGCTGAAACACGGTCTCCTTTCGTCAGCCGCCGACTATGCCGCGCTGCTTGATTTCGACATTCTTGATGCCGATCTTAGCCGTCTGCTTCCCTTGCTCGAAAGAAGCGTGCGTGTCAAAGAGTGCATAGTCGAGGAAGACCCCTGCGAAAAAGGCATACGCCGTGCCTTGAACCTCGGCCACACAGCCGGCCATGCTTTCGAGGCGCTTGCCATGCACAAAGGTCGACCCATGCCCCACGGCTATGCAGTCGCATTCGGCATACTGGTGGAAATGATCATCTCGCACTCGCTCGAAGCCTTCCCCTCGGCCGAACTTTACCGCTATGCCGCCTATCTGAAGGACCAGGGCTACGGATCGCCAGACGTTTCATGCAACGATTATCAGGCTCTTCTCGAATATATGCGCCACGACAAGAAAAACGACACTCCCTCGCAGATCAACTTTACCCTCCTCTCAGCTCCCGGACAGCCGCTGATCGACCGCACCGCATCCGCTGACGAAATTCTGGCCGCCTTTGACATCTTCCGCGACCTGATCTGAGATCGGATCAGGAATATCAGAAAATATAGCCTGCGGTAGCCATCACATTGACATTATGAGAATTCGGAGTCTTTATCGCGGCACTTGTGCCCATAGCCACATTCCGGAAACCGAACTGGCATCTCACTCCGAGCGAGATCTTATTCATGAATGTAAGGCCCGTGCCGAGATGCAATCCCATGTCGAAATCGCGGTATGAATTGATAAATCCGCGGTCACTCTTATAGTAATCAGCCGTTGGGTGCGATATGTTTGTCACGAGCTGGCCAAGCTCATTGACCTTGGCATTATATATCGTAGCCTTCTGCTTACCTCCTATGCCGAAACTCATGAATATACCGCCGTCGGCATTCCATTTTACTCTCGGAGCCAGATTGAAAGTGAATGACGCGAAAATAGGCACGTTGAACGTACGGTAATTATTCTTGATGAATACATTTGACACATTGGCCTCACCCTCCTGGGTCACCGCCAGATCCAGTTTGCCCGAATTGCGCAGATAGTTCAGCTCAGTGCCGAGCCCGACGAAAGAAGTCAGATTGAACTTGGCTCTGAAGCCCACACCCCAGGCGAAACCCATCGAATTGTTGACATCAGAAACAGCCGGGAAACAGCTCTTATAGTTTTCCGTCACGTAGCTGCCACCTGCCAGCAAGTGGACCTGGGTCTCGAAAAATTTATCGGGCTTACCATAGACAATCAGTTGTGACTTTACAGCTGTCGGGAATAACAGAGCTGCGACAGCGATGACGGCGGCGGTAAAGATTTTTTTCATAACATTAGCGCGTGTGTGATTATATTTGACTGCTTTATTTCAATCCAAAATTACATCAAAAAGCCCTTATAAGCAACCCCTGATATAAAAATTGCCAAAAAATGATATTTTTTTTGCACAATTGAATAATTATTTCTAACTTTGCAGAGTCAAAAACGACAACACAACGGCTCCTTAGCTCAACTGAATAGAGCATCTGACTACGGATCAGAAGGTTACAGGTTTGAATCCTGTAGGAGTCACACCAAGCCCGCTTCACCAAGCGGGCTTTTTTCATCCCCCGCCTCGTCGGCCTTTATCACCGTCTGCGGATATCACTGTACAGAATCCCCAATAAGGCCGATTAAGAGAGTCCGCGCACTATCAACGGACCGACTACACCAGAGCAATCCCCGGTTTCACATGGCTGAGACCGGGGATTGCTCCGTAGGCGGGCAAAGGCAATTCAGGTTTTGTCCATTCGATTTTTAAGTTTATATTTGCATTGACAATTGCATTCCGACAATCAAGATTTGGATTTATGACTCAAGAGGAAAGCGACGAGAAGTTCATGCGCATGGCTCTGGCCGAGGCGCGGGAGGCTATGGAGCGAGACGAAGTGCCGATAGGTGCGGTGATTGTGTCGCCGCGGGGCATGGTCATAGGCCGTGGCCACAATCTGACGGAGGCTTTGGCCGATGTGTCGGCCCACGCGGAGATGCAGGCCATAACCGCTGCGGCGCAGATGCTTGGCGGGAAGTATCTTCAGAACTGTACGCTCTATGTCACAGTGGAGCCTTGCCTGATGTGTGCGGGCACCATAGGATGGGCGCAGATAGGCCGTGTGGTCTACGGGGCGGCGGATGAGAAGCGGGGCTACCGGTCGTTCACGTCGAGATCGCCTTTCCATCCGCGGGCCACGGTGACATCCGGGGTGCTCGGAGATGAATGTGCGGAGCTGATGCGCACTTTTTTCAAGTCGAAGCGTTAGATTAGAATATGCCGGTGTCAGAAAAGTCTGACGGCTCCCTCTCCATAGATAATCAAAAAAACAGAACCTGATCAAAAAATATAGCCTGACAGTGAAACCGAAACTTGTAATCTCGTCCGGAGCCGGTATTTCGGCCGAATCCGGAGTCTCGACGTTCCGCGATGCGGGAGGTCTGTGGGAGAACTATCCCGTGATGGATGTGTGTAGCGCGGATGGCTTCGCGCGCAATCCTGCGCTTGTCCACCAGTTTTACAACGAACGGCGCAAGGGGCTGGTGAAGTGCCTGCCCAACGCCGCCCACCGGGGGCTTGTGGAGCTGGAGAAATGGTATGACGTGTATGTGATCACACAGAACGTCGACGATCTCCACGAGAAGGCCGGGAGTTCGAAGATTCTGCATCTCCACGGCGAGCTGATGAAGGTGAGGTCCATGCGTGATGACACCCGCATCTACACGCTCGATGAAAAGCATCTTGAGACCAGTCCGGATACGCGCGACAGCTACGGAGATCCGGTGAGACCCCACATAGTCTTCTTTCAGGAGGCTGTGCCCAACATCGAGCGGGCTATAGAATGGACGCGCGAGGCCAACATATTCGCGGTGATAGGCACTTCGCTCGCGGTCTATCCGGCGGCGAGTCTGCTTCACTACGTCAGGCCGGGAGTTCCGGTCTATTACATAGACCCGCGTCCGGCGGCAGTTCCTGACAATGTCACAGTGATCCCTGCGACCGCCACTCAGGGAGTGACCCGGCTCATAGAGCTTCTCAGGCCCGAAGGAAAATAAGAGGTTAAAAAAACTCTAAGCGGCTTCCCAGCAAGTTGAAAATCCTTGCAAAACAGTTTGCTACAATCTCTAAATGTGAGAAATTGTTAAAGGATTAACCTAATTTTAAGAATCTGTTTATATTTTTCCTACCTTTGCGCTCTGAATCCGGCCATCATCCAGGCCACCCGAATCGGTGGGGCAGAGTGTCAGTCAAGGCGCACCACCCATAGCGTTATACTATAATATGTTGAAAAACCTCGTCATAGTAGAGTCTCCGGCCAAAGCCAAGACCATTGAGAAATTCCTCGGCAAGGACTATAAGGTCATGTCGAGCTACGGTCATATCCGTGACCTCCGCAAGAAAGATATCAGCATCAAGGTTGATTCCGACTTCCAGCCAGTCTATGAAATTCCGGCCGACAAGAAAAATCTTGTCACCGAGCTAAAGAAAGCCGCCAAGGAGGCTGAGACAGTCTGGCTCGCATCTGATGAGGACCGCGAGGGAGAAGCCATAGCATGGCATCTCTACGAGGTGCTCGGACTGAAGCCGGAAAACACCAAGCGGATAGTCTTTCACGAGATCACCAAGAACGCTATTCTTGAAGCGATCGAGAATCCGCGTGACATCGACCTGCATCTTGTCGATGCCCAGCAGGCCCGACGGGTGCTCGACCGTCTGGTGGGCTTCGAGCTGTCGCCTGTGCTCTGGAAGAAGATCAAGCCGGCGCTCTCGGCCGGCCGTGTGCAGTCAGTGGCCGTTCGTCTGATAGTTGACCGCGAGAACGAGATCAATTCCTTCAAGTCGGAGCCTTACTACCGAGTGACAGCGCTTTTCACCATTCCCGGCGGTGCCCAGCTGAGGGCGGAACTGTCAAAGCGTCTTCCTGATGAGGAAAGCGCGCGTGAATTCCTCGAAGCCTGCAAGAAGGCAGTGTTTACGGTTTCCGACATCAGCGTCAAGCCTCTCAAAAAGTCGCCGGCGCCCCCCTTCACCACCTCGACCCTCCAGCAGGAAGCTGGCCGCAAGCTCGGATTCACTGTGTCACAGACCATGATGGTGGCCCAGAAGCTCTACGAAGCAGGTCACATCACTTATATGCGTACCGACTCGCTCAACCTCTCGAAGCTTGCTGTGGCAACCATATCGAAACTCATCACCGAAGAACTCGGCGATAAATATCTGAAGGTGCGCCGCTATCACACCAACTCTAAAGGCGCGCAGGAAGCTCACGAGGCCATCCGCCCGACCTATATCGACAAGGAGACGGTGGAAGGCACCTCGCAGGAAAAGCGGCTTTACCGTCTGATCCGCCTGCGCACAATGGCTTCACAGATGGCAGATGCCGAACTGGAGAAGACCACTATCGACATCAGTCCCTCAGGCCGTCAGGAGCATTTCACTTCAAGCGGTGAGGTCATCAAGTTTGACGGTTTCCTGAAAGTCTATCTCGAAGGCAACGATGATGATGACAGCCAGAGTCCCGAAGGTGACGACATGTTGCCGCAGGTCAATCCCGGCGAACAGCTTACAGCCGAAAACATCAGCGCCACGGAGCGTTTCACTCTCGCGCCTCCGCGCTATACCGAATCATCGCTCGTCAAGAAGATGGAAGAGCTCGGCATAGGCCGCCCGTCGACCTACGCTCCGACCATCTCGACCATCCAGCACCGCGAATACATAGTCAAAGGGGAGAAAGCCGGCGAGAAGCGTCCGTTCAAGGTTCTGACACTTAAAGCCGATGGCAAACTAAGCTCGGCCACAAAGACCGAAAGCGTAGGTGCAGAAAAAGGGAAGCTCATCCCGACCGACACCGGCATTATTGTCAATGAGTTCCTCACGGCCAATTTCCCTGACATTCTCGACTATGACTTCACAGCCGACATGGAGCAGAAATTCGACCGCATAGCCGAAGGCGAAAGTGACTGGAACAAGGAGATAGCCCGTTTCTACGGACTCTTCCATCCGGAAGTGGAGAAGGCCAACGAAATGCGCACCGAGCATAAGGTGGGCGAACGCCAGTTAGGCACCGATCCGGCCACCGGCGAACCTGTTTCGGTCAAGATAGGCCGTTTCGGGCCTGTGGTGCAGATCGGGTCAGCCGATTCCAAGGAAAAGCCGCGTTTCGCGTCTCTGCGCAAAGACCAGAGCGTTTTTGACATCACTCTTGAGGAAGCTCTGAAACTCTTCGACCTGCCACGCACTGTTGGCGAGATAGAAGGCAAGACAGTGGTTGCCGCAATAGGCCGTTTCGGGCCCTACATACGCCACGACGGCAAGTTTGTCAGCATCCCCAAGGACCTTTCACCGACTTCGATTACCCTTGAAGAAGCCACCGAGCTGATCCGCGCCAAGCGCGAGGCTGACAGCAACAAGGTTGTCAAGACGTTCGCCGAGGAACCGGAGATACAGATACTCAACGGCCGCTACGGTGTCTACATAGCCCACAACAAGACCAACTATAAGATTCCGAAAAGTGTGACCGATCCGGCAGCTCTTACTCTCGATGAGGTCAAGGCTATCATGGCAGACCAGGAGAAGGCGCCCAAGCGCACTGTGCGACGCAAGAAATAATCAATAGCTCTCCCCTACCCCCTTTCAGCATCAGACACATTACCCAATCAATGGCCAAAAGAACATATTCAACCAAGCCGGGCGCCGAACGCAACAAGTTCAAGCCCGATGTAATCGAAACCTATCAGGTGGCCGAGGAGGCCGCACTTCTTGAATTTCTGATCGGCGCGATGCCTCAGCGCAAACGCACAGCGATCAAGAATCTTTTGAGCCACAACCAGATAGCAGTCAACGGCATTCCGACCACCCAGTTTGACATGGCGCTGAAGGCCGGCGACGAGGTGAAAGCCAATCTCACCCGCGAGTTCCGTGTGTTCTACAACCGCCGTCTTAAGCTTGTCTATGAAGACGATGACATCATAGTGGTCAACAAGGGCTACGGGCTGCTGTCAATGGGCACTGACAAGATAAAAGAAGGAACGGCCTACAGCATACTGCGCGAATATCTGAAGTGGCAGGACCCGCGCAACAAACTCTTCATTGTCCACCGTCTCGACCGAGACACATCCGGACTGATGGTCTTCGCCAAGAGCCAGGAGGCCAAAGACAAGCTCCAGCACAACTGGAACAATATGGTGATTGCCCGCAAGTATCTTGCGGTTGTGGAGGGACGTCCGGAATCCGAAGAGGGGGAAGTGCGCAGCTATCTTGCTGAAAATTCGCGTTTTGAAGTCTATTCCACCGATAAGCCTGAGGAGGGTCAGTTAGCCGTTACGCGTTACCGGACCCTGCGCTCGCGCAACGGGTATTCGCTGATGGAGGTCTCTCTGGACACCGGACGCAAAAACCAGATCCGTGTCCATATGAAAGATCTTGGTCACCCCATTGCCGGCGATCGCCGCTACGGGGCGAAAAGTTCGCCCATTCACCGTATGGCACTTCATGCTCAGACGCTTCGTTTTATCCATCCGATGACCCGGAAGGACATGAACTTCTCCACTCCGGTGCCGGCTTCGTTCGCCCGCATGGTCGGGATGTGATTGGCTGTCTGACAGATCATTATCCTTTTCACCAGAAACTGATTCCTTAGCCCGGCGCCGTCGGGCCGCGCTTTCGCGCGCCTTGCGGGAGCGCTCTACGGCTTTGTCTATGTCGGGACGCAGAAGGTAGAAGATCAGCAGGGAGTCTGTCGAGATGTCGCCTGCAGGTTCAATACGGTGGATCAGATAGATGTTGATGGCCTCCATAGTTTCGTAATATGAGGCTGTACGCCCGGTCCAGCTGACGCACTCGATGGCCGAGCGGATGTTGTCACTCAGACGGGTATAAAATTTTTTCGAGACCGGGAGGTCCTGGGAGGTGGTGGGTTTCATAGAGCAAAAAAATTTATTAAGTAACTCTTCAAAATTAACCGATATAATGTACATAAGTATCTCGTATGGGGGATCTTTTATACTCTCTGCGGTTTTATTCCGGTCAGAATCAAGTTCTTCATCGGTCGTTTATGTCTATAAACTCCCTCTTCAGCCCTCGATTCTGCCTCTGAATAAATCCCGCACATAGTATAAATTAATTTTTCAGAGTTACTTATTTTTGCAAATATACACCACGCCACCCCCGAAAAGAGTGCGATAATGCGGAGGCTTCGCTGTCAGGAGCTATTCGGTGATGCCGTCGCGGGCAAGAAGGGCTGTGATGGATGGATCCTGGCCGCGGAAACGGCGATAGAGTTCATCGGGGTCTTCGGTGCCTCCGCGCATTAGAATGCAGGTGCGAAATGATTCTGCCGTGGCACGGTCAAAAATACCGTTTTCCTTGAATTTTGCAAAAGCGTCGGCATCGAGCACTTCGGCCCATTTATAGCTGTAGTAGCCTGCGGCATATCCGCCGGCAAAGATGTGGGAGAAGGTAGATCCGATGACGGATCCGGGAATGTGGGCGAACATTGCGACCGGCGCTCCGGCCTCACATTCGAATGCCTCCGGATCGTCGACCGGCGAGGTGATGCTGTGCCAGGCCATGTCAATCAGTCCGAAATTGAGCTGACGCAGGCAGGCATAGGCCGCACCGAAGCGCGAGACTGCGACTATGCGGTCTACGAGTTCTGCGGGAATCGGTTCGCCGGTCTGATAGTGGCGGGCGAATCCATCGAGAAAGTCTTTTTCAGTCAGATAGTTTTCATTGAACTGCGAGGGGAGTTCCACAAAGTCGCGCAACACGTTGGTGCCTGAAAGCGAGGCATATTTTGTGGCGGCGAAGAGGCCGTGGAGCGCGTGGCCGAACTCATGGAGGAAGGTCTCGACCTCATAGGGCGCAAGAAGTGAGGGCCGGGTGGCGGTAGGCTTTGTGAAGTTCATCACTATGGTGACGTGAGGGCGGATGTGCTCACCTTCAGGAGTGATCTCCTCGCTGCGGAATTCAGTCATCCACGCACCGGGGCGCTTGCTGTCGCGCGGGAAGAAGTCGGTGTAGATGATTCCGAGGAAGGAACCGTCACGGTCAATGACCTCATAGGCCCTTACATCGGGATGATAGACCGGGATTTCATTGTTTTCCCTGAATGTGACACCGTAGAGACGGGTGGCGAGTCCGAAAACTCCGTCAATGACGTTGCCGAGTTCGAAATAGGGTCGCAGGGCCTCTTCATCATAGGCATAACGCGCGTTTTTCAGTTTGTTGGCATAGTAGCTGTAGTCCCAGGGGCACAGCTCTATCTCCCGGCCTTCAGTCTGCGAGGCATAAGCCGAAAGTTCGCGGAGCTCGGCTTCCATTGCGGGGCGATAGGCATCGCGCAGCGAATCGAGCAGCTCATAGACCTTTTCAGGGGTCTTCGCCATAGATTTCTCCAGGCGGTAGTGGGCAAAGGTCTCGTAGCCGAGAAGCCATGCGAGGTGCATACGGGTCTCGGCTATCTCTTTCATGACGGGGAGGTTGTTGAGGTCGCCGCTGACGTTGCGTCCGGAGTAGAGGCGATACATCTTTTCGCGCAGATCGCGGCGGTCACTGTATTTCATGAAAGCCATGTAGACGGGCTGTGCGAGAGTGAAGAGATATTCCCCCTCGCGGCCTTTCTCCTTGGCGGCAAGAGCTGCGGCTTCGACGGAGCTTTCGGGGAGTCCGGAAAGGTCATCGGTCGTGAGCCAGATCTCGTAGGTGTTGAGCTCTTTGAGCACATTCTGCCCGAAAAGAGTGGTCAGTTCGCTCAGACGGCTTGAGAGCCATGAGTAGGTCTCGCGGTCATCGCCTTCGAGCAGAGCGCCGCTGCGCACAAACGACTCGTAGGTGCGGCGCAGGAGCATGGAGTCTTCGGTGTCGAGGCCAAGTGAATCGCGCTTGTCATAGACGGCTTTTACGCGCTCCCAGAGTCTGCGGTTGAGCGAGATTGATGTGGAATAGTCAGAAAGGCGGGGTGTGATCTTGAGCGAGAGTTCCATCATGGCATCGTCGGTCATGGCCGAGAGCAGCGGGTCGAAGACCATAAGCACGCGGTTGAGATCACGGTCGGCATGTTCAAGCGCCACGATGGTGTTTTCAAACGTCGGAGGTTCGGGGTTGGCAACAATGGCATCGACCGCCTCAAGGCCGAGACGGATGCCACGGTCGATGGCGGGTTCGTAGTCGGTGACCGAGATGCGGTCAAAGGGTGCGGTGCCGTATGGAGTGGAGGTAAATTCCGAGAAAAATGGATTCTGGGTCTGTGACATGTGGGGATCGGAGGAGGGGTAAAGATTCTGTGCGGTTGGTGTGGATATCTGAGAGGAGCTGATCAGAGGCTCTGGCCGAGTTCGGAGGAGCGGCGGAAGGCTTCGTCGAGCAGCAGGCCGAGGGTCAGAGAGTCAGGCGCGGGAAACGAGCTGAACAGGTGGCGGTCGGCGTTGAAGTCGCGCATGAAGTCATCGCGGTCGAAGTTGCGCGCGGCAATTGAGGAGGCATAGCGCTCCACGGCTTTGTCGAGGCTTCCGCTCAGCACTTCGAGATGGCCGGCGGCAAGGAAGTCGGAGGCAGAGGGATCGCGGGAGAGGATCATGGCGGAATAACGGCGCGCGCGTTCGAGATCGCCTGAGAGCAGTGAGCAGCGGACTATTGGGCGCGAGGAGCGGTCAGACTCTCCGGCGAGAAATTCGACTTTATAGAAGAATTTCAGGGCCTCTTCATAGCGTCCGCAGAGCATGTGGCAGCGGCCCATGTTGAGAGCCAGGGCGGAGTCGTCGGGGCGCGCTGAGGCCACACGGATATAATAAGAGAGAGCTTTTTCCCAGTCGCCGTTCTGACGGTGGCAGAAGGCGAGACGCTTGACGGTCCATTCGCTCTGCGAGTTGAGCAACTCGCTCTGTTCATAATAGCGTATGGCCTCGGCGAGATTGCCGGTCATCTGCATACAGTAGCCCATCTTCTGGAAGAGTTCGGCGGAAGGTGGCATTTTGAACGAGAGGCGGTCGAAGAGGTCAAAGGCATCGGCATAGTGGCCGTGTCTGAAATAGAATTCTCCGACAAGGCGTAGGGTGTCGGCATCGTCAAACACCTCCGAGAGCTGCGGCAGGGTGACAAGGTTGAGCGACGAGGCCACGGCAAAGGGGTCGCGGAACTCACCCTTGCGGCGGAAGAGGCGGAAGAAGCGGTAGATATCCTGCACATAGCGCCCGGCAATGCGCTCGCGGTCTTTGCCGGCCTGGGGCAGATCGCCGAAACTCATGGCCGCCATCTGGGCCGAGTGGGCCTTGAGCTGCGAGGCCATCATCTCTCTCTGCGATGCGGGCACCTGTGAGAGCGAGAGGATGATCGAAAATTTATCGCCGTCGCAGAACATCGGCGCGGCATCCATGATCTCGCCGAGGAGGCGCACTGAGGTGTCGCCGCTTCCGGCAATAGATGAGTGAGACGAGTGGAACGGCAGAAACCAGTTTGATATGTCGTTGAAAAACGGGAATGTTTTAAGTTTGCTGAAGGTCACCATCATGACATCGCCGCCGTCTTCCTGGATCTCCTGAAGCTCCTTCAGTTTGTCGGAAATTCCGGATTTGTCAAGCAGTTCGGCCCATTCGGGGTTTTCTTCCATAGCCTCAGGATCGAGCGGCTTGCGGCCGAGTTTCTCGATCTCAGGACGCAGTTTCATCATTTCGGGAATCACCTCATCGGTGAGTTTTCGGCCTATGCGCTCGGTGTCACGCGCGCGGATAAACTGCATGAAAGCCATGCGCACGTCAGAGCGCCAGCGCGGATCCTCGCGCAGAGAGTCGAAGCGGCGCAAGAGCGAGGGTGAGAACGGACGGTCGCGGCGCATCGACATGACTATCAGCAGAGAGCAGAGAGCGCGGACTGAAATTTCGGCATCGTCAACAGTATAGGCATCCATCAGCAGACGCAGGCGGCGTTCGTCGTGATATTCAAGCTCGCCCATCATGACAGCCCCGATGCAGAGCAGTTTGAAATGGCGCGGCAGCGAGGGGTCGGCCATGACATTGCCTATGGCGGCGGCATCGTCGACCGACAGTGGCGAGGTGGTCCAGATGAAGTTGAAGATATCTTTCTCCAGCGACTCGGCCCTGACGGTCAGTTCGCGACCTGCCTTTTCGGCATCTTCGGTCAGCACTGCCATCTGCAGGCGGCGGTTGACGCGGTGATATTCGCCGATGAGTGCGGCCACTGTCAGGTCGCGGCTGCTGAGCTGAAAGCGCAGGGTGTTGAAATATAGCGTCGGGGCATCGGCTATGCGCGAACGGCGGTGAAGATCGTCGGCAAGCGAGCGCACCGAGCCGCAAAGCTCGGCGAAAAGCTGCGGACGGGCCGGATCGGGCAGCCCCTGAAGGGCGTAATGGGTCATCAGCCTGTAGCTTTCGCGCAGGCGGGCTGTGGCGGAGCGGATCTCGGCGATGGCTCCGAGCGACGAGGCAGCGTTGTCGATGAGATCGAGAGCGTCGTTGATGCGCCCTGAGTCAAGAAGACGGTCAATGTCTCCTGATATGTCTATATGGTGATTCATTGGAGTTACTTATAGGTTGTTTTTAAACGACCTCTTATATGCAAATTTACTATTATTCCCGCAAAAATCATGCCAAAATGAGGATTTTTCCGTATTTTTGCACTTCTTAAAGCAACCAATCTGAAAACATATGCCACATAATATAGCAATCCTCGGCTCAACCGGGTCGATCGGAACGCAGACACTCGATGTCATATCCCACTTCCCTGACCGGTTCAAGGCCACGGTGCTGACAGCCGGCTCGAAGGTCGACGAGCTGATAGAGCAGGCGCGCATTCACCGTCCGGCTCTTGCTATCATAGCCGATGAGTCGAAATATGCCCGTCTGCACGAGGCTCTCTCTCCCTTAGGTATAGAGACTGCCTCCGGCGCCGCGGCAATAGCCGATGCGATGGAGCGCGACGATTTCGACACGGTGGTGACCGCCACCGTAGGCTACAGCGGCCTGCTCCCCACTGTCCGCGCCATCCGCACAGGCAAGGAAATAGCTCTGGCCAATAAGGAAACTCTTGTAGTGGCCGGAGAGCTGGTAAGCCGGCTTTTGGCCGAGTCAAAGTCAAAAGTGATACCCGTCGACTCGGAACACTCGGCGATCTACCAATGTCTGGTCGGCGAGGAAAAAGGCTCGGTAAACAAACTTATCATCACCGCTTCGGGAGGTCCGTTCCGCACAATGGACAGCAAGCACATAGCCCGGATGACCGCCCGCGAGGCCCTGCTGCACCCGCGCTGGCAGATGGGAGCCAAGATCACTATCGACTCAGCCACCATGCTCAACAAGGCTTTTGAGATCATCGAGGCCCGCTGGCTTTTCGACATTGAGCCGGAGAGAATCGAGGCCGTGGTGCATCCTCAGTCAATCATCCACTCGATGGTCGAGTTTATCGACGGCGCCGTCAAAGCCCAGCTCGGAATTCCTGACATGCGTCTGCCTATCCGATATGCTCTCGGCGATGCCTCGCGCCTGCCCTCATCGGAACGCCCGCTGAGTCTTGCCGACTATTCGACGCTGACCTTCGAGAAGCCCGATGCAGAAAAATTTCCCTGCCTGACCCTCGCCCCCTATGCCCTCAGCCGCGGCGGAAACACGGCCTGCATCATCAACGCCGCCAACGAAGTGGCAGTGCGCGCCTTCCTTGACGGACGCATTTCCTTCCCAGCCATCTACAGCTGCATCACCCAGGCGCTTGAGGCCATCGACTTCATTGCATATCCGTCGCTCGATGACTATGTGGCCACACATCACGCCACCATCAAATTTACCGAAGAAAATCTGACACGCAAATAAAGAGGTTGTAAAAAAACAACATCATAAGCAACACTGACAATTCTTATGGAAACATTCCTTATAAAAGCCCTTCAGCTCATAGTGGCCCTGGCCTTCCTCGTGATCATCCACGAATTCGGCCACTTCATTTTCGCCCGCATTTTCGGCATCAGAGTCGAGAAATTCTACATGTTTTTCGACCCCTACTTCTCGCTGTTCAAGTGGAAACCCAAAGCCAAAGAGGGCGCAGACCCAAACAAAAGCTCATGGCGCGACACTGAATACGGCATAGGCTGGCTCCCGCTCGGAGGCTACTGCAAGATCTCCGGCATGATCGACGAGTCGATGGACACCGAACAGATGAAGCAGGAGCCCAAACCTTGGGAATTCCGCACCAAACCGGCCTGGCAGAGACTGCTGGTGATGCTCGGCGGCGTGCTCTTCAACTTCATACTCGCGATTCTGATATATGCCGGCATTGCCATGCACTGGGGATCGCAGTACATACCTTTCGAAACTGCCACCGAAGGCTTCGACTTCGCTCCCGCTGCCCAGAAAGCAGGATTCCGCAACGGCGACATCCCTTACAAGGCCGACGGCCGTCTGCTTGACGCATCGAAGGGTGACTATCCCTACCATATGGCCGACGCCGACGTGGTCACAGTGATCCGCAACCACCGCGATACCGTCGACATCGCCATCCCCGATGACTTCATCTTCCGTCTCAACGAAGACAAGGGCTTCCTGGCCTACCGCCTGCCGGTCTACATAGACCGCATCGTACCCGGCGAGGCCGCCGCTAAGGCCGGACTGAAAGAAGGCGACCACATCATAGCCGTTGACTCGACAGCCACTCCCTCGTTCACCGAGCTCACCCCGGCCCTTGTCAGCCATGCCGGGAAAGAGACCACAGTGACCGTGGAGCGCGACGGCAAGACCCTGCGTCTGCCAGTCACCCCCAACGGACACGGCAAACTCGGCTTCCAGCTCAGACCGATCACAGCCGTCTACAACCCAGTGACTATTGACTACAGCTTCTTCCAGTCATTCCCCAAAGGCTGGGAAATCGGCACCACCACCCTCACAAACTACGTCAGCTCGATGAAACACGTCTTCTCGCAAGAGGGAGCCGAGAGCCTCGGAGGATTCGGCGCAATCGGCAACATGTTTCCCGAACGCTGGAACTGGCTCAGTTTCTGGGAAATCACGGCCTTCCTTTCCGTTGCGCTCGCATTCATGAACATCATACCCATTCCCGGACTCGACGGCGGACACGTCATGTTCCTCCTCTACGAGATCATCACCCGCAGGCAGGCTCCGGAAAAGGTTCTGATCGTAGCCCAATACATCGGCATGGCCTTCCTGCTGCTTCTGCTGCTCTACGCCAACGGCAACGATATTTTCCGGGCATTCTTCAAATAACCCGGCCCCTCTCCCCCGCCCACACACATTGTTATAAACTGTCAATATGTCATCATCACAGCTTAAAACCATAACCCTCAAGCGCGGAAAAGAAGAATCGCTCCTGCGCTTCCACCCGTGGGTATTTTCAGGTGCCATCGCCAGCCTGCCCGACGGTCTTGAAGAAGGCGAGACCGTAAGAGTAGAAGCCTCTGACGGACGCTGTCTCGGAACAGGCCACTATGAGATCGGCTCCATAGCCGTGCGTATGCTCGAAAACACCGACTCGGCAATCGACGGCAACTTCTACGCCTCGCGTCTGCGCCACGCCTGGGACCTGCGCCGGCGCCTCGGCCTGATACGCCCCGACAACTCAACCTTCCGCCTGGTTCATGGCGAAGGCGACTTCCTGCCCGGATGCGTTGTAGACATCTACGGAGACACAGCAGTGCTCCAAGCCCATAGCCCCGGCATGCACTACGCCCGCCTGACCATAGCCGAAGAACTGACCCGCCTGCCCGATGCAGGAATCAAGAACGTTTACTACAAATCAGAGACAACCCTCCCCTTCAAAGCCCGCCTCGATCCGGTCAACGACTATATAATAGGTGGCTACAACACTAATATCGCAATTGAAAACGGCCTGAAATTCAACATCGACTGGCTCAAGGGGCAGAAAACCGGCTTCTTCGTAGACCAGCGCGACAACCGCTCGCTGCTGCAGAAATACAGCGCCGGAGCCAGAGTGCTCAACATGTTCTGCTACACCGGCGGCTTCTCGGTCTACTCGATGCGCGGCGGCGCCGAACTGGTCCACTCCGTCGACAGCTCGGCCAAAGCCATAACCCTCACCGATGCCAACATCGAGCTGAACTTCCCCGGCGACACCCGCCACAAATCATTTGCCGAAGACGCCTTCAAATATCTTGCAAAGGTTGAAAAAGGCGCCTATGACCTCATCATACTCGACCCCCCGGCCTTCGCCAAACACCGCAGCGCAATCCGCAACGCAATGATAGGATACCGCAGGCTCAACGCCGCCGCCTTCGAGAAAATCGCTCCCGGAGGAGTGCTCTTCACCTTCTCCTGCTCGCAGGCCATCAGCAAAGAGCAGTTCCGTCTGGCCGTCTTCACCGCTGCAGCCATGTCCGGCCGCCGGGTGCGCATTCTCCATCAGCTCACCCAGCCGGCCGACCATCCGGTCAACATCTACCACCCCGAAGGCGAATACCTCAAAGGCCTCGTGCTCTACGTCGAGTAAGAGAGTTGGCCAAACCAACTGACAGAACGTCAAAAAAACATTCTCATAACCAATCTCATAATCATGTCATTAACCAAATTTATTGTTCCTGCAATGGCAGCAATGGCAATCACAGCCTGTGGCTCAAAAGCCACACAGGAAACGGCTGACGATTTCGACTACACAGTCGACCGTTTCGCCGACATCGAGGTGCTTCGCTACAAAGTGCCCGATTTTGAGAATCTGACCCCTCAGCAGCGCATCCTCATCTACTATCTGACAGAGGCAGCCATCACCGGCCGCGACATTCTCTGGGATCAGAACGGCAAATACAACCTCGCTATCCGCGACCTCATCGAGAACGTCTACACCAACTTCGACGGCGACCGCGAGAGCGACGAATTCAAAGGTCTCGAACTCTATCTGAAGCAGATCGAGTTTGCCAACGGCATCCATCACCACTATTCGATGGATAAGTTCACCCCCGTGTTCAGCCGCGAATTCCTCGCCGGCCTGGCGGCAAAACTCCCCGCCGACCAGCAGCCCGAAGATCTGGAAACACTCCTGACCATCATTTTCGACCCCTCAGTGATGCCCAAGCGCGTCAACCAGGCCGAAGGACAGGACCTCATCCTCACATCTGCCAACAATCTCTACGACAACATCTCGCAGCCCGAAGTAGAAAACTACTACAACGCACTTAAAGACACCACCGATGCCACCCCCGTTTCATGGGGCCTGAACGCACGTCTCACAAAGCAGGACGGCAAAGTAGTCGAGCAGGTCTACAAAGTAGGCGGTCTCTACTCCGAATCCATCTCAAAAATAGTGGATCTTCTCGGCAAAGCTGCGGAATATGCCGAAAACGACTCCCAGCGCGCCATCATCAACAAGCTCATCGAATATTACCGCACCGGCAACCTGAAGACCTTCGACGAATACTCGATAGCATGGGTTGAAGACACAGCCTCGCAGGTCGACTTCATAAACGGATTCATCGAAAGCTACGGCGACCCCCTCGGAATGACCGGTGCTTATGAATCAATCGTCAACTTCAAAAATCAGGAAGCCTCCCACCGCACCGAGGTTATCTCAGGCAACGCCGAATGGTTCGAGCAGCACTCGCCCGTCGATCCCCGTTTCCGCAAAGACGAAGTGAAAGGTGTAAGCGCCAAGGTGATCACCGCCGCCATCCTCGCCGGCGACGCCTACCCTGCCACACCAATCGGCATCAACCTTCCCAACGCCAACTGGATCCGCGCAGCCCACGGTTCGAAGTCTGTAACCCTAGAAAACATCACCGAGGCATATGACCAGGCATCGCACGGCAACGGCTTCAACGAAGAATTCGTCATCGACAAGGAGACATCCGACCTCCTTGACAAATACCTCTTCATCACTGACAACCTCCACACAGACCTCCACGAATGCCTCGGCCATGCCTCCGGACGCCTGCTCCCCGGTGTAGACCCCGATGCGCTGAAAGCCCACGGATCAACCCTTGAAGAAGCACGCGCCGACCTCTTTGCCCTCTACTACCTGGCCGATCCGAAGCTCCTTGAACTCGGTCTGCTCGACAACCCCGATGCCTACAAGGCCGAGTACTACAAATACATCCTCAACGGCCTCATGACACAGCTCATGCGCATCGAGCCCGGAAAAGACGTAGAGGAAGCCCACATGCGCAACCGCCAGCTCATCTCGGCCTGGGTCTATGAAAAAGGCAAGCCCGACAACGTGATCGAAATGGTGAAACGCGACGGCAAAACCTACATCAAGATCAACGACTACGCCAAACTCCGTGAACTCTTCGGTCAGCTTCTCGGCGAAGTGCAGCGCATCAAGAGCGAAGGCGACTACCAGGCCGGACGCGATCTCGTGGAGAACTACGGTGTCAAAGTCGATCCCGCCCTCCACAAGGAAGTACTCGAACGCTACGCCAAACTCAACATCGCACCTTACAAAGGCTTCGTCAACCCCGTCTACACTCCTGTCACCGACAAAGACGGCAACATCACCGACGTGACAATCAGCTACGACGAAGACTATCTCCCCCAGGTGCTCCGCTACTCGAAACAATATCGCACATTGAAATAATCTATACGATAATTCACCCGACAACATAAAGACTTCATATGACATCTATGAAACGTCTGCTCTCATTGCTGCCGTCATTCCTAATGGCGGCAGTTCTTTGGGGGGCCGCTCCCTCCGACTATTACAAAAGCTGCGAAGGCAAAAAAGCAGCTGATCTTCTGTCAGCCCTGTGCAAGGTTGTGGGCCCACACACCAACGTAGGCTACAAAGGCCTGTGGGACGTCTACGGATCCTCCGATATTGACGAAAACGGAAAGATCTGGGACATGTATTCGACCAAACGCTGGACCTTCCGCAAAGAACAATGCGGAAGCGGCTACACGAAAGTAGGCGACTGCTACAACCGCGAACACTCCCTGCCGAAAAGCTGGTTTAACGATGCAAGTCCGATGTATTCCGATGCATTCCACATCTATCCTACTGACGGCAAGGTCAACGGACAGCGCAGCAACCATCCCTACGGCGAATGTGCCAACGGTTCTTCTGTTGCCGCCGCCAACGGAGTCAAGCCTCTCGGCAAGCTCGGAGCCTCAACCTTCCCCGGCTATTCCGGCACTGTGTTTGAGCCCGTTGATGAATACAAAGGTGACTTCGCGCGTTCCTATTTCTATATGGCCGCGGCCTACAACGACCGCATCGCCTCCTGGAACGCTACCGAAGCCAGAGCCATGCTCGACCAGAACAGCTATCCGGTATTCGATGCCTGGGCCGTCAGTCTGCTTCTCAAATGGCATCGCCAGGACCCGGTCAGCCAGAAAGAAATAGACCGCAACGAAGCCGTAAGCAGATATCAGGGCAACCGCAACCCCTTCATTGACCACCCCGATCTGGCCGAACACATCTGGGGTGACAAAAAAACCGAAGGCTGGCACTCATCAGCAGTCCAGCAGCCGGTGATCAATTTACCGCTTAACGGCTCGACAGTCAACTTCGGAGTCACTGCCGTCAACTATCCCCTGCAGGTGCCGGTAAGAATCGAAGGCATGAACCTCACATCGGCTGTCAGCCTGACCGTCAGCTCCTCCGATTTCTCACTCTCGCGCACATCAGTCCCGGCAGCCGAAATCAACGGCTCGGCAGCCACTGTCAATGTCACCTTCCGCTCATCGACAGCAAAAAACGCCACTGCTGTCCTGACTCTCAGCTCCGGATCACTCGTGACAAAAGTCAACCTCACAGCCAGTGCCATCAACGGCATCCCGGCCCATGAGGCGGCCTATGTGACCGAAGACTCTTTCACCGCCTGCTGGACCGGTCTTGCCGGAGACTCGGACTACACTCTGACCGTCAGCCTCAACGGCACACCGATCAGCGGCTATCCCGTGACCGTGCGTGCCGATGACGGACGCCACATCGTTACCGGTCTCGAACCCGGCACCACCTATACTTATCAGCTCTCGTCGGCCACAATGAAATCCAATATCGTGACCGTGACCACAGCCGTGCCACAGCCCTCAATTGACATCATGCACTACGGCTCCGACAGCCGCGTGGTGCTCACCGCAATGCCCGGCGAACCCTCTGACTGCGAGGAATTCTGGCTGGAGACCGAAAACATCGACTCTGAAATCACCCTCTCGGTAAACAGCCCGTTCGAACTCTCGACCGACAAAGCCGAATGGACCCGCACCCTGATCCTCCGCCCGATGGAAGACCGCTTCTACATCCGCATCGCCGCAAGCCCTGCCGGACACTACGAAACGTTCATCACTGCCACCGCCGGAAGCTATTCCACCGACGACTCGATGGTGGAAGCCATCGTGACCGATCCCTCGGTGCCGACATTCATCGAGACATTCAACCCCATCGGAAGCACCTCTTACGGAAACCACGTCTACAAAGGCTCGGCCACCACATGGAACTGCAAAGATGTGCTCTTCAGCGCATCGGAAGGTGTTGACAAAACAGGCGCCGTGCGCTTCGGCAAAACCACATCAAGCTCCATCACCACCGCATCGGCCAAGCCTGCCGGCATCGGCACCATAAGCTTCCAGGCCAAACGCTTCGGCACCGATGATGACGCAGTCATCGAAGTGGAATACTCGGCTGACAGCGGCCAGACATGGCAGAGTGCAGGCAAAGCCGAAATAAGCTCATCGGCTTACACGGAATTCACCTTCCCGGTCAACGTCAAAGGCGACAACCTCATCCGTCTGCGCCAGACCTCCGGCGAGCGCGTGAACATCGACAACTTCACCGTGACCGACTATGCAGGCCAGTCAGCCATAGAGATAGTAGATGACATCCAGACCTGGGAAGCCTACTCGCTCGGCGGCTCACTCGTCATCGAGAACCACGGCGAAGCCTCCCGCTTCATCGTCTACAATCTCGAAGGCATGATCCTCGCCGACCGCACAGTCAGCGGAAGCGCCACACTTCCGCTCACACCCGGCTTCTACATCGTCTCCAACCTCACCGACATCCGCCGCGTGGTAGTGAAATAACAGTACCCGAAACCGAAAGGCTGTTTAACCTACAGTTTCTAAAATCTGACCGTCAGAGATTGCGTCTGATATCGCAGCCTCTGACGGCATTTTTTATCAGAGGTCATTAAAAACAACCTCTGATAAAAAATTAAAGCAAATTAAAATCCATAACTTGTGATTGTTTTTTTCACAAGTTATGGATTTGTATGATTCAGCAGTTGAGCTTATGTGGAGTTCGTATTACAGCTTGGTGTAAGTTATATAAGTTTCCCCATCCTGGTCTTTCTGATACGTTGTCATGTTAGTGTCAGTGAGCTTTTTAATTGTAGCTTTCATTGTTCCGTCAATGAATTGGTTACCCTTAAGTCTTACTTCGCCAGACTGATTGAACTTCCATTCCCGGCTTGATGCACTCCAATAATAACTGATAATTTCAATATTATAGGATTCGGTTCCCGAATCGAAACTGCCAACTTCGATATCAACTTTCTGAGCGTCTATAATGTTGTCACCGACAGGAATACCCTGTCCATTAAAGTTAAATGTTTCGTCAAACTCATATTTTTCATCCTGAGCATCACCAACATATTCCCAACCTCTGATATTTGTAATGTACCAATTGCCCGAAATACGTGCGGGATCGACATGTTTGGGCTCGTCATCGTCCGAGCAAGCTTGCAAAGCGAAAAGCATTACAACCACAAGCAGATAATCAGTAATTTTCTTCATGTTATATTTAATTATTTTGATTTAACTTCTATGATATAGAAGACATGATAAGCACAACACTTCCTGTTATTTCAAAATGTCAGGGACTGAACAATGCCAATACTATTACAAAATTACACAATCGAGTCGGAATACAAAATTTTCACCTTGAAAATTCGCCATTTACGGAACAATAAAGAATGTACATCTGAATAAAAATATTAACTTTGCAAGCGGACTAAAGAACATTCTCGCAATATGGGCTTAGATATATATTCAGGAAAACTGACCCGCTACTACAGCCGCAACTGGAAAACCATCGTCCAGCAAATGTCTGAGGGAAACGGACAGAAATGCGTAATGACAGACGGTTCAGGCAATGAAATGAAACCGGTTGAAGATCCGTCGGAAATTGATCAGATAAGAGAAACGGTCACACGATGGATTGACAATATCGCCACCGGCATCGACCAGCCTCTCCCTTCGCCATTATGGGACGAGACAAGCGAATGCGCTTACTATACCGACAAACCGGATTGGGAAGCATTCGGCGCACTGGTGTTGTTGCAGGCCTGCCAGTCTCTGAATCGCCCGTTGCCGGAATATGTGGAAAACAGATGGGACGCACTTGAAGATCCTATAGTCAAGGAAGCTATGTCGAAAAAAATAGTCAACTCATTGCTTTATAATGTAGATCTCTGGCTGCCCATTCCTGACAATGCTATTTTTATAGCGGCATACCCGACAGGCAATGAAGGCTCAATCTCCACGGTGTCACTTCTGAAAAAGGAACTGGAAGAACTGAACCGGCAGCTGTGGAAAGCCGATGAGGCCACTATCCTCTCATGGCGCAACGATAAATACTATGTTCCGGTAAAAACCAAAGAGCCGAAACTCATTTTAGGATTCATCAGACGGACTAACAAAACACCAAAGGAAAAATACCGCACTGAAGATCTTGCCCAATGCGCCTACTCGATGCTCTACCAGGCTGTCCGATTTGCGGAAGAACACCGGGTGCCGATAGTATTGGACTATTAAAGAGCCATCTTAAAATATGAAAGGGGAAACGTCCGGTGACAGGCGCATCCCCTTTCACTATTTCATGACCGCAACGACGCGGTTGCGGGTTGATCACTTTTTGGCTTTCTGACGGATCTGATTGTGGCGGATTTTCCAGACCACGGCATCATAAGGCGGCACCATTGTGCGGAAAGGCTCGGTGCTGCTCAACTGTTTGGTGTCCTGCTCGCGGGTTATGAGCTCTGTGGCTACGGCCTCGCCTTCTGCTATGCCTAACATCTCGAACGCATGGCGCGGAATGTTGATGCCGAGATCACAGGAATCAGCCGAGAAGTTCACTGCTATCACAAGAGTCTCGCCGTCGCAGTGGCGCATGAAGGCATACTGGCGGTGAGGATTGAGTGTAGGGTTATGATAGTTGACATACATAAGGTCGAAGAAACGCCCCTCGGAGATGGCTCTCTCGCGGTTGCAGATGTTAAGGATGGTGCAATATTTTGACCTCAGCCAGCGCTCACGCGGAGTCAGCAAGGCTCCGCCTGGCTTGCCGTCGTTATACCACCGGCGCAGAGTGCCGACACTCCAGTAGTCAAAAATTGTGGTTCGTCCGTCATAACCGCTGAAGCCCTCGCTGTCTGTGGCCTGCTCTCCGAGTTCCTGGCCGGCATAGATCATCATCGGACCTGTAGAAATCATGGAGCTGACCACCAGCGACGGAATCACTTTGGCGGGATCGCCGGCATAGAACTTTGAGCCGAATCGCTGCTCGTCATGGTTCTCAAGGAAGTTGAGCATGTGCCGGGAAATGCCCTCGACAGTCTGCCAGCAGTTTGTGATTGTAGCAGCCGAATGGTTGTGACACTGGATGGCCCGCAGAGTATCGTAGAGGTTCACCTTGTCATAGAGATAGTCGAAACCGCCCTTTTCGATGAAATCGCGGTAGATATGGATGTCATAAAGCTCGGCTATGAATTTCACGTGCGGATAGCGGTCCTTGACATTAGGGATGGCCCACTGCCAGAATTCCAGCGGCACCATGTGGACCATGTCGCAGCGGAACGCATCGACTCCTTTCGAGGCCCAGAAGCGCAGAATGTGGAGCATCTTCATCCAGGTGTCAGGGATGGGCGAATAGTGAGTGCTCCAGTTGCCGGGATCACGCCCGTAGTTCAGCTTGACGGTGTCATACCAGTTGTTGACGCCAGGGAAAGCCGAGAAGCAGTCATCACCCGTGGCCTTGGCCGGAAATTCGATATATGCTTTCTTCCCGCTGCCCATGTCGACCGACGGAGCGAAAAGCTGACGGGTTATATAATAATAATTGTTGTTCGGATCGAAGAACATGTCGGTATTGTCATCTTCGCCGAGGTCCTTGATTCCGGCCGGCTTCACATCGCTGTGATAGCAGCGGGCTGTGTGGTTCGGAACAAAATCAATGATCACGTCAAGACCGGCATCATGGGTGCGGGCCACGAGAGCTTCGAATTCTTCCATTCGCTTGCCGACGTTGACAGCAAGATCGGGGTCAACGTCATAGTAATCCTTGATGGCATATGGAGAACCGGCCTGGCCTTTGACCACGTGAGGATTGTCGGGGCTTATACCCTCGCTGCTGTAGTCGGTCCGTGTGGCATGCTCGATCACTCCGGTGTACCACACGTGGGTGGCTCCAAGTTCCTTGATGCCTGAAAGTACGGCTTCATTTATGTCGTTGAACTTGCCTGAACCGTTCTGCTGATATGTGCCTCCGGGAATGCAGTTACGGTTTGAGTTTGTAAAAAGTCTTGGTAATAGCTGATAGATGATGGGTTTTCTGTCCATTATGGATAGTTTCATTTTTTCTTCCGCCGTTCGCCGCGCAGGGTGAATCCCGCATCCAGGAGAGCCTGGAGCGTATTGTCGTAGCCTGAGCGGAACACACGGGTTATTTCTTTGAGATTAAACACTTTGTAAGATGCCACATCGTCAATAGAGATGGCAAGGTCGCAAAGCTCCATCTGAGCCTGCGAATTGTTTTTGACAAGCAGATCATAGGTGCGGTGGGCTATGTCCATCAGAGATTTCGGCTTGCCGCGCGATGGCATGGGGCTGCAGTTGATGCCGATGAGATATTTGCACTTGTCTCTGAGCGCCCAGGCAGGCAGATTGGCGAGCACTCCGCCGTCGACGTAGGTGACGCCTTTGATTCTTACAGGCTTGAAAATGATAGGAATGCTGCACGAAGCCGCCACACAGTCCACAAGAGTGCCTTCCGAGAAGGCCACCGGACGGTTGTTGTCAAGGTCCGTAGCGCAGACCACCGCCGGCAGAGGCAGATCTTCGATATTTTCATAGCGCACCTGCCTGCGCAGAAACTTTTTGAAGCCGTCCATCGAGAAGAAGCCGTCACGCGGCACACCCAATTCAGCGAAATCGCCGAATTTGGCATCGCTGAATACCTTGATGATCTCTTCAGGAGCCATTCCGGATGCATACATCACCGTTACTACCGAGCCGGCACTCACGCCGGCCACAATGTCGGGCTTTATGCCGACCTCCTCAAGAGCCTTGAGAGCACCGGCATGGGCAAAACCGCGGGCTCCCCCTCCACTGAGGACGAGTCCGAGTTTATATGGCTTGCGCGAAAATTTCAACATGTCAAGCATAACAGATGCAAATTTAGTATAAAAACGCGAGATTTTACCCAGGCGGTTCAAGAGAATGTCTAAAATCTCATGTTTTTATGCTAAATTTGCATTACCATGAAGTTCAGTCAGATTCCATCACATGAAAATGTCAAGCGGCAGCTGCGTGACATGGTGGCCGACGGCCGCATTCCCCACGCGCTGCTTCTCCACGGTCCGGCAGGCATAGGAAAATTCATGCTTGCCCGCACGTTCTCCCAGTTTGTCCACTGCCAGTCACCCACGCCTGACGGCGAGCCTTGCGGCTGCTGCCGGTCATGCGTTCAGCATGAAAGTTTCAACCATGTCGACAGCATCTATGTGTTTCCGGTGGTCAAGACCGAAAAGCTGAAATCTCCGGTATCTGATGACTATATGTCGGAGTTCAAGGAATTTGTCGGCGCGAGCCCCTTCATGGATTTCGACCGCTGGACCGGATATTTCGAAAAGAAAAACGCCCAGCCGGCGATCTACGTTTCAGAGAGCGAGGCTCTTGAGCAGCGGCTTGCGGTGACAACCACCCTCTCGCGCTACAAGACCGTGATCATCTGGCTTCCCGAAAAGATGAACGAACAGACAGCCAACAAACTGCTGAAACTCATTGAGGAGCCTTTTGCCGACACGATTTTCATACTCGTCTCTGACAATGCGGCCTCCATTCTACCGACAATCTACTCGCGTTGCCGCCCGATAGAGATGAAGCGTCTCAGCGATGAGACTGTGGCCCGTTATCTGACCGAGAATCTGGCCATAGATCCGCAGGATGCGCTCTCGATGGCCCATATAGCCGCCGGCGATGTCAACAGCGCGCTGCGCGCTATGGATGCCACAAGCGTGAGCCGGATGTTTTTCGATCTCTTTGTCAGACTCATGCGCCTGGCCTACCAGCGCGATGTCAAAGGCCTGAAGGAGTGGAGCGCCGATGTGGCGGCCCTCGGCAGAGAGCAGGCTGTAAAGTTCTATGATTACTCCCAGCGTCTCATCCGCGAGAATTTCATCTACAACTTCAATATTCCCGATCTTCTCTATCTAAACCGCAACGAGGCCCAGTTCAGCAAGAACTTCGCCCGCTTCATCACCGAGAACAATGCCGAGCGCATCATCGCCGAAATGAACCGGGCGGCTTCTGACATTGCCGGAAATGCAAACGGCAAGATAGTGAACTTCGATTTCGCGATTAAAATGATCATCCTGATCAAGAATTTCTGACAGTCCGGCCCCGGCGCGCATGACGCAGAGGCCTTATCCCCCCACTCACCAGCACTCCACCCCACTCGCCTTAAGAGGTTTTGAGGTTGTTTAAAACCAAATGTGAAAGCCAATGATCCCCTTCCTCCGCCAAGTGGCCGGGGCCTATGCGGCCAATGAACTCGGCAATCTCCAGGACTATTGCTTCGTGTTTCCCAACAAGCGAAGCGGAGTCTTCTTCACCCACTATCTTGCACTCGAAGCCGCAGGGAAGCCCTTCCTGATGCCTGAGATAGCCACCATCGCAGAGGTGACGCGCAGTTTTTCGGCACTGACCGAAGCTCCGCGCCTTGACCAGCTCTTCATTCTTTACAATGAATACCGCGAACTGAGCGGCGAGAACGTGGCTGACTTCGACCGTTTCCTCTTCTGGGGCGAGATGCTGCTTAACGATTTTAATGATGTGGATCTCTATCTGGTCGACCCCCACAAGCTCTTTATCAATCTCCAGCGCTTCCGCGAAGTGAGCGCCAACTATCTGACCGAGGAGCAGACCGAGATCATCAACCGCTACTGGGGCGAGAAGTTCGTACACTCCAGCCCGGATGAATTCTGGAACCACATCCACTCCACCCCCACTCCGCTCGAAAACAAATTTCTGCAACTGTGGGAGGTGCTTGACGAGCTTTTCGAGCGCTTCCACAAACGCCTGCTTGACAACGGCATGGCCACCCGCGGCATGTTTGCCCGCAACGCCGTCAATCTTCTGAGCAAAGGCAGAGACCGCAAGCTGCCCTTCAGCCGCTACATCTTTGTGGGATTCAATGTGCTGACGCTTTCAGAGATCAAGATTTTCGAAAAACTGCAGGCGCGCGGATGTGCCGATTTCTACTGGGACATGGCCTCGCCGGCTTTCAGCGCAAAAGGAAACCGCGCATCGCTTTTCATGCAGCAGAACGTGGGCTGCTTCCCTTCTCTCTATGATCTGGGCGAACTCTATCCTGAAAATCCGGACTTCCCGAAAATACATATCACCGGAGTGCCGAGCGCATTCGGTCAGACCAAACTTGCCGGACAGCAGCTTGACCGGTGGATAGCCTCAGGAGCTGTTACGGATACGGCCGATGCGATAGACACAGCCGTTGTGCTTCCTGACGAGAGCCTGTTCATCCCGATGGTCCACGCCGTACCCCCCTCCTTCAGCGCCCTGAATGTCACAATGGGTTTCCCGCTCAAAAACACAGCGGTTTCATCGCTGATGTCGGCCATCGTAAATCTTCATCTCAGGAGTTCCCGCTCCCGCGGCGAGTGGAGCTTTTTCTATGAAGACATGCGGGCAGTGCTCACCCACCCCATGCTCCAGAGCTATGCTCCTGAAGGATGCAATGCGCTGCTGCGCCTGATGGTGGAGCGCCGTCTCTACATGGTCAGCGCCGCTCTGATAGCCGAGACCGCTCCGGCACTGGCTTTCATTTTCACTCCGGTGACCGACACCAATGGCATAGACGAGGTACACGACTATTTCTTCAGGCTCGCAAGCACTCTGCGCGAGTTCACCGCCGGCGATAAGGAGAGGATGATCGAAAATTATTTTCTCGACACCTATCTGATAGAGCTTGAGAACATACGCCGAGCCTGCCGCAACTGGAAGATCAGCATGAAGGACACCACCTTCATACAACTGCTTCAGTCAACCATCTCGTCGGCCAGCATCCGCTTCACCGGCGAGCCGCTGAAAGGCCTGCAGGTGATGGGCGTGCTGGAGACGCGCGCGCTTGACTTCGACAACCTCATCATACTGTCAATGAACGAGAGAGTCTTCCCCCGGAAACAGTATTCGCGCTCGTTCATTCCCGATTCGCTGCGGCGCAGCTACGGCATGGCCACCACCGAACTGCAGGAATCGATCTTCGCCTATTCGTTCTACCGCCTGATCTCCCGCGCCACCAATGTGAGGCTCTTCTACGATGCCAGAACTCTCAGCGGCAAAAACAGTGAGATATCACGCTACATAGCCCAGCTGCTCTATCTTTTCCCGGAATGCGAGGTGGACCATGACCTGGCGTCATTCTCAAGCGTAATCTCCGAGGAGGCCGGGCTGACCGTGGAGAAAACGCCTGAAATAATGGCCAAACTGAAAGAATTTACTGTTGAAGGCGGAAGAACGCTTTCAGCATCATCGATCAACGGCTATATCAACTGCCCGCTTTCGTTCTACCTGAAAAGAGTCTGCGGACTTGACCTTGACGAGGAGGTGATGGACTATATGGATTCCGGAACCTACGGTGACATCATGCACGCCGCAGCCGAAAGACTCTATAAGGAGCTGCGCGGTTCACGCCACGAGGTGAAGATCACCTCTGAGATTCTCGATTCGTTCATAAAGGACGAAATAAAGCTCGACACGGTGATCACGGAACTGATCAACGAAAAATATAACCGCTATCCGGCCGGCGACCGCACTCCGCTTGTGGGCGAATGCAAGGTGCTGGCCCGCGTGATGAAACATTTTCTGATACTGATGTTCCGCGCGGAAAAAGGGATCGCACCCTTTGACTTCATTGACGGCGAGCACAAGGTCAGAGGCACCATGCGCATCACCGACTCTCTGAGCGTCAACATCTATCAGATCATCGACCGCATAGACCGCGTCTATCCCTCAGGCCGCTATGGCGAGGGGCTGGGTCTGCTCAGAATTGTCGACTACAAGACCGGCGGCGATCTGACGGAATTCAAAGATATGGACGAACTTTTCGATCCGGAGATAAAAGACCGCCGCAAGGCCATACTCCAGCTGCTGTTCTACTGCAACGCCTATGCGCAGCAGACAGGATATGACGGAGCCATCAGGCCTCAGATCTATCCCTTCCGCACTCTCTCCACTTCGGGGCTGCCCCCTCTGAAGTATTCCGGCGAGGCGCTTGACGACTACCGCCCGGTCAACGAGGAGTTCATGGAGCGCTTCCGCTCGACTATCGCCGAGATTTTCAACCCCGACATACCGTTTACGCAGGCTCTCAAGGAAGACAGCTGCACTTTCTGCAGTTTCAAGGCTATCTGTCGCAGGAATCCGCAATGATCTGACCGTCTTACAGCTATCCCCCCACACTCATACCGTCTATGAAACTATATGTCCACATACCTTTCTGCCATGCCAAATGCGCTTACTGCGATTTCTATTCAACTCCGCGCCGCGAGTGGATGGAGGCCTTTGTCGATGCGGCCATCGGCGAGTGGGGAGAACGGTCAGCCGGGCTCAGCGAGCCGGTCGATACGCTCTACTTCGGCGGCGGCACCCCGTCGTCACTTCCGGCTGAACTGCTCCGACGGTTGCTTGAGGCTCTTCCGACCGAGAATCTGCGCGAGGCTACAATAGAGGCAAACCCTGAGGATGTGACCGATGACTGGGTAAGATTCATCAGCGGCGAGACTCCGTTCAGGCGCGTGAGCATGGGGGTCCAGTCGTTTTGCGATGACGAACTTGTCACCGTAGGACGCCGCCACAGTGCGGCCCGTGCGGCGGAGGCTATCGACTGTCTGCGCCGTGGCGGCATAGACAATCTCAGCTGCGACCTCATCTACGGACTTCCCGGACAGACAGCCGGATCATGGCGCAGGTCTCTTGAACGGCTGATCAGTTTCAGACCGGAACATATCTCGGCCTATCTGCTGTCATATGAACCTGGAACCCGCCTGGATGCGATGCGCCGGAAAGGGACGGTCACCGAGGCGGACGATGATATGGCCGAGGCGATGTATGAGGCTCTGTGTGACATGACCCGCATGGCCGGATATGTTCACTATGAGATTTCAAACTTCGCGCTTCCGGGCTGCGAGGCCGTACACAATTCGGCCTATTGGGACAATTCGCCCTACATAGGCCTCGGCCCTGGGGCACATTCGTTTGACGGATTCAGAAGATCATTCAACCCGTCGTCGCTTAAAGACTATATAGCCGCCGGAGGCCGCGGTTTCGGCATCACGGAGGAAGAAAGCGCCGACAGCCGTTTCAATGATCTGCTGATTACCCGCCTGCGCACCCGCCACGGGCTGCACCCCGATGAAGTTGAGCGGCTTTTCGGGCGGTCGGTCCGCGACTTTTTCACGGCAACGGCCATTCCGCTGATCTCTGCAGGCGACCTCGAAATCTCCCCTTCCGGCGCTTACGTAATCCCCGAATCATGCTGGCTCACCTCCAATTCCATCCTCCTCCCCTTCATAAGAGTATGATCCCATTGAAATAACTATATACTGAAATCCGACTTAAAAACTCCAGACAACGCGGCCCATCCCGACATCCGCCTGCAGTATCAGGCCAATGCGAAGTGGCAGGAGATGTTCGAGTGGTCGACAGCCCACGGACTTGACGTGCAGATCAGAGCCGATCTTGTGGATGCCGACTGCGTAAGGCGCTATCACGAAGCCGGCGTAAAGGTGAATGTGTGGACCGTGAATACTCGCCGGGAGTGTTCACGCCTCAGCAATCTCGGCGTTGACTACATGGTGACCGACTATCTCAGCCCTGAGTCCTTATAAGAATTTAACTACCCGAAGCGGGCTATTCTCACCGCTTATGCTTAACTTTGCGATTCAGTTAAGAATAGTTTAAAGAATGACCTATGGGCCTTTTCAGTTTTCTTTCAAAATCAAGCGATCCGTTATGTCTGCCGTTCGCAACAGACATTCACTGCCATATTCTTCCGGATGTCGATGACGGCTCTCCCGATGTGCAGACTTCGGCTGAGCTTGTGGAACGGATGAAATCATGGGGCATCAGCCGCATCATAGCCACTCCTCACATCACTGAAAGCTCTTTTGAAAATACGCCTGAAACGCTCGACCGGGCGCTTGATGCTCTTAAAAGCGAACTCGCCAAGCGCAAAATCAGCATTGATCTGAGCCGTTCGTCGGAAAACCGCATCGATGACTATTTCCGCACTCAACTGGCAGCCGGAAATATCACGCCCTATCCCAACAATTACATTCTTGTGGAGAATTCGTTTATTCAGGAGCCCTGGCAGCTTGATCAGTTTCTGTTTGACCTGAAACTGAAAGGCTACCGCCCGATACTCGCTCATCCGGAGCGTTTCTTCTATTACTTCGAGGAGCATCCCAACCGTTACGATGAACTTCACCGTGCCGGCAATCTGTTTCAGATCAATGTGCTTTCGCTTGCCGGAAGCTATACCCGGAAAGAGAAAAAAGCGGCTGAAAAACTGATTGAAAAAGGCTATGTGGATTTTCTCGGTACAGACCTCCACAACCACCGCCATGCAGACACGATCGACGCTTATCTGCGCTCCAAAGACGCCTCGCGCCACTTCGCGGCACTCAAAGGGCGCCTGTTCAACGACCGGGTGTTTATCTAAACTCTACTACTTCTGGTCTCAACCGAGGAGGAATTTTTTGAGACGGGGGAGGATGGCGAGGGCGGTGCGACGGCCGGTGTCATAGACGAGCTGCATCTTGCCGGGGTTCATTTCTACACGCCCTATGGGAAGGGGTGATTCGGGGGCGATGACAAAGGCGTGGCCGGCTGCGGACTGTGAGGCTATGTAGTCGAGCTGGGAGTTGTACATTTCATGACGTCGTGCCATTGCACGGGCTATAGCCGGGCAGCGTGGCAGCAGAAGCCGCCAGAGCCATGCCGGAGAGGCTGTCTTACGGTAGTCGCGCGGCTGGGTGAGCACTACCACATTGCGTTCATAGCCCAGAGACTGAAAGTATTCCAGCGGTATTGAGTCGCTGATGCCGCCGTCGAGCATACGGCGCCCGTCGGAGACTCTGACCGGGCGGGTGACGACTGGCATAGAGGCCGAGGCGCGCAGCCATTCAAGGGAGTCGTAGTCGACGCGGTCCATCCGATAGTAGGCCGGAGAGCCGGTGGTCACGTCGGTGGCCACGAGGTAAAATTCCATCGGATTGCTCTCAAAGGCTTCGATGTCGAAAATGTCGAGTTCGAGCGGGAGGGTGTGATAGGCGAACTCGGCTCCAACGAGATCGCCGGTGGTGAGGAGCGAGCGCAGCCCCATGTAGCGCGGATCACTGCCGAAGCGCAGATTGTAGCGCAACACGCGGCCCGGCTGCCGCGACTTGTAGTTGCATCCGAAACTCGATCCGGCCGAGACTCCGATCAGTCCGTCGAAGTCTATGCCTTCTTCCATCATCACGTCGATCACGCCGGCTGTAAAGAGCCCGCGCATCGCTCCGCCTTCAAGCACAAGTCCTTTTTTCATTTTCAATAAACCATATTTGTCTCCGTAAAGTTACGGATTATTTCTGCATTTCCGTAAGATATTTCCAATATCTTACGGGCATGTCCTGCCTTTGCTTGCGCGGATTGAGGCGCTCCATTATTGCTGTAGACTTCACATAGGCTCGCCAGAGGTCCTGGAAGAGTCGTTCCTGCGGGTGCATGATCTCTTCGGAGAGGAGTCCGGTCTGCATGTGGTAGCCGTCGGAACTTATGACCACCCGCTTCAGTTCCGCGCCGTCGTAGTGGTAGCCGTAGTCACGCAGGCGGTCATAGATGATGAAAGGCTGGTCGGAAAAACGGTCGGCAAAATGGTTCACGGCGAAGGGCAACACATCAAAAATGGGCTCTATCATGGCAAAATAAGTGCCGTCAGCCGCTTTCTGGAATCTCACGAACTGAAGCAGTCTGTGGGCCTCTCCCCTGACCCTCCGGCATTCCTTGAGCACGGCCAGGACGGCAGGGTCGGAAAAATCGGTCTCGACAGACACTCCGGGCGATGTGACTGCCCGGCTGATGAAACGGAGTGCGAGGATTGGAAATTCAGGGTTGTCTGTCAGAAATGCCGATGTCAGGGCCGCGCGGGCTGAGGCGGTGATAACTTTGGTGAGTTTTCGCCACACGCGGCCACTCTTGTCGCTGTCGGTCTCCACCTGATGGACCAGATCATAGAAGAGAGGCAGGGAGCCGTCAGGGGTGAGCAGCGCGTCGGGCTTCTCCCTGCGCGCAAAAGAGTCGAAGACGGCCGAGAGCAGGCCGTCGAAACTGCCGTCAAAACGATAGATGATCATGAGAAATCAAATGAAAGCTGGAGTGGATTTTCGCCACGGCTCTTGCGGGCGGTTAGCAGACGGCGCACATATTCCGGAGAGGTATCGGCGATTGATGGCGCCACCAGTTCGCCGCAGGTGATGAAATATTTTGCCCTCTTCATGGCCACTCCGATTTTCGACAGATGGGAGGAATTGAGATGACGGTAACGGCGTGCACTGACAATCAGAGCGGCTGATTTCACACCTATGCCCGGCACACGCAGAATCATCTCGTAAGGAGCGCGGTTGATGTCGACCGGGAAGGCTTCGGGATGACGCAAAGCCCATCCGAGTTTCGGATCAACCTCCAGATCGAGGTTGGGATTGCTCTCGTCGGCAATCTCTTCGGCCCTGAACTGATAGAACCTCATCAGCCAGTCGGCCTGATAGAGGCGGTTTTCGCGCACGAGCGGTGGCTGTTTAAGCGCCGGCAGACGCGAGTCATACTGATTGACCGAGACGTAGCCCGAATAATAGACACGGCGCATGGTAGGCATGCTGTAGAGAGCCGAGGAGGTGAGCAGTATGTCACGGTCGGTGTCAGGAGAGGCACCGACAATCATCTGTGTGCTCTGCCCTCCGGGCACGAAGCGGGGCACGTGGCGCATCTTCTTTTTGTCTTCCTGACACTGCAACACTCCCTGACGGATGAAGCCCATCGGTTCATAGACGCTTTTATGGTCTTTCTCCGGAGCGAGATATTTAAGCGACTGTTCGCGTGGGATCTCGATGTTTACGCTCATGCGGTCGGCATAGCGTCCGGCTTCATTGACAAGCTCACGCGAGGCTCCGGGGATGCTCTTGAGATGGATGTAGCCATTGAAGCGGTGGATCAGGCGCAGATCTTTGGCTATACGGGCTATGCGCTCCATTGTGTAGTCGGGGTTGCGCACCACGCCTGAGCTCAGAAAAAGCCCTTCTATATAGTTGCGGCGGTAGAATTCCATCGTTATATCGACCACCTCCGAGACCGAGAGGGTGGCCCGCGGAATGTCATTGCTGCGCCGGTTGATGCAGTAGGCGCAGTCATACATGCAGTAGTTTGTCAGCATCACTTTCAGCAGAGCGATGCATCGGCCGTCGGCGGCAAAACTGTGGCAGATGCCCACACCGCCAACCGTGTTGCCTACACCGCTGCCATCGTTGCGCCTCACAGTGCCGCTTGACGAGCATGACACGTCATATTTGGCCGCCGCAGCCAGAATTTTGAGTTTCTCAAGAGTAGCTTCCGTCATAACGGTGCAAAGTTAGCCATCGGCCGGGCAAAACGGGAACACACCCATGTTAAAAAAAACGAAAACGTCAGCCGCCGTCTCCGCAGATCCGGCAGCTGACGCTGTCATTTTATACTTTTATTACTTAACTCACTGAGGAATAAATCTCTTACAGGGCTATTTTTTCATTTCAATCCGGATGACTCCTTCCTTTGATTTGTCGACTGTCATTGATTCGATTTTCGAGGGGTCGATGTCTGCCAGATTGCCTTCATAAAGTTTGCCGTCGACATATACTTTGACTTCCTCCTTCCGTCCGTCAACATCTGCCACCTGCTTGTCATCAACTGACTTTACTTTGACAACAGGCATGGCACTGTTTTCTTTCTTGGCATCGTCTTTGAGGCTGAAACCAATGGGGAGAACATAATAGACCGAAACCGGCTTGCCGTCTACCTCTCCGGGCTTAAATGACGGTAAAGTGCCGACCACTCTCAGGGCCTCTTTGTCCAAAAGCGGATCTGCACTGCGGAGCACACTTGTCTCTCCTACCGAGCCGTCTTTGTTGATGACAAAACGGACCACCACGCGCCCCTGGATTTTTTTATCACTGGCTTCCTCAGGATAATGGATATTGTCAGAGATGTACTGCAGCAAAGCGGCGTCGCCACCGGGGAATTCAGGCTTCTTCTGAACAACGGAATAGACCAACTCCGGAGAATCTGCATTTTCAGCAGTCTTCCTGCTTGTCTTATCGTCTTCGGAGACCGCGGCCGTCAGGGCCTCGGCTGCAGCAGCCACGGCATTGCCGGTATGGTCAGAGACTGTGGCCGGCGACATTTGCGAGTCCTGAGTTTTTTCGCTAACTTCGCGGGTGAAAACAGCGGAGCTTTCGGTAGAGGGAAGACCGTTGACCGCAGTACGGATTTCAGCCGCTACCGGTTCCGAAGTCTCTTCTACAAAGAAGCGCGCCGCTGAGGTTTCCTCAAGCACTGCCGCTACAGCATCAATGTTTGTCACTGCGATGGCTGCGGCGAGCGCAGGCACCAGAGCCAGACCGCGCAGACGGCAGGAGGCCGATGATTTTTGATTGTACATCATGGTGATACGTTTTTTAAGTTTACTATGATTCAGGCTGTTGGCAAGTGACGGGAATCTCGCGCCGACAGCCTTTTTTATTAATAACATCTGATAGTCACGGGCAGGGATGCCTGATTCGAGCACGGCCTTGTCGGCCTGATATTCATGGACGGTCTTGAACTCCTCGCGCATGAGCCACGCCGAAGGATTGTACCACTGGAAAATGCTTATGATCTGCGCTACAGCCAGGTCAATCCAATGATGCAGACTGAGATGCTGGAGCTCGTGGGTAAGAATCATGCGCCCGCTCTCGTTCCAGTCGCTACGGCTCATGACCACATAGCGCCACCAGCTGAATGGTGCTATACTGCGGTCATCGGTAAGAATTATTTTGTAACGCCCCTCACGGACGGTTTCTCCAGCCGAGATGATGCGCCACAGCCGTGAGGCAATCAAGAGTGTCTGCACGGCGGTCAGCACCACTCCTGAAAGGTAGATCCAAAGCACGGCGGTGAGCCACAGAGGCTGAAAGCCGGCGCTCTCGTCGGCCTCAAGGCCGATCTGTATCTGCCCCATCTCGATTTCGGGCATCACTGCTGCCGGAGCATCAGCGCCAATGGATGCGGCCAAGCGCGACAGCGGCAGACCGAGAAGCGCGACAAGGCATATCAGCCACAGCGCTGTGCGGTTGTAGGCATGCTGATTCTCTCCTGCAAGCACCCATTTATATGAAAGATAGAGCAGGGAGAGGAGAATGGAACTGTAGAGCGAGTAGGAAAATAGTATGCCCATATACCTTATAATATAAATTTTATTGAACGGAAGAGCAGGATGGCGGTTTTACTTGTCGCTGTCGCTGTTTTTTCTTTCAACAAGATCTATGATCTCCCGCAGCTCGTCAAGCGAGATTTTTTCTTCCTCCACAAGGGCCGACACCGCATTCTTATAGGAATTGTTGAAATAGTCGCTGACAAGGCGGGCAAGCGATTTCTTGCGGAAGTCTTCCTGCCGCGCCACGGCATAGTAGCGGTGGGAGGCAGCTACGACTTTATGGCCCACATGGCCTTTGTCTTCAAGAATGCGCACTATGGTTGAGACGGTGTTGAAGTGGGGCTTGGGTTCGGGATAGATCTCAAGCATCTCGCGGACGAACATCGGACCGTGCTCCCAGAGCATTCTCATGATGACCAGTTCTTTCTCGGTCAGAATCTGTGGTTTCCTTCCTGCTTTCATAAATGTCTGTCTGAGTTAGAGGCTATTTAATAACAATTCATAGCGTCAAACTAATACATTAGTTGACACGGCAAAGATATAACTATTTTTTTAATTCCCAAAACTAATATATTCGTTTCACTCGGTTAAATATTGTTAACTGCCACTTTATCCGATTTCTAAAGGGCATATTTGTCTCGCTCAATGGCGGCGGATGGATGCCGGATTTTGTAAATTTGCAATTCCCCCAGCCTGTCAACAACAAATAATCACAACTCTATATGATAAACCCCATCTACACCCCTGCCCCTGCAAGATATGACAGCGGCATGAAATACCGCCGTTGCGGACGCAGCGGCATACTGCTTCCGGAGATTTCACTCGGCCTCTGGCACAATTTCGGCGATGTCAATCCGCTGTCCGATTCTATGGCTATGCTGCACTATGCCTTCGACCACGGCATCACCCACTTCGATCTGGCCAACAACTATGGTCCGTCATACGGTTCGGCTGAGGAAACCTTCGGCATTGTCATGGAAAAATCATTCGCTCCCTACCGCGACGAACTTTTCATCTCGACCAAGGCCGGCTATGACATGTGGCCCGGTCCGTACGGCAACTGGGGTTCGCGGAAATATCTTATGGCGAGTCTTGACCAGAGCCTCCGCCGCATGAAACTTGACTATGTAGATCTGTTCTACAGCCACCGCTTCGATCCGGAGACACCGCTTGAAGAAACCCTGCAGGCGCTTGTCGACATTGTTCGTCAGGGTAAGGCTCTCTATGTCGGGATCTCCCGCTGGCCCGCCGAGGCTGCCCGCAAGGCCTACAGCTATCTTGCCGAACGCGATGTGCGCTGCCTGATCTACCAGGGCCGCTACAATATGCTTGACCGCGCCGACGAGGCCGGAGGCATAATCAGTGAGGCGGCTGACAACGGTGTTGGCTATATAGCGTTTTCACCTTTGGCCCAGGGGCTTCTGACCGATCGCTATCTCAACGGCATTCCGGAAGATTCGCGCATTGCTCTCGGCGGCCATCTGAAATCCGACTCTCTGACTCCCGGCCTGCTCGAATCGGTAAGAAAGCTTAACGGTCTGGCAGCAGAGCGCGGTCAGAGCCTCGCCGAGATGGCTCTCGCCTGGATTCTACGTGACCGGAAAGTAACGAGTGTGATCGTAGGCGCAAGCTCCACCTCCCAGCTCCAACGCAATCTCAGCGCTTTGGAATCGCCGGCTTTCAGCGATGAGGAGCTGCAGATAATCGACTCCACAAACCCGTGACGCCTGCGCGCTTTGCGCTGCGGTGTCACAGACTCCACAAAACAAGCAAATCCCCCGTGCTCGGATCTGAGCACGGGGGATCGTCATATAGAAAACTTCGTTAGATCTTTCTATTTTCTATCGTTATCAGGTTGACTCTGATTATTTGTCAGCCTCAATAGTTACGGCGCGGTCGAGAGAAACGAACTTCTCACCCATGTCGTTGAGGTTGCCGTTGTTAACGGTTACGTTGAGCTGAGAAGCGTTAACGCCGTTGCGGAGAAGAACGCGTTCAACACCCTTGGCACGAGCGTTACGGAGACGTTCGTTAACCTGATCAGAACCGGTGTAGTTATCGGCCCAGCCGGTAACGGTGTACTTCTGTTCGGGGTTCTGCTTCATGATTTCAGCCACAGCGCCAAGCACCTTGTTGTCAACACGAGAGATGTTTGACTTGCCGATGGTGTAGTAGATGGTGCAGAGGGGGCCTTCTTTGGCTTCAACCTTTTCAACCGGACGGTTGAGGCAGTCGCGGAGCTGACGTTCGAGGTCAGAGATGCGGGCGTTAGCAGCCTGGAGACGAGCTTCAACAGCATCGCAGTTGGTGGGTTCGGGGCAAACGGGCACAACGGGAGCTGACCAGGTGGTCTTGTTGAAGTTGTAGGTAAGACCGAGATAAGCCTGGAGGTCCATGTACTGCTTCTGCTGATAAGCTGAAAGGCTGCCTGCATAACGGAGGTCGTCAGTCATGAGAGCTGCACGAACGTCGAGGTAGAGGCTGAGGTGCTTGTTGAGAGCGAAGTTGTTGATAAGACCAACGTGGGCAGTGAGGTTCTTGTTGCTACCGTTCTTCCAGCCGTCACGGTTGCCGTTTGAGTCGAAGTCGGGCACATACTGCCAGTTGAGGCCTGCACCACCGTAAACGATAGCGTTGTAAACGCGACCGGGACGATAGCCGCACCACCAGTTGGTGAGGTTCAGCATAGCGTCGAGGTTGATGCCGAACTCGTTACGTTTGTACTTATCGAAATCTTCAAAAGTTCCGTAGTAACCTACACCACCGTCTTTGCTGAGGCCTTTGACCTGAGTGAAGTTGCCACCGGCACGAAGACCAACGATGGGAGAGAACCATTTACCAACCCAGATGCCGGCATTGGGAGAGAAACGGTCGAGGAAGCTACGTTCTGAGTTGTGGTTGCGGAAGTAGTAGTTCATACCACCTTCAACCGATACAAACCAGTTGTTTGAGAAGCTATTTAAGAGATAGCCCTGAGAGGGGTCCTCAACATAGCTGATTTCTTGGTTGCTCTGAGCCATTGCGCTATGACCAACAAAAAGAGCAGCTACCAAGCCAAGGATAGCACTTTTTTTCATAATAATTTAAATTATTGTAAAATAGTTGAAAAATGTTTGGTTTAAGACTGTGTCTATAATAATTAAGGTGTATAGTCATTCCTAAGACGCTGGCATGACATTCGGAGCCACACCTATCTGTGGAAATTACCGTCAAAGGTATAACTTTTTTTTCAGACTATCTAAATTTTAGCTAATTTTTCTTTAACAATCACTAATTTTCTTACTTTCTGACCAAATTTGCGGGGTCTTATAGGCCGATAAGAGAAGATTAGTGACCAAAAATGCAAAATTCCCGCCGGCACAGCCGCTCAACAAAAATCGCTTCTGCTGCCGATTGATAAAGATGCGGAAGCAGAAGCGATACATTGCAGAGCCCGTCAAAGGTCCTGGTCATAGAGTTTCAGAACAAGTCTGTCACTCCTGAGATCAGGCTTTGATGAAGTTTTCAACGAGTCCTTTGACATGATCGACTGTGAAGCCGAATTTTTCGTCAAGGACTTTATAAGGTGCGGATGCGCCGAAGTGGTCGAGACCGAATACCATGCCGTCAGCTCCGACTACCTCTCGGAGTGTAGAGGGCAGACCGGCAGTCAGACCGAACGCGGGAACTCCGGGGGTGATGACTGCCTTGCGGTAGTCGGCATCCTGGAGGAAGAAGAGTCCGATCGAGGGCACTGAGACTACGCGTGCTTTTTTGCCTTCTTCGGCAAGACGGGCTGCGACTTCGCAGAGAAGCGACACTTCAGAGCCGTTGGCTACGAGGATCACGTCGGGGTTCTCAGCTTCGACAACCACATATCCGCCACGGCGGCAGCCGGCGTTGGCTTCGGCGAAACGGTCGCCTGATGCGGCGGGCAGGTCGGGGATGTTCTGACGCGAAAGGATGAGGGCCGACGGGGTCTTGAAGTTCTCCATAGCCATTGCCCATGCCACTGAGGTTTCGGCGGCATCTCCCGGACGGAGCACGAGCATCGAGGGCTCGCCGTTGAAGTTGCGGAGTTCTTCCATCAGCCGGATCTGGGCTTCCTGCTCTACGGGTTCGTGGGTCGGGCCGTCTTCACCTACGCGGAATGCGTCATGGGTCCAGATATATTTCACGGGAAGTTCCATCAGTGCGGCCATGCGGACAGCGGGTTTCATATAGTCGCTGAACACGAAGAATGTGCCACAGGCTCCGATGACTCCGCCATGAAGGGCGATGCCGTTCATTACGGCTGCCATTGTGAGTTCTGAAACGCCGGCGTGGAGGAAGGCGCCTGAGAAGTCTCCGTTGGTGAACGGACGGGTCTTCTTGAGGAAGGCGTCGGTCTTGTCTGAGTTAGCAAGGTCGGCAGAGGAGACAATCATGTTGTTGACCTTCTCGGCAAGCACTCCGAGCACGTCGGCCGATGCCTGGCGCGATGCGATGCCGGGTTTGTGGGGAATGGCTTTCCAGTCGATTTCGGGGAGTTTGTTGTCAAGGAATGTGTGGAGTTCCTTGGCGAGTTCGGGATTGGCGGCCTCCCATGCTGCCTGCTCGGCGCGTTTTGCCTTGACAATTTCGCGGAGTTCACGGCGGCGTTCGTCATAGAGGGCTTTGACATCGTCAAAAATAACCCAGGGATTTTCAGGATCGGCTCCAAGGTTCTTCATAGTGGCTGCATAGTCGGCACCTGATGCGCTCAGAGGCTGACCGTGGGTAGAGCACTGGCCTTCGAAGTTTGAGCCATCGGCCTTGACAACGCCACGACCCATCACGGTGTTTCCGATGATCAGCGTGGGGCGTTCCTTTTCTCCCTGAGCGGCAATGATGGCCTGGGCTATTTCCTGAGGATCGTTGCCGTTGATCTCGATTACGTTCCAGTGCCATGCGCGATATTTTGCAGCTACGTCCTCGCGGTCTACGGCATCGACCATCGTGGAGAGCTGCACGCGGTTGCTGTCATAGAACATTATGAGGTTGTGAAGGCCGAGATAACCGGCAAGACGACCTGCGCCCTGCGAGATCTCTTCCTGAATACCGCCGTCGGAGATGAAGGCATAGGTCTTGTGGCTCATCCATTCGCCGAAGCGGGCGGCCATGAAGCGCTCTGCGATGGCGCAGCCGACAGCCATTGTGTGGCCCTGGCCGAGAGGACCTGATGTGTTTTCAACACCGCGTTCGGGGTGAAGTTCGGGATGACCGGGTGTCGGAGAGCCCCACTGACGGAACTGCTCAAGTTCGGCCAGTGTGTAGTGGCCGAACAGAGCCAGGACACTGTACAGCATAGGCGACATATGACCGGGGTCGAGGAAGAAACGGTCGCGGCCAAGCCACTTCCCGTCGTCGGGATCGGTCACAAGGAACTGCGAGTAAAGAACGTTGACGAAATCAGCGCCACCCATGGCGCCTCCGGGATGACCGGACTTGGCTTTTTCAACCATTGATGCAGCGAGCACACGGATATTGTCGGCTGCATGGTTAATTGCTGATAGATTCATGGGGTTATTTATAAGTATAAAAATAGTTTCAGATTGCATTCTGGGGCGATCACTGCCTCGCCTGAATGACTTGTGAGGTGATGCAAATTTACAAATTAAAAACGAATTCCCCGCCAAAAACGGCAAGGAATTCGACACACAATAGTAACAAATAAAATAGATGTACCCACTTTTCACAAAGAGGATTACTATCTATGCGGTCAATCCGGAGACGGCCCGACAGACAGCTGTCTACAATAAGCCTGATGACACTTATTGCTTCAAAGCCTGCCGCGGATCAATATGATGTCAAAGGCCGCATCACAGCAGAAACGGCCAGATGTTTCAGATCTGGTAAAACGGTAGATTTGCAATAATGAGCATTATAGTAATTTGCATATGTTTCTATGTCGCAGAGATGGTTTGCTATGCCGCTTTGGCATGAGAATATAATCTGTCAGTTGATTCTACAATGCCCAATCGGGCGGAATCATGCACTGAACTGTCTGTTTTATGAAGAATTGCGTTACAAATTTAGGCAATATTGTCGAAATGACAACAAAAACTCTACATTTTTTTTGTGAAAACGCCAATAAAACACCTGTCCGCCATCCTTCCTGCAATCATTTCAGCCGGTCATGATATTGTATGCCGGAGCTTGTCCGAACGCCCTGATCCTCTCTGTCAAATATACAATAAGCCACCCTGAGTCATAGGCTTAGACAAAAAATTTACGCGAAAAGGCAATCAAAACCTATAATTATCCGCAATATGATAAATTTATTAAAAAAGAATGGTTATCTTTGCTGTGTCATGAAACTATCGGTCATACAAACCATATTTCCACCAACACAAATTTCTAAGGCTCGCAAGAAAAACAAATTCTTTTATTACATAATTTTTCTTCTACCAAAAATCAACAAATGGAAACTACCGTAAAGAACAACGGGCGAATAGTGGCTATAGTCGTGATGTTTTTCATCTACGCCATGATCTCGTTCGTTACCAACCTTGCAGCTCCGATCGGTACAATCTGGGGCTATCAGTTTGAAGGAAATTCAGTGCTCGGCATGATGGGCAACATGATGAACTTCGCAGCTTATCTGTTTATGGGCATTCCTGCCGGAAACCTGCTCGTCAAAATCGGCTACAAGAAAACGGCTCTCTGGGCCCTGGCTGTCGGCATCGTCGGCCTTTTCGTCCAGTTCCTGTCAAGCAGCGTAGGGGCAGACACTGTTGTGACCACCTTTAATTCTACAAATGCTGACGGTGTGGCACACTCTTTCCCCATCACTCTCAACTTCTTCATCTATCTGCTCGGCGCATTCATATGCGGTTTCTGCGTCTGTATGCTCAACACGGTTGTCTGCCCGATGCTCAACCTTCTCGGCGGCGGCGGCAACAAGGGCAACCAGCTGCTGCAGTTCGGCGGTGCGCTCAACTCCTTCTCCGGCACAATGACCCCGTTCTTCGTCGGTATGCTCATCGGCGTTCTCACCGACAAGACCCAGATCGGAGATGTCAATCCGCTTCTTTTCATCGGTATCGGCATCTTTGCGGTGGCTTTCGTGATCCTGTCATTCGTCGCTATACCTGAGCCGAACACTACTTCCGGAAAGAAAGTCAAGTATTCACACTCTCCCTGGAACTTCCGCCACACAGTGCTTGGCGTAATCGGCATTTTCTTCTATGTAGGTATTGAAGTCGGCATCCCCGGCACCCTCAATTTCTATCTTGCCGATCAGACTGCCAACGGCGCCGGCGTGGTAGGCCAGGCATCAACCATCGCAGGTGCGATCGTGGCTATCTACTGGCTGTTCATGCTCGTGGGCCGTACACTTTCAGGTTTCATCAGCGGAGCCGTTTCGTCACGCACACAGCTCATAGCCGTTTCATGCACAGCGATAGTGCTTATCATCCTTGCCATCTTTATCCCCAAGGAAAGCACACTCCCCGTGCCTGAATTCCTCTATGAAGGTGGAGCCGAAGTGCCTGTCAGCGCCTTCCTGCTTATTCTCTGCGGCCTTTGCACTTCCATCATGTGGGGCGGCATTTTCAACCTTGCGGTGGAGGGCCTCGGTAAATATACCGCCCAGGCTTCCGGCATATTCATGATGATGGTGGTAGGCGGCGGCATCATGCCTCTCGTTCAGAACGCCATTGCCAACAGCATCGGCTATATGGCTTCCTACTGGCTGGTGGTAGCAATGCTTGCCTATCTGCTTTTCTACGGCCTTGTAGGCTCGAAGAATGTCAATACAGACATTCCTGTAGATGAAGAGACTGATCCACGCAATCTGTAATCCGGATTGACCGGAGCTGACTCCACTCCACATCCGCGACCATACATACAGTAAAATCGCATCCGCGCCGAGGGTCTCCGACCTCATTGCGGATGCGATTCTGTTTTATGCGCCTGTCCGGATGCTTATTCCTGAGCTGTCAATTCACAGGCTGGTCCAAGGGACGCCGTGGCGGCGGTGACTGACGGAGAAACTTGCCGGATTTCTTATGGTCTGATTTCTTCCTGCGCCCTACCCTTTTGCCCGGATCTTCTTTATTGTCTTTGCCTGGAAGCGTATCCGGATGAACGATCTGTTGATCTTTCTGCTGCCCTGCTTCATCTGCTGCTATGATCTCAATATGTGACATATCACTGTTGCGATCTTGACGGCGGTCACAGATCGCAACCGCCGCCCCAAGCAGCAGTAGAATCAAGGTAAGCAGGATGAGGCCTCGCCTTTCGCCGGAGGTAAACATTTTCATTATGCAGGTGCTGTAATTTTTTAAGATCCCATAAATAGCTAAGGTTCACAGTCATAAGTTCAAATAGACCCTTTTAAGGGCTGCAGAGAGTCAAATATTGCGGGCCGGAAAATTTTCCGTCCGGAATATCGCAGAGATCGGGCATAAATATAATAAAAAAAATTTCACCGGATGCTTCTCTGAGAGGAATCCGGTGAAATTTTTATAAATGAATCTCGTTGTCAGCTAGCTTCAGATCATTCAGCTGCGAGAGCTTCTGCTGCAGGAGTTTCTGCCTGGGCGGGTGCTTCAGCTGTGGGTGCTGCGTTCTTAGCGCCACGGCGAGAACGACGGGTGCGGGTCTGCTTCTTGCCGCCGTTGTCCTTAAGCATGTTTTCGTTGTAGTCTACGAGTTCGATGAAGCAAGTCTTGGCGTTGTCACCGAGACGGTTGCCTGTCTTGAGGATGCGGGTGTAACCACCGGGGCGGTTAGCGATCTTCTGAGCGATTTCGCGGAAGAGTTCAGTCACAGCCTCCTTGTTCTGGAGATGAGCGAAAACCAGACGGCGGTTGGGGGTGCTGTCTTCCTTAGCGCGGTTGATCAGGGGCTCAGCATAGACGCGGAGAGCTTTGGCCTTGGCGAGGGTTGTGAAGATGCGCTTGTGCATGATCAGCGAGATCGTCATGTTGGCGAGCAGAGCGTCGCGATGAGCCTTCTTGCGACTGAGGTGATTGAATTTTTTATTGTGTCTCATCGTTATAATTACTCTTTATCAAGTTTATATTTGGAAATATCCATTCCGAAGGAGAGGTTGAGGTTTGCAAGAAGTTCATCGAGTTCGGTGAGTGACTTCTTGCCGAAGTTACGGAATTTCAGGAGGTCGGTCTTGTTGAAGACCACGAGTTCACCAAGGGTTTCAACCTCGGCGCTCTTGAGGCAGTTGAGAGCGCGGACTGAGAGGTCCATATCCACGAGTTTGCTCTTGAGGAGCTGTCGCATGTGGAGCACTTCTTCATCAAATTCTTCTTCACCGTCAGTTTCGTCCGTTTCAAGAGTGATCTTTTCATCGGAAAAGAGCATGAAGTGATAGATGAGAATTTTAGCTGCTTCTTTGAGAGCGTCTTTCGGAAGAATTGATCCGTCGGTGGTGATTTCAAGTGTGAGCTTGTCGTAGTCGGTCTTTTGATCAACGCGGAAGTTCTCCACTGTGTATTTCACATTCTGAATCGGGGTGTAGATCGAGTCGATGGCGAGGACATCAATAGCGTCGTTTGCATTGCGGTTTTCCTCGGCGGGAACCCAACCGCGACCTTTGTTGATTGTGAGGTCGATAGTGAAGCTGGCGCTCGGATCCAAATGACAGATGACAAGATCTGGATTCAGGACTTCAAATCCTGAGAGGACTTTGCCAATGTCACCGGCTGTGAACTCTTCCTGACCTGACACAGTGATGGAGGCTTTTTCGAAGTCGGTATCTTCAACCTTTTGCTTAAGGTTTACTTTCTTGAGGTTAAGAATGATGTTTGTGACATCTTCCTTGACGCCGGGGATAGTGTCAAACTCGTGTTTCACTCCGTCAACGCGGATCGACGAAATGGCGAAACCTTCGAGGGAGGAGAGAAGGATGCGACGCAGGGCGTTGCCAATGGTTATACCATATCCCGGTTCCAATGGCTTAAACTCAAATTTACCGAAATGATTATCGGCTTCCAACATGAGGACTTTGTCGGGTTTCTGGAATGCTAAAATAGCCATGGATCTTGATTTAATTATTATTTAGAATACAACTCGACGATAAGCTGTTCTTTGATGTTCTCAGGGATGTCTTCACGGGCGGGAACATGGAGGAATTTACCGGCCTTGATGTTCTCATCCCATTCGAGCCAAGGATATTTGCTGTGATTGAATCCGGCGAGTGCGTCGGAAATTACTTCGAGAGACTTTGACTTTTCACGGACACCGATAACATCGCCGGGCTTAACTGCGTAAGATGCGATGTTGACAACTTTGCCGTTGACCACGATGTGGCGGTGGAGCACAAGCTGACGGGCTGCTGCGCGGGTGGGTGCGATACCGAGACGATAAACTACATTGTCGAGACGGCCTTCAAGAAGCTGAAGGAGGATCTCACCGGTGATACCTTTAGCGCGTGATGCTTTGTCGAAGAGGTTGTGGAACTGCTTTTCGAGAACGCCGTAGGTGTATTTGGCTTTCTGCTTCTCGCGGAGCTGGACGCCGTACTCAGAAGTTTTTCTTCTTTTGTTGAGTCCGTGCTGGCCCGGAGGATAATTTTTCTTGGCGAGGACTTTATCTTCACCGAAGATGGGTTCGCCAAACTTACGGGCGATTTTGGTGCGGGGACCTGTGTATCTTGCCATTTCTGTTTTTGTTTGATGTTGTTTCCTTTTCAGTGGCTCCGATTCTGCGGCTGATGATGAAAACTGATGAATTCCGGGGTGACAGCCGCGACCACAGAGAGGTGAATAAAAGATGTGGTCTATTTCACTGAAGAGTCATCATGGCTTTCACTCAGCCATCCGGTCTTCTCCGTCCGGTTCGTGGATGCAGAAGCCCGCAGATCGTCTTTGGATCTGAAAAGGAGTTGGGAAAAATTGAATAATCAAAATTTACCTTGTTGCCGGGTTTCCGGTTTGTGGCGGCTCATTTGATGTTTTGATTCTGAAAGTGAGAGCTGAGCCGGCCACCGGACTCCGGTCGAGCGAGGTCTGGGCGGATATTATACGCGACGACGCTTGGGAGGACGGCATCCGTTGTGGGGCAGCGGAGTTACGTCAACGATTTCAGTAACTTCGATTCCTGCGCCATGCACGGTGCGGATTGCTGATTCACGGCCGTTGCCGGGACCTTTGACATAAGCCTTCACTTTGCGGAGACCGAGGTCATAGGCTACTTTGGCGCAATCCTGAGCGGCCATCTGGGCTGCGTAGGGAGTGTTCTTCTTTGAGCCACGGAAACCCATCTTGCCAGCGGATGACCAGGAAATTACCTGACCTTCAGAGTTGGCTAAGCACACAATGATGTTGTTGAAAGACGAGTGAACGTGAAGCTGACCGGCGGCGTCAACCTTGACGTTTCTTTTCTTTGCTGCGACTGTCTTTTTTGCCATTTTCGTTTATTATTTAGTAGCTTTTTTCTTGTTTGCAACAGTTTTCTTGCGACCCTTGCGTGTACGGGCGTTGTTTTTGGTGCTCTGACCACGCACGGGGAGACCGTTACGATGACGGATGCCACGATAGCATCCGATGTCCATAAGACGTTTGATGTTGAGCTGAATTTCGCTGCGGAGGTCACCTTCAACCTTGTAGTCGGCGCCGATTACTTCACGAACTTTGGCTGCCTGATCGTCGGTCCAGTCCTTGACCTTGATATTCACGTCAACGCCTGCCTTGTCAAGGATTGACTTGGCTGCGCTACGGCCGATACCAAAAATATAGGTCAGGGCGATTTCACCTCTTTTGTTCTGGGGGAGGTCAACTCCCACAATTCTTACTGCCATATAATTACTTGATTACTTGACTAAAATTTTTGCAAAGGTAATACTTTTTCAGCGATCTTAAAATAGGCTTTCAGTCATTTCGAAACACTTATTAGAAATCATTGAGAAATATTAACTAATAGGTTTCTATAATGACTTTCAGTCTATCTTTGTGATCCGGACCGATTAACCTTGGCGCTGCTTGTATTTGGGGTTTTTCTTGTTGATGACGTAAAGACGTCCTTTGCGGCGCACGATTTTGCTGTCTGGAGTGCGCTTTTTGACTGAAGCTCTTACTTTCATTGGTTTATCTGTTGTATTGAAGATGATTATTTCTGGATGTTTTATTTGTAGCGGAATGCGATGCGGCCTTTAGAGAGGTCGTAGGGCGACATTTCCACTTTCACTTTATCGCCGGGAAGGATCTTGATGTAGTGCATGCGCATCTTGCCTGAGATGTGGGCTGTGATTTCGTGCCCGTTTTCAAGTTCGACGCGGAACATTGCGTTTGACAAGGCTTCGACGATGGTTCCGTCAAGTTCGATTGCTGCTTGTTTTGCCATATTTTATTTCGATGATGAAATATCGGTTGGGTTGTTTGTTAAATGAATCTGTCTCCGAGAGCTTCTTCGATGTAGTCGAATGTGGTGAGGATCTGCGGGCCTTCCGGGTCTATGACTATGGTGTGTTCATAGTGGGCGGAGGGTTTGCGGTCTTTTGTGCGGCACTGCCAGCCGTCTTTTTCGATGACGATGTTGCGGCTGCCGAGGTTGATCATGGGTTCGATGCAGATGCACATGCCCTTTTTCAGTACGGGTCCGCAACCACGGCGTCCGTAGTTAGGGACTTCAGGGTCTTCATGCATTTTGCGTCCGATGCCGTGTCCGCACATTTCGCGCACTACACTGTAGCCGTGACGCTCGCAGTAGGTCTGGATTGTATTGGCGATGTCGCCGATGCGTTTTCCTTCCTGGGCTGCCGAGATTCCTTTGTAGAGAGATTCCTTGGTGACTTTGCAGAGTGCGAGCACTTCGGGGGCGATCTCTCCTACGGGGAAAGTGTAGCACATGTCTCCGTGGTATCCGTCGAGTTCGACCACGGTGTCGATGCCGATTATATCTCCGTCGCGGAGTTCGTAGCCGGAGGGGAATCCGTGGACTACTGTCTCGTTGACTTCGATGCAGAGTGTGCCGGGAAACCCTCCGTAACCGAGACATGCGGGCTTGCCTCCATTGTCGCGCATGAATTCGCGGGCAATGTTGTCAAGGTGACGGGTAGTCACGCCCGGAGCCACCCACTTGGCGACTTCGCCAAGTGTGCGGCTCACAAGCGTGGATGCCTGTCGCATTTTTTCGATTTCTTCGGGTGTCTTAAGATAGATCATTTATTGAAGAATGAATCAGCGGTAATCGAGACGGGTATTAATAGGCTGAACCGGTGGTGCGGCCTTTGATCTTGCCGTCCTTCATGAGTCCGTCATAGTGGTGCATCATCAAGTGGCTTTCGATCTGCTGGAGGGTGTCAAGAACGACACCGACAAGGATGAGCAGTGATGTGCCTCCGAAGAATTGCGCGAAGTTCTGGCTGATGCCGAAGAAGCGTGCGAATGCAGGGAGGATGGCCACGATGCCGAGGAAGAGTGAACCGGGAAGAGTGATGCGCGACATGATCGAGTCGAGATATTCTGCGGTTTTCTTTCCGGGCTTCACACCGGGGATGAAGCCGTTGTTGCGCTTCATGTCCTCTGCCATCTGGGTGGGACGCACTGTGATGGCGGTGTAGAAGTAGGTGAATGCCACGATGAGGATGAAGTAGACAAGATTGTACCAGAATCCGTTGATGTCCGAGAAAGCGGCGTAGAATCCCGATGAGCTCTCTGAGCTGCCGAATCCGGCGAGAGTGATGGGGATGAACATGATTGCCTGGGCGAAGATGATGGGCATCACGCCGGCGGCGTTTACTTTCAGGGGGATGTACTGGCGGGCACCTCCGTATTGGCGATTGCCGACAATACGCTTGGCGTACTGTACGGGCACCTTGCGTGTTCCCTGCACGAGAAGGACTGCACCTACGGTGACTGCGAAGAGCAGGAGAATTTCAACTACAAACATGATGAGACCGCCCTGACTGCCGGTGGCTCCCGGAAGACGGCTTGTGAATTCGTAGAAGAGCGCTCCCGGAAGACGTGCAATGATACCTACAAGGATGATGAAGGAGATACCATTGCCGATGCCGCGGTCTGTAATGCGCTCACCGAGCCACATGATGAACATGGAGCCGGCTGCAAGGATTACTGTAAGGAATGCCAATGTCCAGAAGCCCATGGTAGCACCGCCTGTGGCGGCGCTCACCTGAACCTGGAGATTTACAAGATATGCAGGACCCTGGAGCAGCAGGATAAGCACAGTCAGATAACGGGTGTACTGGCTGAGCTTCTGGCGGCCGCTCTCGCCTTCGCTCTGGAGCTTCTGGAAGGAAGGGAGTACCATGCCGAGCAGCTGTATCACGATTGATGCAGTGATGTAGGGCATGATGCCGAGAGCGAAGATCGAGGCCTGAGAGAAGGCACCTCCTGAGAACATGTCAAGGAGTTGCATGAGGCCGCTCTTGTTGGTGAACTTCGATAGGGCGTCGAGATCCTCCGGCGAAATGCCGGGAAGGACTACGTAGCAGCCGAGACGATAGACGAGCACCAGCAGGAGGGTGACAAGAATACGCTTTCTCAGTTCCTCAATGGTCCAGATGTTACGAATTGTTTCAATAAATCTCATTTCGAGGAGAAGGGGGATTAAATTTTGGTTACTGAGCCTCCGGCTTCAACGATTGCTTTCTCTGCGGCTGCGGAGAATGCGTTGGCCTCAACAGCGAGTTTCCTGGTAAGCCTGCCTGTCGCGAGGATCTTGACTGGCTGCTTGCCGTTGATAAGGCCTGCTGCAACGAGTTCGGCTACGCCGATCTTTTCGATTCCGGCAGTCTCAGCGAGACGTTCGAGATCAACAAGATTGACAGCTTTGTATTCGGTGCGGTTGAGGGGTTTGAAACCGAATTTGGGGAGACGGCGCTGAAGAGGCATCTGACCACCTTCAAAACCTATTTTGCGGCTGTAGCCTGAACGTGATTTGGCACCCTTGTGACCACGGGTAGATGTTCCACCCTTGCCGGAACCGGCGCCACGGCCGATACGGGTTTTCTTCTGGACGGAGCCTACAGCTGGTTTTAAATTGCTTAAATCCATAGTTGTGTTAATGATTTTTAGAAATTAGGCGTTGGTCACTTCTACCAAGTGGCGTACTGCTTTAACCATACCCATCACTGAGGGGGTGTCCTCAAGGACTACTGAGTGATGCATTTTTTTCAAGCCGAGGGCGTCGAGAGTGCGCTTCTGCACTGCGGGAGCGTTGATGCGGCTCTTAATCTGGGTGATTTTAATTTTTGCCATCTGATATATGGATGATTAGCCGTTAAACACTTTGTCGATAGAGATACCGCGGTTCTGTGCAACCTGAGCGGGTGAGCGCATTTCGCCGAGGGCGGCGATGGTTGCCTTTACGAGGTTGTGAGGGTTGGAAGAACCCTTTGATTTTGCAAGGACGTCAGTCACGCCTACGCTCTCAAGAACGGCACGCATCGCACCACCGGCTTTTACACCGGTACCGTGGCTTGCGGGTTTGAGGATTACGCGTGAACCGCCGAATTTGGCGATCTGTTCGTGGGGGATTGTTCCGCGATGAACAGGAACCTTGATGAGGTTCTTTTTGGCAGCTTCAACGCCTTTTGCGATTGCGGCCTGAACTTCATTGGCTTTTCCGAGGCCCCAGCCTACGATGCCGTTTTCATTTCCGACAACGACGATGGCTGCGAAAGTGAATGTGCGGCCACCTTTGGTAACCTTGGTGACGCGGTTGATGGCGACGAGACGATCCTTGAGTTCGAGATCGTTGGTGGATTTAACTTTATTGTTCTTAGTAGCCATATTCTTTAGAATTTAAGGCCGCCTTTGCGTGCGGCGTCAGCCAATGATTTAACTCTGCCATGGAAAAGGTAGCCGTTGCGGTCGAAGACCACTTCGGTGATACCGGCTGCAAGAGCTTTCTGAGCGATAGCCTCGCCAACCTTGGCTGCGATTTCACACTTGGTGCCCTCTTCGATGCCCTTTGAAGATGAGGCGCAAAGAGTTGTGCCTGCGAGGTCGTCGATGAGCTGGACATAGATCTGCTTGTTGCTGCGGAAAACCGACATGCGGGGACGAGCGGCGGTGCCGGAAATCTTCCCGCGGATGCGGGCCTTGATTTTAGTTCTGCGTTGTATCTTAGAAACCATTTTTGAATCAATTTAATTATTTAGCACTTGCCGACTTACCCGACTTGCGACGGATAATTTCGCCCACAAACTTGATACCTTTGCCCTTGTAGGGTTCGGGCTTGCGGAGAGAGCGGATTTTGGCGCAAACCTGACCGAGAAGCTGCTTGTCATCGCTTTCGAGGATGATGAGCGGGTTTTTGTTACGCTCGCTCTTGGCCTCTACTTTCACTTCGGGGGGAAGCTTGATATATATGGCGTGTGAGTAGCCGAGCGAGAGCTCAAGCACCTGGCCGGTTGCGGCGGCGCGGTAACCCACACCTACTAATTCCATTTCCTTGCGATAGCCTGTGGAAACGCCGACAACCATGTTGTGGATGAGTGCGCGGTAGAGACCGTGCTGTGCGCGGTGTTCGCGATCGTCAGAAGGACGGGTGACAACGATGTGACCGTCTTCGACTGCTACCTGGAGGTCGGAATTTACTTTCTGTGAAAGGGTGCCTTTGGGACCTTTTACGGTTACTGTGTTATCCTGGCCGACTGTTACCTGGACACCGGCGGGGATTTCAATGGGAGCTTTACCTATACGTGACATAATTTGTATCCTCCTTATTGATTAGTAAACGTAGCAAAGGACCTCGCCACCGATCTTGAGGTCGCGGGCCTTCTTGTTAGTCATCACACCCTTCGAGGTTGAGAGGATGGCGATGCCGAGTCCGTTCAACACACGAGGCATATCTTTGTAGCCGGTATAACGGCGGAGACCGGGACGCGAAACGCGCTCAAGGCTCTTGATTGCGTTGACCTTGTCAACGGGATCGTACTTGAGGGCGATCTTGATTGTGCCCGCGGGATTTTCGCCTTCCTCGAACTTGTAGTTGAGGATGTAGCCTTGTTCGAAGAGAATCTTAGTGATCTCTTTCTTCAAGTTTGAGGCAGGAATCTCGACCACGCGATGGTTGGCCTTGATTGCATTTCTCAATCTTGTCAGATAATCTGCTATAGGATCAGTCATTTTGAAAAATGTTTAAATTGATTGGGATTTTCCCAACAATATTTAATACTCACTGTGATTGGTCGGAGTTTGGTTGAGGGGAGAGAGAGAAAGAAGAGGACGACCGCGGGTGCCTGTCGGATGCCGGAGAGGGTCTGGAGTAACTTTTTCGGCTTTGACGATGGGGTCTGCCCGCTTAGAGGTAACGACTCTCTGGCCGTCGACTCTCTTGATGGGGATCTGGACTGGTAAGGGGGATTTTTTACCAGGAAGCTTTCTTCACACCGGGGATGAGGCCGGCTGAAGCCATCTCGCGGAACTGGATACGCGAAATGCCAAACTGACGCATGTAGCCTTTGGGACGACCGGTGATCGAGCAACGGTTGTGAAGACGGACTGTAGAGGCGTTCTTGGGGAGAAGCTGGAGAGCTTCGTAGTCACCTGCGGCCTTGAGTTCGGCTTTCTTCTTGGCATATTTTGCGACGAGCTTTGCGCGTTTTACTTCGCGAGCCTTCATTGATTCTTTTGCCATAGCGGATGCTTAGTTTTTAGCGTTTTTGAAAGGGAGACCGAATTCCTTGAGAAGAGCATAACCTTCTTCGTCAGTGTTGGCTGAAGTAACGAAGGTGATGTTCATACCCATGAGCTTGCTGATCGAGTCGATGTTGATTTCGGGGAAGATGATCTGCTCAGTGATACCGAGGGTGTAGTTGCCACGGCCGTCGAGCTTGCTCTCGATACCCTTGAAGTCGCGGATACGGGGGAGGGCCACGCGGATGAGGCGTTCGAGGAATTCATACATTTTCTCACGACGGAGAGTAACCATCACACCGATGGGCATCTTCTTACGGAGTTTGAAGTTAGAGATGTCCTTGCGAGAGAGAGTGGCAACTGCTTTCTGGCCGGTGATGGCTGTGAGCTCGTTGATTGCTGTCTCGATGACTTTCTTGTCCTGAGTAGCTGCGCCAAGGCCCTGATTGATTACAATTTTCTTCAGCTTGGGCACCTGCATCGGAGTGGTGTAGCTGAATTTCTCGGTCAGGGCGGGAACGATGCGTTCCTGGTAGTCTTTTTTAACTGTCTGGGTGCTCATTACTTAATTTCCTCTCCTGATTTTTTAGAGATTCGTACTAATTCACCTTTCTCGTTGCGACGGCAGCTGATGCGGGTCGGCTTGCCAGATTTGGGGTCGATGAGAGAAAGATTGGAGATGTGGACGGGAGCTTCCATCTTGATGAGACCTCCCTGGGGATGCTGTGCGTTGGGCTTGGTGGCCTTGGTCACCATGTTGATGCCTTCAACGAGGGCTTTCTGCTTCTGCACGAGCACCTTGAGCACACGACCCTCCTTGCCACGGTCTTCGCCGGCAAGAACATAGACGATGTCGCCTTTTTTGATATGTGATTTGCTCATTACGTTTAATGTTTTTGACGGTTAAGAATGATTAGAGGACTTCGGGTGCGAGTGAGACGATTTTCATCTGGTTGGCAGCGCGGAGTTCGCGGGCTACGGGGCCGAAGATACGGGTTCCGCGGAGTTCGCCGGCGTTGTTGAGGAGCACACAGGCGTTGTCATCAAAACGGATATATGAACCGTCGGGACGGCGGATTTCCTTCTTGGTGCGGACAACCACTGCCTTCGACACTGTGCCTTTCTTAACGTCTGATGAAGGGATGACGCTCTTGACGGAAACGACAATGATGTCACCTACAGAGGCATAACGACGGCCGGTGCCACCCAGTACATGGATGCAGAGCGCTTCTTTTGCGCCACTGTTGTCGGCTACGGTTAAACGGCTTTCAGTCTGTATCATAGTTTACTTCACTTTTTCGATGATTTCCACGAGGCGCCAGCGTTTGGTCTTGCTGAGGGGACGAGTCTCCATGAGGCGTACGGTGTCGCCGATGGAACATTCATTCTTCTCGTCGTGGGCGTGATATTTCTTTGTTTTGTTGACAAATTTGCCATAAATGGGGTGCTTCTCTTTCCATTTCACCATTACAGTGATGGTCTTGTCACCCTTGTTGCTCGAAACAACCCCGATACGTTCTTTTCTTAAATTTCTCTTTTCCATTTTATTTAAGGGGGAGTTTATTTGTTGTTAAGTTCGCGCTGACGCAACTCGGTCTTGACGCGGGCGATAGCCTTGCGAGCATGTGTAATCTTAGCGGGGCTGTCAAGGGGCGAGATGGCGTGGTTGATCTTGAGCTGGGCATAGTCCTTCTCCATCACAGCCAGGCGGTCGCGGAGATCCTGAGTGCTCACTTCAGTGAATGATTCTTTCTTCATGACGGGTTACACATTTTGGGTTGGGTCATAGTCGCGGCGCACAACGAATTTTGTGGTCACGGGGAGTTTCTGAGCTGCGAGGCGGAGGGCTTCCTTAGCGATGTCGTAAGATACGCCTTCAACCTCTATGATTATGCGGCCGGGGGTTACGGGGGCTACGAATCCTTCGGGAGCACCTTTACCTTTACCCATTCGGACCTCTGCGGGTTTCTTGGTGATGGGTTTATCCGGGAAGATGCGGATCCAAATCTGTCCCTGACGCTGCATGTAACGGGTTACTGCAATACGGGCGGCTTCAATCTGGCGACCGGTGATCCACTTAGACTCCAGGGTCTTTATGCCGAACGAACCGAAGGCCAACTGGTTGCCACGCTGCGCAATGCCTTTCATGCGGCCTTTTTGCGCGCGGCGAAATTTGGTTTTCTTGGGTTGTAACATTGTTTTGTTGAATCAATTGTGGGTTTAACGGTTGTTTTTGGGTTTGCGGAAACCGCCGCGACGGGGAGCGCCATTTGAAGCTGCACCGCGAGATTCCTTCTGGTTTGAAGTGTACTGGGGAGCCAGGTCACGCTTGCCGTAAACTTCGCCACGGCAGATCCAAACCTTCACACCGATCACACCTACCTTTGTGTGGGCTTCGACCAGTGCGTAGTCGATGTCGGCACGGAGTGTGTGGAGCGGAGTACGGCCTTCCTTGAACATTTCCGAACGAGCCATTTCTGCGCCGTTGAGACGGCCTGAGATCTGAACCTTGATGCCTTCGGCACCGGCGCGCATTGTAGAGGCTACTGCCATCTTGACTGCACGGCGATAGGCGATCTTGCCTTCGATCTGGCGGGCGATGGTCGATGCTACGATCTGAGCGTCGAGTTCGGGGCGTTTTACTTCATAGATGTTGATCTGGACATCCTTGTCGGTGATCTTCTTGAGCTCTTCTTTCAGCTTGTCGACTTCAGAGCCGCCCTTGCCGATGATCAGACCGGGGCGTGAAGTGCAGACAGTGATGGTGATGAGCTTCATGGTGCGCTCGATGACGATGCGCGAAACGCTTGACTTTGCAAGGCGGACATTGAGATACTTGCGGAGTTTTGAGTCCTCAAGCAGAGTATCGCCGTATTTCTTACCGCCATACCAGTTAGAGTCCCATCCACGGATAACTCCCAAGCGATTGCTGATTGGATTTACTTTCTGTCCCATTTGTTAAGCTTTAGCGTTTTTGTTATCAATTGTGTCAACAATCAATGTGACGTGGTTTGCGCGTTTGCGGATACGATAGCCGCGGCCTTGGGGAGCGGTGCGCAGACGCTTGAGCATAGGAGCACAGTTTACAAAGATAGTGCTGATGTAAAGCTCGCCGGCGTCGGCTTTACGTTCGTTTTTAGCTTCCCAGTTTGCGATAGCCGAACGGAGGAGCTTTTCGAGGCGGGCAGCCGCTTCCTTATTAGAGAACTTAAGGATGCCGAGCGCACGGTTAACCTCTACGCCGCGCACCATGTCAGCGACAAGGCGCATTTTGCGGGGCGAGGTGGGGATGTTGGTGAGCTTTGCGAAAGCTACCGTTTTCTGTTCGGCTTTCCTGAGGTCGGCTGAATTTCTTTTTCTTACACCCATTTTATTGTAATTCTTTTCTTTTTTACAAATGAATTAGTTATATCAGGGCCCAATTTATTTCTTGCGGTTACCGGAGTGACCACGGAAGGTACGTGTGGGAGCGAACTCGCCAAGCTTGTGGCCTACCATGTTTTCAGTAACGTAGACAGGGATAAATTTGTTACCGTTGTGAACTGCGAAAGTGTGTCCTACAAATTCGGGGGCGATCATTGATGCACGGCTCCAAGTCTTGATAACCGATTTCTTACCGCTCTCTTCCATTGCAGCGACCTTCTTTTCGAGCTTCACGCTGATAAAGGGGCCTTTTTTTAATGAACGACTCATGATAAGTGTTGCTAATGTTAAATCAGATTACTTTTTTCTTCTTTCAATAATGTACTTCGAAGAATGTTTCTTCGGGGCACGAGTCTTGAGACCCTTAGCGTAGAGGCCCTTGCGAGAACGGGGATGACCACCTGAAGCGCGGCCTTCACCACCACCCATCGGGTGATCGACAGGGTTCATTACTACGCCGCGGTTGCGGGGACGACGGCCGAGCCAGCGTGAACGGCCGGCTTTGCCGGAGCGTTCGAGTGAGTGCTCGGAGTTGCCGACAACGCCAACAGTGGCGCGGCATGCGGCGAGGATCTTGCGGGTTTCACCCGAAGGTAATTTAACGATGGCGTAGGTGCCTTCACGCGAGATCAGCTGGGCGAATGTGCCTGCCGAGCGGGCCATGAAAGCGCCCTGGCCAGGACGCAACTCAATGTTGTGGATGAGCGTACCTACAGGGATGTTGGCCAGCGGGAGGCAGTTACCTACCTCAGGCTGGGCATCAGCGCCTGAAAGAAGCACATCACCAACTTTTAAGCCGTTGGGTGCAATGATATAGGCTTTAGCACCGTCTTTGTAGTAAAGGAGGGCGATGCGGGCCGAACGGTTAGGATCGTACTCGATGCTCTTTACTACAGCGGGAACACCGTCTTTGGTTCTCTTAAAGTCAATGATGCGGTATTTGCGCTTGTGGCCACCACCAAGGTAGCGGGTGGTGAGATGACCTTCGGCGTTACGGCCGCCGGAGGCTTTTTTACCGACTGTAAGAGATTTTTCCGGTGTAGTAGCAGTGATGGTACCTTTGAATACACCGATAACTTTGTGTCTCTGCCCCGGTGTTGTGGGCTTGAATTTTCTTACTGCCATTTTATTTAGATATTGCTATAGAAGTCAATATTCTGTCCTTCGGCAAGGGTTACAAGTGCTTTTTTCCAAGCGGTGGTCTTGCCACGGAGCAGACCGCTCTTGGTCCAGCGAGACTTGTTCTTGCTGCGGACATTGATGGTGTTTACGCGGACTACTTTCACGCCGTAGAGATTCTCGACGAGCGACTTGATCTGATACTTGTTAGCCTCAGGAGAAACGGCGAAGGTGTAACGGTTCAGCTTCTCGATGAGATTGTTTGCCTTCTCTGTTACGATGGGTTTGATTGAAATTTCCATTGTCTATGTTTTCTCGTATATGAGGTTAAAGTTTGTTAATGAAATCAAGGCTACTCTCCGTGAGGATGACAGCGTTAGAGTTCATGAGCGCGTAAGTGTTAAGCGCCGAAGCGTCGATGGTTTTGGCATCGGGCACATTTCGGGCAGACAAAGTTACGTTTTTATTCTGACCCGGTAAAACGAGGAGCACCTTTTTGCCTTCAACTTTAAGATTTTTAGTAAAATTTACAAAATCTTTAGTTTTCGGAGCTTCGAAGTTGAAGTCTTCAACGACGATGAGCTGTGAATCCTGTACTTTATAGGTCAACGCACTTTTGCGGGCGAGCGCTTTCACTTTCTTATTCAACTTGAAGCGGTAGTCACGGGGACGGGGACCGAAAACACGTCCGCCACCGACAAGTACCGGAGAGTTGATGTCACCGATACGGCTGCCGCCGCCGCCTTTCTGCTTGTGGAGCTTGCGGGTAGAACCTGAAACTTCACTACGTTCTTTGGACTTGTGAGTACCCTGACGCTGGTTGGCGAGATACTGCTTCACATCGAGATAAACGGCGTGCTCGTTTGCATCTACTGCAAAAACTTCGTCGCTGAGCTGTGCTTTGCGACCGGTGTCTTCACCTTTGATATTGTAAATTGCGACTTCCATTATTTCTCAATTAAAACGATTGAACCTTTACTTCCGGGGATTGAGCCCTTGATGAGGAGCAGATTGTGGTCTGCGATCACTTTGAGCACCTGGAGGTTTTGAATTGTCACTTTCTCGTTGCCCATCTGGCCTGCCATACGCATTCCTTTGAATACTTTAGCGGGGTAAGAGCAGGCGCCGACCGAACCGGGAGCGCGAAGGCGGTTGTGCTGACCATGAGTGCTCTGGCCTACGCCACCGAAACCGTGACGTTTTACCACACCCTGGAAGCCTTTACCCTTCGAGGTACCCTGAATGTCAACGAAGTCATTCTCGTTGAAGAGATCGACTGTGATGGTATCACCGAGTTTGTACTCGCCGTCAAATCCTTTGAACTCGGCCAAGTGGCGCTGGGGAGCTACTCCGGCTTTTTTGAAGTGACCGGCCATAGGGGCAGTGGTGTGCTTGTCTTTCTTTTCAGTGAAACCAAGCTGCACGGCCTCGTAACCGTCTTTTTCAGCCGTTTTAATCTGAGTAACTACGCAGGGGCCTACTTCGATAACAGTGCACGGCACATTCTTGCCGTCGGCACTGAAAACGGATGTCATTCCGATTTTCTTTCCTAATAATCCTGGCATTTCTCTTTGATTTAAAAATGTGAACTGATTGTGGGAGTTGTTTGTGATTACTTGAATCCTTTGATGTCTGAGTGTTTAATGATCAGACTTTGATTTCTACTTCTACGCCTGAGGGGAGTTCGAGTTTCATCAGCGCGTCTACGGTCTTGCCGGTAGAGTTGTGGATGTCGATCAGACGCTTGTAGGACGAGAGCTGGAACTGCTCGCGCGATTTCTTGTTGACGAAGGTCGAACGGTTGACGGTGAAAACGCGACGGTGGGTGGGCAGGGGAATAGGTCCGCTGATCACAGCACCTGTTGCTTTTACGGTCTTCACAATCTTCTCAGCCGACTTGTCAACCAAGTTGTAGTCGTAGGATTTAAGTTTGATTCTGATTGTTTGGTCCATATCTTTGTTGAATGAAAGTGTTTGTCTTACTTGATGAGGTCAACACGGCCCTGGCATTCGGTGAGCACGTTCTTTGCGATCGAGTTGCTTACCTCTGCATAGTGGCTGAATGTCATGGTCGATGTTGCACGGCCTGAAGTGATTGTACGGAGGGCTGTCACATAACCGAACATTTCGGCAAGAGGAGCCTTGGCCTTCACGATGCGTGCGCCAGAACGGCTGGTTTCCATACCTTCAACCTGACCGCGACGCTTGTTGAGGTCACCAATAACATCACCCATGCTTTCTTCGGGAGTTACTACCTCTACTTTGAAGATCGGTTCGAGAAGCACGGGACCGGCTTTTTCAGATGCTTTCTTGAATGCCTGGATGGCACAAAGCTCGAATGAAAGCTGGTCAGAGTCAACCGGGTGGAAAGAACCGTCGATGACTGTAACCTTGAGCTGATCTACGGGGAAGCCGGCGAGCACACCGTTCTTCATAGCTGCGGTGAAACCTTTCTGGATAGAGGGGATGAATTCCTTGGGAATGTTACCGCCCTTGACTTCATCGACAAACTGGAGGTTTCCTTCGAAGCCTTCGTCAACTGGTTCTACACGAACGATGATATCGGCGAACTTACCGCGGCCACCGGTCTGCTTCTTGAACACCTCGCGAAGCTCTACAGGCTTGGTGATAGCTTCCTTGTAAGTAACCTGCGGACGGCCCTGGTTACATTCAACCTTGAATTCGCGACGGAGACGGTCGATGATGATATCGAGGTGAAGCTCACCCATACCTGAGATGACTGTCTGTCCGGTTTCTTCGTTTGTCTCAACGCGGAAGGTGGGGTCTTCTTCTGCAAGCTTCTGCAGGCCGACACCGAGTTTGTCAAGGTCTTTCTGAGTTTTGGGTTCAACTGCGATACCGATAACGGGATCGGGGAATTCCATTGCTTCAAGTACGATAGGATGATTTTCGTCGCAAAGGGTGTCACCGGTGCGGATATCTTTGAAACCTACGCCAGCGCCGATATCGCCGCAGTCGATAGATTCTTTTGCATTCTGCTTGTTGGAGTGCATCTGGAACAGACGGCTGACACGTTCCTTTTTACCTGAACGGCTGTTGAGGACGTAGCTACCGGCTACAACATCACCTGAGTAGACACGGAAGAAGGTCAGACGGCCTACATAGGGGTCAGTGGCAATCTTGAATGCGAGAGCACACATGGGTGCGTCTGATGAAGGCTCGCGGGTCTCAACCTTGTCGGGATCTTCAGGATTTGTTCCTTCAACGGCACCTGAGTCAACGGGGCTGGGGAGATATGCGCAGACAGAGTCAAGGAGACACTGTACACCTTTGTTCTTGAATGAAGAACCGCAGATCATGGGAACGACTTCCATCTTGAGAGTTGCGTTGCGGAGAGCGCGACGAATTTCTTCCTCAGTGATGGTAGAAGGATCGTCGAAGTACTTCTCCATAAGAGCGTCATCGAATTCGGCGATCTTTTCGAGCATCTTGTCACGCCATTCTTCAGCCTCTTCAGCGAGACCGGCGGGGATTTCCTCTAAGGTATAGTCAGCACCCATTGATTCATCGTGCCAAAAGATAGCCTTCATCTGGATGAGGTCAACCACACCCTTGAAAGTTTCTTCAGCTCCGATAGGTATCTGAATGGGACAGGGATTTGCTCCGAGAACATCCTTAAGCTGGCGGACAACTTCAAAGAAGTTCGCGCCCGAACGGTCCATCTTGTTCACATAACCGATACGGGGCACATTGTATTTGTCAGCCTGGCGCCATACGGTTTCAGACTGGGGTTCAACACCACCTACGGCGCAGAAAGTAGCTACCGCACCGTCAAGCACACGGAGCGAACGTTCAACTTCCACAGTGAAGTCAACGTGTCCCGGAGTGTCAATAAGGTTGATCTTGAACTGATCGCCGGCATACTTCCAGAAAGTGGTGGTAGCGGCAGAAGTAATTGTGATACCACGTTCCTGTTCCTGTTCCATCCAGTCCATAGTGGCAGCGCCATCGTGAACTTCGCCGATCTTGTGAGTAAGACCGGTGTAGAAAAGAATACGCTCGGAAGTTGTGGTCTTACCGGCATCGATGTGAGCCATGATACCGATATTACGCGTATATTTTAAATGTGCGTCTGATTTAGCCATTTTGATTTGTGTGAATCTAAATGAATGAAATTAATATAGGCTTAGAAACGGAAGTGAGCGAATGCGCGGTTAGCCTCGGCCATCTTGTGCATATCTTCCTTGCGCTTGTAAGCACCGCCCTGGTCGTTGAATGCGTCTACGATTTCGGCAGCGAGCTTCTCAGCCATTGTCTTGCCACCGCGCTTGCGGGCGTAGAGGATCAGGTTTTTCATCGAGATAGATTCCTTGCGGTCGGGACGGATTTCAGTAGGAACCTGGAATGTCGCACCACCGACACGACGTGACTTAACCTCTACCTGAGGAGTCACATTTTCAAGAGCTTTTTTCCAAATCTCAAGAGCGGTTTTCTCTTCATTGGGAAGTTTGTTCTTCACGAGATCGAGAGCGGAGTAGAAAATAGTATAAGAAGTATTCTTCTTTCCGTCATACATCAGGTGGTTGACGAATTTCGACACTCTCACATCATTAAACACGGGATCGGGAAGAATCACCCGCTTCTTAGGTTTTGCTTTTCTCATTTTTTGAGGAAATGTTTTGTTTTTGGTTGCTTGGTTGCTGCATCTTTAATCTTCAACGGCCGCCCCTCCGGGCGCCATTTACTCAACCTGTGATTTAGCCTTCCAGTCAAATCAAAAACGAGGGTTTAACGACTCTGTTTTTAATTTAATTTTTGTCTTCAGAAAAGGGCTTGCGCTTAATTACTTCTTCGCAGCCTTGGGACGCTTGGCACCATACTTGCTGCGACGCTGAGTACGGTCCTTAACGCCGCTGGTATCGAGCGTGCCGCGAACGATGTGATAACGCACACCGGGAAGGTCTTTCACACGACCACCGCGTACAAGCACGATTGAGTGTTCCTGAAGATTGTGGCCTTCACCGGGGATGTAGCTGTTGACTTCCTTACCGTTGGTCAGGCGCACACGAGCCACCTTACGCATAGCCGAGTTAGGCTTTTTGGGAGTGGTGGTGTACACACGCACACACACGCCACGACGCTGGGGGCATGAATCAAGTGCGGGTGACTTGCTCTTATCTTCAAGAGCCACGCGACCTTTTCTTACTAATTGCTGAATAGTAGGCATCTTGCTTTCTTTTGATTTATTTAATAATGAATAGTAGTATATTTGACTGTTTATTACGCGCTTCCCGCCATCAACCCCGCTAATTACCAAGTAGTTAACGCAGCCGTGACGACAAGCCGTTCTTAAAAGCGATGCAAAATTACAACTTATTTTCCTAACTACCAAACATTTCCAAAATAATTTTCGCATCACCGGATTTGCGCCGGATTTGCGCTAATTTTTCATCTGAACCGTGCAAAAAATCCGCAGCATCCTCACGGCCGGATGCCATGCGGCAAGCCCACACTCACAATCGCACCCCAAATGCAACCACAACCCTTATTTTATTTTTTCGCTTCTTTATTGTGTTTTTCCTACATAACCATTAATTTTGCACCTTAAATAAAAACACGGCCGTTTCCACGGCCCAATACGTTAAAAAGCCAAGCCACCATAAATCAATGGAAAGAAAATTCAAGCGAACCCTCATCACCACAGCCCTGCCCTATGCCAACGGGCCTGTGCATATCGGACATCTTGCCGGCGTATATGTTCCGGCCGATATTTATGCCCGCTATCTGCGTATGCGCGGCCAGGACGTAGTCATGGTCGGCGGCAGCGATGAACACGGTGTGCCCATCACACTCCGTGCCAGAAAAGAAGGCATCACCCCGCAACAGGTCGTAGACCGCTACCACAACATCATAAAAGATTCGCTTGAAGAACTCGGAGTAAGCTTCAATATCTATTCAAGAACCACTTCCGAACTCCATCACAAGACTGCTTCCGAATTTTTTCGCCACCTTTATGATAAAGGCGAATTCTCCGTGCAGACCGCACAGCAGCCATATGATGAAAAAACCGGAGAATTTCTCGCCGACCGTTATGTGGTCGGCACCTGCCCGCGCTGTCACAATGAAAACGCCTACGGTGACCAGTGCGAAGCCTGCGGCTCATCGCTCAACGTCACTGACCTCATCAATCCCCGTTCGGCCCTCACAGGCGAACCGGTGAAAATGCGCGAGACCACCCACTGGTATCTCCCCCTTGACAAGTGGGAACCCAAACTGCGCGAATGGATACTTGAAGGCCACAAAGAATGGAAAACAAACGTCTACGGACAGTGCAAATCATGGCTTGATGCCGGACTCCAGCCCCGTGCCGTGAGCCGCGACCTCAACTGGGGTGTGCCCGTTCCGGTTGAAGGAGCTGAAGGTAAAGTGCTCTACGTATGGTTCGACGCTCCGATCGGCTATATCTCCAATACCAAGGAACTCCTCCCTGACTCATGGGAAAAATACTGGAAAGATCCGGAAAGCCGCATCATCAACTTCATCGGCAAAGACAACATCGTCTTCCACTGCATCGTCTTCCCCTCGATGCTGATGGCCTACGGCGATAACTTCCAGCTGCCCGACAACGTCCCGGCCAACGAATTCCTTAACCTCGAAGGCGACAAGATCTCCACGTCACGCAACTGGGCCGTGTGGCTTCACGAATATCTCAATGACTTCCCCGGCAAGCAGGATGTGCTTCGCTATGTTCTCACCGCCAACGCACCTGAGACAAAGGACAACGACTTCACATGGGCAGACTTCCAGGCCCGCAACAACAACGAACTCGTGGCCATCCTCGGCAACTTCGTGAACCGCGCAATGGTTCTGACCCACAAATATTTCAACGGTGAAGTTCCGGCCGCAGGAATGCTGACAGAAACCGACACCCTCCTTGCAACCGAACTCGGCACCGCCACAGAGGCCCTGACAGCCGCACTTGAGACATTCCATTTCCGCGAAGCCCTCAAGCAGGCCATGGAAATAGCCCGTCTCGGCAACCGCTATCTGCAGGAAACCGAACCCTGGAAACTCGCCAAGACCGACATGGAGCGCGTGAAGACAATTCTCAACATAGCTCTCCAGCTCTGCGCCAACATCGCTGTGGCATTCGAGCCCTTCACTCCTTTCATGTCTGAAAAGCTCGCCAAGATGCTCGGCCTCAGCGGAAAACTCACATGGGACATGCTCGGAAAGCTTGACATCATTTCCGCCGGCACCACACTCGCCACTCCCGAACTGCTTTTCGACAAAATCGAAGACAGCCAGATCGAAGCCCAGCTCAAACGCCTCGCCGATACAAAGAAAGCCAACGAAGCAGCCGCCTGGAAAGCAGAGCCTCAGGCCAAGGATGTGGAATTCGACACCTTCGCCGCCTGTGATCTCCGAGTGGGCACCGTACTTGAATGCGTGAAAGTCCCCAAGGCCGACAAACTCCTGCGCTTCCTCATTGACGACGGATTGGAAAAACGCACCATTGTTTCAGGCATAGCCAAATACTACAAGCCCGAAGAACTGGTAGGCAAACAGGTCTGCTTCATAGCCAACCTCCCTCCCCGCAAACTCAAAGGCATTGTGTCTGAAGGCATGATTCTTTCTGCCGAGAACTCCGACGGTTCCATAGTGCTTCTCAGCCCCTCGGCTGCAGTAGCTCCCGGCGCCAAGATCGGCTAAGGCTCATGCGCCGACCGTCCCCACACAGCAATATGAAATCCGAGAGGGTTGGGCTTCCCTCCCCTCCCGGATTTTTCAATTCTCCCCCCAAAAGCATTCTTTATCAACAGGTCGTTTAAAAAACAACAGTTAAATGACAGCCAGAAGAAAACCACGACTCCTGATCATATACACAGGCGGAACGATCGGAATGATCGAAAATCCAGAAACCCATGCCCTGCAGCCTTTTGACTTCTCGCACCTCATAGACAATGTGCCCAAAATCAAGATGCTCGACTATCATATCGACAACATCCAGTTCACCCCGATAGACTCAAGCGATATGAATCCGTCAGGATGGGCGGAGATATCAAATGCCATAGCCTCGCATTATGACGAATATGACGGTTTCGTAGTTCTCCACGGCACCGACACAATGGCCTACACGGCCTCGGCTCTTTCATTCATGCTCGGCAATCTCCACAAGCCGGTCATTATCACCGGCTCGCAGCTCCCCATCGGAGAAGTGCGCACCGACGGAGAAGAAAACCTCATAACCGCCCTGCAGATTGCAGCCGCCACTACTTTTGACGGGTCTCCGATGGTCCAGGAAGTAGCTATCCTGTTCGAGAACTATCTCTGGCGCGGAAACCGCTCTACCAAAATGAGTGCCGACAACTTCAATGCCTTCAAGAGCAACAACTATCCGCAGCTGGCAAAAATAGGCCTTGGAATACACTTTTCAGAAGAGGCTCTGTGGCGTCCAAAAGCAAAGACACCTTTGCAGCTCAACACCCGCATGGACTCCAACGTGATGTTTATCGAGCTCTACCCCGGCATGACACAGCAGACCCTCCGCTATCTTCTGAACGCTCCTGGAGTAAAGGGCATTGTACTGCGCACATACGGAGCAGGCAACGCTCCGACAGCCGGATGGTTTATCGAGGAAATAGCTCAGGCAGTGCAACGGGGAGTAGTGATTGTCAATGTCACTCAGTGCGTGAACGGAGGTGTGCACCACAGGCGCTACGTGGCAGGCGACAAGCTGGCCAACGCAGGTGTGATTTCCGGCCATGACATGACCTCAGAAGCAGCAATAACCAAACTGATGTATCTGTTCGGCCTCGGACTGACACCTTCAGCCGTGGCTACACGCCTTAACACTGATCTCTGCGGCGAGGTCACACTGTAGCCGCGCCGCAAAAACGTCAGTCATACCCGTTTTCAAAATCAAATTCCAGCTGTCGCGGATCATAGACCGTCCGTGAGGAACTTCCATGTTCCGGCATCGAGACAGAAAGGCCCACAAGCCTAACCTGCCGTCCGACCACCGGCGCCAGAGCCAGCAGGCGTATAGCCGCCTGGGCGATGAGATCTTTGTTCTGATAGGCGTGTGGAGCAGTATGGCTGCGTGAACACTGGCTGAAATCGCTGAATTTCAATTTAAGCGTCAGCGTACAGCCGCGGAACACACTGCGTCCTATCCTCCAGACAAGTTCTTCTGCCAGATCAGAGATCACCTGCTCGATCTCTCCGACGGTCACAAGATCTTCCTGAAGAGTGATCTCGCAGCCGACCGATTTCCGCGTCCACAGCGGCTCCACGGGTCTATTGTCGATCCCGCGGGCAAACTGATAGAAAATCCTCCCGGACTTCCCGAATTCATGACTCAGCAGTTCGGCTGAACAGGCTGCAAGCTGTTCGCCGTTCCAGATACCAAGAGCATGCATCCTTGCGGCCGTGACGGGCCCCACACCCCAGAAATCTTCCACCGGAATCCTGCGTATAAAATCAAGAGCCTGCGAGGGATGGATGGTACACAGGCCGTCGGGCTTCCGATAGTCAGAAGCTATCTTAGCCAGAAACTTATTGTAAGAGACTCCGGCGGAAGCTGTCAGCCCAAGTCGCTCACGGATCTTGCTCTTGATCTCTCTGGCGATATTGACAGCCATCGGTTCACCTGCCTTATTGACAGTCACGTCAAGAAAAGCCTCGTCAAGAGATATCGGCTCGACGATATCGGTATATTCATGAAAAATCTCATGCATAGCTGCCGACACCTTTTTATATACATCGAATCTCGGTTTCACAAAAACGAGTCCCGGACAGATTTTCGCTGCCCGCATCGACGGCATGGCCGATCTTACGCCGAATCGCCTCGCCTCATAGCTCGCAGCCGCTACCACACCGCGCCCCTCGGCATGGCCGACGGCTATAGGCACTCCTCTCAGTTCAGGATTGTCACGCTGCTCGACTGACGCATAGAACGCATCCATATCAATATGGATGATCTTACGTATTTCACCCAGTTCAGAGACGTCCCTGGTCATTGTAGGAATAAAATTCGTTTCGCGCTATTATCACATGATCAAGCACTTTGATTCCGAGATAATCGGCTCCGACCTTGATTCTCTGAGTCAGACGGTCATCCTCACCGCTCGGAAGCGGATTCCCGGAAGGATGATTATGAACCAGTATTATCCCTTCGGCAAGACAGTCGAGCGCCCGTTTTAGAAGCAGCTTCACATCCACCACCGTGGCGGCCGTGCCTCCCTGCGATATGCAACGCTTGAACTTCACGCGGTTACTCCTTGAGAGCATCATCACCCAGAATTCCTCATAGTCAAGATGAGCCATAAGCGGCTGCATTATATCCTTGACATCCTCGCTCGACCTGATCAGCGGCTCTGCGGCACCGGCCATCTGCTCACGGTTACGGCGGCCGAGTTCAAAAGCCGCGGCAAGGCATACGGCTTTGGCCGGACCGACTCCTTTGTATTTCGACATCATCTCCTGCATACTCATGCGGGCAAGGTTGTCGACCCGCTGGTCACAGTCATGCAGAATGCCACGCGCCATGTCGACCACCGACATGCCCGGCAGTCCACCACCAAAAATCAATGCCACAAGTTCGGCATCGCTCAGCGAGCGTATGCCGTTGGCGAGCGCTTTCTCACGCGGCTTGTCGTCGTCATTCAGATCATGAATGCGGGTCGGGACAAAAGGTGTCTGGTCATTCATCGCTTCTACTTTCCTTTTCTCATTAAAATCTCTTCTTCGACGTCACGTCCGCGCCCAAGCACTATCTTGAGGAAGTATGCTTTCAGAAAACCGCAGCCGTAGCCACAGATCTGGATGACGCTCGCAGGCAAAGCCTTGACCGCAATCACAGGCGAGCGGGTTGACACAAGCGCACTGACGAATATGGCAATAAGATACAACCCCAACGGCAGCAGGAACCACGGAGAGACTGCCGCTGACAGCACCACAAGCACCAGCCCTATGATCACAGCCAGGGCAGGAAGAGCATGAACCACTTTCAGCGACCCCGGATAGAGCAGCTTGAGGGTGATGCGCGACATGCCGAACACATAGACCTGACGAAGGAATTTTCTGAAATCAACACGCCTCTTGTGGTAGACATAAGCTGGACGGATCAAGGCTATCGAAAAGCCAGCATTACGGATTCGAGTCGACATGTCTATATCCTCTGAAAACATTTCACGGAAGCCCCCCACCCTTTCATAGACTCTGCGCGAAAAACCCATGTTGAATGTGCGCGGCACAAACTTTTCAAGGCTCATCTTCCCGCCACGGATTCCGCCGGTGGTCAGAAACGAGGTCATGGCGAAATTGATGGCCTTCTGAGTCGAGGTGAACGACGAGTGAGCTGAGTCCGGACCGCCGAAACAGTCTACGGGCTTTGCATCCAGCTCGCGGCTAAGAACAGCGAAGTAATCCTCCGGGATCACACAGTCGCTGTCAAAGAAAATGAAATAATCGCCTGCGGCCCGCTCCATTCCATAGTTGCGGGCAATCGAACGGCCTTCATTCTCCTTGTAGAAATATCTGACACGCAGATTTTCCACGCTTTCAGCTTCGGCCTGGCATCTGTCTGTCGACCCGTCCTCCACTATCACGACCTCGAAATTCTTCAAGGTCTGACGGCTGAGACTTTCCAGCAGATCACGGACCTCATCAATACGGTTATAGACCGGTACTATTACCGAAAAACGCACCTTTTCATCCATCAGTTCATGCGGTTTTTATAATCATTATAATCGAAACGGCGCAGATAAGTGCAATTGCCATCAGAGTCGCAAAGCACCATAGCAGGATGCTGTATGCCATTGAACATAGTGGTCTTCACTGTAGTATAGTGGTTCATATCCTCAAGCGTGAGGCGATCACCGGCTTTCAGTGGCTCCCGGAAACACCAGTCGCCCACATAGTCACCGCTCAGGCAGGAATTTCCGCCAAGCCTATAGCGCGGCAGCCCCTCCGCTTCCGGAACACTTTCGGTGATGGCCGGCTTATAAGGCATCTCAAGGCAGTCTGGCATGTGGCAGGCGAAACTTGCGTCGATGACAGCCGTTTTCACTCCTTGGTTCTCAACCACATCAAGCACTTCGGTGATCAGATCGCCGGTGCGCCAGGTGAAAGCGCTTCCCGGCTCCATAACTACCTGCAGCCACGGATAACGCCCACGGAAATCTTTCAGAAGCCCGATCAGATGGTCCACGTCATAGCCCTCGCGCGTCATCAGATGACCACCGCCGAAGTTGACCCACTTCAGCTGACTGAAATACATTCCGAACTGATCCTCGAAAGCGGCAAGCACCTTTTCAAGATCATAGCTCGAACTCTCGCACAAAGCATGGAAATGCAGACCCTCGATCCCGGCAGGCAATACTCCGGCAAGCTGATCGGCGGTCACTCCGAAACGCGAACCGGGAAGAGCCGGATTGTAGATCTCAGTCTCGATGACCGAGCACTGCGGATTGACTCTCAGTCCGGGCGACACTCCGGCCGCCAGAGTCTTGGCGCCATACTTTTCCCACTGACCGAGAGAGTTGAAGGTCAGATGAGTGGCACGTGAAAGAAACTCACTTATCGTGGCCTCGGTATAGACCGGACAGTAGACATGCGCCTCACCTCCGAGCTCTTCATTGCCAAGCCGGAGCTCGTTGAGCGAACTGGCGGTAAAATCGCGGTTATACTCCCTGATTATAGGGAATGTACGCCACAAGGCATAGGCCTTGAAAGCCATGATGATATTCACACCGGCCTCACGCTCCACTCTGTTGATCAGCGACAGGTTGCGGCGCAATTTATCTTCATATACTATATAATAAGGTGTAGCGATCTCGTCTGCTTTCATCTCATATTGTTTTTGGTATGGTGGTTACTCGGTTCCGACTATTGAAAATTTCGCAAACTTCAGCATCAGGGTGCGAGTGTCGGTATTCTCGAACTTCACTGTGATTCTCGGATCGGGCCCTGCGGTGTCGATATTGACAATCGCACCACGGCCGAACTTGGCATGTTCTATGACCGTTCCCTCCGCCACTTCGCTCACCGAATGAAGGGCATATCTGACATCGCTCGCAGGCTTTCCGGCAGACGGCTGCATCTGTCCGGACCGTCTGAATGACTGCGGCGCGCCTGACGAAGGCTGAACCTTGCGCAGCGAGTTCAGACTGCGGGCTGAGCCGGCCATTGATGCCGTATAATTTACCGTCGGGCGCACCTTCGGAGCATCGTCTCCAAGATTGTCATTGGTGGCAAGACGCAGATAGCGCTGATCTATATCTCTGAGGAAGCGCGACGGGCGGCAGCTGACCGTCTGACCGTTGCGGAAACGCGATCCGGCATATGTCAGCATGCAGAATTTTTTCGCTCTCGTCATAGCCACATACATCAGACGGCGCTCCTCTTCGATCTGGGCCGGTGAATCCTGAGCCATAGCCGACGGAAAAAGCTCTTCCTCAACTCCGACCACAAACACATTATTGAATTCCAGCCCCTTTGCAGCATGGACAGTCATCAGAGTCACGCGCTCCTCGCTTGCGTCGCCGGAATCCGAATCCTGGTCAGTGGCAAGCGAGACCTCCGCCATAAAATCGGCGAGCGACATGCTGTCACTCCCCTCCTCCACACGGGTCTCCACAAAGCCCTTCACGCCTGAAATCAGTTCCTGAAGGTTTTCCTGTTTCGAAAGATTTTCAGGTGTGCTGTCGTGGAGATACATCTTCAGCATCTCAGTACGTTCTATGATCCTGGTGGCCAGTTCAAGCGCATCGGCCCCCTTGCGGTCAGCCTGCACGAATTCAGTTATCAGACCTGCAAATCTGTCGAGTTTACGCAAAGTCCCGGCATTGAGACCGGCCGGATACCTGTCAGGCTCCTGAATCACAGTCCAGAGGCTTACGTTGCCGTCAATCGCTGCACGTGTCAGCTTGGCGAGAGTTGTCTCCCCGATGCCTCGCGCCGGGAAATTGATCACACGTCTCAGCGCCTCGTCATCATCAGGATTCAAAGCCAGACGGAAATAGGCAATGGCGTCCTTTACCTCCTTGCGCTGGTAGAACGACAGACCACCGTAAATCCTGTAAGGCACATTGCGTTTTCTCAAAGCCTCTTCCAGCACACGGCTCTGGGCATTGGTACGATATAGTATGGCGAATTCATCGGCACTGTCGCCGCTCGTCATTTTCAGCTGCGACAGCCGCGAAGCCACCTGATAGGCCTCCTCGAAATCGCTATAGCACTTGACCACCTCTATCAGCGCCCCGGTCTCGTTCTCTGAATAAACGGTTTTGGGTATCTGCTCGCTGTTCTTGTCGATAAGTGAACCGGCGGCATTGATGATGTTACGTGTCGAGCGATAGTTGCGTTCGAGTTTAAAGATAGACAGTGCAGAATACGTCTTTCTCAGATCAAGGATATTGCGGATATTGGCACCCCGGAACGAGTAGATGCTCTGGGCATCGTCGCCGACCACACAGAGCCTGCCGCTTTCGCGTGTAAGCTGGGTCACTATCACGTGTTGCGCAAAGTTGGTGTCCTGATACTCGTCGACAAGCACATAGCTGAAAAACTCCCTGTAGTGACGAAGCACATCCGGATTGTCGCGCAACAGTACATTGGTATAATAGAGCAGATCGTCAAAATCCATAGCTCCGGCCACCACGCATCGGTCGCGATAGGCTCTGTAAACCGCATAGAGTTCGGGGCGTTTGGCTCTCGCATCGGCTTCCATCACATCGCGGCTCAGCGCATAGTCTTCAGGCGAGACAAGTGCGTTCTTGGCACCGGAAATGGCCGAAAGCACAGCCGACGGCTTGTAGATCTTATCGTCAAGCTGCATATCCTTTATGATAGTCTTGACAAGCGATTTACTGTCGGCGCTGTCATAGATCGTGAAATTGCTTTTGAATCCTATCAGTTCGGCATTGGCGCGGAGAATACGCGCAAAGATCGAATGAAAGGTGCCCATCCACAGTTTCGAAGCCACAGCGCCGCCCACAAGCTGCTCCACGCGCTCGCGCATCTCTTTGGCAGCCTTGTTCGTAAAGGTCAGAGCAAGAATCCGCCACGGCTCATAGCCGAGGCGGAGAAGATGAACAATCTTATAGGTGAGCACACGGGTTTTGCCTGAGCCGGCTCCGGCTATCACAAGCTGAGGCCCGTCGCAATACTCTACAGCGGCCCGCTGCTGTTCATTGAGTTCATCAAGATAATTTTCGTCCATCAATATCATCACTTGACGAGCAGATGGTCACCGGTTTCGTTGACAATCGAGCGGTAATAGCGATCGTCATATCCGCCGTAGACCGGCGACACAGGCATTCCTTCGGGAGTGCGTTCGAATTTTCCGTCTTTCTCTTTCTTGATATTGCCGTCCATATATTTGACAAGGAGATAGTCGCCGAGATCCTTATAGCGCTTCACATAGCGGCGCGAAGCAAGGGCAGAGTGATCGTTGAGCAGACTGCGGGCGGCATCAGGATCGAGAGTCGGCACTTCGGCGAGGAACGTTCTGACTTCATTTTCAAGAGTATCTTCCTCGGCTTTCTGCACACGGCGGATATCATCGATCATCTTGCTGTACTGGTGATAGGCCTGGTTCGCCACATAGCTTGTCACCCAGAATGCAGCGTCCCATGACAGGGTGAGGAGATCGCCGTTGCCCTGAGCGAATTCATGAGGTATTGAAGTGATGCTGCTGTACATGGGCACATACACACAGGTATTGGCATCGTCAACACCGAACCAGAGTATGCCGCGCATCAGTTCAGGATGGGCAGAGTTCATCTGAGACACAAACGAAAAACCGGTCTGCTGAGTGGCGATGGCACGTTCGTTGAGATATTCCTTTCCGTCGACTTTGAACGTCATCGGACGCCAGCGGTAAGGCACCGCATAGGGACCGGCGCCAACATCTTTGGTCATGTCCATCGGAGTACCCTCGAAATGGTCACGCATCATCCACTTCATGTCATTGAGACTCACCTTGCGGTCAGGTTTCACCCAAAGCGGCATAGGCTCGCCCTCGGCCTTCATGATCCAGGGGAGATAGCTGTCCATTCCGTCGGCAAAACGGTTGAAATAGCTCCACACACGGCCGTCACAGCCGCGGGTTGCAGTGCCGTCGAGTTCGCCATAGGCAAGCGAGAAACTGAAGTCCTCGTCCTTACCGTTGTAGTAGCCCATTTTACGGGCGAATTTGATGACATCAGGCGAGTAGAGGGTGTTTTCCTTGTCTTTCAGAGGAAATTTATGGATACGCGGATGGTTGGCATGGCCCGAAATACAGTCGTCGGGGATACGGCGGGCCACCCATACGGCGCCCTTCTCCTTGCCGCCCTTGCCGATCAGTTCCATGACCCAGGCTTCTTCAGAATCGGCAATAGAGAACGATTCACCACTTGAATGATAGCCGTATGTGTTCACCAGATCTGTCATGATCTTTATGGCCTCGCGTGGCGTTTTGGCTCGTTCAAGGGCCACATAGATCAGCGAACCATAGTCCATTATACCGGTTGTGTCTTCCAGCTCGTGACGGCCACCCCAGGTGCTTTCCGAGATTGTCAGACCGTGTTCGTTCATATTGCCTATAGTAGTATAGGTTTCGGCTACTTCGGGTATCTCGCCGAGATAGCGGCCTGTGTCCCATTCAACGATCTTCCTCATCGTGCCTGGCGCATGTTTGCCTCCGGGGCGGTTGTAGAGTTCACCGTAAAGCGTATGGCTGTCGGCGGCATAGGTGACAAGCACCGAGCCGTCAGGAGTGGCGTTCTTACCTGCGATAAGGCTCGTGCATGCCAGAGCCGGCTCAACTGACATCAGAGCCAGGGCTCCGAGAACGATTTTATCGAACATTTTCATGATTGGTTTTGTTTTTTTTAATGATTTATGCAAGGATCTGTCAGCCTCCATATTCCAGCAGGAACACCACAGCGGACGTCCGTCTTGCAAAAATAATGAAATTCATCTACAAATCCAAGCCGCAGGATCTCTTTCTGCATCGCACAGAAAAATGTGAGAAAGTCTGACAACAAATGTTAAACCCCTCTATAACTTCCGATAAATTTGTGATTTACAAATATTTTTCATTAATTTGCAATCAGGACTCCTTACCTGCATAAACAAATTTCTCATATACTACTCACTAACCAACTGTTTATTTTATGAAAAAGTATCTCGCAGAGATGATCGGAACATTTGTTCTGGTACTCATGGGTTGCGGCAGCGCAATCTTCGCAGGCATTGGCCTCGGCACAACCGGCTATGGCGTGACAACCCTTGGCGTGGCTATGGCGTTCGGCCTTTCTGTAGTGGCTATGGCCTACACCATCGGCAACATTTCAGGCTGCCACATCAACCCGGCCATCACCCTCGGTGTCTGGTCAAGCGGACGCATGAGCGGCAAGGAAGCCGGTGGCTACATGCTCTTCCAGTGCATCGGAGCCATCATCGCATCTGCAGTCCTCTACATCCTCGTCCACACCGGAAATGAAGCCGGAATCGAAGCCGTGTTCAACAGCACTACGACCACCGGCTCAAACAGCTTCCTCCCCGGCAACATCGTGCCGGCCTTCATTGCAGAACTTATCTTCACATTCATATTCGTGCTCGTGGTGCTCGGTTCCACTGACGAAAAGAAAGGCGCCGGCAACCTTGCAGGTCTCGCCATCGGTCTGACTCTTGTCCTGGTCCACATAGCATGCATCCCCATCACCGGCACTTCAGTCAACCCGGCTCGTTCGATCGGCCCGGCCATTTTCGCAGCCATCGAAGGTAACTGTGTGCCTCTCAGCCAGCTCTGGCTCTTCATCGTGGCTCCATTCATAGGAGCTATGCTCAGCGCCTTTGTCTGGAAAGGACTCCGCTCAGACAACTGATCGGCATTCGTAGCTAAAAAAATAAACCGCAGGGGCATGAGGATTGTCAGCATGTCCCTGCGTATTATCTGACACATTCAAATACTCTTCATGAATCTCAACGGACGACGTGAAAGTTCAAACGTCAGCGACCGCCGCAGTGGAGGCGGTGGGGGCGGCAAGAAAATCGGCGCCGGAATCGGCGCGGTAATAATAGCGGCTATCATTGCATGGATATCCGGTGGAAACCCTCTTGATGTCCTGATCTCTAACGCCGGTTCATTCACCTCCGGCAGCAGCCAGGTCTCGCAGAACTACACCCCTACAGAAGAAGAGGAGGAACTGGCACGCTTCTCCCGCCAGATTCTGGCCGGAACGGAAGACGTGTGGACAAAGATTTTCGCCCGGATGGGGAAGGAATACGAAGCGCCGACCCTGGTGCTCTACACCGATGCCGTCAGAAGCGCCTGCGGAGATGCATCCGCATCTGTAGGCCCGTTCTACTGCTCGGCCGATGAGAAACTCTACATTGACCTGTCATTTTTCCGTGACATGCGCAAGACTCTCGGAGCCGATGGAGATTTCGCATACGCCTATGTGATAGCCCATGAAGTCGGGCATCATGTACAGCATCTGCTCGGCATACTTGACGAAGCCCATTCGCAGATGAACCGCGTAAGTGAAACCGAAGCCAACAACATCAGTGTGCGCATCGAACTCCAGGCCGATTTCCTCGCCGGTGTCTGGGCCTATCATGACAACGAGATGTTCAGCTCCATTGAAGACGGTGATCTTGAAGAAGCTCTTGATGCATCAATGAAAATAGGCGATGACTATCTGCAGAAACGCGCCCGCGGCTACTCCGTGCCCGACTCATTCACCCACGGCACATCAGCCCAGCGCAGCCGCTGGCTCAAAAAAGGCCTCTCGACAGGCGACCTCAGCCAGGGCGACACATTCTCCATCCCCTATTCCAGTCTGTAAGCGCTTATCAGGAAATGCAAACCTTTTTTGCACCTCCACGCATTATCGCACTAAAACTCTATTCTCTTGTGGTTAACTTTGCAGCGTCAGGAGAGTTTCCGAAAAAGTATCGAGGCTACGTTTGAGGCGGCGCTGCTGTCGGTATGAAGTATGGATCTGATCTTTGCATAACCTTCCAGCTGGGCCTCGCGGGCCGGCCCCGCTTCAAGTATCTGCGAAAGTTCACGGTCCACATTGTCAGCCGTACAGTTGTGGACCAGCATCTCCGGCACCACACACCCCCTGACCCCCGTGCGCACGGCCTCGCGGTTGACCTCACGTCGCGTCTGACGGTCTATCTTCCCGCCTATAAGGTTAGGCAGAGCCACATAGGGAATCTTCAGAATGTGAAGGAATATGTCATGGGCCCATTTCCACCCCACGGCACGATAGCAGACCACCTGCGGACATCCCGCCAGGGCACATTCCAGCGAGGCTGTGCCTGAAGTCACCATAGCGGCATGGGCACCGGCCATCAGCTCAAGAGTGGCGGCATCTACAAGAGGGAAAGAGGTATAGGCTCCATACATCGACTTGTCTATAGAAGGAGCGGCGGCCACCACGGTCTGCATCTCAGGATGACGTCTGGCCACAGCATCCATCACCGGCAGATTAGCCTTGATCTCTCCGACACGGCTGCCAGGCACAAGAGCGAGGATCGGACGCTCCGACAGCCCGTGACGCTGCAGAAATTCCGCCCGCGAAGGCAGTGATTTCATCACTTCCTCCACCTCTTCGACCGATGGGTTACCCACATAGTCCACCTTGACTCCCCGTTCCCCGAACCATGCAGGCTCAAACGGAAGTATCGATAAAATGCCGTCTACATAACGGCGCAACTGCTTGATGCGATATTCCTTCCAGGCCCAGAGCTTTGGCGCGATATAGTAAAACACCTTTATGCCAAGCTCTTTGGCAAATCTGGCCAGCTTCAGATTAAAGCCCGGATAGTCGACAAGCACCACGGCATCAGGCCGCATGGTCCGGATGGCCTCTTTAGCCCTACGCAGATTGCCGAGAACCTGCGGCAAGTGGGTTGCCACATCAATAAATCCCATGAATGCCATGCGGCTGAAATGTATCAGAGGCTCATGCCCAGCCGCTTCGGCCATGCGGTCGCCACCGAGAAAAGTGATTTCCGCCGAAGCATCAAGCTTCAGCAACTCTTTGATTACCTGCGCCGCATGGACGTCACCGGATGCCTCTCCGGCTGAAAAGAAATACTTCATAAGCACAAAGATATAGGATTTTTTTCATTTTCTGAAGGATTTTCGCTAACTTGCGCGTTATTAAGAAGAGCTCAACTATTCATTCTTCTTCATCAGCATCACAACTATATGTTCAGATACATCTTCGGGGCAATACTCAGCCTGCTTCCGCTTCTCTCGTTTGGGAAAACGCCGATTTTCGGAAACCCAGAAGTCGATGTCGACAATATGTACGCCTATGTCAAGCGCCACAACCCAGATTTCAGACGCGAAGTTGCCGAGGCCTTCTACAGCATCGGGCGCCGTTACGGCATACGCGGAGACATCGCCCTGTGTCAGGCCATAATCGAGACCGGATGGTTCCGTTTCGACAACGGCACTGCCGTCCGCCCCGAAGCTCATAACTATTGCGGACTTGGCGTGAAAAAGCGTGGCGACCGCGGATGCTCGTTCAAATCCGTGGAAGAAGGAGTCACAGCCATGATACAGCACCTCTACGCTTATGCCTGCTCAGGCAAATTGCCGAAAGGAGAACGCAAGATAGATCCCCGCTTCGACTATGTGAGCCGCGGTTGCGCCCCGACATGGGAAAAACTCGCCGGCCGCTGGGCAATGAATCCGCGTTACGGCAAAAACATAATGAAAATCTATTCCGGACTTGCCTCCAAAGCCCGCTCCGGCGGCAAAGTGCAATTCATAGAAGTCAATATCCCCGATGATCTCCTTGACGGCGATGAAATTGACTACTCCGATCTTGACTATGCCCATGACGTTGACACTCCGGAAATCTCCGTGGCCGATGACGATATCTTCAACTGACTCCATTCCACACACCCCCGAAAACAGACCAATGAAAGAAAAAGACATCATATCAAACATCGCCTCCCGCCTCGCCATCACCGAACTCAACGCTATGCAGAAACGCATGGCATCTGTAAAAACCGGAGGCAACACCATTACACTCCTGGCCCCGACAGGTTCCGGCAAGACCGTGGCATTCGCCATAGCCCTGCTCAAAAGCCTTGGCCCGGCCGACGGACGGATACGTGCCGTGGTCATGGCTCCATCGCGCGAACTTGTACTCCAGATCTTCGATGTAATCCGCCCTATAGCCACCAGACTCAAGACAGTCGCTTTCTACGGCGGACACTCCATGCAGGAAGAAAAAAACTCACTGTCTGTAACCCCTGACATCATCATCGCCACTCCCGGCCGTCTGCTCGACCACATCACCCGCGGTCTTGTCGACCTTTCAGGAGTACGCACACTCGTGCTCGATGAATATGACAAAGCCCTCGAACTCGGATTTGCCGACGAAATGAAGCGCGTGTGCAAAAAACTCACATCTCTCAGCCTCATAATCCTCACCTCAGCCACACGACTTGACGAACTCCCCCCCTTCCTCCCGGTGACACAGACCTCCGAACTGATTGACTTCAGCTCCGACTGCTCTCCGCGCCGCAGAATGCAGATTGTCAATGTCCCGTCACCGACACGCGACAAACTCGATACCCTTATCGACCTCCTGCGCTCGCTCGACAACGGACGCGTGATCGTCTTTGCAAACCATCGCGAAAGCGTAGAGCGCATCTACTCGGCTCTGCGCAAAGCCGGACTGCCGGCAGGAATCTATCATGGCGGACTCGAACAGAACGACCGCGAAAACGCCATCGAGATGCTCAACAACGGATCGACCCCCATACTCGTCTCAACCGATCTCGGCGCCCGCGGTCTTGACATCCCCGAACTTTCGGCCGTAGTCCACTACCATCTCCCCCCCTCGCCCGAAGCATGGACCCACCGCAACGGCCGCACAGCACGCCAGCAAGCCTCCGGCGAAGTCTATGTCATCACCTCCGAAGGCGAAAACCAGCCAGAATATCTCGAATGGGACCGCGAACTGGTGCCGCAAGGCAAAAGCTCCGACCCAATTGTCTCCGATACCGCCACTCTATATTTCAACGTAGGCAAAAAAGAGAAAATCTCGCGAGGCGACATCGTAGGCTTCATCGTAGCCAAAGGCAACCTTGACGCCGGAGCGATAGGCCGCATAGCCCTGCGCGACCACTCGGCGCTCGTGGCAGTTCCACTCAAAGAAGCCGCAAGGCTCATCGACACCCTCAACAGCCACAAAATCAAAAACACCCGCGCCAGAATCACCCGCCTCGGCAGATAGTACCCCCGCCAATCAATCGGACCGTTAGAGTCGGTTCGACAAAAATATCGAATACCAGACGAGGGTCTATCAGATCTCTGAAATCTGACACACCCTCGTTAATTCATCATTATCCATATATCTCTATCCACAGCCTCTCAGCGGGTGATATCAAACCCTCGCCGCTGCAGAGCGCGCAACATGCGGTAGTTCATAGCCTCCCGGTAATAGCCCACTATGTGTCCGGCCCAGTCGTTGTCGCTTTTCGTACCCTCGCGGGTGCGGTTATACTCGCTGACGGTCTCATCATAAGCCTTCAGTTCGTCAATCATCGCCTCGCTGTCCTGCCGGTAATAATTCTTATGGACCACAAGGCCCACAGGCTGCTTCGGCTTCAGATCAGGATGCTCACGCGGCACTCCGAGAGCCAGCCCGCAGACCACAAAAGTCTTGTCGGGAAGCTTCATCAGCGATGCCACAGCCTCAGGAGCCGCCGTGCGGGCATAACCGATCGGACATGTACCCAGCCCAAGAGACTCAGCCATAGTCAGCGCGCTCATCATGGCAAGAGTCGCATCGACAACCCCGACAATCAGCCCGTCGGCCGTATTGTTAAAACCAGGAATATCAATCCCCTTTTCCTCACTGAGCAGAGCAATCTTATGATAATCTATCAGAAAAAGCAGAAAATGACTGCAGGTCTTGATCTGCTTCTGACCCGTCAGGTCGTAGAGCTGCTCCTTGACATCCTGGTCAGTAATGTCAATCACAGAAAACTGCTGCCCGTTGTAGCTCGTAGGAGTATTGCGGACAGCCTCGTAGATCAAAGCCATCTGCTCGTTGGTAATCGGCTCACGCTCATAGCGACGCACGGAACGACGGTCCAAAAGTGTATCTTTCACATCTTTCATGTCAGGGTAAACAAATTTATCAAGAGTAGAGAATATAGATTTTAATATTTCGGGATCGACCCGGAAAGATTCGGGATAGTTGCAATTTAAACAATCTTCAGCCCGGACTTGTTCACTCCCTGCCCCCCTACACGCACTTGCACACATCTGCCAAATCAACTAACTTTGCGCCTATGGAACTCATCACCTCTGAAAACATAATCCTCATCGGCTCAATCCTCCTGATAGCCGGAGTCCTCATAGGCAAATCAAGCTACCGTTTCGGACTGCCGCTACTGCTCATCTTCCTGCTTGTCGGCATGGCATTCGGCACAGACGGAGTCGGCATCCAGTTCAGCAACATGCACTCCGCCCAATTCATAGGCATGATAGCCCTCTGCATCATTCTCTTCTCAGGCGGCATGGGCACCAGACTCTCGGCAATACGCCCCGTCATAGTCCCCGGACTCATACTCTCGACCATCGGAGTCCTCCTGACCGCACTGCTCACCGGACTGTTCATCTGGTGGCTCTCCGGCATGGATTGGACAAACATACATTTCGCCTTCATCCCATCCCTGCTCCTGGCAGCAACGATGTCATCGACCGACTCCGCCTCGGTCTTCGGCATACTCGGCAGCCAGAAAGTGGGCCTGCGCAACCATCTGCGCCCCATGCTCGAACTCGAAAGCGGCTCAAACGACCCGATGGCCTACATGCTCACCATCATCCTCATCGAAACCATCACCCTCGGCGGCGAACTCTCAGCCGGATCCATAATCCTTGAACTGATCCTGCAGTTCGGAGTCGGCGCCACTGGCGGATTTCTCATGGGGAAACTCACCCTGTGGCTCATAGCCGTCTACCGACGCATCGACGCCAACGCCCAGTCAAAAGAAGACACCGGACAAGCCACATCAATGATCTCCATCCTCATGATCGGAGCCGTATTCTTCACCTTCGCAGCCACCACAGCCCTCGCCGGCAACGGCTATCTCGCCGTCTACATCTGCGGCATAGTCCTTGGCAACGCCACCCTCCCCAACCACCGCGGCATCACCAAATTTCTCGACGGCATGACATGGCTCGCACAAATCGTAGTCTTCCTCATGCTCGGCCTCCTCGTCAACCCCCATGAAATGATCGACGTAGCAGCCGTATCCCTCCTCATCGGAATCTTCATGATCCTCATCGGACGCCCCCTGAGCATATTCCTAACCCTCGCCCCACTGCACAAAATCAGCCTCCGGTCCAAAGCCTTTATCTCCTGGGTAGGCCTTCGCGGAGCCGTCCCCATCATCTTCGCAACCTACCCCATAGTCTCAGGAATAGAAGGAGCCGGACAGATCTTCAACATCGTATTCTTCATCACCATCCTCTCCCTGCTCATCCAGGGCACCACTGTAATCACAGCCGCCCGCCGCCTCGACCTGATCTCCACCGACAACCCTGACAATGAAGACTTCGGCGTAGAACTCGCCGACGAACTCCCCACATCCCTCCAGACCCTCACCCTCACCCCCGACCATCTCGCCAAAGCCACAACCCTGCGCGACATGCAGCTCCCCCCAGGCAACCTCGTCATGATGATCCGCCGCGGCAACCGCTACATAGTCCCCAACGGCACACGCCACCTTCAGCCCGGCGACACCCTCCTCATCATCAAGGAAGACAGCGCAAACAAACCCGGAAAAGTGTAGAAACTCCCTGACAGCAACCCCAGCAACCAGGCCGAAGACAAAATAAATCCATCTGAAAACCAGGTCAAAATCAAAACCTTATAATATCACAGATAAAAAAATAAGCAAAAAAGCGCCTGACATATTTGACGGAAACAAAAAAAATGCCTACCTTTGCAACGCAAAACGCCTGAGGCCCCGTCAGCCCCGCAGTTGACATCAGCCACAAACAAAAGGCACGGTCCTATAGCTCAGTTGGTTAGAGCACCTGACTCATAATCAGGGAGTCCTTGGTTCAAGCCCAAGTGGGACCAC